>Ga0214543_1001409_pt1 | contig 46176 bp, 15 predicted proteins | sample CNSS2metaG_FD_160094 | JGI IMG/M metagenome (GOLD analysis project Ga0214543, IMG submission 160094) | Root nodule microbial communities from cowpea collected in UCLA plant growth center, Los Angeles, California, USA - CNSS2 | ecosystem: Host-associated > Plants > Roots > Nodule | place: USA...
TATATATATATATATATATATATATATATAGTTAATGGTTTTATATTAATTATTCTTAAAGATTATAAAATGTGATTGATAAAAGTCGGATAAAAATATTAAAAAGAATTAAAAGCCCGTGTATATACATGTTTTAAGACACGAGTACATAAATAAATTGTTAAGAAAATCATATGCCACATGAACAAATAAAATGGAAGTTTTAATTTATTAATTATGACTATTATTTTCAGGATTATTTCACAGCAGCTACAGACACAACTGCTATATCAGTAGAGTGGGCAATAGCAGAACTGTTGAACAATCCAAAAGTGTTGCAGAAAGCACAAGAGGAGGTGGACAAAGTCACTGCAAACAAGAGATTACTGTGTGAAGCAGACAGTGCAAAGCTTCCTTATATCCATGGCATCATAAAAGAAACACTGAGGCTTCATCCACCAATACCAATGATTATGAGAAAGGGAACCAAAGACTGTGTGGTTGATGGAAACATGATTCCAAAGGGTTCAACAGTGTGCCTAAACATTTGGGCTATGGGGAGGGATCACAGTGTCTGGGAGAAGCCTTTGGAGTTTAGACCAGAAAGGTTTGTAGAAGGTGAAGGAAAGGATTTGGATCTGAAAGGTCACCATTTTGAGTTGTTGCCATTTGGGAGTGGAAGAAGAGGGTGCCCTGGTATGCCTTTGGCCATGCGTGAATTGCCTACGATCATTGGAACACTGGTGCAGTGTTTTGAGTGGAAGATGTTTGGTCCTGAAGGTGAAATCCTGGAGCATGGAAGAAGCAGAATCAATATGGATGAACGTCCAGGGTTGACTGCTCCAAGGGCCAATGATCTTATATGCATCCCTGTTGCACGATTAGATCCTACACTTTTTCATCAACTCTAGTTAATTATCCATGCAAATTGTGACACCCAAGTTATATATATATATATATACATGCATCACAGTTTGTATTTCTTCTTTCTGCGTCTGAGATTATGGTGTGTATGAGTTGGAAAATGCTCTTTGAAACTGTAGTTTGGACTGTAATTTACGTGAGATTATTATGATGAAGGCATGAGCATGGAATATGTAATATTTTCATATATAATACAGACGAAAAAGAATTTATAGAACCATATTTTTTTTTTTTTATATATATATATATATATATATATATATATATATATTCAAGTTTAAATATGTTTGTTGTGCGTATGTGAAATTATAATTCGTTTTGTTTTTGATTTTTATATAGTTTGGTTTTTAAATTTTAAAAATACATAAAAAATAATTTTTATAGTTTAATTGTGTTAAATTTTTGTAACATGATGGATGGGTTTGAATTATAATTTGACATGTTCCAGGTCAAATTCTATTATTAAACATTGTTTAACATTTAAAAAATTTAACACAATTAAGATGATTATATCAATTTATTTTTAAAATTGTAAAATTAAAATATAAGAACAAATTTAAATTTCGTATTAGAATTACAAACATTTTTTTTTAGAAAAAGAAAATATTTATATAATATTGAGATATTTTTTTCAATTTAAAACTTTAAATATATAGAAAATTTTATTTATATATTCTTCATATTAACTTTTAATATCTTAAATTTTCATCCTATATTTTGACTTTAAATTCGTGACCTATGTTTTGGCTTTAAATTCCTATAGCATGATTTGGCTTTAATTGTGACATTTACAGCATGCCAACGAACAATGCTTGTTTCCGTGTAGGTATTAAATTTGGACTTCTAACACCTGAAATTTGAAGAAAAAAAAAGTAAGTTTTAGTTGGTGTGTTCGTGGAAGTTTTTAATTACGATGGGACATATAACAAACTGAAAAACTTGTCAAATGAAAAATGTGCATGCACGCAGCTATCAAATCTTGCATTTTAATGACCGAGTGGGGGATGCAAACACATTTATTTCTAAAATCCATTAAAGAGATAAAAGAAATATAAACAATACAAGTTTCAGAGTATTCCACTGATATGGGATGGGTGCAAGGTCAGAACAAGGAAAGATGAATATACAATGACGATATGGGGCTAAAGTAGATCCAAGAAATAGTTACCGGAACAAAGGAAGTTCACAAATAATCGCAACTTCTTTATGATGATAGATTGCAGCAGACATGACTTCGACGAGCCTAAGTCGAAATTTATCAATAAGTCCGAACCCATCTCGAGGTCCAGTTACTAGAAGTATGATGAAGAAGATTCACTTGAACCTCTCATAAGATAATCAAGTCAATCATGGACTTTTAACTTCACATAGGCTAAAAAAATCTACAAAATATGAGTTGATGCATGGAAAGCTATAATTTAGATTTAAATTGGGTCATTGTTTAGGCTTTGCTTTCAATAAATAAGCTAGAACATGTGTGATTACATGATGCATATATAAAATTGGACCAAGCCCAATTTCCTTGTTGGCCAAGAATGCTTTGGCATGTGCTACACATGGAGACAAGCAAGCTAAGCATGACCAAGGCCAGGAGAGTGTGAAGGTGGCAAAGGAGTGTGTGACAAGGACACTAGGCGTCATATCATCTCCTACATCATATGGCCGAGAGCTTGCTTTTCAAGCTACATCTATGTTTCATTTGTGCTTAATTTGAATTGTATTAAGGAAGCTAATCTACTATAAATGAGAGTTTCCTATGCACATGTAAAGGTGATTCTTGAATTGCTAATAGATACTAGTGTTGAGATCACTTCACCCTTCTATTAATTTGAGAGCACACATGACCAACCTTCTCCAACATTTCCTCTACCCACCTTCCATTCCATAGTTCCATTTCTACTCTTCATCTTCACCAATCTTCCATGGCCGGGAGTTCAGCACACCTCCTCCTCCATTTCCGTTGTATTGCTATGGATCTCCTTCCATTTCTACTCCAAAGAGTTTCATCAAGACATGTGGGAATTCCCATTAAAAACTCTTACCTCTTTGAGGAACAATTGGAGCTTGAACTTGGGTTTTCAAATCCCATTCATAGCACCACTAAACCTATTTCTCCTCCCTAGTGTCACAATAAATCCACTTCCTCCTCTAAACCAAACACGAAAATTAGGGTTTCAATTTCGTTCAAAACCACAAAACAAAGCAGATCCAATTTAAATTTGTTCAACACGACAATCCATGTTCGACGTTTAAATTTAAATACGTGTTAAGGCAAACCATAACCAAGTAGATGTAAATGAAGAACAATAAACAACCGATAGTGATAGAGCGAGAGGATATGAGCAATAAAATTACGAAACATAAGCTCAACGACGGTCAAAGGGTGGAACCAGTGAAAAAGGGAAAGACAAAGTGTGCCAACGATTGAAGTGAGGAGGAATCCGAGAGTGAGAAAGAAGACAAAGACGATGATGTGGTGTGATGAAGAAGATGACGGTGTGGTGTAGTGAGAAAGAAACTGGTCGTTAGAGAGAAGATGAGAGGTTAAGACTTTCAACTGAGTTATTTCTTCTTTTTTTTTTTTCATTCTACACGATGTGAAGAAGGAGGAAAGTATTTTTGATTCAAATTTATTTTAGTCTCAAGGAGGGAATTAGAAAATTTGCGAGGAATTGATTTTTTCAACTTTACTTAAACAATATTTTTAATTTTAAAGAAAGTAAAGAATTTTGGAAGCAATTATATTAGAACATTATAAATTTAGTAAAAATAAATAATTATCTATTAATAATTTGAAATAATATAATTATTTTTAAACATTTGAAATATATTAAAATATATAATAATATTAGATGTTAAATTGTACATGAATAATTTGATAACATTTTATTTGACATACAAACATAAATATGAATAATTTTGATTTGGAATATACATCTAAATAAACACATTTTTTTTATGATCATTAATTACTAAAAATATAGATATTATCAAATTTTAGATAACTGATATAATATTTATTTCTAATTAGAAATCAAATAAATAGTTTCTAATTTTATTCTTTTTACCGACCAAAATTTAGTTATGAGAATAAATTAATAGTAGTTAAGAATTAAATAGTACCAAAATTATTTACAAATAAATATATTTTGTATGATATTAATTACTACAAATATAATTTTAAATTTTTAGAACTATATTTAAATTTGGAGACAAAGGAACCTTGAATTTTTAAATTTGGGGCTTTATGAATTTTTCAACCAAAAAATTAGAAAATAGAAACTAATGAAGTCCACAAAATTTGGAGTATTTTTCTTTAAGCGTCCACAAAGTAAAAAAACATAATTTAATTAATTATAATTTACATTAAATAAATAAATAGTATTTTAACTATAAAAAATATGAAATGATTATTTATTATATTAAATATATTTTATAATATAATACCTTCTTTTATCGTTAAATCGGTGGCTAAAGTATTAGATACTAAATAATGTTTTAGTGACCGAAAAATATTTAGTGGCTAACTAACATATTTAACATATTTTATAAAATAATATTTTTTTCGGTTGCTAAATCAGGGACTAACATTACATATTAAATATTGTTTTAGCGTCAAAAAATATTTAATGGCTAATTAGCATATTAAATATATTTTACAAAATAAATTTTATTTTGGTCTCTAAATCAGTGGCTAAATTATTACATATTAAATAATATTTTAACGACTGAAAATATTCGGTGGCTAATTACCATATTAAATATATTTTACAAAATAAAATTTATTTTGGTCGCTAGATCGGTGACTAAAACATTACATATTAAATAATGGGCTTAAATATACATTTGGTCCCTATTTTCGTTATTTTTATTTAATTTGATTCTCATGTTCGTTTTATGTTCAATTAGGTCTTCATTTTCGTCAAATTTTAGTCAATTTAGTCCTTTTTACTAACGATGTTTAAATAGTTAACGTTTTTGAATAGTACATGCCACGTGTAAATTTATGGTATTTTTTATTTTTTTTAATTTCAAAATAATTGTCCACGTGTTAATTTACAATTGTGCCACGTGTTAGCTTGTGGTTGTATTATTTATTTTTGTTCAATTTAGTTCTAATACTCAGTTATTTTTGTTCACTTTAGTTTTGATATTTATTATTTTTCTTTAATTTAATCTCAATTTTTGTTACAATGAAACAATTTTTTCTCTTTAAAGTTGAGACCAAATTTAATTTTTTATAAATATCATATATATATATATATATATATATATATAATTGACATTATTATAAATTATTTTTGAAAATTAATTATAAATTATTATATTTAATTATAAATTGAATGTAATTCTTATATTCAATTATTAAATAGAATATAATTATTTAAAATATTATTAAAATATAATTATTTAATGTTTTACAAATATATATTAACATTTGTAAAATTAACATTTAAATTTTGTATTTCATTTTAGATATTAAATTAAAATCTAATTTTTTTTTATATTTAAATTTATAAATATTAGTTTACTTTTCTAAAAGAATTCTAATATTTAAAATATTTTTAAATATCAATTTTAGAAGTATCATTATTTTAGAATATAAATATTAGGAAAAAAAACAAATTTAACCAAAATTGGAATGAAAATGAAAAAAAAAATAACGAATTTAGGAACTAAATTGAACAAAAAAAAATAACACAACCACAAACTGACATGTGACACTAACATTGACACGTGGCACAATTATGACTTGACAAGTGGACAATTTTTTTAAAATTTAAAAAATTTAAAAAAAAAATCAAAAAATCCAAGAGTTGACACATGGCTTGTATGGTTAAAAAACGTTAATTATTTAAACACCGTTAGCAAAAAGGACCAAATTGACTAAAATTTAACGAAAATGAGGATCTAATCGAATACAAAACGAAAATGATGACCAAATTGAATAAAAACAACGAAAATAGGGACCAAATATATATTTAACCCTAAATAATGTTTAGCGACTGAAAATATTTGGTGGCTAATTAGCATATTAAATACATTTTACAAAATAAGATTTATTTTGGTCACTAAATCGGTGGCTAAAACATAATATTTAGAGACTAAAAAATTTTTGTATCTATTTTAGTCACTATAGTAATGAATATTACTATACATTTATTCGGTCTTTAAATCGGTGGCTATTTGCGACTACTATGAAGCAGTGACTATTTCAGTCACAATTTGCGACTAAATTATTTCGGTAGCTAATATTGGTAGATAAATTGTATTTTTCTAGTAATGTTGACACATTCACATACATCGGATAATCATTTTATTTATTCTTTTATTTAATAACTTAATTTATATTTGAATTAAATAATTCAATTCAATATTTTGTTATTATATATAAAATTGTTAAATAAATATGATAATTTACGAAATCTAATATATATTATATAAAAATTATTTATCTTTCTATGATTTACAATTACTTGATCATTCATAAAATTAAGTTTAGAAAAATATCTTTTATTTTTTATTTCTTTAAATAATATTATTTTAGAAAATATTATATATATATATATATATATATATATATATATATATATATATATATATATATATATATATATATATATATTATGGTATAAGAAAATAAGATGAGTCTATCCATTCACTAATTAAATTAGTTTTGTAATACACATCTAACGCGTATGCACATACATTGATTAGACGACTATGTCCATACACTAGTTAAACAAATCTAGCAACAAACACTATACGGGTATGTTAATACATTGGTTAGACAAGTCTAATAATATACATTACACAAGTCACTCATTACACAAATCAGATAAAACTATTATTACTATACATTAGACGAGTCTATCCACTCATTGATTAGATAAATCTTGCAATACACATTATACGTGTTTGACAATAAACTAATTAAATAAGTATGACAAATGTTATACAAGTATATTCATAGTTTACCAATACATATTAGTTGAATCTATCGATGTATTGATTAGATGCATTTAGCAATACACATTAGGAGTCGTTCATATATTGATTAGATGACTTTAGCAATATCATTATATAAGTCTTTTCATAGATAAATTTCATGAGTATATTAATACACATAAGACGAGTATATTCATACACCAATCAGACGAGTCTTCAACCTACTTTAGATAACTTTTTTTCCATACATTAATTACATGAGTCTAGCAATATACATTAGACAAGTCTATTCATACATATATTAGATGAGTTATCAATACACATTAAACGACTCTATTCATTCTCTTATTAGAGGAGTTTTGCAATATACATTAGATGAGAATGTCTATATACTGATTAAACAAATTTAATAATACACATTAGACAAGTGTGTCCATATACTAATTAGAGAAATCTAATAACGGATGTTAGACGAGTTTGTCAATGCATGGACTAAACAAATCTAACAATACACATTAGTCCAATATATTCATACACTGGTTTGTATTTTTAGCGAGTCTACTCTACATATTTTTGCATGTCCTTTATATTTTTAGAAAGTCTATTCTATATTTTTGCACATGTTTTATCCTTTGTACTTTTACTAAGTCTATTATTTATATTTTTTTCATACATATTGATTTTCTAAACCTATATATTAATTTTCACATTAATTATATTCAAAACTTAATTATAATGTTTTTTCAACCTCTAAATCTCTTTTAATAAACACATAAATAAACACCAATTCATGCGAAGACATGAGTTTAAAACTATTTGTAACATGAAAATAAGAGAAGACTAAAAAACATAAATCTTATAATATATATATATATATATATATATATATATATATATATATATATATATATATTGGTATCACCAAACTATTACAATTTAGGTGCTTTTTATATAGAGGTAAGTATAATTTCTCTTAGGATGTAGATAGGAATTGCAAGATCTTATCCAATCTTATATATTTAGTGTTAGGAAAAATATTGTTTGATACCGATTAATTACTATTTGATAATTTTTATAGGAATAAAATAGTCTTAGTAAGATTATTTATATCGATTCTTAAAATAGTTTTTGTTGAAATTACTTCAATGTTCCAAGAAATTAATTATTTGATAGAGTAATTACTTTTAAGACAAATTGAAAAGAAATTTTGTTCTTAAACAATCGAAACTGTAGCCATTGTTAACCGAAGAAGTATTAATTAAATTTAAACAAGTTCATTAACTTGATCTATGCATTTGTGAAGAACTTGTAGTCCCATGACTCAACTCTTTTTTTACACCTCCCAAAATGAATAATAAATACATAAATAAATAAATAAATAGAAATATAAAAAAAAATATATATATATATATATATATATATATATTAATGATAAAACCTTAAACCAGAAGTGTTATGTTTTTGAGAAAATTAATTTTAGTCGATAAAAAAATTTAAATAGTTAATTTTATTTAATATAAATTTGTCATCTTTTCAATTGATTTTAAAAATTATTTTATGTGTCTCCAAACCATTTATTAACACAAATTAATGTTAAAAATTGATTCAAGGTGTTTCTGACATAAACCAAACATGTACTAAGAGGAAATTGAATTTTTAACCAATCAATTTTATAAGTTTGACTTTCCTGACTAAATCATGTTCATGAAAACATAAATTGGTTCAATTAGACTATAGAAGTGTATAATATGAAAATGTGTAAAAATCTATTTTATTTAAAAATATATGATTATATAAGACTATACAATCATAATGCTTCTTCACATACATTCTTGTTATAAAGTAAATTTGGGAAGAAATTATTAGAACAATGTTATTCTTCTTCTTTCCATTCTCCATTTCTTCACTGTGACTCTTTTCTTTCTGCTTGAATGATCTGTGGGAGAAGAAAAACGATTAATCCAAATCCATTGCTTCATTATGCTAACAATGGATCCCAATTCCACACGCATAAACCTCGACCCAACGAAAGACCAACTCCGCCAAAACTTCGCAGGCGCATTCCGTTCGTCACCGAAGTCAAAACAGTGGAAGACCCAGAAGAAGCCTTGTCTCTCTTTCACCGTTACAAGGAACAGGGTTTTCGCCACTATTACCCTTCCTATGCTGCATTGCTCTACAAATTAGCTCGTTCTAGAATGTTCGAAGCCGTGGAAACCATTCTCGCTCACATGAAAGACACCGATATGCAATGCAGAGAAAGCGTCTTCATAGCTCTCTTTCAATATTACGGCCCCCAAAAGGCCGTTGAACTCTTTAACAGAATGCCGCAGTTCAACTGTGTCCGCACCATACAGTCCTTCAACGCTCTTCTCAATGTTCTTGTAGACAATGATAGGTTCGATGAGGCCAATGATGTTTTTGGTCGATCTTATGAAATGGGTTTTCGTCCAAACACTGTCACTTTCAATATAATGACCAAAGGATGGTTGAGAAAGGGCGAGTGGGGGAAAGCATGTGAGGTGTTTGATGAAATGCTTCAGAAGAGAGTGCAACCGAGCGTCGTCACTTACAATAGTCTCATTGGGTTTTTGTGTAGGAAAGGTGATTTGGATAAAGCAATGGCCTTGCTTGAGGACATGGGTCAGAAAGGTAGACGCGCAAATGAAGTAACTTATGCTCTGTTGATGGAGGGGTTGTGTTCCGTGGAGAAGTATGATGAAGCTAAGAAGCTAATGTTTGATATGGCGTATCACGGGTGTAAACCCCAGCCGGTGAATTTTGGTGTGCTGATGAATGATCTTGGGAAGAGAGGAAAGGTTGAAGAGGTCAAGTCTTTGCTCCATGAGATGAAGAAAAGGCGGCTTAAGCCAGATGTTGTAACTTTCAACATATTGATAAATTATCTTTGCAAGGAAGGCAAGGCAGTGGAAGCATACAAAGTTTTATTTGAGATGCAGATTGGTGGATGTGAGCCTAATGCAGCTACATACAGGATGGTGGTTGATGGTTTGTGCCGGATAGGGGATTTTGAGATAGGTCTGAATGTTTTGAATGCAATGCTAACAAGTAGACACTGTCCACGATCGGAAACATTTAACTGTCTGGTTGTTGGCCTTTTGAAATCTGGGAATATTGATGGTGCATGCTTTGTCTTGGAACAGATGGAGAAGAGAAAGGTAGAATTTGATTTGGGGAGCTGGGAAACCATAATAAAGTTTGCCTGCATTGAGGATAAGGGTGTCGATGAGCTTATGACTGTACTTACATCTTCGTAAATCTAATATAATGCATTTTGTATGGGCGAATTGTCTGTATCTTTGCAATTTTTTACATTATATCATTTGAATTCTACTGCTTCTGTCTCATTTATCTTCTCTGTCTCATAGTCAATGATGTCCCAGGTTTATTTCCATCTTTAGCAAGTCTTCTCTTTATAATTGATTTAGAGAAGCAATTTCGTCTACAAAAATTGTGCTTCTAAATATTTAAATATGAAATTTATAATCTCTCTCATTACAGACAAATTATCTGTTTATAACATTTAAGGATAAAAAAACTGCTTGATGTCTCTATCTCAAAGATGGACATGTTCTGTCTTTAATGCATTTGCTTCCGTTTGTAATTAATTAGTGATAAATTATTATATTTATTTATAATCCTAACAAGCATAAAACTCAAATGCAGTTTTATGGAGGCTTTCAATTCTAATATGTAATAGAAGCTAGAGTTTTACTCCTTTATTATTAAATGAAGACTTCAATTTTTCGTAATGCTTCAGAAATTCTTTGCTTCAAATTTCCTACGAGGAAGATTCTTTAATGGTTTATTTATAATGCACACTGTCTTGTTTTAACTACTACATTGAGAATTTCAACGGGATCAATGAGCTTAGCTAGCTGCTCTCATCAACTACTCCGCACACATCAACTCCACCACATACATATAATTATGGTGTTTGAACTTGCTTCTCTAAATTGCCTATTTATACCTGTCTCTCGTCGTAGCTCTAATCATCACATCATCAAATTAACCATTTTTCTAAAATCTCTTTCCACAAGCATAAACATGACAATGCCCCTCAAAGCAATGCTTTTGGTAGTAGCACTTACATTCCTTGCAATCAGTTCCAGTACTTCAACTCGAATCCTGGATGAAGTAGAAGAAGCACCACAACAACCAAACACTGCTCAATCCCCCGTTTCATCCACTCTCCCTCCACTTCTACCTGCAACCTCTGTTGCGGCACCAATAAACGGCGTTGACCAACACCACACACTCTCATTTTTCATGCACGACATTCTGGGAGGTTCCAACCCCTCAGCTCGAGCCGTAACGGGCGTTGTCACGAATCCTGCTCTGAACGCTCAAGTGGCATTCGCCAAGCCAAACGGTGCAAACCTTCCTCTCAACGGTGGGCTTCCCCAGAACAACAACAATGGCGGGATTCTTAACAACAACAACCTCCCCTTCCTCACCGGACTGGGCGGTACCACAGCGAACGTCTTCAACAACAATGGCAACAACTTTGGCAACGGGGGGATTGGTTTCCCGGTGACCAACACCAATCAGCTCCCAGAAGGAATGACTCTGCAAAAGATAATGTTTGGAACAATGATTGTGTTTGACGATGAACTCACGGAGGGACATGAGTTGGGTTCAGGTTTGGTGGGGAAGGCGCAAGGCTTTTATATAGCCAGCTCTGTCGATGGAACCAGCCAGACAATGGCTTTCACTGCTAAGTTTGAAGAGAGTGGTTACGTCGACAGTCTCAGCTTCTTTGGTGTCCATCGAACCCAAGTCTCTGAGTCCCACATCGCCATCATTGGAGGAACCGGAAAGTATCTCAACGCAGAGGGCTATGCCATCATTAAGACTTTTCCGGTTAGCGCTCAGCAACACAATACCGATGGAGTTGAGACTCTGTTGCAGCTCACTGCATATCTTGCTTATTAGCCTCCTCTCACTCATTCTTCTTTTTCACTTACAATCATTGCAACCATGTCTTATTTCCTGTAATCAATTCGCTGTGTGAGAACATATTGTGCTTTTCAAAAACCAATGTTGACGAATTACAGTGTTAAATGTTATTTTCCCTTCACAATTTCTATTGTTCTCTATCATAATACTTTCTTCTTCTTTTTTCAATGAGATAACTCCTCTCAGGATCATGATTTCTTCTTGCATTTCACAAGTATATGCAGAACACTACAATCACTATGCAACAGTTCAATTTGTTTAATATGTTATATTTTATTATTTAATGGATAACGAAAGGAACAGAACAGGTGTGTGACATAAACTGAGTGGTCCAATACAGAAAGAAGAAAAAGCTTACAAAAGGTGTTGTAAAAATTATGAGTAAAATTTAACACTCAATAAATGTTCATGTAAGAAGTTGGAAAAGAAGAATTAGCCTAAAGTGTTCGATTGAAAATGCAGTTCTCTGGCACCATTTCTTCTCTCTCCAGTTCCCAAGCAATAAATATTCCTATCGACTGTAACCTTGCAATTACAACAGTCCAAAAAACACACGTCTTTAACACAACAGTCAAAAGAGAATAAATCAATAAATTTCCTTAAGTTCATCTGATGGTTAAGAGATTAAAAGCTAAAAGTGTTCCACAAATTCTACACATTTGGAATCGCATTTAGTCATCACACAAAGCATCAAAATTACCTGCATCGAACATGCAGGGTAGAGCTTAGAATATTTGTTGTGAATGATTTTAAAAGGTAGAATTTTAAGTATGCAACTATTTGAGAACACTTGAAAATCTGGATATCCAACTGTTTGATAATATATTTCCATTCATGCATAGAAAAAAATTTTGCTTCTTTAACTACAAAGAATATGTAATCTGCCTTGCTAATTGCTATAACTATTATCTAAGCTATGTATACAGTAATTTGAAGAAGTGTTTCGAAGCCATTTGTGATATGCTGTTCAGGTGAAGGCACTGTTTGAATTTTGGCATACCCTTTTGCATTATCATATTTCCCAGTTCCTCCAACAACAGCAATATGAGACTCCTTTGTAGCTGTCCTGTGCACACCGAAGAAACTAACACCATCCTCCTCCTCATCACCTTCACCACCAAACACAACCGTAAATGCCATGGTTCGGCTACTTCCATCCAATGAGCTAGTCAAATGAAATCCCTGTGCTTTACCAATAACCTCTGACCCAAACTCATGCCCCTGCGTAATTTCATCGTCAATAACCGTTATTCTTCCGAACAAAAACTTGTCTAGTAATGCTCCCAGTGGATTACTATCGATAACAACCTTGTTTTTGTCAATGTTTTTTATGACCATGGTGGTGCTTGAGTGTGTAGGATTAGTGACAGTGTTTGTATCAACTAATGGTATGGCACCTTTAAAGGGGAAGATCCTGTTGTTGGGTTTTGAGAAAGGAAGTTTAGCTGTTTGAGTGTCTACAATGGTGCCAGCAACGATTCTTTCTGAAGGGGCTGATCCACCAATGATGTCATGCATAAAGAAAGTTATTGTAGGGGCTGGAGCATGCACCTCAGTGACCACATCTGTTTTGGCATGCCTGAGGGTGATGGCAAAGACGAAGAGATGAAGTACTACTATGGTTCTCGGGGAAAGATATATGAAGGTGATATTTTTGGCCATTTTCCCTTTTCTGGATACTGCGATTCATATATATATCTTGAAGTTGAATAATGGTGTGGTTGCTTTGAAGATGGATGAAGTCGTAATAAGATTATGGTAGTAGTTTTATAGGAAGATTTGGATTGCATAAAGGGGAGATAAAAAGATTGCATGCAGAGTGAGCTTAAACAATTGAAGTATTGGAGTTGTTGGTCTTACTGAATGAGATGTGGGAAGTGGAGTAGCTCAGTAGCTCTATCCTACTACAGTTTCATCTTTTGACCAAGTGGTAGTGATTCCCAATAGTTGATGAAACCATTTTTAGAATAAACAACTTGGTTGTGGCGTGAGACAGCGTGAAGCCTTCTTTGACTACAATTTATTAAAATGGTAAAGTAATTTGTAGTAGTTAAAGACAAAAATGTTTAAAACAAAATACACACCAAATGATCAATATAACTTATGATTTAAGAGGAATGTATATATTGGTTCTTTTGGAAATCCGTCAATATGTACCACTCTGACTGATATAAAAGATTCAAAATCCAACAACTCAGATATTTATAAGGTTATAATGTATTAAGAGGCATCATAGACATGGAGAGAATAGACGATGAGGAAGAAGCCTCTCTTTCCAACTCAACACTTAATATTTCCGTCTTCAAGTCCCACATCGTCTAGAGTACCAGACAAACTACTCTTTATAAACCCTCTGACAGACATGGTTGTTCGCCGAGCTGTGTTACGTCAGCTTGTGACCCAAGTGGGGGCACCAGGGTGTTGGAACAAGGTTTGGTCTTCACCTAGCTGGCCTGATGGTTGCATCTTGCTGGCTTGCCCACTCCAAGTTGAGTGTTGAGCCATGGGTCCCTTGCGAAGGCAAGAGTCTCCTGGTTCCTAGACGGGAGGGCACCGCGTGAGGCTGGTTTCACAGAGCAGCGACAACCTCCGGCTCTTGACAGTGGAGGGATCACAGGCTGCTGCACCTCCGGGCCAATAAGCTTGGTGAGCCATCTCTTGAACCAACACTCTTTTTATCATGGGAGCCTTAACGTGACATGGTGGAGGTCCCATTGTTGGTGGGTTCGGTTTGCTTTTGTTGTTTTTTGTGAACATTCTATATTCCCTAAACCTAACCAAATCAAGTGAACGAAGTCCACTTCTATGTTGCCTAATGCTGCTCAAATTTGACGTGGTGGGGTGTTTTTATCTTCTTTTTGCTTTGTCTAACCAATTCATGAGACAAAAAGATGGCATCAGAATTCTATTTATCACTAGTTTTACTTTCCTCTTCGAGTTGTTTCTTTGCTTTAATTTCTTTGATGAACCTCGGACCTCTGGAAAAAGAAAATACCATAAGAAGTTGAAAAGCCATGCGCAGGCTTATCAATCTACTTTTAATTGGTTCAATTCACTTTATTCACAGTCTAATTTATGGGTAATGTAATTGTTCCTTTTCTTTAACCTCCTTCTTTAAATTTTTTTTTTATTTCAATGAAGACTATTTTTAAAATGCAAATTTCATTTTTAGAATTTGACATTTTATTTACAGTAATCATGGATAAGTATTGTAATTACTTATATTATCATATATTTTTTTTATTTTTATTTATACAATAAACTACCCTTTTTTTTGTGAAAATAAGATGAGTTCATAGCTGAATAGATTAATATTTTTTTCCACATTTTTGTGCTCGAAATGAGAGTTTGAACACTTGGTATTATAAAGTTAGATGCAATGAAGAATAATTTAGTTATTCAAATGCCATACGAAGAAGACAATTCCAACTTTTGAAATCATTAAAATCCGTTGAAATAATATTATAAAGTTAATCATTTTAAAGGTTTGGAAGAAAAAAAAAAATACCAAAAACATAGGAGAGATTAATATCTTGTGAGACTCTGCTGTCTACACTTTCTTTTCCTTTTATCAGCATAAAAGAAATAACTATATTAATCGGTTTACATATACAAAAATACAAAATACTAACAATCAAATCTAATATCTATGCATATGGATTCATCAACATACCCTATGCTCTGCTAAATTTGGTGACACGTAAAGAAGTTAGAGAATAGAAAGAAATGCAAATAATTAAGTTACAGATTTTGGATGAATGTGTTGCAAACCGTATTTTGATAAAATCGGCGCACTTCACCGCCAACCAGACAATTTCAGAAGCTTTTGCCACCGCCGGGAGAGTCCACGTACGTAATAGATTTCGGAATCAACGAAGGCCTTCTCATTGCCGGATCTTGACCCGGACATGCTCCTGGATCTCCGATAACTGAACATTCTTAAAGCTTCACCTTTTCTACGCTCTTTCTTCATTTTCACGCTCTCCCAAGGCTAGTTCATATCAGACACATGCCTCTGTGATTTCAGAAGGTTTCTGCAAAAACGATAAGGGTATATAAGTAATGGTGTGATGATAAAGATAATCACAGTAGGTAGCTGTATTTATGGTGAGTGTGTGTACAAATTGAACCACATAAAGAATGAAACTTCAAACGATGTTGTGAGAAGTGCTAGCTAGCTGTATTGATGTGATTTTTTCTTTGTTTTTGCATGGAAGAAAAGAGTGTTGAAAGTTGCATCATCATCTCATTAAGTTTTATGGTGAAAGAGAAATTAGTATTTAAATCGTCTTATATCTCTCTCTTATATCTCGACTTTTAAGCAATGTGTGACTATTTGAGCGTGGTTGGATGAACTCTATTGATGTAACCATTAGGAGATGTGTTTTTGGTATGGGACAATGGGTATGTGATATGATGATGGTGTTACGTGGTCCAAACTTGATGTAGTCTATGTTGTCCAGATACAGATACAGGTACGGAAACGATACGGATAAGGAGATGTGGCTAAATTGAAAAAACATAGGACACGGGACACGTTGTGTATATACATGTTAAGTTTGAAACTTTCACCTAACATATTATCAACTAATACAAAAATGAATTCAATCTATTTATCTAATATTTAATATGCGAAAAGTAGTAATAGAATAAGATTTGTTCCTTATTTTAGTCATCAAAACCATGTCAAAGATAAAAAAATATCTTTCAGACTGGACATAGTGTGTCTTACAAGTATCGTACGAGTGTCGATGTCTGATACGTGTCGGACACAGAAAACCATTTATGAGGCGTGTCGGAGCAGATACCCTACTGTACGGCACAGGAATACGTGTTGATGTATTAATTTCCCTCAGCAAATTAAATCTGACCGTTCACAAAGAAGCACTTTCCAGATCTGGTAGTGTTATATTCTTCAACCTTCTTCTTCTCAGAAAGAGTACTTGTGTGTCTGCATTCACGTTTAGGGCAAAATGGTAGGGTGCAGTGCATGTGGACGACAATACTCTACTAATTAATTCATAATCAATGATCCATCATCAATGCCCTTTCATCATTTTCATATTCAAAAATAGTTATATATGAAAAATTATAATTACCGGCAGACATTTGTATTCTCATTCATTCATTGATGTATATTCTGATATCATATGTCTATTTTTATTTGTAGGGATGAACACTTAAACATTGTACACTGTAAAAAAAAGAGTGATCGTAATTTATACAATTTCTTCAAACATAATTGATAATTAGTTAGTTATTGATACTTGTTCTTTCCATATGTAGAATTATCTTAACCTTTTTAGTTATTTGTGTTTCATGCATTCAGTTTCTTTCGAAAATTTTCCTTACATTTAAAATATTTTATCTTTTCTAATTTTCTTTAATCCTATTTTTGACGAAAACTTTTAAGAGAGTAATTTATCAGCATAGAGAATTTGAAATATTTTATAATATGTTATGATGTCTTGATAAGAAATTTAAAGAGATTGAAATTCAAGAATTTTATGAAATTAGTTGGATTGCATAAAATTAGACCATTTTAAAATTTGTGTATTTTCTTTTTTAGTTTAAAAATAAAAATGTTTGTCTTTGAATTCTGTTAATTGAAGTTTACTGTATATTTCTGTAAATGTTTCTTCTAGACTTTTTTATAATTTACTAAAATTAAAAATATTATATTAGTAATATAAATTAAAATAACTCAGTTAATTTATTTTGTTTTTAAGGTAAATAGGTCTAGTATTTATTTTTTAGGAAAACATACGTATATGGTATAACGAGATAACTCTCTGAACATAGAGTTCTCTTCAAAAAAAGAAAAAGAAAAAGAAAATAAAGATAAAAGAATTTGTTATTGTAGAATTAGCATTCTTCAATAATTGAATGATTAAACGTTGTCTCTCCCCAGCTCCTCACAAAATGCTACCCATGATAACATATTTTTTTATATTTGATTTTTTAGAGTGTAAATAATTCTATATCATCAATTTAATGTTATAAAACTTGTCTGTTTTTATACAATATGTTTAGATAATCCCATTTTTTTTTTTTTTAAGAAATGTTTTAAGCATGCCCCACACGTGTTTTGTACCATCATCATCCCTTTCTCAAATATTATGTATATTAATAAAATTATATAAAAAAAATGCAAGTATGGGTAATTGGGCCTTTTCTATTTTGAGGTCTTGGAGATTAATCTGAATCCTTGTTTGGCTAAGTTCACCCCCACTTTCTTAAACGTCTTATTCTTTATTCGGCGAGAACAAAAATATCCATTTTAGTGAGTCTTATTCTTTTCTTGGATCCATTCCTTTCCACTTTCGTTCTTTCTCATTTCACTGCATATATAACCCAATTACAACCCTTTTCATTGGAATCCTGCTGCACGCCTTTTTTTGTACTTTCTGCTTGGCGCACGCATATTTCTTCCTATTTAATTTTTGGAAAAAGTTCTTTTTTAAACACCATTTCACAACTTTTCTAAGAATAAAATAATCTTTATAAAATTTAACTTTTATAATTAAAAAAAGGGAAATTAAATAATAATGATGAATAGTGTCAAATAATAATAAAAAATAGAATAGTATCAAAGTACCGATGTTTTTACTTTTTTTTTTCTTTTAAAAATTAATACTCATCTCAAACCAAAAAGGAAATCAATTCCCTAGATTACCTGACCAAAAAATGGAAAAACATTATAAATTTGGTGCAATAGTTTACCTAACCAAAATAGATATATCCATGAAAAAAGTCACATTTGAAGGTGAAATCTTGCATCTATTACAGTTCCATGTTTCTTGTCTGTGTTTTATCAGCGATTTGTCTTTCCTATGAATTCACCTTTCTAAAAGACACATATTAGTGATGAATTCTAGATATGAAAATTCTTTATCTAAAGTTTGTTTTAGTCGTGTCCCGTTGTAGTATGATAAAATCACCATTCAAGTACTCACAATTGGGTAAAATTGAACTTCTTAAAACTTCAAAGATTTATAAATTCATTCTTTATGATTTTGGATTAAAACTTAATTGTGAAAATCCCTTATATGTCTCATTAGAACTTTTTTTCAAATGTTGGGTAGTTTAAGGTTTAAATTACACAAAATCGTTGGTTGATGGTAATGAAATGGATGAATTTGTGTTGACTCATGACGACTTCTATAGTGAATTTGTCAAAAATATGTGAACGGTTTGTTTACAAATCTTCAAAATGATAAAATCGTAATGTATAATGATGACTTTTAACTAAAATCGTTCTCATTCTTATCGACTTCAGTTATTTTAATTAAAAGTCATTACATTAAAATCATCATTATAATGGTGACTTTGCCCTTTTGAAAATTTAAAAATAGTCTCATTGCCTCAAACTAACACACATTTGAATAAAAGTAGTCTCATTAGTATATCCAATGAATTCTCTCTTTGAAAAATCCACTAGGAAGTGCAGCAAAATGCTCCACAGGAACAAGGAAGTTTATTGCGATGGTGGAGAGTGGCCATGTGTTGCTGGTAAAAGATATAATGGACGGGACCAATCCAACTCAGACACTAAGCTAAAGTTGTTACTGTCATGCCCTAAAGAAAAAAAAAATCAATTAAAAATATTATCTTAGAATTACATCACACGATTTTTCCATGAATACGGAAGTAATTGTCGTCAAACACGACCAACTTAAGCTTTTGAATATACAACACAACTTTTTCCGTAACAAATTAAACAACTAACTTATTATCATAAACTTTCTAAGATTATTCATTTCAATCATATCGGATAAAAAACTTATCACCAAATCGTTTCGCTGTAAACTTTTTCTTTCGTTGAAACCGTTCTGCTGTATATATACATAAATGTTTTTGTCAGCCTTGAAATTCAAACAAATTACTATTACGTATTCTGCGAAAACCACATGGTTAGTTAGATACACAATCTATTTACAGCGATGAAAATTGAAGCAAAGAAAGAACACGAAGAGGAAAGTAAAAGTAGCGATAAATAGAAATCTAGTGGCTTCTACAAGGTCCCTTTTGTCTCAGGAATTGGTTAGAGAAAGTGGATAAAGCAAAAGGAAGATAAAAACACCCGACCACGTCAAATTTGAGCAGGACTAGGCAACCATAAAAGTGGACTATGCTGTCATGATTAGGTTACTTGTAGGGAATATATAGAATGTACAATGTTCACAACAACAACAAAACCAAACCCAACCCTCCAACAATGGGACCTGCATCATGTCACATTATAACCAACTCTCACTGCTTTCAGAACCTCAAAAACAAAACATTATAAGCATTAGTTTTTTTAAGAGATTGCTTCCAAAAGCGACTCTTCGGTGCTCTCTGCTACCACTGTCTGCCATGCATTACCTTCTCACTTCTCACCCCAACAAAGTGCATTCAAAGTGCTTGGACAATTTATAAACGGTATCCATTATTTTCAATTTCATTACTTTCTACCAACGCATATACTAGTTACTTCATTTTCATATATTAGTAAATAAACCTCACGAGCAGGAACAAAATAATGTAGGTCTTAGGTGCACGGTTACATTTTAAAGCTAATAATACACGGTACCCTTTTCTTGTTTCAAAAGTTTGCCACACGTTGTCTCCTAAGCAGGTGTGTGTTTTGATTTAGGCTGCAGTGAGGAAGAGTGAACATTTGGTCGTGAAACACACCAAATGAACAATTAAGTAACCAAACAACTAAGGAGAAATGTTCATTTACACGACACACATTAAGAGTGCTTCACAAGTTATCCAAATTCTAATGATACAAACACGCACACCCGAAAGGTGTATCAGATATGGAAGTTCAGAGAGATGGCCACAACTGTGCATTCTTGACCTTGGATACACTCTCCAGTACCCCCAGTGGTGTCACGTCTCCGATTATCGTCACTTTCTTCGTCTCCATTTCTATGCTGAATGATGTCACTCCTACAAACCCATATATATAATATTCCAAAACACACACATTTAGTTGCATTAACATAAACATCAAACTTTTATGTTTAGAAAGAACATAAAACTCAACTATACTGGAGTAGTAATAATAGTGCCATGTAAACTCGAAAACTAAGTATGGATTAAGCAGACTCACCTTCCATTTTTGAAATATGTTTTCTAAGTTTTCCTTCGCAGGCCCTGCAGTGCAATGACACCCTCAAAACCACAACCTGATCAAGGTTTCAGAAGACAACCCTAATGTCATCGTAAAACAAACCCCAGATTTTCATTCACAAAAAGTGGTAACTAACTAGTAAGACACAAAGGTTGAAAAGAAAAGAAAAGAAAAACCTGGTCCTTTGAGCGAACAGTAGGAGCGTGGTTTGTTTTGATAACCACAGCCTTGTCTTGGACATCATGTTGAGAAGGAACCATTTGTGTGAATTTGTTAGACTCTGATACCCACCCAATGAATGGCGCGTCAGCAAGGAGATATCTTCTGGATGAACCCTCAGCAGTAGCATGATGATGAGTATATAGTTCGCTGACATCAACAGAACTTTTTCTACCCTTATCAGCTGAGCTCTTTCTGGGCTTCTCCAAGTAAGGCTTAGGAGTTATGGGCAATTGGGATGAACAAGGTACACAGATTTGGGTTTTCCTTCCGTCATGGTCGTAGGTTTTGGTTCTTCCACGCGCCGTAGAACGATGGTGCATGCTAGAAGTTACAGCTGTGGAAGCTGAGGAAGAACATAACAAATCAATTCCTTTCATGGTTTTTGTCCCAGTTGTTAATTTCTTTTCTTGCAAACAGTTATAAGGTTATTATAGAGAAGAGAGAATAAGATGGAAGCAATGAACTTTGGTGTAGTAGGTAGTAGCTGAAGTCAGAACAGAAGCAAAGAGAGCAACATAAAAATCTTAACTAGGTAGGGGAAAAGGAAAATAATGCACTTGGTCCCACTCGGGTAATGATGCCTTAGATTAGACACAAGATTAATCTAGATTATTACTACCATTTCTTTTTGTTAACCATCATTACAAATTATAATAAGATAATAAGAAAAGTGGTGCGATATGATTACTACCAGTGGTTGTGGAACTAAGAAAGTTTAGAGGGTGACGAGGACGTTGTATTATTGACGCATCATTGTTCCACAGTGGGCTCCTTCTTTCGTTTTCTTTTTATTAGCCCTTTTCTGGTGCTTTTCAAACACTGGTAGTGGATGAATGGCTGCAAATCAATCACATTGGTTGCTGCATTTTCGCCCCAATTATTAATGTCTGTCATGTTGTTACTTCTTGTCATCTTGCACTTAATCTCATTCAAATGGTTACGTGTTCTTTTCTTCAACTTTGGGAATATCATAATTGTGATAATCACATAGCTGTGACGAATAATGCATATGTTGTGGCCTTAAATCCAACTATGCTATGAATCACACAACTTGAAAAACTGCCACCAAAGTGTTTGTGTTTATGTCTGAAAGAAACAAAGCTCACTTGACAGAAACATAACATTTAATCTAAGTTAAACCCTTTGTTAGGGTTTGAAATAAAAATATTATCCGATTGAACTTGGCCACTACACAAATCTTGTGCAAGATTTTGGGGATTACTTGTGAAGAAAGGACAAATAATAGGTCAAAGGTCGGCTATGGTGCACTAGAAAGTTTCAAACAAATGGAAAGAAACAAAAAGAAAAAAAAAAGGTATATGGAAAATTGTGAATTAGACTACTTTAATTAGTAAATGCAAAATTATTACTAGTATAAAGTAATTAATCATTAAATTATCTATTTGCCATACATGTTTACTACGAGTCAAGATTTTTTACTAAATTTTTTGGTACCCTCCAAATATTAAAAATACACTGTATTGATATTTTAAATATATTTTAAAATATTAAAATTAGTAATAATTAATATATTATAAAGATACAGTAGAGGAATAACATAAAATAAATTTACAGAGAATCCAAATTCATATGACTATCCAAAAACTACTCTGAATATTACATCAATACATCAATTTAATTCAAATAAACCACACTTTAAAGGCGTCTTAATAATTTATCCATCTCATAATACACTATCTTGTAAATAAGATTGTTCACGTTTTTTATCATTAATTAAAAAATAATTTATGACGAAATTTTTAATCGTCCATAATGTAAATTTTCTACTTCGATGATGTAAGTCCACCTCTAAAAGTTTATCTTTGCAGATTCTAAAAGTTAACATCAATCCAATCTAATACCACAAATTTTAGAAAAAAAAAAAGTGTGTATAAATCTATACTAGAATAATTTTTAAAACTGTGTTTAATCATTCAACAGTAAGTGTGGCTAAAATTCTATACTTTTTAAATTTGACAGATTGAAATGATTTTTTAAAAAATAAAAGCGTATTTGTTCCAAATTTCATGAAATAAAATAAAAGTCTTAGTTTATGAAAAACAAAACGCTTTATGACTATTGTTATGATGCTTTCTGTGAATCAGAAAGGTTTGCAAATTTTGTTGGTAGTGAAGAAGAGTAAGAAATTGTTTTTTTTTTTTCATTTATACTACGCAAGTAGGTCACTTTTGTAAAGTAAATACGATAATGTTTAGAAACAAAATATTGTGTTAAGAAAAAAATACATTGTGTACGTATAACATACTCGACTAGAAGTTAAAGGTTTTGAATAAGGTAATTTAAATTTATTAAATTTTAAATGTAAATTATTGTTATGCTTACATTTATATATTAAATAATAATTAATATATTTTCAAACTATTTAAATTATTTTTCACTTAAGGTTTATTAATATTTTTTCAATTGTTATTGACAAAACATTTTCTCAATAAACATTAATTGAGATTATTTTTAGTAGATATGGAGCACAATTATTTAAAATGATATTGATCAGGTTTATTTTTATAATATTATCATTTTGAATTTTTTCCACCAACTTTTCAACTGATGTCAATTAAAAAACTCCCCCAATTAACATCAACAAAAAGAACCATGTCATAACTAATGTTAACTAAAAATTTCCCAGATAATTTTGAAAAAAAAAAACAAACTATTAACAAAAAATAACATTAATTTTAATGATACAAAACTCGCTACAAATATTAACAACACAAAATAATTACAACAAACAGTAAAAAAAATTGTCCACAATTACACAAAAATACTAGTCAACATTGATAAAAAGAACTTTGAGAAATAATATTAATTTACAACAAAAATAATAACCTTAAAAATTTAAAGAAAAAAAAATATTAATATCAATAAAAAAAATAATCATTTCAATAATATATCGATCTCAGTTTAAGTTTAAATTAAAAAATAAGACATTTAATGAAAAAATTTATTCTATATAATGTTAATTTAAAATATATATCCTGTATATAATACGCGTATAAAGTTGTGGGTCTCTGTTCCGTTGAAATGATTAATTAAGGGTTTGAGATTTTTCCAATCCTTAAATTTGTCCCATTCAATGATGAAGGTTGCCACTGGAGCAAGGCCTGTATTGACAAAAACAAGACCCAAAACAATTAAGAACATACTTTTCAAACTCTTAAAAACTAAACAAGATTCAACTAACTTATGTGAAACCTTGGGCCCAGGCCCATTTCTTTCCCTTTCTCTTCTCTCTTTCTTCTCACAAAATAACAAATACTTTGCATGTGTTTTTATTGTTAAAGTTCTAATTGTTTAAACTTTTTTTAGGATATAAGAATCTAATAAGTATTGAAGTATAAGAAGTCTATATATTTAAACTTTCTTGCTTAAGTAAGAAAGAGATAGAATAAACCATTGTTATTTGTACGATTTTCGTTAAAACAAATTGTAACAACTTTATGATGAATTTTTATGCATATTAAATTTATGTATTTTTTTTCTTTGTAATATATGTATATTCACACACATATATGTAAATATGTTGTTGAGTAATGATAATTAACATACATAAATACATTTAAATGATGTATTTTGTTGAATTAGTATAAGGTATGCTTTTCATAAACTTATATCGGTTCGAGGTTAATATGATAAAACATATTTGTGGTATATGTAATGTTCATTTGTGCTTATACTCATTGTAAACTTTTAAGTGCATTAAAAATAAAAGAGAAACTATTTGTTTGTTATGGGATAGATGATTTTGGTGGACATCATAATACAAAATAATATTTAATAAGCAGATTGACTCCGCAATTAAAGTTTTTTATTAGTTTTGGTTTATATATATATATATATATATATATATATATATATATATATATATATATATATATATATATATATATATTTTTAATTGAGTCTCTATTTTAAAAAAAAATAAGTTTTTATTTTTGTAAAAAAAATTATTAATGTAGTCTCTTTCATTAAACTGGAGTTAACACAATCTAAAAGTGTCACATGTCAAAATATAAACTTGTCACCTGTCAAAATTTGAATCATCTTTTATTTATAAAATGTCACGTGTCAAAATAAAAGAGATTCGAATATGAAAGATGATTCAGATTTTGACAAGTATACCAAAACTATATTTTAACACACCATACTCTCAACCGATGTTAATGTATATTTAATGAAAAGAATTACATTGAGTCTTTTACAAAGCAAATTAAAGATATAAATATATAATTAAACCTATAAATAATTTATATTAAGGTTTGATTTAATTTTAAATAAGTTCACCCTCTAAATGATTATTTGTTTTCATGTTATTGTGGTAGTTAATGCATGAAATAATAGAAGCTTTCGTGACAATTATTAAAGTAACTAAGTTGTACTCTAGAAGAGATTTTTGAGTGGCTGATATTCCATTGGAGGTTTAGGGTTTAACCAAGTTAGGTGAAATGTGTAGTGAGAAATAGCATTCTAGAATGGGAAAATCAATATCCCTATGCTCAAAATTCTTTAGCACTAGAAGGCGTGCAACATTTTGTTCTCTTCTGTTTCCATTTTTTTTTTTCATCGTATTTATCATTCAACACGTTTTAGGTTTCCAATTCGGAGTACCTGGTTTTCTTTGTTCCAAGGTTTTCTCTTGGTTCCAAGGTTTTCTGTCTCTAATAATTTTCCTTTGAAAACACTTATGTTATGAACATCATTGCTGTGTGCTTGTTCTGGATCCTCAAAAGTTATAGTTGGAATTATTGCAAACAGTTGTGGTTTTGATCTTCGGTCATTCCAAGGAATAGACCCAATACAGTGCGATTATAAATACTTTCACAAGCATCCAACACTATAGTCAAACTTTGTTTTAGTAATGATATAAATCAGGTTTAACCATAATCATTATGATTCTTGTTGAACTAAAAGGTGTAGCTTAATTTCATGCACTCACCTCCTAAACCTAATTCATTTAATTGAATTTGGTTATGGGGTGGTCCAGAACAATTTCGAATTTCAGTAATCTTTTTATATCGGTTTATGTATATTTGTACAAATTTCACTTTAAAGTTTTAAGCTTTGACCACGAATTTAGATTAGTCTTTTCAAACAAATTTAAGAAATTCAAATTTTATAAATATGAATATACTTGTTTATAAAGAAATGTGCCATAAAAATTTACCATTAAAAATTTTCATATTGAAATTTTTCTTGTAAATTTATTAAAAAGATTTACAAAAAAAAAAAACTTTTTTCTACCATTTTTTTAAGAATTTTAATTGACATGTAATTTCATCGTAGATAATCATTTCTTACAAAATTATAAGATTTGTAAGTATTTTTTACAAAATTTATTGCGAAAAATGTTTATACAAAATATTTTGCAAGAAAATTGGTAACAACTTCCAGCAAATTCTTTTTCACAACAGAATTTTTAAATACTTTTTACAAAAAAAAATCAAAACAAAATTGGTAAAAAATATAAGTTTTTTTAGTAGTAATTTCTATAAGTGTCAGACTGAAAAGAATTTATTTTTTAAATAAAATCACATAAATCTGCAAAATTTTAATTTATTTTATATTTTGTGAATTTCAAAGTTGGCTCTACAGCCAGTCCATCGATAATTTTGACGAAATTAGCAGCATAGCATAAGCCTTCCTTTATTCATACTTTTATTAATTAAAAATTAAACCTCATAAAATTATAAATTTAAAACTTAACAAGAAATATTTCCCTTCTAGAGACACAAGCTTTCACTAGGACGAATAAAAAAACAATTATAAGCTGAAAACATTATAACAGTTGGAATTCACACAGATTGAACTGCAAAATATTGTATTTTTTGAAACATTTTGAATTGAACAACCACATGAAATCCGGCTAAAAAAGTTTGGTTGAATTTACCGAACATCTTTTTCGTTACTTCTGTTTGTTTTTTGTTTAGAATTTGTTGTTCCTCTTCAATTGATTCATAATTATTTAATGTTTACGGTAAACCATGTTTACCTATTCCTTAATATTGAACGAAAATTTTGGTCCTCCACAACTGAAATTTGTATTTAGTAAACTCTCCTTTTGGTTGAAGTCACCAATTTCGCTTCTGCACTCTATTCTACACATTTCACTGTGTTCTTATGGCTATATTCTGTTTCGTCTTTTTTCATTTACGTCTTTATCATCTTCATTTTTTTAATTTATATTACAATATTAATCTATGTTGAGTGCACATGGGTTGGTTTTCTTGTTTCTTTGATCGAGTCATAGGAACCATAATCATGAGTATATGTTATTGTTAATTTGGATGTGTTTCTCTTTCGTTCTGTTTTTTCTTCCACACTTTAAGCAAAGACATGTCGAAAAACACTAAAGACAACGAGAGATGATATCATCGTTTTATATATGAATTATGATATAGTTTTGCAGTCAATTTCATATGAATTTTTTAATGTTAATTGCCCACGTATGGTTCTTTCTTTCACTTTCCGATGAAGTTGGTAATATGTTTTACCCCGGGTTATTTGGTGTAAGCTCGGAAATCTTTGAATAAACGTGCGTTTATGCAAATAATTATATAATATGTTTAGAGATTCTAATCAAATTTTTAGAAAAAAGAATAAATAAATTACTTAAAGAAAGTCAAACACATCACTAATTATGAATCCAATATGGAGTACTTTTGTTTCAGGCAACTTGGTTTAGTCAATAGGGATGTTAGGAACGTTTTATTCTGTCCCCATTATTCAACAAAAATCGGTTGGGAACTAATTTCATTACAAATTTATTGAGGATCGATGAATTTTCATTAAGAAAATATATAATTTGATGGAAACCATATTTGATAAATTAGTTTTATACGATTGAATTAAACTTAAAATTTATTTTTTAATCCTTAAATCTTTACTCCAGAAAGTTTATGAAATTTCATATTTTAACACTTAAAATTTTATAAGTTTATGAAATTTTTTATATAGTCTTTAACTTTTTTTTCATATATAATTTAAACTTATATTTTAATTCTTAATCGGATATTCATTATGAAGTTAAAATATTATTCCTGTTAATATTTAAATAGAGTTAAATACGTACATGTTTTGTTAAAAAAAATTGCAAGAATTAATTTGCAAATACATTGATCTTAATACACACTTTCCTTAGTTAGGTGTAGGTGTAAATACTGAGTGAAAATACCAAAATTTTGTGTAGGATTGATTAAGATGATTTCAGAGTAAAGTTCTGAACCAAGATATATAGTATGAATTTGATACATGACATGTATAAAATATCATCTCTTTTTTATCTTGACATTCACTTAAATACTTATTAAATAATTTTAACAAAATCAGATTTTAAATAAAAAAAATAATATTATAAAAAATCTAGTAATAAGAAAATACATATTTTATGAATTTTATGTTTTTATCGATGATAATAAAATAAAGTTTAAAATAATATGTCAAAGAAATTATAAATATTTTAGTAATTTAAAAGGTATTACGAAAACAAGACAAATATTTTTATATTTATCTTCATTTTTATATCAATTTAAAATTAAATAATATATTACCTAGTTAATCTATATTTTTTTTTAATACTAGGATAAATTTAAAGGATACTTGCATCTATCTTCAATAAAAATAGACTTTAACAAATATTTTGTCACTCTTATTTGAATTACAAATAATGCTTAGAGAACATAACAATATTTAGGATTTACAGTGTAACCTAAGTATAGTTTTTTTCTGTTAAATATATTTTTAATTGTTAAACTTAAACGCTAAATTAAAATTTGTCTATGTTACAAATTTTGATACAATTTAATTTTTAAACTTTGTAAATAAATAAATGTATAATTCTTCTATTCCAATTAAGTTATTTATGTCATTTCACATATTTAACTCAAAGTCAATCTGAAAAATATTGTTTAACACTTAAAATAATAAATGCAAAATTTATATTAATTCATTTTTAAAACTTAAAATAAATTTTAATTTTGCATCTAAATTTAAGAACTAAAATTTATTTATTTATTTTTATTAATTGGGTGTATAAATTGCTAATACTATATCATTTCGCTACTTTACACATTCACCAATTGTGTGTATAAATTGCTAATACTATATTATTTCCCTAATTTACACATTCACCTTGGAAGTAGTTGACCTATCAAAGTTAAGTATTCTTATAGATAAGTCTTGAAATTGATCCCATTATCACTCTTTTTCTTATACGATCTAATCGCGTATTGATTAGCTTACACGTATTTCTTTGATCATGAGATTCAAACTTATCTTGTGCATTGTTAAGTCAACACTCTATAAATAACTATAGCAAAATTCAACTAATTAATAAATTAAACATTTTTACTAATAAAAATAACATTAAAGATACATTGAAAATATCAATGTGATTAAATATTAATAACCTTTTTTAGGAAAACTCTACTTGTATTTTTTTTTTTCAATTATCTAGTGTGAATAAACTAATAAAGGATATATGTTAATCACATGGCCTACGATTTATAATATTTCTAATATATTACATGTGAATGGCATGATACAATTTCATTAAAACAATTAAAATATTAAATATACTGACTTCAAGATTTTGAAATTTAGTAGAAAATATTATTACAACAAATATGATAAAAGTGAGTTATATAAATAGATATAAAAGGTGTAAAAGTATTTGCAAGTTTTACATATATAGCTAAATTGAATTTGTAACATGAGAATTAAAGAGAAAAATAATAATTAGAGTTGCATAACTAAATGCAATTGTAATAAGTATAAAATGTGATATAAATTAGAATTGAATGATTGAAAATTGCGATAGTTGGAAGATTTAATGGGCACGTTAGAAATTATTTTCTCTATTTCTTTCTTATATTATTTTCTATCAAATTATCATTTTTAAAATTAAAACATTATTAATTAATGTTGGCTATTTATTCAGCTGTACCAATTTAACCAAAGTTGACAAATAAATTGAAAAGCTAATACTTATTTCTAAAATTATTATATGTATTCAATGAATGAAAGAATTAAAAGTGGTTTTCTTTTTCTCTGTTTGGTTTCTAAAGGTGTTATATGTATTCAATAAAGGAAAGAATAAAAAGTGTTTTTTTTTTTTCTCTGTTTGGCAAAGAAGGTCGAAAGTCGAAAGGCAAAGACCAAAAAGAAGCTAAGAATTAAATTGGTGTATTTGGGTGAAAAAAGTTGGGAACTGAGAATGTGTTTAGTTGCCGTCCAGAAAGAAGAAAAAAACACAACAAAGTTCAGTTGTTGACTCAGCCATGATGCACCTGCACGCGTTATTAGTACCTTCCATCATTATAATGGGTTACAAAATGTTCATATTTTGAGTTAAGATTTGATCTTCATTAACTTTAATTTGATTATCAAAGTCTTAATTGACAATAATAAATCTAATTAAATTTCAAGAACTTGATAAATTTAAGTGTTTCTTATTGAGTTGTTTATATATATATTATTTCACATTTAAAATTACATTAAATATGTTTTTGGTCTTTATTTTTTGTGAAAATTTAAATTAATCATCTTTTGAAACTTTGATCCAATTTAATCCATCAATTTTATAACTACATGGATTTAGTTTTTTTTAATTAAATTTTATTAAGTTTATTTAACGTGTTAAATGTACCAAACTTTGTCAACAATTCAAATGCTATCATTTTAAAAGCATCAAATAAATTTATTAATATTTGATTAAAAAAACTAAATTCACACAATTTTAAATATGAGAAACTAAATTGTATCAAGATTTAAAAAATGAATAATTTCAATTTTCATATTAAAAATTATGAGACTAAAAATATATTTAATATTTAATAATTTTGAATTGACTTATAATTATTTACTTTTTTTTTCAGTTGGAGGAATGACATAGTTATTATTTTGTTTAATTATTTTATTTGTCTTATTTATTTGTTTGTACATATTAAAAATTATAAATATGAAATGATATCATAATTAATATAAAATGATGAATAATTTATTGCTTTAATTGAAAATATGTTAGGTAATGGAGTCTTCGTATGTTTTTCATTCTTTCATATAATTATTTTTTTTATTATTCAACATATTTTTAATTAAAATAATAAAAATTGTTTGATATTTTATATTAAATTCGATATTTTTTATATTAATCATAAAATTTTACATTACATGTAAATTTTTAAGATGATAAAATAAAATTAAAATTAAAATTAAAATACTAAATTAATAAAAAATTTAACGACAGTGACTTAATGAACAAATATACAAATTTGTAATACTCATTAAAAATAGCTAAATTTATTAAGAACTTATATCTTAGTTAAGTAATAATAATAATAATTAATAAACTATTAGCAGTTTGATTAAGTAATTTTAGTGCTAAAGGAGTATCAATATACCAGAAAACTTCAATACACTAATTTTTATGCGAGGTGACCCATTATTATTTTCACCCTTTTTCTTCGATCCATCAAATTAACCTATCATATGCTCCACCGATAACTCACGGTTTCAAAGTAACTTATTTTAATCGCGTTTTAGAGCTAAAAACTGTATTTAAAAACAAAGGTTTAACATATTTTCGTCCCTAGTGGAATTTGGAATTAGTCTATTTTAAAATTTTGAACCAATTTAATTTTTTATTTTTTAAAATACGTGTATTTAATTATTTTAATCAAATTTTGTTAAGTTTATTTGATATTTCGTACGCATTTTAGGATTGTATTTAAATTTTTTATATTGTTTGACACATTTTTACTTTAATGATAAATCAACTATTATTATGAAACGTGCTTGAAATATCAAATAAATTTAACAAATTTTGATTAAATAGACTAAATTCACGTATTTCAAAAAATAAAAAACTAACTTAATCTAAAATTTTAAAATAAATTAATTCTAAAATTAAATACACCAAAATCATATTTAAACCTAAAAACAAAAATGAAAGATACCCTGATTCATTCAAACTATTCCGTTTGCAGCAAGAATCACGAATGGAGTTTTTTAATGCTATCTAGGTTGGTGAGAGGAGAAGTTTTCTCAAACTATATAGTATAGTCTCTATCACATCTTAACTGACAATAATTATTGTATATTAAAAACGTAGCAGTAATTTAATCACAGCAGAGAAGTACTATAATTATTGTTGAGTGTAGAGAAGACGGAGTCATAAAACAACTTTATTTCTGACCGCTGTGTATTTATTTAGTGCAACTGTTCTCTCTGACCTCTACGCCCATTGACTCACTCACAAACACACGAGAAATTTTTATTTTTATTTTACTCTCTTAATTCCTTTAATCTAAGATTAATTTTGATTAAGATAATATCAAGTTTAAGTATCTAAGAAAAAGGAATCATTCTATTTCTCCAAGCATTGATACAGTCAAATGGTTCAAATCAGAGGTGATGTCAGTCAAATTTTGCATTTTTTTTTTCCTTAACAAATGCTTTGTTATATTAAAAGAAGATTCTTAGAGTGAAATCATATATTTGATATGATAACATTTTTGTCTATTTTAGAACAAACTCTTATATTAAAACTATAATTTGAATCAAATTTGGACTTCTCTTTTGGCAGTTAGGGGTAATTTTTTCTAAGATGCATTCTAGACAAAAATATTGCTCACTGTATTTTAATCTTGTGTGAATTATAAAGCGTTGTGAAAAAAAAAAAAAACTTATATTTTTTAATTTTTATTTTTATTTTTAACAAATGAATCAATATTAATATTTACAACGTATAAAAATAGTGTATATTCATTATTCTTATTAATTTACGTAGAAATTAAATTGCGACCTTTTCTCAGACATGGCACCTTTTTGGGTGTTCAGTTGGGCATCAATCTCATGCCAGCCTTTTTCATTGATTAGTCATACTCGCGTTAAAAAAAATTGGTGGGAACGATTAATATTTTGTCATTTATTTATTAAATATTGAAGAAGTATGGTTACAGTGACATTTTATAAAAAAAAATAAGCTACAAAAATTTGTCTAAAAATAATAAATTAAATAAAAATAAACATATAATTTTTTTTGTTAAAAAATTCACATCCATTAAAAATAAAATTGATAACATAAATAAAATACAAATTTTATCAAATTTTATCTTACGAATCAATTTTATAAAATTAAGTTAAATTTAAATACATTATAAATGTAATTCGTCTCATTCCTCACAATTACATAAATACCGATCCCTTAATTATACACATAACCACACATGGTATTATTTGAACATGATTCTTTCAAGGAGAGAGTGTTGTTTTGCTTTGATATTTTATTATTTAAAATACATATCAACGATAATTTACCAGTTTATAGTAAAATAATATAAAAAATTAAACTCCTATAGACTCCAAGCTTGATTCGCAAGTATAAAATCAATAGTTAAGCATATTCCTTTTTTCTTGATTTTTTGTTTCTGTCTCTGACAAAATTCATTTAACGTTTTTTTCGTCTTTAACAAAAATTTTATTTTATTTTTCCAAAATAATTTAAACTGTGAAAGAAAGTAACTAAATAGCCTTTATAAAAAACAAATTCATGTTTTATTAAAGATGAAAACAAATTTAATAGAATTTTACAGTAAAAAAAAAAATCCTATTTTAGCCTAACATAATCTTAAATTTTTAATTAATCGACATTTTTCTATTAAAAGCCTACATTGATTAGCCTATTTGAGATTTGTGAAATATTTGAATTTCTCTCTTAACTCTGTCCTTATAAATACTATTATATTACAATATTTAATTACACTTAGTAAAATTAACTTTTAATAAATGTCACCTACTCCATTCTAGCCGTTGAGGTTTAAGAATGTTACGCGTCATTGAGAACCATTTAGTAAATATTTAATTTTACATTCATTATTTTAAAATGATAAGTTTTTTAAACTTATGAAACACCGATTAAAAAAATCTATTGAGATTTAATTACAATTTTCCTAATTTTATAATAATTTTTTCTCTGTATTGATTACTCTTATGTATAAATAGAGTTTTTATTGAGAAAATTGTTTATACAAGTTGAAAGGCTTATTACTTAAAAATTTAATATTTTGGAATGGATGAAATTATATATTTAGCCTAATAGCCTTTCTTTTAAGGTAAGATATGTAAAGATTAAATATGGATATTTTAATAAGGAGAAATTGTGGAAATATTAATTAGTAAAACTTGATTTTTTTTGAATATTACTATTACTTTTAAAATAAAAAAAAAACACTAAAATATGGCAGTTTTGAAACGGTCAAAATATTGTTTAGTTTTTATATTTTTCTAATTTGTTGGAAAAATATAAAAACATGGCTGTATGAAAATTTTGAAGATTTTGTATTTGAATTACTTTCCATTAGTTGTTCTTTCCAGATAATTTATTACATAGACGATTTAAAATCATTATGTTTTTTGTTTTGTTTGAATAGGATAATTAGTTTTTCATCATAAAAATGAACATAGAAAAATAATGGGAGAAAAGGGATAACAAAAAAGACGAGAAAGATAAATCAAAGCAAAATAAGAGATATTTCTTCTAGTTGAAGATACGTGCATCATTGTTGTACTTTTCTAAGCTCACATTTTAAACACGTTTATTCACATTTTAAACGTTTATTTTATATGACTGGTATTTATAAATTGTTTCGAATGTGAAATTATACAGAAATTTATATCAGTTAACTATATTTTAAATTAGAAAAAAAGTAATTTATGTTAGTGTATCATGTATCACGTACGTGTGTATACAATTTTTTAAATGTTTATAAATTATTTAAACTTTAAAAGTAGTAAGTAAAAAAGTAAAATTGAAAAACATAAATGGTGCATATAATTATAATATAGTTATAAATAAAATAAATTTTAGTTATTAAAATAAAAAAATATTATAAGTAATGTTGTGTAAACAATATTATGAGTAATTATTTAAAATTAAAAAAATAGTGGTAAAATTAAAATATGTATTTTTTATTATGAATAATTATTTAAATTTTAAAAATAATAATTAAAAAATAAAAAATAAAAAATAAAAATAAAAGAGGACACCAAATACAATATATCCTTTTATATACAACTATAGATATATAGTTATAAGTGATAAAAAGATAAAATATTTAAAATTTTTCAAAAGATATCACTACCCTTTTTAGAAGAAAAACTCTTAAAACAATATTATTAAATAACAATATCTCAAAAAACTTCGTTAAAACATCACTTTGAATGTATTAAAATTAATTTAATTTGTAGTTTTTCTGACGCACATTAAGAAAAATAATTACTTCCGAGTAATGATACATTGTATTTAAATATTTTATATATACTTAGGGTGATTTTGAAAACACTTTGAGAAAATTGATTTTATTTAATGTGAAATAATCAATTTTGGTTGATGAAAAAATTAGAAAGAGTTGCTTTTCTTTGATGTGAATGTTCCATTTACAATTAATTTTAGAATTTGATTTTAAATGGTTCCAAATAATTTATTAGCATAAATTAATTTTATAAACTGATTTTAGGTATTTCCAATGTGAAATTAAACATGTACTTAGATTCCAATAAATAAATCACTTATAAAAAAAAATGCTATACATATTATCAATAATTCATGATTATGTTATAAATATAATGGAACATAATAATATATTTATAACGAAATATAATTTGAATGATTTTCTTTCATCTTAATTCTTTTAAAGAGGATAGGAAGCCATATATCATCACTTAAAATTATAATACTTTTGGCAGCCTGTTATTCTCATTATATTCTATTAATAAATTTTAAAATATTTATAGATAAATAGTTAATTACCAAATTTTATTATATTTCAAAAAATATTTAGAGATAAAATTTATTATATAATAATTGATTATTTAATATATTCAAAATATAAATAACATATCATAGTATACAATTGATTATCTAATATATCCAAAATACAAAATAATATTTTATGATTTAATCATTCAAGTAACAAAGTTTATTTAACATATTTATATCTTTTCATCTATGAGTCTATAAATGTAATATTCTATTAGAGGAGTAATCATTCAATTTTCATACTAAATCTTCTTACAATACTCAATTTTCATCAAAAGACAACATCTTGACTTTGAAAGTTTTATAATTTAGCTTGCAGGCACCTCAATCAAAACCAGTAAGTAAAATTATTATTATTATTTAAGTTCTTATTATGTAAAGTGAACTTTTATTTAGCAACGTGACATATTTTAGAAACTTTTCCAAAGAGTGATGAAGTTTGGCGTGTAAAAACAATTATATGAAAGGAATAATTTATTTTCTATAAAAAACTGTCACCCGTTTTTTAAAGTTTAACGAATTTGAAAAACGAAAATAGAATATTTGAGTGCAAAACTGAAAGTTTTTACGTGTTGGTGAACGCGCAAATAATTTTGGTTTGAATTTAGTTTTGGAAATAAGTGCTCATTTTTTCTTGTGATTCTGTGAGCAGCAAGAAAGGACCATTTGATTTGTGGTTGAAAATAGTAATTAATGAATGAAGTGAGGTAATCCTCTGGTGGCTAATTGATGAATTTTGTTGGCATCTTCGTGGAACACAGGTGCAGCACATCACAAAAACCCATCGCAACATTTTACCTTACCGCGTATGAAAAATCCACCCAACGCAAGCTATTACGCTTTCAGTCCCATCCACAGAAAAGTCAACCCCGCTTAGTCAAACGCCCGTCTATTTAAACCCCTCACGCTTCTCACACCCACAAACTAAACTCCTCCAACAATCTCTCTCTCTCTTATTCTCCTCTGCAACAACTCAGCTCAACACTGACCCTGTGAAGAAACCCACACACGTTAACTGAACTTAAAGCCATTAATCGTCATCAATTCATCAGTTTCCTTTGCTCACACACAACAAAATGCCGAGAAAAGGAATGAGAAGCATTTTCTTCAAGCCATCATCATCTTCACCTTCCACGTCATCGCAACCACCTCCCTCCCCTCTCCGGACATTTTCGGACTCCATAATGGAACAGAACATACACATCGCAGAGGCGCTCATAAACAAATGGGACGATTCCAAACTCGGAACGCCGCTTTTCAGCGGCACGCGCCAGGAAGCCAGAAAGTACCTTGACGCGGTGAGGGGACTACAATCCGCTATGCAGTACTTCGTCGCACAGGATTCCACCTCCGCCACTCTTGTGCGCGCTCAGTTCCTCATGCAACTCGCTATGAAGACGCTCCAGAGAGAGTTCTACCAGATTCTTTCCTCCAACAGAGAACACCTGGATCCTGAAACCGTCTCCGCGCGCTCCTCCATTGATCTCCGCAGCAGCGTCTCCGAGTACGTTTCCGATTACGACGACGAAATCACTGCCTCCGAGGATGACTTCCGCATCTCCGAGACCGAGCGCGTGTCAATGCTCGCCATGGAGGATTTGAAAGCCATCGCGGATTGCATGATTTCCTCGGGCTACGGGAAAGAGTGCGTTAACGTTTACATCGTTATGAGAAAATCGATCGTCGACGAAGCACTGTACCATCTCGGAGTGGAAAAACTGACCCTCGCTCGCGTTCAGAAACTGGACTGGGAGGTTCTCGAGTTGAAGATCAAGAAATGGTTGAACGCTGTTAAAGTCGCGGTTGGAACTCTCTTCCACGGCGAGAGAATTCTCGCGGACCACGTCTTCTCCTCGAATCCCGAAAAGAGGATCGCGGAATCGTGTTTCGCTGAAGTCACCAAAGACGGCGCCGTTTCGCTCTTCGGTTTCCCCGAAATGGTGGCGAAGTGCAAGAAATCGCCGGAGAAAATGTTCAGGACGTTGGATTTGTACGAAGCGATCTCCGACCGGTGGAGTCGGATCGAATCCATATTCTCTTTCGAATCCACGTCTGCCATCCGCTTACAGGCCATTACGTCCATGGTGAAACTCGGGGAAGCCGTTAGAACCATGCTAACGGACTTCGAAACCGCGATTCAGAAGGACTCCTCCAAGACAACGGTCCCTGGCGGTGGGGTCCACCCTCTCACGCGCTACGTGATGAACTACCTCACTTTCCTCGCCGATTACAGCGGCGTGTTGATTGATATAATCCCTGACTTGCCGCAATCGCCGTTGCCGGAGTCTTACTACCGTAGCCCGATGCGCGACGAAAACCCGCCGGCGTCGGAGTTATCCGAGAAAATCGCTTGGCTCATTCTCGTCGTGCTGTGCAAGCTCGACGGCAAAGCGGAATTCTACAAGAACGTAGAGCTTTCATACCTGTTTCTGGCTAACAACATGCAATACGTCGTGAGTAAGGTGCGCAGATCGAACCTAGGGTTCCTTCTCGGAGAGGAGTGGTTGGCGAAGCACGAGTCGAAGGTTACAGAGTACGCGTCCAAGTACGAGCGCGTCGGGTGGAGCAAGGTGTTCGCGTCGTTACCGGAAAATCCAGCGACGGAGGTGACGGCGGAGAAGGCAAGGAACCACTTCGTGAAGTTCGACGCTGCGTTTCATGAAACGTGTAAAAAACAGTCGTCGTGGGTGGTATCCGACCCGAAATTGAGAGACGAAATCAAAGGGTCGATAGGTTCGAAGCTGATGCAAATGTACAGCGAATTTTACGAGAAGAATCGGGTCGGGTCAAAGTCCGTTCGGTTTATTTCGCCTGAAGATATTGGGAAAAACTTGTCCAACATTTTGTGCGGGAATGGAGATTCGGGTAGTGTCTCCTCACATTCTTCCTCAACGACGTCGTCGTCTTCCCATCGCTCTAATCGGCGGTGAACTTGAAATTGACGACGTCATATTCCAACATTTTTTATTTTTCTAATTTGTAATTTAAATTAAACGTCATGAAAACTGTCCTGAGAGAGAAAATAGAATGAGGACAAGATAGTGAATGTTCCTATCTGTAACGTGTCTATGGACGTTACACTTTTTTTTCTTCTTTTTCTTTTGATGATGGTACATTAATACTACACCTTTTTGTCTTCAATTGCTTTATTGTATATTATTTTTAATTTATTTTAATTAAACTTTATAGAGATTCAAGGAATACCTTAGAGGCGTAACGTCCAAGGAATTTTCTGTAATCCATTGTTAGTCTGAAAGTAATAATAGATGTTAAAAGCAACCAATTGATTAATTAAAAAATATATTAAGATATTATTTTAAGGTGGTTAAATAGATGTTAAAACATCTCGATCTTATAATATAAAAAAAGAAAATGAACCCTAATTACACAACTCGCAATAAAATATATGTACTTCGTCGTTGGATGAGGTATCAATTTTTTAAAAAGGAATAAACTTATTTAAAAGGTCGATTACATGACTTGTTTTGTTAGTTACGTATTAATTAATATGTTAAGATAACAAAACAACTAATTAAAAAACTGCAAATTATAAGGAAATAGTTTTGGCTAGAACAATTTCATACTATTACGTAAAGGGCCATATAAAATTCGTATCTGGTTTATTTTACGTTGCTCAAGGTTCCAATCTCTTCAAGGCTACTAGATTCAGATTAACCAGTGGGCTTTGTGGTTGGACGATGAATATACATGAAGCATTGGGCTGAATCACAATCATTTCTAGTCCCAATGGAGCAATTTAAAACATTTCATTAAACTAAATAAGTTCCAAATTTTCTTTTAGCTATATAAAAATGCATAAAATAGTATGTCAAGACAAAAAAAAATACCGTATTGAACGAAAATTGGACTTTAAGCAGAAAACGTTACTAAACGGGCTGGCCCATATTTATTCAGTATGATGGACCCTGGCCGGAGTAGATTTTTCGTGCCCATTTAAAATGCAGATTTGCGCTTTCATACTGTTTTCTCAAGTATTCGGCCCATGACAACCATAAAATTGGACCAGGACTCGTTTTTAGCTTCCTCCTACATTTTGAATGTTGGAATGGATTTAACTTTATTTCATTGATAGTTTCATATTTTCATTCTTTTAAAATTTTAATTTGTTATTATGATAATATGTTTATTGAACAATGAAGGAACGTACAATATAATGGTTATGCAAAAACGATTATAGTTAATGAAAATTGTTTCGTTCTATAAAATATTACCCCACAAATTAATGGCCATGGTTTAAATACTTCACATATAACCTATTTAATATATCGGAATACGAATACCTTTGTTAAAATTACATCATAAGCTAACAGTGCAAAAAAAAAATAGTTATTTACTAAAAACGTAAAAATGTCAACAATTAGATTGATCCCTTCCTTTGTATAACTTTTGTATAATAATAATAATAATAATAATAATAATAATAATAATAATAATAATAATAATAAAATATCAAGATCGAATTTCGACAGTGATGAAATAATTCATTATACAAACATTTCACGTATTGATAATACATATATTCATTTTTATATCAATCGAATTATATGATAGACTATAGTATGTCTTATTAGTACGTAAATCTTGGTTCCCTATACTAATGTTTTATTTTTTATCAAGAAATATTATTCTAAAAGAGACTAACTAAATATATTAGTTGTGTAAAATTTTGAAAAGAAAAAGAAAATGTTGCAAATAATCTAGGCGTAGTGTGGTATGTATTAAGAGAAAAAATTAAACACACTCTTTTCTTTTGAATATATTCTGTACTCACAATTGATCGCAAAAAATCATTTTGCGTGTTCTATCTTATTTCATAAATATATTTTGTAGAAGTGTTTAGAAAGTATATTAGTTTGAAGTCAGGAGAAAATAAAATTCAAATAAATAAATTATGTTCGATTGTACTGGTTAAGATATTTAGAAAATATATATACGATATTTAATTTTATATTGCAGGATTAAAATATTTCTTATTTTTAAGAGATAATGGGTTCATTTTTAAATATCTAGTTTAATTATTTTATTTTGTTTCGGTACACCTGATAAGTCTTAGAGTCGAAGTCAAATATAGTTTAAATATTTTTATCTCCTTCCACCTTTTGAGACACTTTTTAAAGATAAAATTGTGACAGAACATATTTAAAATATTCTTTTTATAATTATCACCTTAATTTTAATTGAATTTCTTTATTTGAAATACAATAAATAATACCTGATAAAAAAATATCTGGTAACATTAAATGAGATAATGAAAGAATAAAATGAATGTACACGAAAGAAAATATAAAAGTCGAAGCTCTAACTTCAAATTTATTGATTCAAAATTTTTTAAAACAATTGACCGGTCATAAGATTATTTGGGTCAAAAAAATTAATTCTGGCAATTAGTTAAAATTATTTTGATTTATATTCAAAGTAAAACAAAAAAAAAAAAAAATCAAAGGCTAAACTAAATTAATGGGTTTATCTTTTATATATGGTGTCAATAGATTGGCCTGTTGAGTTAAAAGTGAATTACTTTAATTTGGTTTATTGTTTTACAAGTTAAAAATTTTATTTGGACTCGATTATCATGAATCGGTAGTTTAAAAATATTTTATTCTTTTAATTTATTTTATATATTTATTATAATATAATCCAGTTAATTTAATTAACTTAATTTACATTTTTATAACAATATAATTAAAGTGTTCATTTATTTATTTAAATTTTATTATAAATATATTAATTAAAAATCCAAATTTCAATTTACACCAAACAAATAAATTAAACTTCTAATCAATTCAAACATCATTAAATAATATTTTATTATTTAAAAAAAATTATATTATTTATCTAATAATTAGGCTTAATAAATAATTATAATACAAATTTTATAAAAAAATAATTAAAAACTAATAAAGTGTTATTGATGGTGAAGTATGATCCATTCACTGGTAATGAGACTCAAATTCACTTAACTTGCTAATTAAATAGACTAAATTTTGTTTGACCTACATTTTAAAAAATTGATTTTTTCTTTATCCAAATCAAACTTATGAAGAATGGATTGACTAATGAGTTCCAACCTATTTTATCCGATGAATTTTTTGGTATGAAATTTATGTGGTCAATATAAAATAATATAATAAACAACCCAATTCATATTTATATTCTGTAGTTTCATTAATATTAACCAATTAGAAATAATAAGACGAGCGCTATGGAGTTATTCTTCAATTTTCGTAAACAATTTTGACAAGTTGAGCATAGTAAAATATTCATACTCCCATTTTTATCTATAATACTGAAATTAAGACATTATTTAAGAAAAAGAAAATAATAAAAAACTTGGATCAACAACTTGTCGGTCTCACTTTTTCAATTTTAATTTATTTTATTTTATTTTCATACCTAAAAATAATTATTTTCTTGAAAATTGACTAAAATAATTCGTTACGACTGTATAAAGAAGTTATATTTTCAAATGTGATTATTTTAGTTACATATTAAATTACAATTTTAATATTTTTTAAAAATTTATTTAGAAGTCGTATTTACTAGTATAATTCTATAAATTAAAAAAATGTATAATTTTAGTGAAAATAGTGCTTATAAAAAATGAGATTAATGTAAATTAAAAAATCTTAAACTTTTACTTATAAATATAAACATAATTTCACTTTTTAAAGAAGAAAAAATCATACTTCACAATTCTACTTTACAAGTCTTTCTTGCAAAACACTATAGTTAATTATTTACATTATTTAAAAAAAAATCCAAATTAATAATGTTTAAAGTAATATTGGACATTTTTTGTGATTTGGTGGATCTTTTTCTGCAAAAGGTATTTAATGCAATTCACGGACACCTCTTCTTTAATAGTCGTCACGTTCCTTTCGTATTAAAACTCAAAAGCTCTATTTTTCTTTCTTCTTCATCCCACAGCTGTCACCACTTCTTATATTCACTCAAATTCTTTATATTAATATGTCGGAAAAATCTTTTAATATTTTTAAACAATTTTTCTCATAGTTTATTCTTCCAACACATCTCGTGCGACTTATAAAATAAAGATTGCATCTGTGAATTGCTCTTATCTCTAATCGAAATAGGACTTTCAACAAACATTTCAAAATTTTGAGATTAACTTTTTCATTCTTATTTTTTTATTAATTGCATTATTTTCATGACTTTATGATCTTATAGAGGGTAGAAATAGATTTTTTACTTTTATTTTTTGCCAATTCATAATCATAAATTTGAATCACTGAAAGAACGTGAAACCAATTCGAGAATTAGTTGAAAGTATCTACAAACTTTCATCCAATAATTCGGCTCCACCATTCAAGCCAGAATCTAATAATGAACTTACCAAAAAAGTGCTTTTCTTGGCTCTACTCTACTATAATATAAGAATCACTAAGTAATTCTAATAAGTTTCAACTAATAATAAGGAGTTTCCGGAATAGTAATCTCAGTAGCATAATTCTTACATTAATCTTTCTCATAACTATATACAATGCAATATTTTTCAAATCATTATTAATACGAGGGAGAAATATCAGTGTAATATTTTCTAAGAAAAGAAAAAAATAATTGATTTCATGAACTTTAAAAAATAACCAGTGAAAATGTAGTTTGTAAATTAATTTTTCTTTGTAGTAGTTAGCATTAAAGGAAAAGGTGCCGTATCAGTCCCAATACTAGTTGTTTGATAAGCCTATCCACGAATTCAAACATGTAGGACTCTAAAGTACACACGTGAAAGAAGACAAAAAAAAATAAATAAATAAAAGACTATCCTATAAATTGTAAAATTTTGGAAAAGAGTTATTGCATCAACTTTAAAAAAAAAAACTATTTTTAATTTACAAGACAAATTTATGTTGAAGAAAAATTATTTTCATTTATAAATGTTTTTTTGAAAAGTTTATCAAAACATGTCCTTGTACACTAAGTGAAATTAAACTATTATCTGTAGCGTATTAACAACTTGATTATAGGTAATATGATAAATTTAGTAAGTTTTTCTTTGTTATAGTATACAATCTGTTAAATGATCGAGAATATAAACGTGAGTTTAAATTTTAAGATAAAAATGAAAAATTAAACGATATATAAAATAAAATATCCATAATTAATAATTTTGTAAGATTATAAGTAAAAATAGTGTCAATTTCATTTAAATTTAGATTTTATTGGTGTTGTGTTTTTTGAAAAAAAAATCTATAAAACAATCTGATTTGATGTTCGTAAAAACTAATTTATAAATTAGTCTTATCTTAATTTAAAATAAAAGTTGTAATAATTAATATAACGAGATGGTTCTTTCCCTATTATAATGTAACTTTAACCATTAATCAAGTTTCATATGCAATGAGTATTAATTCGGTCATAGGAATAAATTTGGTATGAAAATAATGCAGATAACCAGAGGGTTTTTATCAAAAAAGATATAACACTAATAAGATCTTAACCTAACCATATAAAATATTGACACTACTTTCGATTCAAAATTTTAAGATAATAAATTTATAGATCTTTATTTTTATATAATGTTTTACTTTCTCATTTCTAGTAAATGTGGGACGTAGACCCATACTTAAATTTCTAACATTATACGTTTTTTTTGTGTGTAAAATATATAAATAATGGAAGTGAAATTTAGCAGTTAGGAATAGCGATGGAAGTGTATGGTGATTATTGATGAAGTGTTGACAAAACCTATCACTCGTCAATGATTTGTCGTATTACTATCATTTATATCTATCTTCAACTTTTTGGCATGCTTTGTGACTAACGCAGTTCATATGTACACTCCTTATCTTCTTTTTGTTGACCAATATCAACCATGCAAGTCCATTTCAACTATAAATATATTATTATTTCCAAGTCCTACGAGATGAGATTAGAAGAAGAGAAAGACATGAATAAAGACTCTTGTTTGTGACTTGTATTCAAATCCACTACCATTATTGTTGTGGTGTGACTTTGTCAACTCAATAATTCCAATGGAAATCTATACCAATCCATTACATATAAATCACATACAAATTTGTATCATTTTCAATAAAACCCTTCATTTTTATGAGTTTTTTTTCAACTATATATACATTACACAACTTGCTAACTTTGAGTTAATGTGATGTGATACTTCCTACACTTGAATTCCTTCCACTAATGTATCAGTAAATTAAAGTCAGAAATCTCAAATCTCTGGACTTTGGTTACCATTGGACTAGTGTGGTAGTTTGAGACTTTCGAATCACACCTTTAATATATAATTTGTTAGATTCTTTGGACCGTGACCGTCAAATTTGAATCCCATTATTTAATATAAATCCTTTGAGTAGTTCCTAATACTAAAAAAATGCGAAAGCGTACTTGATCATTAGGAGAGTAGGTGAAAGATTGGTACTTGTAAAATACTAGAATCAATAAATGATTCATCTTTCTATCCGTGTATATGAGATGATACTGGTAGGTTATTCTAAAATGTATCTCACAATTATATTTTTGTTAGGTTATTCACTGAATTGATTACTGAGATATTAAGTTTATATCCTTACAGGCAGAAACCAAGAACCTCCTAACAAATTACCAAATATTTAAATTCATCACACACTGTTCACTAAACAATTCAACCAATCACATACCATTCATCAGAAACTCAACATTATGTATTATCCATAAAATAAATAATCATTGCAATATAATTGATACTAACAAATAATATAATTTATTGATTGATGTTAATCCACCATAAGAACAAAATAGAAAATAATAATTTTAACTAATAAAATTTGTATCGTCTGGGGAATGACCGACCTCAACATGCTCATTTTGATTCCGACCCGATAAATATTTATCATAAAACGACGAGTTTCAGTTAGGGGTGGCAAAACGGGCTGGGCCCAACGGGCCAGCCCGTCAGCCCGTGCTAAAAGGAACGGGCTGGGTTGAAGATTGCAACCCGCCAGCCCGTTCTGGCCCGTCCCGTCCAGCCCGTCAACTTGACGGGCCAAAGTACGGGCTGGCCCGTCCTGACCCGTTGGCCCGTTTTAAAAAAATAAAATAAAATAAAAATAATTAAAAAGATTAACTTTTTAGATTATATATTTTAAATGTAGAAATATATAATAGTATTGTAATTTAAATCATC
>Ga0214543_1001412_pt1 | contig 46153 bp, 42 predicted proteins | sample CNSS2metaG_FD_160094 | JGI IMG/M metagenome (GOLD analysis project Ga0214543, IMG submission 160094) | Root nodule microbial communities from cowpea collected in UCLA plant growth center, Los Angeles, California, USA - CNSS2 | ecosystem: Host-associated > Plants > Roots > Nodule | place: USA...
TAATTATCATTTTAAGCACATTTTAGCGACCAAAATTTTTTTGGTGGCAATACAATATCAATTTCGGTCGCTAATTCAGTAGCTAAAACATTGCATTTAGTAATAAAAAAATATGGTCGCTAATTCGGTAGCTAAATACATTACATTTAGCGACCGAACAATTTTTGTCGCTAATTACCGTATTAAAAATGGGACAATTATTTGGTGACTAAAACAATATTATTTCGGTTGCTATTTTGGTGGCTAAAATATTGCATTTAGTGACCAAATATTTTCAGTTGCTATTTTGGTCGCTATACGAACAAATGTTACTATATATTGATTCGGTCGCTATTTCGGTCACTAATTTGCGACTATCACTATTCAGTCGCTATTTCAGTCACAATTTGCGACCAACTTTTTTCAGTCACTAATTTCGGTAGCTAAATTACATTTTTTTTGTAGTGCATACCAAATAATCTGTATGTAATTTACATACAGATTCTAATATTTACGAAAAATTTCCTACTTAAAGTTACATACGAAATTTTTTCCGTGTGTAAGTTTACTGACGCCAGGTTTACATACAAATTTATTTTTGTATGTAATCCGTAGATAATATCTAATTACATACAGACTTTATGCATTACATATAGATTTTGTCCATAAATAAAATTAGTTTTTTTTGTAATGTATATTATTATTAATTTTTAACCGAATAGTTGTCATTGAAACAAAGCACAATAATAACAATAATAAACATCATCATTATTATCATTATTATCGTATGTTCATTACTTTATAAAGGGTGTTTTGTTTAATAGTTACTTTAAACATTCATTCAACCACTTATTAATCACAAACACAATTAATTAAGTTTTAATGTGCTTCTTAACAACACATTTGTGTGAAAATATTTCAACACTAACTATCAAATTGTCAAAATCCATATTTAAATCGTAAAATCAAAATATTCTACAATTTTACATTGTATTTACGAGTTATATTCCATGTATAATCGTAATATAGTAGAATCGGTAAAGACTCCAGTAGTTTGGTGGAAGTCTTATGGAGATCAACATCTAGAACTTCAAAGATTTGTTATTCACGTACTTACAATTTTGACATGTAATTCTTCTGAATGACTTTTTTTATGTCATGACTAATTCCAAATTAGCTTAGGAGAAGGAAGGTAAAAGAATTTCACTTAAGGAGTTTGAACTTGATGACATTTCATCGATGATAAATGGATTATGGAAAATGATGAAGGAGGAGAGAATGAAAATACAGATTTAAATGATGCTTTCAAATTAAATGGAGATGATGTACCGATAAAGGTGAAACTCAAGGTAGTGGTGAAAAATAGTGGCAGATTATGCCCCCTAATTTTTTTTTAACTATACTTACACTTTTGAAATTTTTGATTTTTTTGAAAATATAGGTAGTATATTTTAGAATTTGATGGAAATTAAATTACGTATCTTTTTATTTCTTTTATAAAACACAACATTTAATTTTAATAAATAATAAAACATAAAATCAAATATAATAAATAATAAAAATATTTAGGTTTAATTACTCTTTTTGATCTTTGTTCTTGTCGAAAATTGTCAAATTGCAACTAAAAACTCAAGATCAAATTGAGACTAAAAACGTTGTAGGACCAATTTAATATTTTTGAAAATAGGAATTAAAAGAGTAATTAAACAAAATATTTATTAAGATATTTTTTATTTTCTTTCTCATTGTCTATTTAGTTTTTCACACAATTGTATTAATCTCACACTCTTATATGTTTTCTTTTTCTTTTTTGAAGAAAAAAAGAAAGTTAAACACAAACTCATTAGTTTCTCTATGATTTGTCATTTGTTCTTTTCTTTTCTTAAAAAAGGAAAAAATGTAACTCTCTTTTATTTCGCTTGATGATGAAATATTAGTTTAATAATTAATATTATTTTTTATCTCATGAGCCTTTCTATATTCATGAAAATAAATATAGAAGAAAAAAATAATATATTATGTGTTTTTTCATAACCAATTCTTAATTGTGACTTAATTATACTATATTTTTCTTTTAATGATTACGACTCTCAATTTTTTATTACATTATGATAAATTATTTTTTAATATTAATTTTTTTAAAAAATAGGTATATTGATCTAGAATAAATAATAGATTTTTTTTTTGAAAATAATAAAAGGAAAGATATCGATGAACATGAAAACAAGATATATTGTACTTCACATATTTTGAATCATTTTACAAATAATGATCCAATTGTTTAGTTAGATGAGCCTTTTTTTTTATGCATTATACTAATTATTCAATCTAATAATCAAAGAATTATATTACTTTGACCCCTCCAAATGTTTTGGTTAAGATCCCACTTTTTCATGGAGGGGAGGAGATAGAGCTAATGAAGATCTTTTAGTTTTTTTTCTTCTTAATTTGAATTATTTATATTAGATGAATTAAGTTTAATGAAGTATTGAGAAAATGATGAATTTGTAAACTTAAGTTTGATTAAATATTGACAAGAGATTAATTTTATTTTTATGGATGTGTGTTTGATGATATATATTATGTTTGTATCATATTACGATCCCACGATTTACGATTATATGAACCCTTCACGATCCTAAGCATAATCTTGATTTTAACTACCTTTCACTAACACCAAAAAGACTTTTTACGGATGTTATTTATGACTTTTTAAGTATGTCGTAAGTCAAAAAATCATGTTTGATGGTTTAATAACATACGTAAAGTAAATTTTTTATCTTTTTTACTAACCTTAATGCATAAGAGGAAAATATGTTTTCCAATGAATCGCTCATGAGAATGGCACAAAATGTAAGTTTTGGTCACCAATGGATGTCCTAAGTTTGGCCAAATGGTTGTCTCTATCGAGAGGGAGCTTTGCGTGAGGAGAAATGGGCACTGTAGGTTTTTCTTTGACATATTTACATCTGACTTAAAACCGTCAAACATAAAAATGGATTTTTACATCTAACTTATAAGCGTCATAAGTAAATTTACGTCTATTGTATACACTTCAAACGTAAACTTACATGTGACTTAAAATTGCTAGATATAAAAATCCCTTTTACATCTATGCTAACTTAATAAAAGTCCATAAATATAAATAATATATTTGAAACATTGCATTGTAATAATTCTCATAATTTTCAGTTTATCTTCTATATTGTAACTCGAGAAATATAATTAAATCAATTAATTGTCATACAAAAGTGAGAAAAAATAATGTGATTAAAATACCTTCAATTGTAACACCATGAATTTATGTGATTTTGTACTTAGTATATCACTCAATATGCCATATCTAGAGTAGAAACAAAAAAAAAATTAAAACATTTGCTAGATTCAACTTCGTGTAAAGTTAATGTAGAATGTGGAAAGAATGATTTATTTTACTTATCTATTATTTATAAAATATTTAGGGGCACTACTATGGAAAATGAATCTAACAACGGTTAAATTGAATTTATAAAGATGGTTTTTAAATCATCGTTATTTTAGCCGTAGTTAAAAGTAAGAAGAGATAACGACAGTTAAAAACCATAGTTAAAAATCCAAGAAACCACAACGGTTATAAAATAAGCGTCGTTGAACTCACCATCATAATCAAATGCTTCTTTTTTTCCTTCAATAAATCCACTATCACAGAACCATACAACTTTATTGCTCTCTACATACCATAATATCCATGGTAGAAGTATGTACCTTTCTGCACCATATTTCTGAATAATATCACCAGTGTTACAAACATATACATATACTATTTATTCATTATGCATATAAATTCATAATATATCATGTCTGATGTGTCATTGGGCAAAAATTCCATCCATAAGCATCCAATCTGCCTCGAATGATCCTGAAACAACAACATTAAAGGTACCCTAGGTTGGGATCCAATATTATTCTACATTTTCACTGCCATCACAAAATTGAAAACAACCAATCAAAAAAAACTATAATGTGAATATAAATGGTCATCGGCGTTAAGGGCGACGACTTAATGGTCATCGGCAAAACACTCCACTTGAAGGTGAGAGGAGGTTAGTGATATGCACAGTAGAGTTAGAGTAGCTAGAGAAAAAATGAGCGAAATGAAAGTGGGAGGGTGAAATTAGTATTTTGAAAATAAAACTAGGCTTTTCAAAGACGGTTGGCAATACTAATCGTCATCATTTCCCTGCATAGTGTTTTTAACGATGGTTGCTTTTATAACCGTTGTTAAAAAGTTCAGTTTTTTTTTACAATTTTGCTACCACACTTTTTTTACAACAGTGTCCTCTTAACCGTCTATATATCAGGTTGTGGAAGGCTTATTTTGCACTACTAGGGGCTTTACGTGCCCACAAAAATCACAGGGGTGTAAGGAAGTAATGATATAACCAATATTATTTTCAATGATACTTGCATTGAAAAACAATTATTGTAAGATATTTAAATAACTAACTTTAATTTATTTAACAAAAAAAAAAGAAACTTACTTGAGAATATATAGAGTTATACATTTGTTTCTTCTTTCACCAAGTTGTGATGTGATGTATATGTTTGTGTTCTAATTTTTTTATTACTTGTTAGAAGTCACCCTTTCCTTTATTTTATTTATAGAAATATTAGTAGGAATATACCAAAATATAATATTTGCAATAAATGTCTTTAATGTATGTGTCAAAGTAACAACATCGAACATTGGTATAAGAATTATAACATTATTACGATGAATCTTCTCCATCATAAGTTTCAGCATATGAGAGGAGAAGAAAACATTATGTAAGAGTGTAACCCCATATACCTTTTCAAAGGTCATCAATTCAAAAATTAGTGTCTTCAACATATAACTCATTGGCTTGTGGAGTTAATGTGATTCTATAATATATCAACAACAACACAACTAAGCTTAGTGTTGACTTATTATAAGGGGAAATTTCAGGCTAGACTTTAATAGGTATTTGTGAGAGACTTATGGTCCCGAATCACTTGTAACTCCTATATCAAATTTTGCATCAACTTACTTCGTCTTTGATTTGTTATCTTAGTTGTTTTATGAACTTCTGACTAAGGCCTAGAAGTATGATACTTTTGCAATGGGTAAATATAATCAAGGTATTCAAGTTGTCTAATGAGAATAATAAATACTATGTAATAATCTTCATCAATGTAAAAGTAAAATGTATTATTCAATCATAATTAAAAGTAGAAAACAATGATGATTTCATGTAAATTAAAGTGTATTTAATTTAATTGAGAAAATATCATTGTATATTCTATATTATTAGGGATCATAATGTGGGATAGCCATGTGAGGCAGGTTAAGTATTTTGGCCCACTAGTTTGCTCATGTCCTTCTTGCACAACTAGCAGCTTGTGTGGGCCAACGACAGCGTAAGACAAACCCACCCACATAGCCAACATATTGTGTATTTGAATGAAAATGTATATGTAGCTTATGATGTGTCCACCGATAACAATATTATGTGAATTTGTCGTGAATTTTCCATTACTTAACTATGCTTTTGGGAGGATCTTTCATCAATTATCAATTATGTTTGATAACCTCAGTTACTTAAAATTTAGTTTTCGTTGTTGTTTTAGGTAAATACATCTACTATGAAATTTCTATGAAGCTTCCACTTAAAAATTATAAATTATAAATTGTAAAATTGTAAATATTATTTATTTTAAGAAATATATTTATAAAATTTATTATTTCTACTAATTAAATTATATAAAAGTAAGGTTATTAAAGTCTTGCACCCTAATATTTTATACATTATAAATAAGGAAAATGATGCGTCTTCAAGGAGAGAATTCACTAAGGAGATACAATATCAATGAGACCTGAGCCCAACCACATAAGAGATCAACACCACCTTCAACCCAAAACCTTAATGGTGTGTTTGAATGAGGCAATTTAAGAGAGTAATTCATTTATTCGGAGAATTTGAATTTCTTTGAAGTAAAATGACTTGTTTGGATGAGAAAATTAAGAGGAAATTGAAATTGAGAAATTTTAAGAAGGCATTTCAAATAACTAAAATAATAGAATTTGAAATTCAATCAAAAAAGAAAGAAATTGAAATTCCACAAGTTATGGAATTCCTCATTGGTTAGGATAAAAAAGGTTGAGTTGACTCGACCAACAATTGGCTATGACTAACTCGGTCAAATTCGTACATATTTCGGTTGGTGTCAACTAGACCCAAATTTGGTTCAGATTGACTTAGGCGAAATCGACCAAATTTTGGTTGGAGCCGACTCGCTCGAGTTTGACCAAATTTTTGGCTAGGGCCAACTCGACCAAATTTGGTTGGAGCTAGCTCGATCAAAATTTGGTCAGAGTCGAGTACTACCAAATTTTGGTCGAAACTGACTTGACCTAATTTGATCGGGGCCAACTCAGCCGAAATTAGACTAAGGTTGACTCGATCGAATTCGATCAAATTTGGTAAAGTTGATCCTGGACAAAATCCAACCAAAATGGCTCGTCTGAAATTGAGTTGCATTCGACCAAGTTGACCTCGAATGAAATTCAGCCGAATTTGACCAAATCGTCCCCGACAAAAAATTTGCCGAATGTGACTGAAGTTGGATTTGGCTGAACTCCGTCAAGTAAGACATGTTCAAAATTTGAACAAATTTGGCTGAGTTGCCCCTAATCGAATTATTGATGAATTCAGTAGAATCAACATTGGCCGAATTCGTCCGAATCGACCTTAATCAAATTTTTTGCCAAATTTGACCTAATTAGCCCAAAGAGAAATTCGGACAAATTCGGCCGAGACGACCCCGTATGAAATTCTATCAAATTTGGTCAAGTTGAACCCACTAAAATTTTGCAAAATTTGATAGAGTCGACACTAGTCGAAATTTGGCCGAATTTGGCCAGATATGACCTAGTTAACCCATACCAAAATGCAACCCACACAACATCGTCCAAATTTCAGCTGAATTGACCCCAGCCAAAATTTTGGAAAAATTTAGTTGAGTCAGCCCCAATCGAAATTTGGTCAAGTCAACCCTAACTGAAATTCGACCGAGTCGAACCCGATTGAAATCAGGCCTATTTCTCCTAAGTCGTCCTTAGGAAAAAATGGGTGAATACGACGGATTTGTCCTTAGCTGAAAATGGGCAAAATTCAATCGATTCAGATGTGTCAAAATTGCGGCCAAATTTTACCAAGTTGACCTCGATCAAATTTGGCCAAGTCGACCCTGGTTGAATTTGGCCAAATTCGATCAAGTAAAACATATTGAAATTTGATTGAATTTAATTATTTTAAGTTTTCTAATATATTTTTCAAGTTTAATTTCAAATTTTTATATATTAAAATAAATATTGTTAAACCGAAAGTTTATCTCATAAGAGAAATTCAATTATTTTATCCAAACAAGAAATTAAAATGTAAGATATTTCAATTACTCTATCCAAACATATTATTTAGAAAATGAAGGAAATTCAATTGCAAGGATTTCAAATACAATGCATTTTAATTTTTTAGAATTGTTGAAATGCTTCATCCAAGCACAAGGTAGGACAATAGTTTATGGATCTTCTATCTTATATAGTTTATTATTTCTACTAATTTAATTTTATAAAAAGTAAGGTTAATATAATCTTGCACCCTAGTATTTTATACACTATAATTGAGGAAAATGATAGATCGAGGGGAGAAAGCATTGAGGAGATATAATACCAATCAGACCTAAGTCCAAACCACATAAGGGGTCAATACCACTTTCAACCTAAAACCTTAAGACAATAGGTTTATGGGTCTTCTACCTTGTATGGTGCCCAACTCTTTAATTTTTTCCTAATGAGAGACTTGGACTCACATTTGGAACCCAATAATCTACCTTAAGGGTGAGTCCCTTCCATATTGGTACACATTTCCCTTCCAGTAGAAGCATCCAAACTACGAGTACCCCTTTTCGTATTTTCATTCATCTTAACAAGACACATTCCCTTCCACACACCCAAAATGTTTTTTGCAGACCAAATATGAAACATGCAAAATCAGTGTTGAAAGTCTCACATTGACTAGTGGTAAGACCAGTTTATAATATATAAGCAGATGAAAATCTCACCTTACAAGTAGGGATGACAATAGGTTGGGTCAAACACGGATAGTGCCTACCCACAACGAAAAAATCCATTTGTTACCAATCCTATTATTACTCGTCGAGTACCCGTTTAAAAAATACCTACGAATTTTAAAAAACCTGCAAGTACTCATAGATACCCACAGATTTAAAAAAAATATTTTCTAAATTTTTAAAACAAAAATTTAATAAAATTACAGCAAACTATAAACTAAAATATACATTAAATATACATTAAATTTTAATTTTAATTAAATTTAATCTAATAAAATATAAATTAAATTTTAATTTTAATTAAATTTAACTTAATAAAATATAAATTAAATGTTAATTTTAATTTTTTGCGGGTAACAAATACCCACGAGTATGGATAATATAATATTTGTACTCGTTGCATTTATAAACTAGTATTAAAATACTCGTTATCTATTATTCGTCACGGGTAATAAATATTCGTTGGTACCCTTTAGCATAGGTATTCTAGCCATCCCTACTTAAAGGTAGGTTTTTGTGGAGTTGAGTTAGATTTAGAGTTCACTTCTTAACATGATATTGGAACCATGGGTACCTATTAATGTCTAGTTTCACGTTCAAGATATATTTATGCCTCTACTGGCGGAACTTGGATCGAAATTTTAGGGGACAAAATTATATTTTTTATATATAAATTATTTTTTCTACATTAAAAAAAATAATTCCTCATATCATTTTCTCTATTCAAAACAATCACATATGATAATAGAATACAAAAAAATATGACAATAATATATATGAAAGTGTGACATAAAGTTTATTATCAACAATCATATATTAAAAAAAACAAAAGTTACCTTTAGTCAGAGTGCTTCAATAATTGAATCATAACTGAAGCTTGTTGTAGTATCCCTTTACATATAGATTATCATAGTGCTTACTATAAAAACTTTTAAAACCTATAAAAAAACACTCGAAAAAGTTAAAACATGTTAATGAGAATCAACTCAATACCAATTAGAACTCAACGAAAATAAAACTCAATTACTTGTAACAATGAAAACATCTGAGTCAGATCATCTGCTTGGTTTTTTACTTAAAAGATAGCACGATAAGCAACATGATGAAGGAAATAAGTTAAACCATGTGTATTGAAATCTTATTGGATGATCATATTTATCGGACAACGAATATTCTAGATGCATTTGATATGGATCTTGTTCCTGCAGAGAACAAATAAGATGAGTTAGGCACAAGCATCACCTTACTATGTAGTCCGCTATCTCCTCGGTTGGCTTCTTCCCGGTCTGTACATATCGGTTTGGACCCAAAAGGGGTTACCTGCAAAAGAGACTCTGAAGCTCAAGTGAGTCAAAACTCTCAAAAAGGTCAAATCTGTGATTAATGAATGCGTACCTTTAATTACTGGGGTCCGCGCGTATTTATAGAGCATTAATGATGTCTGGTTATCCCGTGGGCCAGGCCTTGTCTTGGGCTCTAGCTTGGGCTATGAGTGGGCCTGGGCCCTAATCCAGGCCCTTAAGGCCTATTGAATGTGGGGGCTTCCATTTTACTAAGTCTCACTAAGTCTTCAAGAGCGGTCTGATCCGTTTACTTGTTGACTTGTCGAGTGTCGTCCTTGGCCGCACACTGTCCTAGGTTAGCCGCTTTGTTGTTACTTTAGCCTATATTCAGTTATGAGTTTGAGTTCGTGCCGGCCCAAGTCGTGTACTTGGGTTAGTTTCGGCATATATGTGAGGGTTGTCATTTATATGGTTAAGTTGACCAGGTCCGGTACACCAGTCCCCCAGCCTTTACTGATACGATGTGTCGGTGAAGGATGATATGTATTGATATGCTAGTCGAGATCGGCTAAGTGTGATACACCAGTCCCCCAGCCTTTAAGTGTGATGAACAGTGTTAAGGCTAGAAGACGTTAGTGGCAGGTGAAAAGGTTTGTGGCAGTTGAAAAGACGTCAGAAGGCTGACTTAGGGAAGTTTGGCGCCATCATTTTGGTACTTTGAGATGATTGAAAAGAGTTATGTTTTTGGCGGGAAAGGGTTATGACGCTTGAAATTCGTGTGTATAAATGAAGATGCTGTTGCATTTCATTCATTCTGTTTCATTTGCAAAAAATTTGTTCGTGTGCGTATAGAGCTGTCTGATATCTTCTCTTCCTCCTCCGTCATCTTTTCTAGAGAAATCAGGTATGTCTAGTAGCAGCGATAGGTTTTCGTTGTCAAACTCGGGTAGTGAGCGGTCTAGGGATAGCAGGAGTAGTCTAGATGATAGTAGTGATAGGGAAGAAGTGGGTAGTGTAGGAAGAATTCCGGTGGAGAGGGTGGTTGAAATTAGGGAAGATCCGCCTGAAAAGCTGGCTGAGAGCAATTGGCCGGCGAAGACCGAATATGAATGGGTAGCGGCAGATGTGCGGACTCAGCGGTCGTTGTTTCGATGGTCGCGCTTGCCAAAATCGTGGTTGAATTGTACGCCTATTTTCGAAAAGGGTGCACGAAGGGATATAATTGCTCCAGAGCGGGTTACCGCTGTTGAATGCGCGTGCCATGGCCAAGAAGGAGCAACCGAAGAATTCTTTTATATGTACATGTGCCACTTCTCATAACTGCACATCCGTCTACCTTTTGACGAATTCACTATGGGGGTGCTGCGATTGTTGAATGTTGCTCCTTCTCAGTTTCATCCGAACAGCTGGGCGTATTTGCAAGCTTTCAAATTACTGTACATGGCGCTGTATCTGGAACCGTCTCCCCCAGCGTTCCTATACTTTTTTGTCACAAGGCCGAAGAGTCCGATAACATGGTTATCGTTAATTAGCCGGCCTGGTCTCAACAAATTGGAGGCCTTCACTCAATCGTTCAAGCATTTCAAAGATGGGTTCTTCAAAGTTGTGGTAAAGCTGGCTGGTCGGTCGCATTTCTATACCGCTGATGGTAATACTAAGTTTCCATTCTTCTGGGCCGGCAACCCTTGGAGATATAAGGTGATTTCGAGGGAAGATCTGTCGGTGGGTGAGAAGGAGGTGGTGGATACTTTGATGCAATTTAGCGATAAGATGTCCACTAAGGGCTTAGTTAGGGTGTATAATTCAGTTCACCCTATTATAGATATTGAAGGTATTTTTTGTAACTTTGAGCATTGTTATTGATTGGAGTATTTTGACAATTTGTGTGTTGTGTATTTCAGGGCATATGACGCAACTTGGCAAGAAGAACTTGACACTTTTTCAAGCCCTTCGTAAGGAGAAGGCGGTGAAGGCTAAAGCTGTCGGGAACACTGTGGTTCCTAACTTGCAGGACTCGCTGGTAGACGTCCATGTGCATGGAGGTACAAAAAGGAAAGCGGAGTTGCCTCTAAGGGTGGGCAAGGGCAAGGATGTGAAGAAAGTGCGAGCTGCCGTGATGGGGGCAGGCTCGGCCAGTGGGGTGAAGGGGCCGGAAGCTGGGTTGATTGAGCTGCTAGAAACTACTGTGAGGAAAGACATTGAAATTAATGTGCTGGAATCGCTGATAAATTCAATTGACAATATGGAGCCGAGAGCTTTGGTGAAGGCCATGGTTGAATTAGCAACAAGACCTTGCTGCTTAGTTGGCGTGTGGGTTCATTGTATGAGCGAGAGGTGAAAGAAGGGAATCGAACTAAGGCGGAGGAGTTGCAGGAGAAAGTTGATAAGCATGACGAAGAGAGGGAAGCTTGGAAAAAGAAGGAGGAGGAGTGGGAATTGGAAAGGAAAAGGCTCGCTTCGTGGAGGGTACGATGCCTTGATTCTGAGGAAAAGTTGAAGGGTCGAATTGCAGAGCTTGAGGCCGACTATGATGATATGAAGGAGAAGCATGATGGGCTGGAGGGTGAACTGGAGGACTTGAAGAGCTGCATAATACAAGAACATATCAATGGCTTTCAGAAGGGTGTTCGGCAAGCGTCAGTTTTTTATGAGAGTGTTGATGCTAATGATGTTAGGTTTGATGTGAATAAGGATGTTGTCGATGGTGTGCTTATAGATGAGGAGGAATCTAGTCCAGAAGGAAATGGGGAAAAGGAGGTGGTTGACGCTAATGTTGGTGGTGACGAGGTGGTGGCGGAAGACGTGGAACAGAAGGCGGCTTAGGATTTAATTTAATACTTCCAATTTAGTTTAATGATTCTAAGTCTGTAATAACTCATATATTGCTCTATTTTGCTGTTTGATATGAATGTCGATTACTTGCGGTTTAATTGCTCTTTATATTTGTGTATGTATGGAATGTTTGTGTATGCTATTGTAAGTTAAGGGTGTTCGACCCAGACTGCTTACTTGTGGTAAGGGTGGGGAACTAAAACGAATTAACCACAAGTAAAGGGTGTTCGACCCAGGCCGCTTACTTGTGGTAAGGGTGGGAAACTAAAACGAATTTAACATCAAGATAAGGGTGTTCGACCCAGGCCGCTTACTTGTGGTAAGGGTGGGGAACTTAAACGAATTAAACACGAGTAAAGGGTGTTCGACCCAGGCCGCTTACTTGTGGTAAGGGTGGGGAACTAAAACGAACTAAACATCAAGATAAGGGTGTTCGACCCAGGCCGCTTACTTGTGGTAAGGGTGGGGAACTTAAACGAATTAAACACGAGTAAAGGATGTTCGACCCAGGTCGCTTACTTGTGGTAAGGGTGGGGAACTAAAACGAATTAACGCCGAGTAAAGGGTATTCGACCCAGGTCGCTTACTTGTGGTAATGGTGGAGAACTAAAACGAATATGAGAGTAAAAACGTAGGAAAGTTGTATAGTTGAGAACCCTTCGTTTTATTTATTGAATATGGGGTGCCTCGTTAAAACCTCCTTGGCCAAAACCCTCCTTAGGGAAAAAGACCAGGTGAGGAAAAAGAGTACACCCAGGGTTACAAGTATTGGTCCAACTATAGTATATATTCAGCTAAAGTAGAATTTGAGGTGCGATACATTCCAAGTGTTGGGAATCTCTTCCCCGGATAAGTGTTCTAGGCGATAAGCTCCTCCTCCTACGTCTTCACGTATACGGTATGGGCTGTCCCAATTGGCGGAGAACTTGTCATCCTTCTTTCTAGCACTGCTGGCCATTCTCCACACTAAGTCCCCGATGGCGAATGATCGTGGACATAGATTTGCATTATATTTTCTGGCAGCCCTTCGTTTGGCAGCTAAGTTTTGTATCTGGGCTTTCTCTCTGAGTTCTGGTAGGAGGTCAAGATGAGTAGCCATGTTCTGATGGTTGTGGGTTGGGTTGTATAGTTCTCGACGCAGGGATGGTTCGCCAATTTCAACTGGTATCATGGCGTCTACGCTGTACACTAGGTTGAAAGGGGATTCATTTGTTGCTGATTGATGGATGCACCTGTAAGCCCATAGCACTTCTACTAACTCTTCGGGCCATTGGCCTTTGGCGCTGTCTAACCGTTTGCGTAGTTCCATTAGGATAACCTTGTTGGCCGCCTTTGCTTGTCCATTAGTTTGTGGGTGTTCCATAGAACTTGTGATGTGTTTTATGTCTAGGCCAGTGTAGAACTTGGCTAGCTCCTTATCTATAAATTGCCGACCATTTTCGGTAATGATGGTGTGTGGGACGCCATATCTGCATACAATATCCTTTCAAACGAATTGTTGAACCTGCTGGGCCGTGATAGTGGTTAATGGTTTGGCTTCTATCCATTTAGTGAAGTAGTCGACGGCTACAATCAGAAATTTCACTTGTCCCTTGCCAGGTGAGAAGGGACCATGGATATCCATTTCCCATTTTGCGAAGGGCCATGGGGATATTATGTGATGGAGTTGTTCCCGCTTCTGGTGGATGAGGTTGCCATGTTTTTGGCATGGTTTGCACTTTTTGACATAGTCCTGCCAGTCTGCTTCTATGGTCGGCCAGAAGTACCCGGCTCTAAGTACCCTAGTGGCCATTGTACATGCACCAGAATGATAGCCGCAAACGCCTTCGTGTAGTTCTTTAATGATATATTGTGCTTGCTCTATTGTGACACATTTGAGGAGGGGTTGGCCGTATCCGCGTTTGTATAGGCCATCGCCTATCATGGTATACCTGGCGGCCTTAGCCAACCATGTTTTGTCCGCATCTTGTGGGAGGTTGCCGGTTTTTAGGTATTGGATATAGGGGGTGGTCCAGTTATGGTTTTAGGGAGGGGCGGTGCTGTCTGTTGGGTCGTGAGTTAGGTTTAGACAAGTATGTGTTATGGAGGGTGTAGATAGTGTTTGTTGCAATAGGGATCGGTGGCGGCCTTTTAGTTTGGTCCTGGCTAATTTATAGAAGATGTCAAATCTGATGTTGTCGGTTCTTGGGATGTGTTCGATGCGAACTCGCTTAAAAGCAGATTGAATGACTGTTCGGACTAGATGATAATATTGTAGGAGGATGGGGTCTTTAATCTGGAATTCGTCATTCAGGTGCCCTATAGTGAGTTTGGAGTCGGTTTTGCATGTTAGCGTCTTGACACCTACTTCGCGAGCAAGGGAAAGGCCGGCGAGGATATCTTCGTAGTCAGCTTGATTGTTTGATGTTTTGAAGGCAAAGTGAAGGGATTTCTCTATGAGGATGTCGTTGGGTCCTTCTAACACAATGCCAATACCGACACCTTTTGGGTTTGAGGAACCATCTACATGAAGTGTCCATTGGTCCTCTGTGGGGGTGTGCTGAAGGTCGTTGATAAAATCTAAAAGACATTGAGCTTTGATGGGGCCGTGGGGTTCATAGCGAATATTGAATTCTGACAGCTCGACGGCCCAGGATGACATCCGTCCGGCTAGATCTGGTTTTTGCAAAATTTTTTGGATTGGGTAGTCGGTTTTGACGGTGATGCTGGGGTTTTGGAAGTATGGGCGTAAGCAGCGAGCTGCATGGACTAGAGATAAAGCCAACTTCTCTACCATTTGATATCTGGTTTCGGGATCTTGCAGTGTCCTGCTAACGAAGTAAACAGGATGTTGTGTGCCCTCTATCTCTTAGACGAGCTCGGCGCTGACGGTGTAGTCGATGGCCATGATGTATACGAGTAGGGCTTGGTGAGTATCCGGCTTGTGGAGGCTAGGTGGTGAGGTAAGGGTGGTTTTCAGTTTTTGAAAGATTTGTTCACAATCATCAGTCCACGTGAACCTGGTGGATTTCTTTAAGAGTTAGACTATGGGTTGGGTTTGTTCGGCCAGTTTGGGTAGAAAACAGGAAATGGCTGTGAGGCGGCCTATGAGCCGTTGGACCTCCTTGATGGTAGCGGGGTTGCGCATCTCGATGATGGCCTTGCATTTTTCGGGATTGGCTTCTATGCCGCGCTGGGTTAGCATAAAATCAAGGAATTTACCCCGGTGGACGCCGAATACACACTTGTCTGGGTTGAGGCGAAGGTTGTATTGACGTAGTGCAGAGAAGACTACTGATAGGTCCTCATCATGTTGGTGGTGACTTGGTGACTTGGCAACCATGTCGTCAACATACACTTCGACACATTGTCCCATCAGGTGACTAAAAACCTTGTCCATCAGTCGTTGGTAGGTTGCTCCAACGTTTTTTAGGCCAAAAGGCATTACCCTATAGAAGTAGTTGCCATCGTCTGTGATGAAGGCAGTTTTGTGCATGTCAGATACGGCCATGGGGATTTGGTTGTATCCGAAATATGCATCCAAAAAGCTAAGCACTTTATTTCCTGCCGCACCGTCAACGAGTCGATCAATGTTGGGTAGGGGGTAGGCATCGCGGGGGCAAGCCTTGTTTAGATTCGTGTAGTCCACACACATTCGCCATTTGCCATTGGCTTTCTTCACCAAGACTACGTTAGAAAGCCAAGTGGTGTACTGAGCTTCTTCTATGAATCCAACGTTGAGTAATTTGTCGGCTTCAACCTTAGCTGCTAGCCGGCGTTCTTCGCCAAGTTTGCACTTTTTCTGGGATACGTAGTGGGCTTCTTTATAGATGGATAGTTTATGGGATGCCACTAGAGGGTCCAATCCAGGGAAATCGGCGGCTGACTAGGCAAAAAGGTCTGTGTTGTTGGTGAGGATGGGTGTGATGATGACACGCTCGTCAGAGTTCAAACCGGTGCCTAGGTTGATAGAGTGACCGTTGGGAAGCTCTAGAGGGGAGGTCTCCTCAACTGGTTCAAGACGAACATCCCGGCCTACTCTAGGGTCTAGATCCTCGCCTAACAGGGCAATGCCGAAGCCAGGAGGTCGCTCAATGTGGTTGGTTTGCTGAATTGGGAGCTGTGGTCGTAAGCTGGCCATGTAGCATTCGTGTGCCAAGTGTTGGTCGCAGTGGATGGTGAGGATATCACCTGAAGGGGAAGGGAACTTCATGGCTAAGTGGGGGGTGGAGACGACAGCGCCAAGGGTGTTCGGGGAAGGGTGGCCTAGGAGGATGTTGTACGATGTTGGCGCGTTGACGATGAGGATGGTTTTGGTTTGGGTCCCTTCACGAAAGACGGTATGGAGGTCAATGTAGCCACGGGTGGATACTTGTTTGCTAGAGAAGCCATAGATCGGCTCGTCATACGGAACCATGGCGGTGTCCGGAAGTTGAAGTTTTTGGTAGGTGGCCCAGTACAAGATGTCAACGGAGCTGCCCTGATCAATAAGGACCTTCTTAACGACATAGTTTTTGATTTCCACAGTGATGACCATGGGGTCATCTTGTTGATGGTCTAGGCCATGGAAGTCGTCATCTGTGAAGATGATAGGAGGCATACGGCGTCTGTGGTGGGAATGGGTGATATGGTTGATGGATTGGATATGGCGGATGTGTCTTTTTCTGGCAGAAGAGGTGGATCCTCCACTAGCAAAGCCACCAAAGATGGTGTTGATGGTACCACGTAGGGGAGTGTCGGCGGGGGTGATGTCGGTGCGGGCCAGTTCGGGTTCTTGGTTGGTGGGTTGGGCGGGGCGTCTGTCGTGACGGGAATCATGTGGAGGGCGTTTGTGGTCAGATCGAGGGGGTGGCGGGATCGAGAGGGAGAGGAATGGTCATCTCTACGGATGAAACGGCAAAAGTGGTCAGCACGGACCAGTTCTTCTATTTTATCTTGGAGTGCTTTGCATTCTTCTGTAGTGTGGCCATGGTTGCGGTGGTAGCGACAATATTTGGTCATGTCTGCGTTAGGAGGGATGGTTGTCTTGCGTGGTGGAGGGATTAGGTCAGCTTGTAGGGCCTCATCGAGGATGCAGGAGCGAGCTACGGTAAGGGGGGCATATCTGGTGAAGCGAGGTTGGCGAGGCTCGCGTGGGGACGTAGTGCAGAATTTGGTGTGGAGGGTTTGCATTTCCTCCATGCGGACGTAGTCGATTGCACGTAGTTCAAGTTCGTGCATAGAGGCAGGTGGGTGGAGGTAGACATTGTTGGCGAAGGGGTCGGGTTGCAGGGTAAGTGCCATGCACTGGAGTATCATCTCCTGGTTGAGGTGTGGGGTGCGAAGAGATGCCTTACTGAAGCGATTTATGAATGCTTTGAGTGGTTCGCCTTGTTCCTGTCTAATGCCCAGGAGGAAGATTGTGGTAGTTTGGTGTGGACGGCTGCCAGCGAAATGGGTGGAGAACATGTGGGAAAGAACGTCGAAACTGTCAATGGAGTAGGGCAAAAGGGTTGTGAACCATTCTAGGGCAGGACCCTTGAGGGTGGTGGGGAAGGCTTTGCAAAAGACTGCGTCTTGGGACGTGTACAGGGCGACATGGGTGATGTAGACTTTGAGGTGTTCGTCAGGGTCGGTCTCACCAGTATAGCGGTCCAGGGTGAAAGGTTCCCATTGGGCAGGAAGAGGGGTGTTGGTGATAAAGTCGGTGAAGGGGTGACGGCGTCTGGGCTGGTGGGGAGGGAGCAGGTGGGTGGGATGGGTTGAGTGATCATAGTGGGGAAGGTGGAGGTAAGGTTGTGAGGTGGGATGTGGCTTGTTGGGAGGTATTGCGGGTTGTACGGTGGAACCTGTGTGGTGTGTAGGGTGGTGGGTATGTTGTAGGGGATCTGGGTGGTAGGGAAGGTAGCAGCAGGGGTTGGGGCGGTGGTATGCCCTGGTTGATTGGATGGGAGGTGAGTGGGATGGGTAGAAGGGATGGGTGTTTGTTGGGTGGTGGTGAAGGTGTGAGGGGTGGGGTTGTATTCGCTTTCCTCCTCTGTGGGCTGGAAGGCCGGGGACCTTGCGGCTTCAGAGGCTTCCTTGGCCTTTCCCTTCAGGGTGGGATCAACCTCGATCTTCCGCCTAAGGCGAGAGTTCTCTTGTTGCAACGCCTCCATCTCATCCGCGCTGCGTTTCTTCAGGTCTGCCAACTCTTGTTGCATCTTCGCTTGGCCGTCCAGGATGGCGGCGAGGTCAGGGGTGATGCCAGCAGGTCCAGAGGGACCAGCATCCGCCTGCTTGTTCACTCCAGCTTTGCTGCGGGTGGAAACCATCTTTGGAGAAAAATGGGTACTAAAGGTGTTTGTCTCGTGCCCCACGGTGGGCGCCAATTGTTCCTGCAGAGAACAAATAAGATGAGTTAGGCACAAGTGTCACCTTACTATGTAGTCCGCTATCTCCTCGGTTGGCTTCTTCCCGGTCTGTACATATCGGTTTGGACCCAGAAGGGGTTACCTACAGAAGAGACTCTGAAGCTCAAGTGAGTCAAAACTCTCAAAAAGGTCAAATATGTGATTAATGAATGCGTACCTTTAATTACTGGGGTCCGCGCGTATTTATAGAGCATTAATGATGTTTGGTTATCCCATGGGCTGGGCCTTGTCTTGGGCTCTAGCTTGGGCTGTGAGTGGGCCTGGGCCCTAATCCAGGCCCTTAAGGCCTATTAAATGCAGGGGCTTCCATTTTACTAAGTCTCACTAAGTCTTCAAGAGCGGTCTGATCCGTTTACTTCTTAACTTGTCGAGTGTCGTCCTTGGCCGCACACTGTCCTAGGTTGGCCGCTTTGTTGTTACTTTAGCCTATATTCAGTTATGAGTTTGAGTCCGTGCTGGCCCAAGTCATGTACTTGGGTTGTTTCCGGCATATATGTGAGGGTTGTCATTTATATGGTTAAGTTGACCAGGTCCGGTACAGATCCCATTTTAGATAAGCCCTTCGTACCTCATCAATTTGATTTGGTGGGTATTGCCAAATTTGAGGAAGTTTTCCCATATCATGTTCTAAAGCATTTTTAAATTCATTGTATGTAACTTTAGGAACTTTACAGAGTTATTTTTTATTTTCTTCAATTTTTGGATTATCATGAAGTTTCTCAAGTTTAGATGACGTAAATGCATTTTTTTCATCTTTATCATAAGCCTTCCTCTTAATCATAATTTTTCTAATATAAATTTGTCACCTCTCACCTATTTAGGAAAAGATGAAATTATGAATACTCCAAATTAAATCTCAAAACCAAGACTCAATGTTTTAAGAAAATTAACGCATTCTAAATGATTAGTTTTCCTTACCTTAAAGTAGATTCCTTATATTACTTTTCCCTTATACAACTTCAAAGGCTAAAATAGCCCTATCTACACAAAAAGAGTTTGATCAACAATTAGAACATGATTTTATGATCTCTAACTGATAAAGATATTCTTAGAATATAAAAAAGCCACACAAAAGAAAAACTTATTGCTTCAAAAATAAGGATAGAAAATAAACTTGCTCAAAAGAATAAATTATTCGATTCAAAATATTTCTTAATTCCTCAATTTTGTTGTGATACAGTTTGATTTCAAAAATAAAAAAAAATGGAGTAAAAATATAGAAAGAAAAACGGAGAAAAAGTTGAGATACTAAAAAAAGAAACTAAATAAAAAAAACAAAAGAAACTATGAAGAAGAAAAACGTGACTTTTAAATTTAAATAATTTTTTTTAAAACTAAATTATATGCATAATATAATAATAATAATAATAATAATAATAATAATAATAATAATAATGTATAAATTTATTTTTAAAATATAAATAAAAAAATCATTGAGAAAATCGTATAAATTCCGTATCTGTATACCTTTATTGAAAGTCTCATATTAATTAATAATAAAATCAATTTACCGTGAATACAAACCTCATTTTATAGGTTTGAAATATATATAAAATGTACCTTTCAACAAACACAAAATAACCCTAAATGCATTACCCTTCTTATATAAGAAATCTTATAATAATATCATAAGAAGACGTAGTAGACTAAAATTAAACTTAATGCAGAGACATGGTTGTCATATCATTTAATCTTTATCTTTAATGTCTTATCGCTCAATCCTTATATCAATTAACTAATTATAAAAGGTATGTTAGTGCTCTTGCTATTTCTTTTTCTTATCTAGCCTTGTTTTCTTTATGCTGCGTTGACTTAGAGCCATGGAAAGCATAGAACATAAAGGGAGACAAAAATAAAAGGCATGTAATTATAAAGATGCGGAAAACAGTAAAAATATACTTTGAAACTTCTCGTATTAAAAGAGAAGACATTAATTATGTCATAAAATTTATAAGAATCAATTATATTATATATATATATATAATAATTATTAATATTCATATTTGTATTTATTAAAATAAAATACAAATAAAGAATAATAATGAAAATAAAATATTAATAAGAGATAGATATATTTAATTTTTTAATAGTTCCATTCGTATTACTTAATTTAAACAGATTTATTTTTTATTTACTTTCTCATTTTCCACTGTCTCATTGAAATAAAGCACATTAGTTTTTATTACTGCTCCCAGAAAAAGAGAATAAACAATGGAAGACTGCTTATTACTTATATTATTTTATTATTAAAGAGGAATTTAATACAATAAAAACATCTAAAAATTCCGTGCTGAAATTATATAAACCGACCAAAACTGAATTTGAAACCTAAAGAAATATAGGTAATGACGAATGAAAGCGGAGAAAGAGAAGAGGGAAATGAGTGTGGTAGGAAGGATGACTAAGAAAGAGAAAGAAAGATCCACACATCTCTTTTCCAACAAAACTTCAATGAAAGACATCAACATAATATACTGTTGTTTTCACTTACAAAACAAAATCAAATATACGTAACAAAATCGAAGAAGGAGTTATCTAAATGTGAATAGTTTCAAAGAAGGTACACGTCACAAGTTGCATTCAAGAATAACAGACATCTATAAATATAGAAATACTTTTCGTATTCTTGTAATGCCACGTGGGTCTCTGTTCATGAATGAACTTCATTGACGATGATGCATTCAATTTTGAAGATGTGTATGGCTTATTTACGACAAATATTATAATTATGATTGTTTTCATATTTTATCTTTGACTCTTACTAGGATTTTATTTGTTGTGTAACTTAAAATTTAAAAAGTCAACATTTGCATTCTTCAATGTTCTTTTAATGTTTTAGTCACTAAATTTACAAGTCAAATTAAAATTCTTTGATGTTCCAAAATATATTTTAATCTCTAAATGTTAAAAATAAATTAATAAAGTTATTTTAATCTATCGATTATATTTTTTTCGCGTTAAAAAATGTTGTAAATTAATATTTTAATCTAACGATTATATTTTAATCTAACGTTCATATTATTTAAACACATTTTACTTAAATATTAACACGTAAAATGAAAAGTTAATGCGGTTGAATTTAATAGATTATATTTATTTATTTTCAAAATTTAAAAATTAAAATATATCAAAATTTAGAATAAAAATAAATTTTAATTTCATGTTTAACTTTAAAAGTTAAAAATAAATTTAATCCTATTTTTACCTAAAATTCTGTTTCACCCTTTATTTTTTATTTTTATCAACTACAACATAAGAATAACAGTAACATTAATAATACAATAGTAATAAGGGTTAAATATGTTTTTGGTCCCTCAAGTTTCAGCGAAATTTGGAATTAGTCCTTCATCAAAACTTTTGACCAATTTAGTCCTTCATCTTTCAAAATGGGTGAATTTAGTCCTTTTAACCAAATTTTGTTAAGTTTATCTGACGTTTCGAGCGCATTTCATGATAGTATTTAAGTTAACATTGAAGCAAAAATGTGTCAAACAGTATAAATAATTTAAATACTATCATGAAATGCGTTTGAAATGTCAGATAAACTTAACAAAATTTGGTTAAAAAGACTAAATTCACGCAATTTGGAAGGTGAAGGACTAAATTGGTCAAAAGTTTTGATGAGGGACTAAACCCAAATTTCGCTCAAACTTGAGGGACCAAAAAGATATTTAACCCTAGTAATAATAATGTTCCAGAAGTGTATTAGAGATTTGAGAATCAGCAGAAAGAAGCGCGTTGGTGTTGGTGTGGTCCCGATCCTATTTGACATTGTGCAGATTTTGAGAAGAAAACGTAAACAACATTCACTGGTGTCTGTAGTTCATTTCGAGATCACTGAAGGCGAAAGCTTAACGAGAGTCATCACTGTGCATGTTTTGACTTGACCGTTTATTCCCACCACTACTCCTACGAAAACCACGCTTTCACCGACCAATCTTAACTTTTTATATTTATTTTTTACAACTCTATTACGACTTCTTATTTCATTTTTAAATTATATATAATATATTCTTCACTTTTATTTTCTTCTAATTATTTAACATATATGTTATTCTCTTTTTAATTTTTATATTATCGCTAACTGTTTCTGTATACTACAATGATCATTCTATTCCTTTCACTAGAATTAAAATGTTGATGTTGAAAAAAAAAAGTTTATGACGAAACAACAAAATGTGAGTTTGATTAAGTCTTCCTAGCATATATTTTTCATTGTATAAACTTCTTTTGTTAAGCTAGATATCATATTTAGCTTTTATAGACAAGTATATGATATTTTACTTTATATTGTGCAATAAATAAATAAAATTTATCATAAAAAAATTACATGTAGAAAATAAAATTCAAATTGATTCACAGAGTGAGTATAACATATTGAATTACATATATAACTCACCATTAGAGAGGCAAATAAATTCATTATGCAGTCATTATCATAATTTGTTTTGATTTTAATGAGAATTCTTTGCATCAATCATGTATGAGTATGAACATAACTTGATTTTCTAAATTGTATATTTGATGATAAAGATGGGTATGTATATTTTCATCTCATCTTCACTTTGTACTTATCCTTACACTCCTTCTAATCCACATATTTGTTCTTGTTTTCAAATTATTAAAACACCCTTAGATAATCGAAAAAATTCATTTTCACTATTATCTTAAATTCTTAATTTCTTTTTATTTGAAAAACTTTCACTTTCTCTTTCTCAATTTTTCAAACTTGTTTAATATACAAAATTTACTCATATTTTCAATGTATTTTTCACTTATAACAATTTTAATTGAATATTTTTTGCCTTTATATTTGTGAAATGATATATTATATTTTAGGAAATACAAACCTCAATTTTATTGAATTAAATAGTTTTTAAGATACATATTTTATTACTTTTAGTCCTTTTAAATATTTTATTTATTATATTTTTTTATAATTCTCAATTTCAAGTGTTTAAATCGTAATCTATTTTAGTATTTATGCACTTATTATTGGTATTTGATATCGAAGAAAAAAAAAAGTGGGTCCACATCAACCATTATATTGTTGTGGTGCTTCTCGTCTCTTCAAAGATAATGTAAGCCTCTTATAAACCATTGACTTTAAAAATGGACCAAAACCATCAAACACAACACAAACCAACAAAGTGTATATATAGATAGTCTAGAAACACACGCATACATATTTGAAATTTTGTAAAAGCGTGAATTGTTTTCAAGGATTTATTAATTGATTTTTATTTTATTAGAAACATAAAAAAGGCTTCATGACTACATTAGTAGGTAGTGTTTAATTACAAATTCCATTTATGTTTTTTCTTAATTTTTGTAAAAATTGTTTGGGTAAGTATTATTAACTTTGGTTAAATATATTACAATATACTAATTATTGTCACCGAAGACCACTTGGGATCTTAGTTAAAAAGTTTGAAGGGGCCAAAATAATATACTCAAATTTTATATATTTAATTATTATTATTATTATTAATATAACAAAAGTATATATAATTTAATATTGAAATTCTTATATGTTTTTTCTTCGAAAAATTATAGTTTTGAAAATGTATTTGATATGAAACTCATTTTAAATTAGTTTTTCTAATTTCATTTTTTCTTTAGATATTTCCATATTTGAGCACGTTTTTTTTATAATAAGTTTCAAAGAATTAATATGAAACATTCCGCCTATAATTCAAAAGAATTAATATGAAACTTTCCACTTATGATTCTTTAAATTTTAAGGAATGGTTATCTAATTCAACAATTGAATTCCTAGTATCATACTTGAAAATATGTGAAGTAAATTTGTATTGTTTTTATCTTCAACCGTATCTTCCCTTATATCACTTCACAAGAAATGAATCTATTATTTTATTTTCATCAATATACCTATTTTAAAAAAAAAAAAGACTAAAAAATAATTTATCAAAATCTAATCAAAAATTGAGAAACATAATTGCTAAAAAAATATGATAAACAAGTCACATTTAAGAAATGGTTATGAAAAAACATATATTACATAACTTTTCTTTTTATATTCATAAAAAAAATAAATATACAAAAAATTCTTAAGATGAAAAAAAAACTAAATATCAAACTAATATTTTTCTATCAAGGAGATGTGATATAGTTACCATTTTTCTATTTTAAAAGAGAATGGATGAGAATTAAGAGCGAGAAAATGAATTTATATCTAACTTTCTATTTCTGTTTTAAAAAAAAAAACAAAAGAAGAGATGCAAAAAAATCACTAAATACAATACGTGAGAAACTTAAAATGAGAGAAAAAATAACAAGAAATTTTATAATTCTTTATTATGTTTAATTTTTAATTTTTTAATATTAAATATTATATTTTATAAAAAAATAAAAAAATCTTTGGGCCATGATCCCCTGGACCTTCTAAGGTCCACCGCTGCCGGAGACAGAAGAACAATTTCTTCTGCATTATACAATATTGACACATACGACAAATAAGTCCTTAAATTTTAGAAGATCAAAATTAGAGAAACAAGAAAATGATGAAAAATTAAACATACGAGAATTAATATATCATCAAATTCTCGGGGCAAAATAATAAATATCGCATGCATTATTATGTTGGACTTTAGTAGAAATTTTTGTAAGCTAAAATTAAAAAAAAAAAAAAACGACAGTAAAAGTTTATTGTCAACCTTTTAAGCTTAATAGTTTCTTATAAAATAGCGTTGTCTATTAGAAAAGTTGAAAAACTTTAATTTCATTTAAAATTTGTTATGTTGTTTAAGAAATATATATTTATAAAGAAAACGTTTTTGTGACTTTATAACCCAATTTATAAGAAATTATTTTATTGATAATGAACAAATATTAAAATTCAGGTATTTAAAATTTTAATTTAAAGTTTCCAACAAATATTTTATTTGATAGATTTTTTTTTCTTAACAATAATTTCCAAATAATATACAATTTGTGATAAATAAAACAATATACAAGAACTTAAGTGAAACCTAAACTTTTTCCTACTTTGATTTGTGTGACAAAGTTTGCGCTGTAAGAAAAAAAAAAGTTCCACGAACGGATTCACGTGGAAGACCGTGATAGAAAAGTTTCATTCAAGCTTTGAAGAAGTTTCTCTCGTTAAATTTTTAAACGCACCATGTTTTACATGGTTTCTTGTTAAAAATAAGCTACTTAAATTTTAAAAACTTCTATACAAATGGTGTTTAACCTTATACTTTTAAGAAAGGAAAAATAAAAATAACTGAAACAACCGATATAAAACGTAAATTTTGTATTTATTAATTAGCATGAATATTTTATCTATTTTATGGTTTTGAATTATGTTATACTTTTGTATATGATATAATCTCTTGAATTGAATATAATCAAGAATTAATTTTCTTAGAAATATCAATTGGTTAAGGAATCTCTCTTATCTTCCTCTCATAATCATCTTCTTTCTTTTTCATAGTTTTTCTATTTGTCAATGATATTTGACTCAAATAATTTATTTCATTCAACAAATGTCAATATTTATCCACACGACCCAATAAAACAATGAGGAGTTTTACACCATTGTCCACAAACTTATATTATTGCAAACCTTTTTATGCAACAATGGATATTGAGGTAGTTAATGAGTATATGGATACTAGGGTAAGATATATTATGATGACATCTAGGTGTGGCAACGTGGATTTGGCCCGATAGGCCAATTTACAGACTCATCAAAAAAATACAGGACGAATTAGAATATTGAGCCTACTGGCCTGTAGAAGTCCAGGATGAATTTGTAAATCTGTAAGAAATAGGTCCTATAACGACCCTAATGGAAATTACTTAATTAAATAAAATAAATAAGAAATGAAATTCAAACGTCGCAATATTATTATTCCCAAACGCAGGAAAATTTAAATTAATATCTAATACGACAAAATCCAAATGAAGTTAAATCATAAAGTTATTACAAATTCCAAGTTCCAAATAAAGCGAATGAAAACATGATCAAATCCCTAGCTCTAGTCCCCAAGCTAGCCCTCACTCCGTCGTCTGAGCATCCACAACATCACTTGTATCACCATCTGCTCCCGTGTAACGAATCACACGATTATCGTTAATCACAAACAGAAAGGGTGAGCTTATGCACAAAATAAAATATATGTAAATAATATAAAAGTAAGTCACCCATCTTATTCATTCTAGTTAGTTCTTGGCCAAGACCTTAATCCCCAAGGTTTTTCAACCTTCAAATCACGCAATTAGTTAGCCTTGGACTTAGGATTTGTGATGCTCACATGAACATGTCCGCTTGTGGTCCTGCCTCTACGAACCTCCTTGTTCGTAGTCCTACTTTACGGACCTGCCCGCCCGTAGTCCAACACATGTGATCCACCAGCTACGTACCTCTCCGCACGCAGCATCTCTCAAGTGTGAGCACGAAACATACGAACCTACCTCGTTCGTATCCCTACACGAGAGTAACTGGATATGAACCTCCCCGCTCATATCATCACATGTTCACCACTATCCATGAACCTACCCGCTCATGGCACAACATCCCCTGATCCAAGTTTCGCATCACTGCATAAAAGCAACACACACAAGCCACTATTCGCAGCATCATTGCCTGGCGCAGCCTAAGCGCCGCTAGGCGAAACCTGTGCAAACCGTCTGGCAGAAACTTCCTCGCCGCCAGCCATCAAGCTCCACTCAGACCCACAGTTCTAGGGTCTTTTGCCTGGCGGGATCCACGCTGCCGCCAGGCGCCGCTCGTTGCAGGGACCTTTCTGCTATTCCTATCGCCTGGCGGCCACACCCGTGCCGCCATGCGCTATACCAGTATCAAACCAGTTACTGGTTTTAGCACCCAAACATGTGTTATACTCAATCCAATTCATTTCCGACTTTAATCCCATATATGTAATCTATTGTCCAACTCCAAGCACTTGCACATCTCTCTTATCTTTCAAACTTAGATGTATCTACAACCCATGTTTATCAATTTACACCCATATGGACTACATAACCCTTTCAATGCATCACCACATACCAAGCCCGACAGCACCACTGTGATCACTATTTGCTAATGCTCATTTTATGCATATAAGTAACATGTACGTCTCCCCTCTATTTGATATTTATATCCTTCCATTCACTCATAAGTCTAAAATACAGATTCCCATCTCAAGGCGTCTAAACTCTTAACATTACATAAATCATACTCTACGTCATTTACACCTAATCCAGTTACAAGTCACATCACCAATACATAATCAGTATTCCATGCCAGTATACTTCTAATGAAACCCATTATCTTATTTCTCCTATTATCTCAATTACAATGACTTCCAGTACTCTATTCCCTTCCAATTTCATTTTCCTAACTTCCGTTCCAATCCAATCACAACCTCTTCCCTCGCAACCAACCAAAACTAGACACAAAATTTGCCCCTGCACTCATCATCGCCTGGCGGCAAGTTGGGTGCCGTCGGGCGGTACATCAGAACCCAAGTAAACCTCCAAGTTGTTGTATATGCGATACATCCACGATGTCCAGAACTCGCTCTAGACGCCAATTGAAATAAAACCTAATAATTCACACCTAATTCACCATTCCAACGTTATAGGATATTATTCTCTCTAACTCGCACATACACTGGCCCATGATAATTCAAGTTTGAGTTCTTCCCCTTTCAAACACCCAACTCTACTCATGATTGCTCATACATGATCTCCTACAAGCATCATTAGACTCAATTGCTAAATTTTTATATTATTAAACACATAATATTATTCACAAGATCATATTCAGAAGTCAAAATGGCCCTTGCACCAACCACAAGCTAAGAAAACGCAAACAGTGTCGCGCCGCCTAGCGGGCATTCATCCCTGCTAGGCGGTTCATGAAAAAATGCAGCAGCAAAGTACAACATCATTTGATGCATCGCCTGGCGGCTCGGTCCTTACCGTCAGGCGGTTTTTGGGCAGAAACCCAGAAACCTCAAAAATGCAACGTGAAATGAAGTAATTTTCATACAATATGATCTTATCAAGGGAGGATGCATTATACATGAATCAAACACATAAGATACAACTCCCTTTACCTAGAATTCTTGCTCCAATTAAGATCCTCACTCTTCTTTCACACCTTCTTCCCTTTTGCTTCTAAAACCACCACAGTTCTTCTCCTATTTGCCTTGTCCACGAATCAGAACCTCTCCACTCTCACACCCAAAACTCTCTACACTTTTTTCCAGGTTAATTCCTTCTCCTTCTCTCTTAAGATTAATGCTCCCTTAATTACTCTTTAATTTACTAAAACAAATTTTAGTTCAAATATGGATTAATGGTTATTCATTAACCATTACTTGGTATCATCCAGCCCCCTAGGTTGTCTCTCTTGGCAGCTAGGGTTACTCTGTCTCTTCAATTCCATGCCAAAATAAAATTAGGCAAAAAGAAAGTTTAATTTCATTCCTAACAAGGTTTGAACACACAACCATTCAATTGCAAAGTTAATGCATAACCAATTCAACCAATCATGTTTCGTGATAATTCTTAAAATTTTAGGATTACATTATCACTAACCACATTCCAATATATCATTAAAATAATGCACAAATTAAAATAACATGCAATTGGCACACCATAAGACTCGAACTCAAGTCCTCAGACACAATCAAGTACTTTAAACCATTTGAGCTAATACTTTTCCACATCATAGTACTCTGCATTAAATGTCTTAAAGGCTCCTATTACCCGCATTTATTAAATAGTTATTTAATTAATTATTTAAATTTCTCGGGTCTTAAAGGCCCAATCATGAACAATGTTAAAAAGATTAACGATTTTTTGCTTTTTTATTTATGACGTGGCTTGATAATATTTTTCAGGATTGAATATTTTTCTAAGTGGGGTACGTTGAAATTAGAAAATGTGAAGTGTTTGTCCTTTTGGATTGAAAACCTAAAATAGGATTTTCAGAATCCCATCACACTGATCGAAGGTCGTGAAGGTGAAGGTGAGATTGAGGCTTTGGAAGCGTGTTCGTCATTGATCGTGGTTGTGGTTGAGCGAAGGCTGCCAACACTGAAGGTGAGTCTCAGTTGACTTCGTGGGTGTCATTTGTTGTTTTCGTTGATTGGGTGTAAGGTTTTGGGCGTTGTTGGGTTTTTGGTTTTGTTTTGGGATTGTGATGTTCTGTTATTGGTGTATAAGGTTTTATTGCTTTTGTATTATGTTTCTCATTGTTGTTGGTCCCCCATTTTTTACATTGAAATTTGTTTAACATGTGGTCCCTTATTTGAATGCATGCTTCTGTGTTGGTATGGATTGTAAGAGGTGACTTACTTTGGGGACAATATATACATGTGTATATATAGGATGTTTATAGAATGTTTTGGAATTGTGGTCCACCATAATGGCCACTTTATAAGTAATGGGAAATTGCAATATGATGGGGAAACAATAATATGGTTCTATGACCCTGATACGTGAGGCTATTTTGAGGTTGTTTCTCGATTAAAAGAGTTGGGACATGTAACACTAAAGGAGTTGTGACACTCTTTAGGAGGTGGGTTTGTCTTAGAAGATAAGTTGGAGCTTTTATGTGATGATAAAGGGGCTTCGTATATGGCCAACTTAGCCATGTTAAATGGTGTAGTTGATTTGTTCGTGTTACACGAAATGACTGAACCTGATATAATAAACATGATTGAAGGGGTTGGTATGGAGGAGGCTGGTCTTTTTCAGGTTAATGATCAATGTGAGGGTGATGTTGCAACTGATATAGTTTTAGAGGAAAGGGTTGTTGATGTAGGTCATTGTGTTAATGAGGGTGATGACCATGGTCATGGTTCAAGTGAAGTATTAGCAAAGGAGGGGGATCAAGGTGATGATGATGTTGCAAATGAAGTAGTGTTAGGGGATGGAGTTGTTGATGAAGGTCACTGTGAAAATGATGGTGGTGATCACGGTCAAGGTGCATGCAAAGTACTGGCAAAGGAGGGGGATGGAGGTAAGGGTGATGCTGCAATTGAAGTAGTGTTAGGGTAAAGGGCTATTGATGAAGGTCACTATGAAAATGAAGGTGATCACCATGGTGATGGTGCACATGAAGTTCTATATCATGCAGTATAAAATTTTAACAACACTATTTTCATTTAAAACCATAAGGTCTTATACTAGCTATGCAAGAACTTCTCCTTGGAGTTGACCAGAGATTTTGTGTTAGGCATTTGTATGCAAATTTTTGAAAGGAACTCCCTGGAAAGAATCTTAAACGTCTCATGTGGAAGGCTGCAGTAGCCACACATCCACAATCTTGGGAGAAATTAATGATAGACATTAATAAGGTCGATCAAGACACATTCAAACATTTGATTGTTATTCCTCCAAGGTATGTCATCACATTTTACATATACATAACTCTTATTTAATGTTTATTGTATTAGTGTTAGTTTTGTAATATTTTATTTACATGATACTAGGTTTTTGTCAAGATCTAGATTTACCATAAGATCTTAGTGTGACACCTTGGTCAACAATATGTGAGGCATTAAAAAATGTTCTACTTCACACTCGAACTAAGCTCATCATAAGCATGTTGGAGGACGTTCAAGTTTACATCATGAAGAGATGAGCCAAAAACATATTAAGGGTAACATCTTATAAAGGCTTAGTGTGCCCCAAAATTGTTGACAGACTTAGATAAGAATCAGGCTTAACAAAACATTAGATACTAAGGTAAATTAACTTTCCTAATGGCAATCTTGAATAGTGATGAAATACTATTGTGAGATTCATGATTAGTAAAGTTGATAAGCATTTATTTATGTTGTTATTGATCATATGTGGTCAGCAAAAAAGTTATTTGAAGTCAGGCACGCTTCACATATTGGAGAGTAGTTTGTGGTCAATATTGACAAAATGGAATGCACATGCAGGAAATGGAGTATAAGTGGAATTCTTTGTTGTCATACCCTATCTACGATGGAATTTTTGAATCTAATTGGAGAAGACTTCATCTCCCATTGGTTTAGGAAGTCAACCTATGAGGAAACGTACACCTCAATTGTGTACCCTATCAATGGTTAACAGGTGTGGGAAGTTACTACTTATCCTGATGTCTTACCCCCAAGGAAAAGAATAATGCCTAAAAGACTAAGAAAAAGACAAGATTAAAACCTTAGAAGCTTAAGAAGGATGAAACTGCATTACGAAAGGGAGGGATTCGCAAAAGATGTGTTGCTTGCTGGGAAATTGGTCACAACAAAATTGTTTGTCCAAAAAACAAATTATATCACAACAAACTCAATCAACATTCCACCTCAACAACCAGCATCCACCCCATCAATAGATACATAAGTTGGGCCACCCACACAATCCACACCAGCTCCATCAATAGATACACAAGTTGTGCCACCCAAACAATCTACCCAACAATCATCCCACCAATTAAAGCAACTCACGCAAGCCTCAACATTACCCAATCAGTCCCAACAATCTATCATTCCACCTCAACACCTATCAAGCACCCAATCTGTCCCACCAATGAGGAATAAACTCAAGGTTGGGAAGGGACGTGTTTGGAAGCCTTGAGCATTTATAGATCTATGTTTTTTAATCTACAACCTTTATATATCTTGATTCAAACTTTTATTTATTTAAGATTTTTATGATGTAGACATAATGTTTGATGAAGATTGATGAAGATCCACTTGAAGATTAAATTTTCAGTGAGTTAAATATGGAAATAATATGTTAAATGTAATGTTTTAGTGTTATATCATGTTGGTAGGCTATATGACATATGTTAGATGTCTTATGTGCCTTTGTGTGTCTCTTTTAATATGTTAAAATGGGTTCTAACAAGTTAAAAGGCTTGCAGTATATAGTTTCTGGTATGAATGCATTCAGTCAGTTGAATTATTTTTCAATCGACTGATTTCACTTAAGTAAAGTGAAATTAGCTGACTGTACGGAAAATTCAATCGATTCATTTCACTTAAACTAGACTATATATGCTGTGTTTTCGATAGCAGAGTTACGTTTCTGAGTATTTGAGCACGAAACTTTGTCATTCTTCTCTGGAAAACTCTCTCTCTGCAATACATAACTACAACTCATTGTTTGAAGATCTTGGTTGATCTTGGATGCATCTTGGCTTGTGAGTAGCTTGAAGAACACATGTATGGTTGGCTAGGGACAACCACCATCAGGTTTGGATGTTCTTGTGCCTCTGGTTGGTTTGCCTGATTTGATTTCAAGTCTGTAAGTGTGATCCTTGCAGGGTGTGTGTCTAGATTTTTGTGAGTCAAAAATCTTGTGAGTTTCTTTGTTGAAAAGTGTAATCTTGGTGTGTGATTTGTAAAACTTTTGAATATATTGGAAACTAGGCTCAGGTTGTCCTGGTAAATTGGATGTAGCTTTGTGATTGAGTGAACTGGTATAAAAATAACTGTGCAATTCTCTCTCCCTCATCTTACTCACTTTGAATCTCTTTAAAAACTCAAGAAAACCAAGCAATTCATTCTTCGGTGTGATTTAATGCATTCTCGTGTAATATGAGGTTGTATACTTGTTAAAAATATTGATTGGAACAAGTCTTGTATGTAAAAGATTGTTGTTTGAGTTAAATCTGTGAATTCTGCATTCTGCATAAATCTCCAATATTTTGACCGACTGATTTGTCTTTTTAATTGACTGTTTAATAGCTCAAAAACAAATTAGTCTGCTGTTTTATTTTTTTAACCGTTTGAAAGTGTACAAGTTTGTTGCTTTTACAGCTAACTTTTCAGTCTATTTGATTCAATTGAAAAGAGTTTTAAGCTTTCGAAAAAGTTTTAAATAGCCAATTCAACCCCCTCATCCCCCCTTCTTGGCTTAAATCACCATTTCAAAACTAACAATTGGTATCTAGAGCAAAGTTCTTGAAAGATATTCAAGTTTGATAAAAAATATTTTGAAATGGCTGAAAATAAAGTCCCTTTTGCAAAAGGTGCCTTTATTCATAGACCACCTATGTTTTGTGGCCTAAACTATTAGTTTTTGAAAATAAGGATGCAAATTTTCATTGAATCTATAGACAAAGGGATTTGGGATGCGATAGTTAATGAACCATATACTCCTAACTGTCTTGTTGAAAATAAGCAGGTGGACAAGCCTTGGATTGAATGGACGGATGAAGAAAGTAGAAGAGTTCAATATGATTGCAATGCCAAGAATATCATCACTTCATCTTTGAGTATGGATGAATCTTTTAGGGTCTCCCAATGTAAGAGTGCAAGGGAAATGTGGGATGTCCTAGAGGTTACACATGAGGGGACGAATGAAGTGAAAAGACCAAGGAAGCATGCCTTGATTCAAGAGTATGAGCTTTTCAAGATGCAAAAAGGAGAGTCCATAACTGAAGTTCAAAAGAGGTTCACTCACATAGTCAACCATCTCATGGGTCTAGGCAAAGAATTTGACAAAGAGGAGCTAAACATCAAAGTGTTAAAGTTTCTTGATAAAATTGGCAACCAAAGGTGACTGCCATATCTAAATCCAAGGATTTATCCATCATCACAACAACTGCACTATTTGGCAAACTAAGAGAGTATGAGATTGAAATGCAAAGGCTAAGTGAACTTGAATCAAGTGAGAAAAAGGAAAAACCATAACCTTGAAGGCTAGCTCCAAGAAGAGTGATGAAACCGAGGAAGAGTTTACTGAATCAAGTGATAATGAGAACCTGAATGTACTAGTCAAGAGATTTGGGAAGTATTTCAAGAGGAAACTCAACAAAGGTAATCAAAGGAGGTACATTTCTAAATAAAATGATTCAAGTAATTCTTCTAAATTCTCATGTTATAATTGTGGAAAGCAAGGACATATCAATATTGAATGTCCTGATATTAACAAAGAGAAGGAGAAGGTTGGTGATAGGAAAAAGGAGAAAAAGGTCGAGGAAAGACGTGCCTACACAGGTTTAGAGGACAATGATGATATAACAAGTACTTCATCTCAAGAAGGAAGTGAGGAAGCAAATCTATGTCTCATGGTCGGATATGAATCATCCTCATCAAGCCAAGTAAGTCCTTGTCATCTAAAGATAAAAATGACTATTATCAATTGTTATATGACTTTGAAGAATTGCATAGTGAGGCTAACAAAATTGTTGTCATGAACAATCGGCTAAAAGGATTAAATAGCTGGCTAGAAAACAGAGTTAGCCAACTAAAATCAGAAATAGTCGACTTAAAAACTGATTTCGAACATTTGCAAATTATTTACCGTAATTTAGTCGATTATTCTGAAAAACAGCTGGCTATAAAACCTTGTGAAAACTCCACTACTTTGAAAAATCAAGTGAAATATCTTTTAAAAACTTGTGCAAAGTTCACAAGAGGAAAAGCAAACCTGGAAGCTGTTATTGGCTATCAAAATTGTGTTTTTGGAAAGGCTGGACTTGGTTATACACCTATCCATGAAAAGAAAGCCAAGAAGTTCTCTAGTTTCTTTTCCAAGAGTGAGCCAAATGCTATGACATTCATTTCTTGCAACTATTGTATGAAGAAAGGCCATGTTCTTAAAAATTGTTATGCTAGAAAATATGATGTACCTAAGGGATTTATGAAATGGATCCCAAAAGGATCTAGAAAGGCATAACCATGTTGGACCCAAATTATCGAAGGGTACGATGTAATGCTATGTTGTTTTACATGTCATAAAACAGGAAAAGAAAGACCTATGGTACCTAGGTAGTAGCTGTTTGAGACATATGACTGATGATAAGTCAAAGTTTGCAAAGTTGGAACTAAAGGAAGAAGGCTTTGTGACTTATTATGACAATAACAAAGGAAGGATACTTGGAAGTGGAGTCATAAGCAATGGAGCCTCATTCAACATCCACAACATGCTTCTAGTTGAAAGGCTGAAGCACAATTTGATAAGTATAAGCTAATTGTGTGACAAAGGTTTTAAAGTTGTGTTTGAACCAAACCATTGCCTTATATATGATGCATGTGGTAGCATTGTGTTGGTAGGAAAGAGAGTCAACAATATATACATACTTAATTTGCATCATGCATCATTTAGCATTCATTATTTGCTTACAAAAGAGGATGATAGTTGGTTATGGCATAGGAGGCTTTGTCACATACATATGTAATATTTGAATAAGCTAAATAGAAAATAGTTGGTTGAAGGGCTACCAAAACTTAAGTTTGAGAAAGATAGGATATGTGAAGCATGCCAAAGGGGAAAGCAAACTAAGGTTTCCTTTAAACTAACAAATTGTATTTCAACTGAAAGACCCTTAGAATTGCTTCACATGGATCTATTTGGTCCTTCCAGAACAATGAGTCTTGGTGGTAACTACTACGCATTGGTTATTGTTGATGATTTCTTTACATTTACATGGATTTTAATTCTAGCTGCCAAGAAGGAAACCTTTTATGCTTTTAAGAAACTTGCCAAGGTTTTAGAAAATGAAAAAGGTTTTAAAATAGTCTCTCTAAGAAGTGATCATGGTGGAGAGTTTCAAAATGAAAGTTTTGAGCATTTTTTGTGAAAAACATGGTATAAAGCATAACTTTTCAGTTTCTAGAACTCCACAATAAAATAGAGTGGTTGAGAGAAAGAACATATCATTAGAGGAACTAGCTAGAACCATCCTTAATGAAACCTTATTGCCTAAGTACTTTTGGGGTGATGCAGTCAACATAGTTTCATATGTTTTAAACCGTGTGTTGATAAGGCCAGTTTTAAAGAAAACACCTTATGAGGTATTCAAAGGTAGAAGGCCTGGTCTAAATCACCTAAAAGTATTTGGTTGCAAGTGTTTTATCTTACATAATGGAAAAGAACAACTTGGCAAATTTGACTCAAAAGAGGATGAAGGTATCTTTCTAGGTTATGCTATAAATAGCCATGATTATAGGGTTTATAACAAGAGACTAATGATTATTGAAGAATATGTGTATGTTGTTTTTGATGAAACTAACCCAGTGCAGCAAGATCAAAAGACTAAGATTGCAGATGAATAAGATATATTGCAAGAAAAGCAAATGGCTGCAAAATTGGAATCCATTGCAGGAAATCAACCAGCTGAAAAGGAAATTCAGTGCATACAACAACCCAAGGAGTGGATTGAACCTAGGAGATTATCAAAGGACAACATAATTGGTGACATAAAACAGGGAGTATCCACTAGACACAAGCTTGTATTCTTTGAACATGTTGCATTTGTTTCTCAAGTTGAACCTAAGAATGTGAATGATGCATTATGTGATAGTAATTGGGTTGTTGCTATGCAAGATGAACTTAATCAATTCACTAGGAATGATGTGTGGTCTCTTATTCCTAAAACTGATGCAATGAACGTGATTGGTACTAAATGGATGTTTAGGAATAAAATGGATGAAAATGGTAACATTGTTAGGAATAAGGCTAGGCTAGTTGATAAAGGTTATAGTTAAGAGGAAGGTATTTATTTTAATGAAACATATGCACCTGTAGCTAGGCTAGAAGTTGTGAGGTTATTGTTAGCATATGCATACATGTATAATTTCAAACTTTCTCAAATGGATGTAAAAAGTGCATTCTTGAATGGTTTCTTAAATGAAAAAGTGTATGTATCACAACCCCCTAGCTTTGAAGATCACCTCTATCCTAATCATGTTTTCAAATTGAAAAAGGCTTTATATGGTTTGAAAGAAGCACCACGATAGTGGTATGAGAGGTTAAGCAACTTTCTTTTATCTAAAGGATATGCTAGAGGTCTGATTGATAAAATACTTTTCATTAGAAAGCATGCAAGTGATGTAATACTTGTTTAAGTATATGTAGATGATAAAATCTTTGGATCAAATAATAACTCCATGTGTGAAGAGTTTGTTGCAGCTATGTAGGGAGAATTTGAGATGTCTATGATGGGTGAGCTAACCTACTTCCTAGGACTGCAAGTGAAGCAACTCAAGCATGGGACATTTTTAAGCCAGTCAAAATATTGTTTTGACCTATTGAAAAAGTTCAAAATGGAGGATTGCAAAGAGGCTGCCACTCCAATTGCTACAAACTGTCTTATGGATGTAGATGAAGCTGGACAACAAGTTGATTCAACCAAATATAGAGGGTTAATTGGTTCTTTGCTATATCTAACCACTAGTAGGCCGAATATCCAAATTAGTGTTTGCTTGTGTGCAAGGTTTCAATTCAATCCAAAGGAATCTCACTTCAAAGCTACAAAAAGGATTCTCAAGTATTTGAAAGCGACAACTAATGTTGGATTATGGTGTTCTAATGAATCTAACATTGTTCTTAGCGGTTTTTCAAATTTTGACTATGCAGGGTGCAAATTGGATAGGAAAATCACAAGTGGCACATGCCATCTACTTGGATCAAGCCTAATCTCATGGAATAGCAAGAAGCAAACATATGTAGCACTATGTACAGCTGAGGCTGAGTACATAGCAGCTGGACATGCATGTGCTCAAAGCATATGGTTGAAGCATCAACTTATGGATTATGATGTAAAGCTAGAAAAGATACCTCTTTATTGTGAACATACAAGTGCAATCAATCTAACTAAGAATCCAATTCAACATTCTAAAACTAAACACATTGAAATCAAGCATTTCATAAGAGATCATATTCGAAAAGGTGATATTGAAATCAAGTTTGTGAAAACTGAAAACCAATTGGCGGATTTATTCACTAAACCACTTGCACGTGATAGATTTAATAAGCTTACAACTGAATTAGGTATTCTTGACATGAAGAATGTATGTTGATATCTGTTTGGCTTGTTAATTTTATTAGATCATTTATGTGCTGCATTTAAAGTGGTAAAATCTGCATAATTTGTGATCTGCCAGAATTTCAGTAAGCTAAATTTGCAAATTCAACACATAGATTTCACTTAAACTGTCAAAATATGCCTAATTTGGGTTCTAGAACCGTTGAATATGCTAATTCTCACAAAATAACACATATTTCATTTAAATTGGTTTGGTGTGAATTTCGTGTGATCTGAAATTTTTAGTCAGCTAAAACTATAAAATCAACACATAGATTTCACTTAAAACTGCCACTGTACCAAAAATCATTTGTCTGGTACAGTTTTAGTCGACTGACTCTGTATTTTTGTGTTAAAATCACTTATGCTAATGTGGATTTGCATGAATTGATTTTAATTGATTGATCTAGTCAAAGTATCCATCACATGACTATTTTTTTTAAAAGCTTAATGTAATAACTATTACATTAGCTAAAATCAACTTTTCAGATTGCATTGACCATAAAATGCTTTAATTACATGATTTCCAATGTGCATGCATTAGATGTGAACTATTTGTGAAACACATCATTGCATACTTCGATACAGATTCCCTCATATTTAATTGATTGTGATTTCCTGTACTGCATTGAAACCATAAAATTTGTACAAATTAATTGACTGATTTTGAAAATCAACATGTTGATTCTATAAATACTTACATAAGCATCATGCATTGGCATTCCTATTTGTTAGCAAGTGCCAAACCTACAATTCACCATGCTTAGAAGACAGCGAACAACCCTCTCGGATGATGAAAACTCCACCCCACTTACTTCATCCTCTCCCAATGCCTTGAATCATGGAAGGCTTGAAGTATGGTTTGAAGGGCACGAAGACATAATTCAAACCTTCTTGATTGAAATCAATAGGAAGCAAATAATCCTTCCTAAGGTGATACGCATGTCATGGCTGAGGGTAGAGAACTTTGGCACCCTTGAGCAACATCTCAAAGCTAAAAAATTGAAGACATTCCTTGAACTTTCGGGCAAGGTGTATCCGGATTTGGTGAAGGTATTTTATGCCAACCTCAAGTTCAACAATGGCATTCTCAAAACAAGTGTCAAAGGTGTGGAGATGGAAATCACTAGGCAAATATGGAAGGATGTGGCTGACCTAAGGCAAAGAGGTGTGCAAGTTCGCAAGGGTGAACTAGTGCAGTGGATGAATTCAACAAGGTGCAATACTTCAACCAATGTGTGCGTAATCTAGGTGAGCAAACTATAAATTTTCATGTGGGAAGGCTACCTGTGGAGGAAAGGGTATTAGCCGTGGTGGTGACCAAGATCATCATGCCTAGGGGGAGTAATCATGCAACCTTGAATGAAGGTAATCTTGTGGTGATGTACTGCATTCAAAATGGTGTTATGGTGGACTGAACATACACCATTTGTGACCACATGATGAAGGCAAAGACGTTCACGAATTTCAAGCTTCCATGTGTGGTGTTCATTTCCAAGTTCATTAAGCACTTTGGTGTGGATGTGGAAGGAGATCTTGAGGAGTCTACTGGTCTTCTAAATCATGTTTCCACCTTTAATATGCACAAGATAGGATTCACCAAGATAGGCAACACTTGGCTGGTTGAAGAAGATCATGGTGGAAATATTGAAGTTGGAGCTAATGACCATGAAATAGGAACTAGTGGAGGAAACCAAAGGGAAGATGAACCTCAACCCATGACAATTGATCTTTATAACCCTCCTGAGAACACTAGACCTGCATACTCCCAATTTGAGAGAATAGTTCTCAACCAGCTTCAAGATCTCAACATGGCACAAAATGCACACCAAGCTTATTGCACAACAAGGTTTCAAGACTTGGATGCACAACCCATTTTTCCAAAGTCAGAACTGATTTCTCTAAATTGAATATTTTCCTTTCACTATCCCTTTCTTCCATGTTCACTGTATTACCTTCCCTTTCTTCATCATTCTTCACAATGGGACCATGTGTTTCTTCAACTACATCTTCAGTACACTATTTAAAAAAATTGCGGCCAACCACTTGTTCACTCCCACCCTGTTGAACGAAACAACAATACCACCCATATCAAAATTAGGTTTTCGAAAACCAAAAAACAGAAAAAATAATTCACTTCTATAGATCTTACCTTGAACTTTGGGCAACTCCAAAATTGTCTCCCTTTGTTCTTAGCGATTCTCGCAATTCTCGTGATTGTTTTCTCACCACAATAGCAAATGGGTATTACACGCAACCTCCTGACCCCCATGAGAAGAAATGCTAAGATTTTGCATCCCCCAACCATTACAAGTGCAAGATAAACAAGAATGAGAACGAGACATTTCTAGACCTCGACAAACCACGACTCTTTTTAGTGATTTCCAAAAATGAATGAGACATAGTAATTCACATTACAGCCAGGTCATCTAGTATAATCATTGTTTGACAACAGATAACGGAAAAGGCCTATTTCATAAAGATTTACAAAAACGAGGACGAAATTGAGATCAATAAAAATAGAGAATCAATTTGAGATTTTTGAATCAAAACGAGGACCAATAGGATATTTTAACCTATTATTTAATATTAACGATTTAAATCATACTAGATGACAAAAATTCCAATTCAATGTTATGGACAATCATCCTTTTTTTTTCATCATATCCGCTATCAAAATTAAAATGTGTCCTATAAGCTCCAAAATTTTTTAAAATTTGATCTTTGTGCATCATTTCACAATCAATAATAATGTTTATATTGAATTTGACTATTTTAGGTTTATTGTTAAGAACCTTTAAACAAAGATACAATAATGATATGAAACGGTAAAAAGTACATTCCAATCACATTTAAAATACATAATCTTGATTTCTTTCAATTATAACTATAGCTCACCTAGTCTGCCTAGACGAAAGACAGCGGACACTTATCACCCTTTACCGACATAACTATATCGACAAAGGCTAGGGGACTGGTGTACCGCACCTAGTCAGCCTAAGCCGAATAATAGCAAGCACCATGTACATGCTAAGGTACCCGGACTAAACCACTAAGAAGCAACATTGATAAAACAAGCCGAAAACAACAATAGCGGCCTAAGCCGTTAAAGGGTAACCGGCTTAGGCCGACAACTCGATAAAAATAACCAAGGACTTAGCAAGAAACAGAACGCTCCAATAAAAGTCACCGGTCCCCAATAATCGAACTAAGGGCCTGGGCTAAGGCCCAGGCCCACCTACGACCCATGATGTGGCCATACATAATTAATGATCTATAAATATGCATGGACCCCACTAATTAAAGTTACGCATTCATTACTTCCCTAATCACCTGATTTGACTTTCTGAGAGATTTCGCTGACTTGAGCTTCAGAGTCCCTTCTGCAGGTAACCCTCCCGGGTCCAAGCAGACATATGTCAACCGGGAAGAGGCCTACTAAGGAGGTGGCGAACTATATGAGTAAGGTGATACTTGTGCCTAACTTATCTTATTTGTTCTCTGCAGAAACAATAACTGATTTTAAATCCACTATTTTAACCGAAATTAACTAAAATAATTGATTCAATACTAAACGAAGCGAAGCGGAAGGAAATCTCAATTTAAATGAAACAACTAGGTAAATATACTAAAAGAATTTCTCCTATTTTTTTCTAAAAGCTGCGACTTTTACACATTCTCATAACTTATAAAATTGTTTCTACTTATGTTAAGAGAGACACAATAAATTAAATTAGATTAAAACTTTTTTCAAACATATATAGCTGAACCCAATACAATTTTACGTTCCGAATTGAATTCTTCAAGAACTAAATTCTCCATGCAAATAGAGATAAACATGTTTTGGTGTAAATTTATTTTGAAATGAGTTTATTACAAACATAAAAAATTAGAACTGAAATAAACTAATCACTTTTCAGAAGTAGTAAAACGGATATTCACAAGACAAATGATACATTTCGACAAGATAAACAATTTTTAATCTGACGTGTCTTAAAATGTATCTCTTTCTTCGACAAGATAAAACATTTCGATGTTTGGATACCCATTAAAGCAACCAAAAAACCCCATAAACGAACGTGGTCGAAAGTCAGGAAGAAACATCTTCAATACTAAATTGTCAAAAAAAAGTTTTGTCCAAGATTAGCACGTGTGAGTTAGTAATGCCTTGAATTCTTTAAAGTACTTCGTGATTTCTCCGACCAATCCAAATTAATTGTCAATATTCAGGAACATCACGAAAGAGTTTGGTGAATCCACTTTCTGATAATAATAATAATAATTAAAATATTTAAACCTAACATTTTTTTTATAAAAAGAACTATCGTATTATTTTTTATTTTATTATTAAATAATATATCATACAAATTTATATAATTTTTGTCTAAATTTACATAAGGTGTATATGTTTTGAGTGAGCATGAAGAATTTTGCTATGAAGAAAGACAAACCTTCTTGAAGTGTCCATTGTCAGAAACAGAAAAAGAAAAGAAAAGTGAGCATAACAAACATTTAATATTTTTCTGTCTAAAGAGACTTTCAAAGACGGTGTGTCTGAAAAAGGACCCATATGTGTAAACTCAACGTGTGAACCCTAAAAAGTAATGCACCCAAAGTCTTAGGGATCATCATTTTCAAATAGGATTATGCATCGCTCCAGTAATAAAATTCAATGAAAATATATTATTAGATGCGAGTAAACTATTAATAAATAGTTAAAATATATTTTACCCTAAAGATATTTAAATTGAATTATTTTATAATCCAATCATACAGGGCTTTTCTTGTTTAGCTATTCATGTTAGTTATTAACCACAGTTGTAAGGTCCACTTATATTCTCTGTCTTAGTGTTTAAAGACTGCCGCAATTTAATCTAAGGATTGACCCATAGGATGTTCAAAGTCCCTAAATCAGTTAAACCCTCTCATTCTGTCTTCACTTTGCAAAAACAGTACTCACTCCTCTCCCTTTTTCCCAACCAGAAGCTCTGTTAGGGTTCAGACCTCTGCCATCTTCAAGCTAGCTCAGTCTCGTTCTCTAAGTCACGTAAGTTGATTCTCTAATCGTACCTCCTTTGTTTCTAGCCCTATTGTCATGATTCTAGCTAGGGTTCACATTGGTAACCCGTATTGAATCTGTTCTACCATTTTTCCAGTTCGCGAGTTTGTTCCGGGAGCTGTCATGCTCATTCGCTTAGGTGTCGAAGTGGTCTGTTAGCATTTTCTAGGTAAGGGAAGTTAGGGTTTTGCTTGATCTTCGGTTTTTATGCTTGCTTTGATGATATTTCATGATTGTATGGGTTGTATACTGCTGTGAGCTTATGAAATGTCTTATTAAGCCGTTTGGGTTGTGTTTGTTGGACTATTGCACGAGAGAACAGTGGTGAGCATTGGTTTTCTCGCCCAAGCGAGTACGTCTCGCCTAGGCGAGACTAATAGACAATCGCCCAGGTTTCCTGCTCGAGCTGTCGCTTAAGCGATGAGTCTCCATTTTGAGCGAGATGCAGTCTCGCTCAGACGAGGAGGGATCGCCTAAGCGAGAAATCGCAGGAAGCCATTGTTCCCCTTTTCGAGCTCTCGCCTAGGCGAAAGGAGCTCGGTTTAGCGAGAGAACCCTCTCGCCTGAGCGAGACCTTTCTGCCTGAGCGAGGTGTTGGGCGATGATGCATTTTTGTTCAATTACTTCTATGTTCTTGGATGAATGTCACATGTTTAGTTGGATTATTGTGTTAAAGCATGTTTTGAGCGAAGTTGCATGTATAAAATGGTTCATGGGTTGAATATGATGAGTTTGGTATGATTTTGGTATGGAATATGGATGAAGGTTGGTTATAAAAGTTGGCATGAGATTGGTAGGCATGATAACTACATACTTGGTTGGTGAAACATGAATTGTGTGTGGTTAGGACGTAATTCCACGATAGTTTCGTGGTGGTGCCTCATTGGTTAGGGCATAATTCCATGAATCTCTAGGTGAGATCTCATGGTGGTGCCTCAGTTGGTCAGGACGTAATTCCATGACCCCTGTTAGTGGGAGTTCATGGTGGTGCCTCATTTATATAATTTAGTAAGGATTCAAGGTAATGATTGCATCCTAACACTCTAAAGAGTCGGTTAGTCTCACATAGACGTATTGACTCGAGTGGTGAGAGTAGTAGGAGGCCTGGAACACTTTAAGGGCTAATCTTGTGTGTGGGGATGAAACACTAGAACAATTAGCACGGTAGAGCAGTAAGAGCCACCACAAGTGCAAGCATCCGCTGAATCCGACTAATTATATGTATCTGGATGAGTCATGTCTTGAGTCTTAATGTATTGGTTGCAAGTCATAACATGATTGGTTGACGCATGTATGTTGGATTATGAAAGTGTATGTAACTGTATGATAAACCATTTTCTACTCTACCTTACCCTTTGCTTGTTTGATCGTTATGTGTGTGGTTTTTTCTTTTTGCGATGATCAATTTATTGATGTGAGCAGAGGCGACAACTCCCTATGGTCGTCAGGGTGATGGAGATTCCACTGCCTAGTTCATCTTAGATCAGAGCTTGTTTGTTTGAGTTTCCTTTAGGGTTGTAGCTCATGCTTTGTATGCCTCTTGGGCGATTATTTTGATTATCGATCCTTGTACTTCGTTTTGTATTGACATCATGGTGTGTCTTGGATTCCTCTAAGTTTTTTTTTTTTTTTTTGGATATTGTAAGGAGTAGTGTTTATACTCCAGGACTTTGTCTCTTATATTATATGTGTGACATGTCATTTAATTAAAGTAATTATTTAAATTGGGTGTTACACAAGTTAAAATCCTAACTTCTTAAAGTGAGAACTTTTTACTTCTCCTAAATGTTCGTAGAGGAAAACATCATTGTACAAAAATGTTTCATTTCAAACTAATGATTTATATTTTTATTATGTAACTAATACATATTAGAACCTAAAATTTATTTTAGTATTTTTGTTATTATTGATCACCTTTAAAAAAAACTAAAATTTAATGTAATGTTCCTATTGAATTGTACATTATTCTAATTTTTACTGAATATATCAAAAACAAATACATATTTATAGTTATTCTTGAATAAATATTTCAAAATATAATTTTATCTATTTAAAAATAGTCAACCATATATGTAGATAAAAAAGGTTAAAATACCTTTTTTGTCCCAATTTTCGTCAAGATTTTTCAAATAAGTCCTAATTTGGTTTCGTGTTCAAATAGGTCCCAATTTTCGTCAATTTTGTTCAATTGGTTCCTTTTTTACTAATACCGTTTAAATCATTAATGGCCATGAACAGTGACTGCCACGTGTCATTTTGTGGTTTTTTTGAATTTTTTTGAATTTTTATTTTAATTTTTTTTGAATTGTTTTTGAATTTTTTTAAAATTTTTTTAAAATGTACACGTGTCAACCCAGTAGTATGCTACTTGTCACTTCGTGGTTTTTTTGAATTTTTTATTATTATTTTTTATATTTTTGAATTTTATTTGAATTTTTTTTTGAATTTTTTTTGAATTTTTTTTTAAAATTTTTTAAAATGTCCACGTGTCAACCCAGTAGCATGCCACATGTCAAAGTCAATGTTCTATATTCAATTTGGTCCCTATATTTGTTATTTTTGTTCAATTGAGTCCCAATTTTTGTTAAAATTAAGCAATTTAGTTCATCTCCAAATTGAAACTAAATTTAATTTTTATATTAAAATTCACATTTTTTATTAAATATTTTTATATAATATATTAAAATTCACATCATTATAACTTTGATATAAAAATTAAATTTGATCACATCTT
>Ga0214543_1001415_pt1 | contig 46115 bp, 19 predicted proteins | sample CNSS2metaG_FD_160094 | JGI IMG/M metagenome (GOLD analysis project Ga0214543, IMG submission 160094) | Root nodule microbial communities from cowpea collected in UCLA plant growth center, Los Angeles, California, USA - CNSS2 | ecosystem: Host-associated > Plants > Roots > Nodule | place: USA...
TATATATATATATATATATATATATATATATAAATAAGATAATGTCAAGGAAGAATAATAAAAAGATAAAGATCACACAAATTTACATTCATAGTTTGATTATATTGAATTAAATTGTTTAACAAAACTTGATAAATCATAGTTAGAAATGTATTTGGCATGTAACATATAATACTTTATAAATATTCTTGAAAACTTATCAAGAAGAACCACAAATAGATATATAAATTTACTATATTACAACACCAAATCTAGGTGTTACAAATTGTCAGAAAGTTTTAGGTGAACTCGCCTACTAGTAATTACTCACAAGTTTCATTTGGTACAAATTTGTTCCATTCCCCATAGCTTTCATGTAAAGGGATATTTCAAACCTATGTATTCATTGCAAGATATTAACCTCACTTTTATTCATTGGTTATTTTGGATTCTTTATTTGCTATTTAATCTCATCTCAAATATGATGCTATGCACAATTAATTAGTCATCTTTTACATAATAAACACATAAGTTTGATTTTAACAAATTCATTGGTCTAACTGCCTTTTTTGCAATATGCTATTATTAATCAATTCTAAATAACTTATGACTAAGATATTTTTTTGAATGTTTTAATTTTAAAAAATTACATTAATTACAAATTTAAAAGCTATATAAGAAAAAGTAAAGGCTTCATAACACGAATGGAGGGCCAAGAAACCTGCAAATATTCCTTAAATTTCCTTTATTGAAAGCTAGACAACTAAGTGCATACTATTTGTTTCTCAACTGAAAAATATAAAAATATATACGTTATTAGCATAAAACACACGAAAGAAAATATTGATAGGAAAACATAAAGTTTTGATTTTAGAAAAGAAAATTAACTCTATTTCAAAATTAAAGTGTTGTCTTGGTCTGAAGGTAACCAAACACTGTGTCATTTAGTTTAGATGAAAAATGAAAAAAAAAATAATAATAAGAAGAAGTTTTAGATTGTTTAGTTTTTCTTACATTGAATATTTAATGAGATTTCCGTATATGAATTTTGGTAGTGAAGAGCAACAACGACAACCATCACACAAATATATACACGCACATAGCCACATCAGAAACGTAAGAATCTATATCTAGTACATACAATCATTAAATAACATAAATATATAATAATTTCATCTGAATCTCACTTCATAATAACCATTATTATATTTAATTCTTAAACTAACAATGACTTAAATCTCCAAAAAGTATTTCTTGAATGAAATTGCCTCACTTGATTGGCTTGATGTGACTCCGGTCTATCCACTCAAACTGTGTAGTGTAATGTCACTTGAGCGAAAATTTATATCCTTTCATTGTTTGATCGAGTGATAAGTTCAAATAAAATATACATTACTCTTAAATTCCTCCCTTCTCAAACTACAATTTATATTTATCAGCAAATTTAATTGCTAGTTTTTGTTAATGAAAATTTAATCCATAATTTTTTCTATCTTTTCTTGTGACCCCTCAAATTAATCTTATTCCAAATGTTAGTGGAAGAAGTTGAACTCACCATTTTTTTCACTTTTTTTTTTCAATTTTTACTATTAAACCAATCTTATAGCTTCCTAAAACTACAATATATAAATTCAGTGATATCCGATTGTAAAATAATAGAAATAAAAGTAGAGTGACCTAAATTAATCATTATTAAAGTGAGAAGGTTATAAATATCTAATCTTTGCTTGAGATTTTGCTCCTAACCTGACGCTCAAGCGAAGAATCCAAAACACAATAATTTTTGCATAAAGTTTCAAACTCACCCAAATCAAAATTCAACCAAATAACCATTGTAATAAGTTGAAAACACACTTTTATACTCATTAAAAGCACTAATTTATTAAAACAATTAACAATACTCATTTTAAGCCTTTTAAGCCATTACCTAGCTTAAAAGTTCATATAACCATCCAAGTCAATTCAATACATAAATCATCAATTCAATATAATAATAATAATTATAATTAAATCAATAATTTAATATAGCTTGACATCTTATCTAAAAATTGATTATGATCTAAGTGATGATTACAAAAGTTGAAGTTTTATCAAGATCTATATAACCAAACCGTAATAAATTAAGAAATCACTGTTCAGTGCGAATACAAATTTAAATTAGGAGGTGTGAGGATTTGGAAGTAGTGGCAATGTTAATTAGTGAAATTAGTATTTTTTTTTTCTTAAAATAGATAAATATATGAATGTGATAAATACTTTTTTGGTCTGTAAGTTTAGTTAACCAATTCTTTTTACTATATATAATAAAAAAGTAATTATTGATTATAAAAAAATAATACTTTAAATAATAATTAATTTATTAAAATTGTAAATTTTCTAATTTACATGTTGAAACTCATTAATTAATTAATAATAATAACAATGTTATATTAAAGTTACCAAATAACTAATTTAATACCATTAATTTTTGAATAAAAGGATTAGGAAAACATGGTGGACTATCACAAAATCTTGTTTGTAATTAACTAATAACTATACGAAAATACCAGAAACGTTATAAGGCAATAATTAAAATATATAATCTTTTACTAATGTCTCTCAAATACCGTAGAATATTATCTTAGAAACGAAAATATTGCAATGAAATTGAACCCCACAGGTTGAGAAGATCATTGTCCTTTGATCAGGGTTTCCCTGTCACGGTCCACAAAAAGTTCGTGGCAATTTATTTCGAGTTTTGGGTTGTTCCCTAACCCATTTACAACCCAATGTCAACTTCGTAGTCTCTGTGACACCATGTGCTCTCTACAATCAATGCTCAATCTTCTCTCCTTCTACCTACGCGATACTCTTTCCTAAGATATCATTCTTTTTAACTGCATGCTGTCAACTTTCTTTCAGCTACCTAACTTCGTATACATTAATTCACCACTCAAAAATTTATTTCAAAATTACCGTTTTGGACTTCCACCATTCTAACTTCTCCTCTTTATTTTATCACTCTACCATGTCCTTCTGAATTATAGGATCCCACAACAAAACTAACAATGTTGAGCCAGTGCAGTCGCTGTTGCCATGATTGTGGAGTCGGAAATTAAGTATATAAAGAGATCATACAATTAATATATTTTCTGTCGATAAAAAAAAGGATATAAAGAGATCGCCAATGTCATCCTTGGATGTTATGATTATGGAAACCTTTTGTACATTGAACCAACTTAATTGTGCATCTGGTTCTTCAACTCTCGGCCATTACCAAAACCAAAAAAAAAAAGTTGGTAAAATGAAATGGAAAGTGTTAGCATATGACATTTTTTTTTTGTTTTATGTTGAATTGATAGAAGATAAAAAGTCTTTTTTCGAATATGTTTTGTTACACTCTCCTTTTCTCAAGAGAGATATGAATATTATTTTGTGCACTCCTCTTCCCTGATATAACCTCATACATGATACTTCCACCAACCGCAATCATTGACACATGTGACCTCAATTACTTATGTATTTTTTTTGAAATATTTTTTTATAAAATTGAAATTATTTCTTCTTCGAAATTTTAAACCAATTGTAATCCACATCTTAAAAAATTTGTGTATTTAGATATTTTAATCAAAATTTGTTAAATTTATTTGATGTTTCAAATGTGTTTCTCAATCAACGTTGAAGTGACAATATGTCAAATAGTATAAATAACTCAAATGTTATCATGAAACGTATTTGAAACGTTAATAAAATTTAGTTAAAAAGACAAAATACACATATTTCTAAAGTTGAGACTAAATTTAGTTGAAGTTTCAAAGAAAGATTAATTTTAATGTTTAATAAAAATAAGGGACAAAAACATATTTAATACATTTTTTATGTGCAAAATTGAAATATTTCAAATACTTTTGTGTAATATAAATTTTGCAAATAAAAAAATAATACTTCACCTTTTTTTAAAAAAAATCTATAAAAGTGTGTTATCGTTAGAAAAACTACGGCTAAACATTTACCATCCCTCTAATAATAAATTACACCATTTTTTTCCTCTTCTTAATAAAGAAAGGTGATTAAACTACAAAAATAATAATTTTTAGGTAGGGTTATATTTGGTCTTTTTTTGGGAGTTTTAACCCCTAATGTGCTGGTGGTTTACAAAATCCCCAGTACTACCTACGGTTTCAAACTCCTGATATTGTCTGGGTTTCAAACCCACAGTACTGCTTAGGATTGCAAACCCCAGTACTATCTGGGGTTTCAAACCCCTAGTACTGCCTGGGGTTTCAAACTCTCAGTATTGTTGGGGTTTCAAACCCTTGGTATTATTTGGGGTTTCAAACTCCCAGTATTGTCGACAATGCTTATTATGGCATTGAACTTTACCATATGTGTGTTTCATTAATTTTATTGTAATGCTAAATGTGTAATTGAGACACTCTAGCTAACATAAGTGACTAAGTTGTTTCATGATCCATTAAAGTAAATACATTTACATCTTGCTTCATCACATGTGGATCTGAAAAATGGATCATCTTTACTCTTCAATTCTATACTTGTGCTACACCATTGATTATATACTTCAGATATACACACATTGCATACATAAAGTTTTAGATAAACCCGGTACTACTTGGGGTTTCAAACCCCCAATACTACCAGTAGTGCTTATTATGGCATTGAACTGTACCACAATGTGTTTCATTAATTTTATTCTAATGCTAAAGTTGTAACGGAGACACTCTAGCTAACGTAAGTGACTAAGTTATTTCATAATCCATTAAAGTAATACATTTACATATTGCTTCATCACGTGTGGCTCTGAAAAATTGATCATCTTTACTCTTTTATTTTATACTTGTGCTACACTATTGATTCTATACTTCAGATATACAAACATTTCATACATAAAGTTTCTAAAGTTCATTTGTATTTTAAATGGGTCATGTAATTATTTCTTAATTTTTTAAATCTACTATGCTATGGTAGTGACATCCATTGTAGTTAAGTGGGTGTTGTTCTACAATTTTGTGTTACATTAATGGGTCCAGTAATAAAACAATGTTAAAATTAGTTTAAAATTGCATAGATAGTTTGTGCACATACTCTCTAATGAATTAAGTTTTCAATAGTTGCAAGATCTAAAAAATCGGTTACAGAAGCCCCTAAAACAAACGGAGAGTTGTAGTACAAGACACATTGCAACAAACAATATGGAGAGTGAAACGGGAAATAGAGAAACCATAAAAAAAGAACAGCACAACCAAATCATTTAATTCATGTGCATGAATCAGGTAAAAATCTACAAAATATAATAATATAAATAACACGTCAGATGAGGTAAATAATTATATTTTATTAATCACTGCATTAATTGTTTGTTGACGCAATTGATTAACTTGAGCGTTGAAGTGTCTTCTATAGACACAACCTCACCCATTGTTAGGAGGATGAGTATCCAAGAAAAGAAGGGTGAGTACATAAAGATTGAAATTCGGCCGTGTTTGTGGAGTGTTCGCAAAATATATTTGATTTGTAAGAAAAAAAATTTAATTACTCGGATGGTCTAGCGGTGTGTCTATTTGGTATTCGCTCTTAAAAAAGTCTCAATTGCGTCCTAAGTTTTGAAAAGTGTCTCAATTAGGTCTCTTCTAGAAAAAATTATTAACATCGTTAATGACATGCTATGTGTCATTCTCTAGTTTTTTTTAATCTTTTTAAAAAAAATCATATTTTTTTAATTTTAATTTTCTTTGCAAAAACCTTTTGTTGTCACGTGTCAAGTTTCCTGTGTGATACGTGGCATTGTCAATGCCACATAGCAGAGCAATGCTATGTGTCAGTGTCATTGCCAAAAGTCATTCTATTTATTTCGATTTAGTCCCATATATGTCTCTTTTATTCAATTTAGTCCTCACTTTTGTGTTTGTAATTCAATTTTTTCCTAATTTTTTTTAATAATTGAAATTTATTTTTTTAATCCATTTTTTATAACATTAAAACTAATTAAGTATAAATATTTTTACAAAATTAAGTACTGATATTTATATTAAATTTTAGCGATAAAAGAAATTATTTACAAAATATGGATTAATAATATACAATAATGTAATATGTTAAAAATTCATTTTTAATAAAAAATATTACTATAACATTTATACAAATTGTGCCTTCCTGGACGGAGAAGATATCCAATAAACTGAGGTATTCAATAGACCAAGGAATTAGGTGACAATTCAAGTCAAAAAACATGTCTCCAATGGGCCGAGGTATCATAGAAATCTCCGATAGACCGAGGTATCACAAGGACTCTCCAATAGGCTAAGATACTAGAGATATTTTGAGAATATTACAAGATTTTAATAACCAACTATTTTATCTTTGTAACCTACTTTCGGTAAATATAAACCGATGTATGAAATGTTATTAATCATCATGTATTTTCTTTTAGGTAGATAGGTTTAGGTATACCTACAAATTTGTAACCGATTTACCTATAAATAAAGCATTAACTCCCATGGTCAAGGGACATATATAACTATTTTGGCATAAGTGCTATTTCTGAAGGTTGAGATACTTATTTATTTTTGTTTTCAGGTTAAGGTTCATTCAGACCTTTGCTGAAACACCTATAATAAATTTGGTCTAGAATTGGAGTGAGACAATATTGCTCTATTTTGAAAAAAAAAAATGAGTGACTATATTGCTATATTAGTATAACATTTTTTTAACACTAAATTTTAATATAAAAATCAATAATTAATTTTATAAAAATATTTATACTTAATTATTTTTAATCTTATAAAACATATATATATATATATATATATATATATATATATATATTTCAATTATTAAAAAAATTGGATAAAATTGAATCAAAGAGATAAAAATAGAGACTAAATTGAATCGAAGGCACGTATATGAAGACTAAAGTGAAATCAAGATAAATTTGTCTTATCGTGGCATTGTTCTACCACGTGATACTGATAATGTCATGACGTGTCACATTATAGACTTTGACATGTGACAACAAAAAATTTTGCAAAAAAAAATATTATAAAAAATTAGAGAATGACATGTGTCAAGCCATTGACGATGTTAATTTTTTATTTTTTGAAAAATATTTAATTGAAATATTTCTAAAAATTGAGATTGACAATTTTTAGAAGCGAATATCAAATTGAGAAACATTTACTCTCATGGGAACCATCTTAATAATTAAAAAAAAAACAAAGAGAACTGAATTCTCAATGCTGGATTTAAATATTAAAGAAGGAATATATTTATTTGAGCGAGTTATTTTAAACAGTTTTATAATGAGAGAATAAAAAAGTCTCAAATTATCATATTATACACACAATCTTCCGCATGATCTCAAATCAATCGCCAATCAAGTCATCTCACAAAACTTTTCGCCGCGACTGTGAACGCTGCACCTCATCCAGACTAAAGGGGGCAAAGGTTGGAACAAATGCAATTGAAAAGACATTCCATTTGATAAATTTAGTAAGAAAAAATGGTTAATTATGTTTTTCGTCCCTCAAGTATATTGCGATTTTGTTTTTAGTCTCCCAACTATCGTTTGCTCCAATTTGGTCCCTTATGTTTTGAAACGATCGGAAATGGTCCTCATTTTTGGACGCCGTTAGTTGTGTTTGACACATGACAAACGGACTGTCACGTCTGAATCCCGTTTTAAGCTGTGTAATAAATTTTATGTTTGGTGCACGTGTTAATTAAAGATGAAGAGAATGAAATAAGAGAGGGGTTGAAAGAAGTTTGAAACCCTAAAATTTAAAATTCAGAATTGGGGCTTCGTGATGGTGAGGAAGTGTTCCAATTTGAAAGCATATTGTGTTACTCTTCGGACTTCTGAAAGCGAACCTTGGTGTGTTCATTTTTCTCAGAATAATAGCAGTAACCAAATAAATCTTACTACTGGGTGGAAGAGTTTTGTAGAAGATAATAACTTGGAACTACGAGATGTATGTGTTTTTTGTTGATCTGATTTTTGTTGGTGTTTTAGATCATTCAATTCCTGAATGCAATGAGAGGGAGTTAGAGAATTACTTCAGTGTCTGCATCAAACCTACAGATTTATATACTATGGTAGAATTAATTAGAATCAAATTTTAGAAATGCAAACTTTTTCTGTGCATTATGCAGAATCTTCCAAGGATTTTCTTCAAACACCATGATATTCTTCATTCAAATGAAGTGACCCTACAAGTTGGGGAGAGAACATGGAAGGTGAAGATAGATTCTTATTGTAAAGTCTCATGTGGTTGGTGTGTTTTTATCAGAGGAGGCGAATTGAAGCCTGGAGATGTTTGTCGCTTCGAGTTTATTGATAAGAAGAAGATTGTGTTTCAACTTACCACCACGAAGCCCTTCTGAAATTTAAATTTTAGGGTTTCAAACTTTTTCCAATCCCTCTTTTATTTCATTCTCTTCATCTTTAATTAACTTGTGCACAAAACATAAAATTTATTACACAACTTAAAATGAGATCCAGACGTGACAGTCTGTTTGTCAGGTGTCAAACACAACTAACGACGTCCAAAAATGAGGACCATTTTTTATCGTTTCAAAACATGAGGGACCAAATTGGAACAAACGTTAGTTGGAGGACTAAAAACAAAATCACACAATACTTGAGGGACGAAAAACATAATTAACCCTAAGAAAAATAAATGATAATTAGCATAAATTTCTCTCAGAAATCAGTTTCCGGAACCAAAGAAGAAAAATTGCAACCTCTCAAAGAATCAATGAAACCCATCAGTTGTCTGTTCTAAATACAACATTCAGAAAACTCTTATAAATTATCTTATATACAAATTAATTTTAACTTACAAAAAATAATTTCAGTTTTTTATAAATTTTTTAATAATTTTGTTTTTTCAAATACCTCGATATGATTGAAATATACATAAACTCACGTTCATAACTTCTAAAATACATATTGGACTTTTTTTTGTGTGTGTCGAAGAACATTGTTTATAAACAAGTTTGAATTTTGGTCTAAACTCTTGGAATGAATCTTAATATTGCATATCTGTACGAGGTTGTTGTCGTTTTGATGAAGGCTTTCCATCTCTAGAGAACAAAGACATGGAAGAAGTGACACCCAGTGTATAACCTTCTATTATTCAGGATATCACAAATAACATTAAAACTATCAATTAGAAAGCCAAAAAGCAGAGAGGGTAATTTGGAAGAGACAGAGAAAAAAAGAAATAAAAAAAGAAGATATTATCACTGGCATTGGTGTTGGCCCCATGCTCTCTATGTTTGTGATAAAACTTACTTGGTTGAGTCGCAGAGAAAGAGGTGTGGAAGGTGAAACATGGTCTACCTGTTCCCTCATTAGAGCTTCCCTTAAAGTCATTTTGGTCTTGTTCTTTTTTCTGTGAAGATGATCTATGAGAGAAGACGTGCTGATATTGTCGACAAAGATTGTCTTTTCTAAATAGTTTCTGATATCCAATTAATGGAGGATGGCTCCATGTAAGCGTATGAAAATGGTTCACTCCATGAAGAAGGACCCACCATTTTTACGCATGTTACCACGCCTCTTGCATTGAGTAAGCCATTTTCACATGCTTTCATGGAGTTATCTTCCATTAATTATCACCAGATACTATTTTCGAAAAGACAATTCCTGTGGACAATGTATGGTTAACAGTACAAATTAAGAAAAGTTCAGGATGTACACCTTTGTCTGTTAAAACCATGGCAATTGCTTTGCAACTTGTCCTGAATCATTTAAGACATGCACATTGTGCATCGATGAATAAATATGCCAAAATCACTCCATCTATTCTTTTCTAGTCTTTGTCAGGGAGAAGAAAGGGTTTAAAACTAAACCTAATAAAAAATTAACATAAATTCAACCGGAAGTTCCACCGGCAGCAATATTTTGTACTCAATAATTTGATGACTCAAGTAAATCTTCACCTTTAACAGGGGCTATAGTTTCAGTTAAAAAATCTTCATTTCTGGTTGTCCCTTATATGTTTGCTCTAAACTTTTTTCAAACCAAAAAAAAAAAAAATACTGAATTTAGAGATTACGAAATGGGTGAAGACCAATTCCGAAAAACAGGTAAGTAGTTTTTTTATGTACTTTTGTATTTGTTTCAGCACCTGATATTAAAAGGTACGGGTGTCTTCCTTCTTTAATCAATATAGGTATCTATTTATATATTAAAATAATATTATGAACGAGTTAAAATTAGTTTTAATGAATCTTTTAACTTTCACAAAAAAACATGTGATTTATTAAGCACATACTAGTCAATATATCTTATATATATATATATATATATATATATATATATATATATTTAGAATAACTATTTATTGAAGATCAGTTTTAAGTTTAAACATAGAAACTAAAACTTCTTATGGGTTTTGTTTGACTACTCAAATATACATATTATTTAACAATCTTCTAAGCAATCTTATTAAAACCAATTTCAGAAGGTAGATAGAAGACTAAGAAATTATAGAGAAAAATAGTTTAGAAAGAATGACTGAGTTTTATAAATAAGTAACTATATGAGCTCTATACTATGAGATTAATGTCATGATGAAGCATTAATGTCATCACATTTTTGTATGTTTGGTTTGTAATGAAATAGAAACTAAGACGATTTCAGAAACCAAATCTACACTAATCATGATGATGACATGATAATTGCTTGGACCTGACTCCCTATGGTGGTATATATTATGATTGTTACTCAATTGTCCTTTTGCAGAATTATATGGTATAACACAACAATGTTTTAGGAGCTTACAAAAGTCATTTACATTAAATAAGGGTTGGTCAAATGAGTCTATTGTAAGTGATTCATACTGTGCTCGCATAAAAAAGTTTATAATTCCAAAACATTAAAATACAATATATTTAAATTATTTGTAATTTTTTTATTTGTCAAATATTTCATCTGAACAGAGTAATCTTACACTTTTATCTTCTTGTTTTAACAAAATTATTAAATTTTTCTTTTAAAATAAAATTCCATTTTAAATTGCAAATTTTGTGATTAAACGTCACAAAAAAATTAGTCAAATTTAAATATTTAAATAATATTCAATAATTTTTTGTCAATATATATGTGTATAAAAAAAACTGAAAATTTGTAAAAATTTAATTATTTTAATAAAATTTAAATTTTATTGTTTTAATTGTTTGAAATATCTTCTAACAAATTTTAAATTTCAATTTTTTTGCTATTTTTTCATCCATTAAGCAATGTTACTTAAATAAAAAATTTATTAAATGGATAAATATATTTTTAGTTCATAAATTTGGATGTAAAATTAAAATTTGTTCTCTATTTCAAACTTTGATATATTTTGATAATTAAATTTTAAAAATAAATAAATATAACCATTTTAATCATAACTTAAATGTTAATATAAAACATATTTTACACGTAAAAGAAATATAATTAAATTAAAATAATTATATTGACTCATATTTTAAAAGTTTAAGGATTAAAATGTATCAAAATTTTGAAAAAATAATAAATTCTAATTTTAAATTCAAATTTAAATACTATGAGTTATATAGTTAACTCTATTAAATAAATGAATTGTTTTTTTTAGTTACCTCATCTTAAAGAACTTTGCACCATCATCGAATTGACCCAGCTCGGACCAGCGGCACTACACGAGACATACCGTCTGATAAGAAAACAATTGAACATAAAGCAGTGCAAGCTCTCTTTGGTGATTCCCTAATAAAGGGGAAATTAAGCAAATAAGATTAATGGTTGAAAGTTGAGAGAACGGGCCAATGGAGTACAAAAGTGAAGAGATAAAAGGTTTTATCGTAGTTTCCTTAGAAAAAGACTTCCGGAGACAACCATTTTTTAAGGTCAAATCAATGGTAGATCTTCAGGTCAAAATTTTGGAAGCGTTAAAATTTTGGTTGAATTATATTTTTAGTTTATTTTTTTGTTTAAGATGTTTATCTAGTTTTTTTAAGTTCCAATTTTTTAAAAATTAATGTATTTTGATCTTTATTGTTAAATGTTAATTTTTTTTTTGAAACGAAAGAAAGATTTTTCATAAAAAAGTGACATTAGGATTATATCAATTATACCACCCAATCAAACAATCATCCTTATTTACAACTTCAATTTTGATAAAAAATTTGATTCAAGAAATTTAACGAAAATGAAAAAATTACATTCTTTTTTCAAAAATTAGAACAAAATTGAAACAAAAATAAATAAAAAAATAGATCAACTTGATATTTTCGAACGAAAATAGGAACCAAAAGAGTAATCTCAAAATTTTTACATAAACTAGTAGAAATATCGTATTTTCTTTTTTCATGATAACAAAAAATAATAAAAAATTATGATTATTGTTATTATTATAATTATAAAATTAAATATAAATCATTTTTATAATTTTACTATAATTAATTTTCATTTATAAGGATTAAGTTTAAAAAAATCAAATAAAAAATGGTTAAATTACACAAATAATTATTTAAAAAATAATATTAATAAAATAATTATTTTTATTTAAAAAATTAAAATATAAAATTAAAAAATAAATGTGAACAATCCAAAAAAAAAAAACCTTTTCCTTATATATAAATATAGATGTATACAAATTTATTAGAATGTCAAATATATGAAATATATTACAAATATTAAATTTTTAAAAAATATATTAAAATTATATATTAACATATATAAATATAAAAGAAAAATTGGGGAAGTCATGAAGGTCTACCACCGGGTCAAATAGTAACTAAAACAATAACAAGATGAATCACTCATTATCATATTCTTATTAAAAGTTACTGATAATATAAATATTACAAATACATGTGTTCATTTATTTGTTCACCTTTTTGTGATATGTTTGGTTTTGAAGAAAGAAACAGAGATAACGAAAATAGAAAAAGAAAAGTTGAAAAATAAAAAATAGGTAAAACAGGAAACTAAGGCAGTGTTTGTTTAAGGACAAATTCTCGTCGAGCGTAAATTTACGATTAAAGTTCAAACATCGATGCATTTTCACACGAAAAATTAGATAAATTTCTTTTGTGAACTTTCTTCACACTAATAAGAATATTTGTGAGGAAAGTCTATTAAAATAATACATATTAGCTTTCCTTCCACCATTAGCTTCTGCGTTTGTTCACACATCCTTTTCGTACAAGAGCATGAAATTTATGAAAAATATATAACTTAGGAGATAATTATTTTTGTTAAAAATTAAGATATTTCTATATGTGAGTAAATGAGTCTTCAAAATAAGGTTATAAAGTGTTAAATTTTTTTAAAAATAGATTATTATATCCATCAAATCATTTATAAATTTTCATTCTAACCTTTTTTATCCATTTTTCCAAATTTTTTCATTCAAACAATACTACAATCTTTCTTTCGTCTTCTCAAATTCATTTCCTCACTCTCTTTCAAATTTATTACCCAATCCAAAAAGCATTTTTGTTGTTTGGTAAAAGTAATAAGAAATCGAGTTATATAATTTGATTTATTTGATAGAAAGTGAAGAGGGACATAAATGTAATATAAGAAATAATGTATTAGGTTGTTCTATACTTTCCAAAAGTCAATGGGAAAGTACGGAAAATTTCCGTGCCACGGACTCCAATTGAATCACCAAATGATGGAAACAGAAACAGAACAGTAACACAAAATCTCACCTAAAAACAAAGAATCTCGTGAATGGGTCCCGTTAGTGGAAAATAAAGAAAAAAAAGTCATCAATCTTAATTTTTTCTACTTCATTAGTTAGGCATGCTTATAGAAAGAAAAATACATAATAATATTTATTTTCATAATTGTTGATAAAAAGGATGATGATAAAATTATAAATAAAATTATCATGATTAAGGAGAAGAACTACTAGAAGCCATTTCCTCTGATCCATAATTAAAGTACATCTATTTTCTTTTACTAATTTTAATGTGAGAAGACATTTTTCTTTAATAGTGCTTTAACTTCATTTAAGTTCTTCAATACCTTTCTAATTTCTAAAATTTTATAAACAACACCTCTTCAAATGTAACACTTTTACATGTGAGTGTGTGCATCCTTGTGTGTATGCATATATGTTGCCAATACGGAATTAATTTATTTCTTTAAATTAATATTTTAATATTATTTTTTTAAAATAAATTAGACAATCATAAATTGATTTGTTTTCCTTAAGTCTAGATTCAAATTATAGGATATTTTATAATTGTGAGTAATAATTATTGCAAATATTTTTAGCATTATTTATAGAGACAATAACAATAGTGAGAAGCATCAAACTATTTTTCATGACATGGTATGAGCCTAAACTATGATTTTTTTGTTCTTTTTTAGGGCTTTCCTGGTTTCGTAGTTCTTGTTCCTAGTTTTGTGGTGTCCGTGACCTCGCTCATCGTTCTTGTTCTTGTTCGCAATCCCAATTTGTTGTCTTTGTTTGTGGTTCTGAGCACGTTCTTTGTTGCATTTCTGTTCACAATTCTATTGTATGCATGTATTATGTGTATATCTATAATAGATTTTGGCCTTAAGACCAAGTTCTATTTAGCTATATAAACACCTTCAATTCTCTTTGACTTAAGGTTTTGTGTTAAAACTAAAAAAGGTTGAGCAGTTGACATGAATAGTATAATAACCAATTCATTCTAATTTGACATATCTTATCGTAATGGGTAAATATTATAAATGAGAACAAACGTCACTATATAAGTCAATATATTTTAATTATAATTAGGTGAAAAAGTAAATATTATAGATATCTATGTTTATATTTTATCGTATAAGCATCATCATTGTAAATATTATTAAAGTATGAGTATTTTTAAGTGCTTTCTGTTTGATTTATTTATGTATTCATGAAATACACTTAAACTTGCTTCCCTTTTAATAATATATAGGATAAGTAATTTACTTCAAAAGAGATAAATAAAATTTGAGTCACAAAAAAACATGGTTGAAGCTTGATTTTTTAATTAACTAATTTTGTAGACATTTAGGTTGGAATGATATATTCAATCATGTGAAGGGTATATAGAGATCATGAAATTATCATGTCATTATATCGGATGATTTAGTTTAAGTTGGATTCTTATATTCGGAAATGATCATATTTTATAATTATATAATTAAACTTGAAATATATAAAATATCATATATATATATATATATATATATCCTATTTATATTTTATTTTTAATTACATTTTAAAATTAAGAAAAAATATTTAAATGTTAAAAAAAATAACTATATACACATCTCATTCAAACTATATAGATCACTGATATTTTTTAACAACATAATATCATACAAACTATCCATTATTTTTTATCTCATCATTATTAATTTTATATCTTTTAAAAGGACAATGATATTTTGACTACTAAACTTTGACAACCTTACAAAAAAAAAAATGAAAAAACCACTTAGAAGGTGACACCTAAGGTTGTAAGAGAAAGTTGTCAAAATATAGTAGTCAAAAAATCATTTTCCCTTTTAAAAATATAAAGATACCTTCTTTCCTACTAGTTATTATAAAATAAATTTAATGCGGCCATAATTGTGTCAATATATGTAATGGGACATAGCAAGTACTAAGCATGCATATAAATGTTTAAACTAGGCCTGCATATAAATGTTTAAACTAGGCCTTTCACTAAACACTGTCATCAAACAAATAAGGCAAGACTTTATAAATTAATTATAAAGTCATCAAACTCAACTTTATTTCCTCCTAGAAATATTATTTAATCTAAAATTACCATTATAATTGAGGTTTTCAAATAATATTAGTAAAGTTATATCAAACATTATTACAAATATTGACATCTTAATTATGTTGATACTTCAAAGTTTATCAATCATTTGTCATCACATAAAAAAAATAAAATAAAAGAATACAAAATATGATAACCACACCAAATTCACCATAAAATTTATATTTCATCATAAAATAATATTGTCTTAAGGTGTCAATAATTTGAGTTTTATTACATTGTTAATATTTAAAATATTAATTGTAGAATATTTTTCAAAACTTAAAATGTACACACTAATGTCATTAAATGTACGATAGTGAATTGATTACATTATCTATACAATTAAAAAAAATATTAATTGAGAAATTACATAATAATTTCTCATCATAAATATCTGGTTGAATTCACTTTCACCTTCTTTTTTTCTTACATTTTTTTTTTCAAAAGAAATACTGTATTTTTGAGAATGATTTTTGTACTTATGGAATTTAATTAGTTGATTTATACACAAATTTCTTTAACTTTAAATATTTATTTATAATACTCACATCAAAATATTAATAGAGGCTCTTCGAATAAAGTCTCATTAAAAATGCTTTTAAAGTGTATACCAATACGCGTTTTATGGTTGATGGAACGATGATGGTTTGCTTTGTGTCAGCCATTATCTTAATTTGTGTCAAACGTTGCTGACTAAGTTAACACATTCGAATCACTCTACCGTACGCTTCTTTATTTTAAGCAAAAGTGAAGCATCTTTTGGTAGTGCTCTTGACTATAGATATCTTCTATTCCAGGTGTTAATTATTAGTGCCAAAAGCAATGCACGAAGTTGCAACGAAGAAGCAGAATTATGCTAGCTATGTTGTGAGATAACTTAGAGAAACTTAGAAACGAGGAATTTGGTGGCTGGTGGAGGCATATACCAAAATAAAAGTGGTGCGAAGGGTCAATTACATATAATTATTCTGCGAATGCGATTTTGTTTTGTGTGGCCGCCAAAATATAGTGCTTTTGTCATAGTAACATGCTGAATTAGGTTGTTACTATTATTCGTGCCAACCAAATATAACAGTAGTTTGGCTAATTGAGTTAGAACTTACACTATGAAGCAAGCATTAGAACAATCTTGATTAAGTAAGACTTATATTTGACTTTTCATTTCTAAGCCATAACGTCTCCCATTGTTTACTCTCCTAAAACATCAAAATATAACTACTCATAAATTCTCTGACGAATAATCTACCCTAACATGATTCTCTAAGTAGTTACATACAATTATAAAAACTATGAAAGAAAATAAAGATGTACTAGTAAAATAAAGAGAGGATCTTTAACATGTGTAAAAAGAAGTAAGGGATTGAGAAAGAACATTCCAGATGTCTGTGTAATATGGTACACTCATCCGTGTACAATCCGTGTTCCACTGAGGTTCAGTGCACTATGTTTAGTAATAAAAAAAAAATGGTTAGTGCACTAAGATGTTGGCCGTACATGTTCATTTTCTTACTCAGTCATGTGTTTAAGGGGAGAATGCAATTGGGCCAGCACAGATATCCACCAATTTGGTACTTCAACAAGGGTACTAGATCATTCATATTGCTCGTTGCATGCTATAAATATGGTCGTAGAAGACCCTTCTACTATAGCTGCTGAATAATCAAAAGGAAACAAAACAATGGAATCAACGCATGTAATATCCATTACTGACAATGTTGCTCCAAGGAAGAATACTACTAAAACGTTTAAATTTTCACTTCCACCGGTTTTTTCCCGTCTTAGAGAAAACAAAATCCATCTCTGGGATAAGCAAATGAAAGACGCTAAAAAAATTATCCACAGCATCAAAGTTGGAATCTCCCTTGTTTTGATTTCACTTCTGTACCTCTTGGATCCTCTTTACGAGCAAGTAGGAGAAAATGCTATATGGGCTATCATGACTGTGGTCGTCACCTTCGAATTTTCTGCAGGTAAACTTTCATCAGTAACACAGATTAAGATAGGTTCAAGTTTACTCATTACTGTCATGGCTTTGTAACCTGGTTATTGAATCTTTATGTATATAAGCTAATTTTATTAACATGCAGGAGCTACTCTAGGCAAAGGCTTAAATCGCGGAATAGGAACTATATTAGGAGGTGGACTGGGTTGCATGGCAGCAGTTTTGGCTCAAAATATTGGTGGAGTTGGCAACTCGATTATAATTGGTGCTTCTGTATTTATATTTGGTAAGTTTCTGATATAAAACCTCTGAACTTTTGGTTTTTTCTTTTCAAATTGTTGTTACAGTTTGTGTTTGATAAAAACAATGGTAAAAAGTTTCGGACAAATGCAGTTGAAGAAACCTTTCAAATGCAACAGTATGAAAACTTTTAAGTTGGACAGTGTTGATAGATTTTCCAAAGATTTGGAGCAATATTTAATTATAAAGTGACTAGCTTTAAGCAGTTAGTGACACTTTAATTTCAGGGACAATTGCAACATATTTTCGACTATTCCCCAGCGTGAAGAAGAGATACGATTACGGAGTGATGATTTTTATTCTGACTTTTAGTTTGATTGTGGTGTCTGGTGTGCGCACCGAAGATCAGAAAGTTTGGGAAATAGCAGTTGAACGGCTTTTAACAATCGTGATGGGTTTCGTTGTGTGCATTTGTGTGAGCTTCTTGATCTTCCCCTTGTGGGCCAGTGATGAACTTCATGATTCCATTGTCTCTAGATTCCAACACATTGCCAATTCATTACAAGGTAGCAGATGTTTAGTTTTTTTTTTTTTATATAGTACAGTAAATTTTCGCACTCAACTAGAATAAATCAGTGATTAAAAAATGTCATATGTGACAATGTATTTAGCTTTAACATATACTTTTAAATATATATATATATATATATATATATATATATATATATATATATATATCGATATCTAAAGAAAACTCTAATGTCTAATAACAACATACTTTGGATACTTGGATTCTTATTATAAATTTTTATCGAGATGTTTAAAATCATGAATAACTATGATACTGATGGAAGAAAAAGAAAGTTAAAATAGATGATTAGGAATAAAGTTATTTAGATTAACACCTGGGAGGTAACAGAGACTCGTAAGTTAATTAATTTTATCATTGATTGATATGTGACACTTTCAACTTATCAATAAATAAAATATTGATGGTATTTGTATTAAACAACTTCCCTCTTTTATTTTTAATATAATTCTTCACTAACTTTATTAAAAAAATATTATAAAAAAATCCTTGAATAATAATTAATTAGTTATTATAATAATTAATTAGATATTAATTTATAAATTAAAAATTAATAATAATAAAATAATATCAAAAAATTATAATCAATCTCTAAATTAGTTTTTGACTATTTTTTCTAATCATATTTTTAGTCATTAAAATGGGTTATTATTTAAGTGTTTTTGTTACAGTGAATTTTTTTTTTCATATATAAATTTAATATTTTATATATTTTAGTATTTAAATTTTTTGTATATCTATTTTGGTATTATTTAAGTGTTTTTTTTAGTGATTTTGTTTTTCATATATAAAATTAATATTTTAATATTTTAAAATTTTAGTATTATTCATCCCATTTTAGAAATGACATTTAAGATATGTAAGTGTTGTATTTGTCGTAACATAGGGTGCATGGAGGAATATGTCAAATTCGTTAGTGAAAAAGAAAATAAAAAGCCTGGTGCTAGCTTCAGTGTTTGCAAGTCGTTGTTGGACTCCAAATCAAAGGACGAGGTGCTGGTACGTATTACGTATACATTCTGAAATTCAGGTTTCATGTTCAGTGATACAAGTAAATAATGATAGTACATATCCGATGTTTCAGGCAAATTTTGCAAAATGGGAACCCTGGCATGGAAAATTTGGATTTTTCTATCCTTGGGAGAAGTACCTAAAGATTGGAGACGTTCTTCGAGAATTAGCTGCAATAACTCTTGCTTTGGGAGGGTGCTTCCAAGCCTCAGAAACGGTAGGTATTTAGGAATACCCAATCATTAATAATATTGAGAACTATTTTTGTTATTTGTGTTGAAATGGTTCTTTGGTTAATTAGGCCATGAAAATGGAAGCAGTGAGTGAAAGTGTTGAAAGGGAAGCATGTGAGGCAATTGGGTCAGGAATTGTGTGGAGTCTGCAAGAACTTGGGGAGAGCATGAAGCAAATGAGGAAGTGTGAGGCTGACATATCAGAAATGTTGAAGACAGTGAGAGAAGAGATAAGCTTGGTGATTTCTACGTCGAAAATGGCAGCAATTGATAACATGGATGCAGTTGCAGTGGCGAGCTTCGTGTTCTTACTGAAGAAAATGGTGGAGAAAGTAGAAGAACTTACCAAAGAGGTGGAGCAACTAGGAGACCTTGCTGCTTTTCCTGCTCATTCAACTCTAGTCTAGATGCTATATATGCTATGTCCGTTACATTATTATATGAACTTTGCACATAAATATAGGTTTTTTTTTTTTCACCAATGAAGGAGATTCAAAAGGAAATTTTATATTTATCTTCAATGTTCTCAAACTCCAGAATTTACCTAAACTTGTAAAAGCTCTGAAAATTCGATTTATAGACTCGTAAAAGTTTGAATTTATTTCACATAAAAATAATAATTTATATAAATAACATACTAATTTAAATAAGTGCATATAAGTTTAAAGTACTTTAAATAAATAAATTCATAAAAATATTGTAAAATAAATATTCAAATATCAAGACATAAATTCAAATTTCAAGTTTCGATGTGTAATTCTTTAATCACATCACGATCTTAATCCAACTCTTCTCTAGATGAAAGTTATGCATTTTTATTGGTACCAAAAGTTATGTTATCAAAATCAAGAACATCTAGAATTGGATTTGTTGTTGCTCCATCTAAGTGAACATTTTCACCATCATTCTCACCTTGAGCTTGCTCAATCTTAACAACATCATTTGCGTTTTCAGTTATCCATTCATCATCTGATTCAATCCTCATCAAATGGAAGAACAATAGTTTCTCTAATTTGTCTACTCTTCAACTTCAAATGATACATAACATAAACTAAATCATTCATCATTTTCTAATGCAAACCATTCTTTCTCTTTGTATGAACCTAAAGTTAAATATGAAATTGTAGTAAAGATATAAACCGAATAAGTGAAAGTCATTGTAGGTTTTACATATGAGTTCACCAATCTATAGACCACTATAAGAGGGGTAACAACTTTGAGGCATATGTAGAGACATTCTTCCAAAACTAGTTACTAGTGATAAGATGGTGGTTTGTGGCCAACTCCATACTTAGTAATATTATTTCACACATTTTCATTAGATTTAAAGGGATGACACTGGTGTGAAAGAATTCAACAACTTCAGCATCCATTTCGTCTTTGTATCATTTTTTCATCATTTGATTTATATAGTTACTTGGACTCCCCCTTACTTGTAGTGCCAACTTTTTCTTTCCTTTTAAACCAAACATCCTTTGTCTTTTTTCAATTCCCTAATTTCATGGTCTTAATCATTTATATTTAACTTTCTTCTCTTTGATGAAGCTTCCTTAACTTTCATAACTATTTTAATCATCAAATTTTTATTTTTTCAAAAACAGAAGTACAAGGTTCAAAATTCTTCCTAATTCGAAAAAAAGATGATGTTTGAATCTAAATATTCCTCCATTCACAATCTTTGAAAAATAATTACATTTAACTTTTCTACCTTTACAATTAATATTTATCTCGTGTTTCCATACAATATCTAACTTGTTTCTTGGAGATTTTTACTTCTGCTTTTAATAGATGAGGAAACACTTAGATTGCTCTCAATTAAATTTGATCCATTCCTAGAGATTATGTTCCAATTTCATTTTTTGACCACGAAATTAACAAATTTGTTATAAACGAGTGTAGAGTGCATTGTTTTTGGTAGAGTGGAGAACAAATATCTTATCAAGTCAAATGGTGCACAATGTAAGGCAAGGACTGAATATAATATAACTCAATATGACAAGGAGAGCACACAATGGAAGCGAGGCGACGACAAGCGAGTGCGATGACAACAGCGAGTGATTGCGACGAAGAGCGATGACGATGGAGAACAAGGTCAACAACGAGCATGATGACGAGAGACACTGATGCGAGTGGGAGGGTGATGCAGTGCAAGAGAGTGCGAGTTCAGAAGAAAGGGCTCAAAATCAAAAACACCAGAGCACTAATCAGGTGAGTTTTCTTCACAAATGCATGCTCCATTCAACTTCGTTTTGAGTTTTAAAAAAAAAAATCTCGTCAAACTCACCAAATTGCCCGCAAATTCACAAGTTCGGACGAGTTAACTGATTCTGCATCTAATTCTACTAATTTTCCATGAAAAACAATTTTGCTTTGAAGTTAACTCGGAAGCCATAACTAAACATGTAAACTCATCCGAGTTTGATAAACATGTGTACATGTTTCTTTATTTCCACTGAATTGGCAAGTAGATTATATATTAGATTTAATTACTTTCCACATATTTAAGCTGGATTTTCTTTAAGTGTACAATTTATAACGAATGTTAAAATCTATAGATTTTAAGATTTTCAAACTTTTTTATCTTCAGTAATTCATATTTTAGAACCACTCCTCAAATTTTAGTTAAGTGCCAAATGAACAGAGTCGCGAAACGTCCACGTCCACGTAAAATAAAGTTTAATGGCCGGCAACAAGCAGACCACATTTATCTTTTTGGCTCTATTTGAATTAAAAAAAAAATTGACTTTTATACCTTCATACAACAATTATACAAAAATATCTCCTTTACCAAAATTAAGCGTTATCTTCGTAGTTAACTAATTACATGAGTGAGGAGTGATCAAACGGCAAATTATATAAGAAAAATTACGTTATCTTTGTTTTGAAAGGTTTAAAAATCTGAATGAGAAAGAGAAGAATAATTTATGAACATTTATCTCAATCTATCAAAAGTTTTCCTAAAGATAAAATTATAAAACAAAATTAACCACTAATATAATATAATATTCCGGATGCATAATTCTGAGTGACTGACAAGTAGCAAGCATTTGATACATCTTTTATATATATAAAGTGATAAAATTAGAATGCATATACTAATTTTGTTAATTATTAGGATGGGTATTATTTTAAATTTAAATTAGGTATCATTTTAGACTAAACATTGGATTTCATAAATATAAATGAGGGATTCTCTCAAACTGTAGAGACAATGCATTGTTTCTTTATTCTAGACACAATCAATGTATTCCATAAATACAAATGAGAAATTGTCGATGCATTGTCTAATGCAATGTTTCAGAAGACGTGATGCGTTGTTTAAACATAAATAGTACATCTCAAGACACAAATGATGCATCGTTTGAATCCAATTTAGAGACGATGATTTATTTAAACGAAAATAATGTGCACTTTAATACAATGTTTTGATCGTGAAATTTAGAGTCCAAACACGTATTTTATATACAAATTATGTATTATACATTGTCTAACGACAGATAAATAATCTGATTACATTATTTCACATTATTAAACATTGATGGTATCATGTGATGATTTGACACATTTATTTTCTTTAAAATAAGAAAAATAAAATTAATTTTAGATTTCGTACTTTGATTAAAGTTAGGAATTAAAAAATTTATAAGTACATTGTAATAATAAGAGAAACACTTGACAACAAAATTTTGCTAAAGATCTCGGAATTGGAGGAGGTGGTTGGTCAACACTTGAATGTGAGCAAAGATTAGTGATAATATTGAAAAGCATCGAAGAATTATTCTGACATGATGAGCTTTCACTTTATGAATTCAAGTTCCTCAGTTAACTTTACTTCCTTACTATTAGGACTCATTCAATCACTACTAAAAAAATAATATTTTACCGAGACCATCTATTTCCGTTGTTAAAACGTTTAAAATGTCTCAAATTCTTTTACCTAACAAAATAACGACTGCAAATACGTGGTTGCAAAAATCTAACAATGCTTATAATTCAGTCACAAATGTGTGACAATATAACAATGATTATTTTTCGGTTGCTAATAAGTAATTTTTTTCTTAATTAAAATATTTTTTGGTGACAAAATTAATGACAAAAAAACATATTTAACAACCAATACAATTTTTTGTGGCATCCGTTTATATACAATATTTACATACATGATTCTATGGTCTACTACCATCTAAAATTTATTATTTTGTTAATTTAATCCAATTAAATAATTTATATTAATTTTATGGAAAAATTATGTTTGTGGATGTAGGACCAAACATTTTAAGTTGCTAGTTCAGTCGCTAAATATAATGTTTAGTGACTAAACCTTTTTGGTGGTTAATACGATATTTATTTTGATTACTAATTTGGTGACTAAAAGATTATATTTAGTGACCAAATATTTTCGGTACTAATTACCATATTAAACATATTTTAGCAACCAACGTAGTTTTTGTTGGTAATATAATTTTAATTTGGTACTCATTATCATATTAAACATATTACGAATTTTTGAAGACCAATTTAATATTATTTCGGTTGCTAATTTGGTCGCTAAAATATTACATTTAACGACTACAAATATTTGGTCACTATACAAATAAATATTATACTTAAGATTAAACAGAAGAAAATATATGTTTAGAGGGCTTAAAAGACCCTTCTCTCATCTTCATCTATTTATATGGATTAAGAGCAGATACAAAAGGGATATGGAAGGTTGAGAAACTACCCTAGAATGCCAGCTACAAAACTAGAACCAATAATTAGAAGTAACCCAACACATTACTCCCTACTTTAGGTAGACTTAATAATTATTTCAACACTCCCCCTCAAGTTGTATCATACAGATTGTATGTTCCAAGCTTGGAACAAATAAACTCAATCTGAGGTCCCCTTAAAGACTTGGTCAACACATTTGTAAATTGGTCATTTGATCCAACAAACTCAATACATATTTTTTTCGTCAACAATTTTTCACGAACAAAATGACAATCAATTTCTATATGTTTAGTTCTCTTGTGAAACATTGGATTTGATGCAATATGGAGAGCAACTTGATTATCTCAATACATCTTCATAGTTTGGATGTCACAGAAGTTAAGCTCTTAAAGGAATTGCTTTACCCATATAAGTTCACACATTAGTGACTTCATTGTCTTATATTCAGCTTTAGTTGTAGATCGGACCACTACATTCTGTTTTTTACTTTTTCATGAAATAATATTTCCTCCAAGGAAACCAAAATATCTAGTAGTAGACCATATATCAATAGGAGAACTTGCCCAATCTACATCATAGTATCTAAAGACCTGAATGCTTCCTTTATCTTCATATAACAACCCTTGCTGAGGAACCTTTTTGAGGTACATTAGAATGCAAAAGATAGATCAGGCCTTGTAATAGTGAGATAAATCGATTTTCCAACCATCCTCCTATATCTCTTTGAATCAGAGAATAATTCACCCTATTTTGTCATTAACTTCTGATTTGAGTCCATAGAACTGTTTACTAGTCTACAATCAATCATTATTGTTTCCTGTAATATATCAAGAGCATACTTCCTTTAAGAGATTACAACATCTTGTGACTGAGCTATAAATGAATGGGTCTTACAATGCATGAACTGATTCACACCATAAATGAATGCTCTCACATGCACTCTACCACTAAGACAAGAAGTATCACCTTTATTGGGATAGCATACCAAGGCAGATATTAACTTTCACTACTGTAAAAGCTTATGGGTCTTACAACGCATGGGCTGATTCATACTATAAATGAATGCTCTCACATGCACTCTGCCACTAAGACAAGACGTAACACCTTTATTGGGATTGTGTGCCAAGGCAAATATTAACTTTGACTACTGTAAAAGTTGATGGGTCTTACAATGCATGGGTTGATTCACACTATAAATGAATGCTCTCACATGCACTTTGCCACTAAGACAAGATGTATCACCTTTATTGGGTAAGCGTGTTATGGCAAATTATAAATCGATGGGTGGAGTCCTCCTTATTTCAATCCATAGCAAGCTCTGAAAATACTTCCCCTATAAATATGAATACTTCAAACCCAACCAATATGTCAATGAAAAACCAAAATGACAAGTGCGAGGTTGCATATAACAAGTAATAAATATTTTATCGTTCTCTCCCAATGGATTTGTGCAACATATGATGACCCTCGCAATTCACGACTCAATTAGACACAAAGTTCAGAAAAATACTAAGAAACTCTTTTTTGTATTTTATCAACCAGTTGGTGTGCAACAAGAAATTAACATAATGTATTTACAATTTGTCAAGATTAGACTTCAACTACTTCATTCTTATGCATTCTAAATTATCTCAATTCCATATTCATATTATAATCAATTCACAAGAATACTCAAATCCTATTCCCAGAGCCTTTGGGCCTATGATCACTCATCAAGTTTCAATCCCTTGAATCATCAACAAGTGAAAGCATGCATTAGTTTCAAGAGTGTAAGATTACTAATGAACCAAGTTCTATTCTTAGATACAAGCATCCATTAGGTATTCAATTTCAAGTCTAGACTCTAAAGATATTTTCCAACACCTCAAGAATCATAAATCGAGCATGTAAATAATACACATCAAGCATGAAACATGAAAATCAAACACTAACTTGAATTGGAAATGCGTATATAAATATATATATATATATATATATATATATATATATATATATATATATATATATATATATATATATATATATATATATATATATATATATTAACAACACAGTTTTACACAAGAATTCAGTGTTTTACATCTAATGTCAACAAATATAAATTACTCTCCATGGTGGAGAACCTAGGGTTTTACAAAATTGAAGAATAAAGAAGAAATTGGAACCATAAAGTAAAAGAAATCTCTCTTCCAAGGTTCTTGACAACTGCTTCATGCTCCAATTGTGCCTTTCATTTGCATATTTGCCTTCAATTTCATAGCCCATCATCCTCTCCAACCCAAAAGGGTTAAAACCTCCATGGATGAAGAAGGAGGCTCAAGAAGGAGAAGGGAGAGTTTCTCAACACCCCTGGAAGCCTCCAAGAGCTTCTCCCAAGCACCCAAGGTGTTTCTATTCGTGTAAAATGAGAAATATCTTAAAGCTTTGGTAGAAACATGATTAAATAACCATATTCACGTATCAGGGTTAATATTATCGCCCAACGGCTTCATTCTCGCCCATCGAGGATGGGCCATATTTTTGCCCAAGGAGTCAAATACTGCAATTTTGGGCTATCATTTCGAATGGCGAAATCATTCAATCTCAAGATGGTTGCAATTCCAATGTGAAAGTCCAAAACTCTTTCGCATATCATACAATTGCACATTGAACCTCTTTGAACCATAAATACTTCATATCAGACGTTGTTGTCACCATGTCAATCCCCCACAATTTCATCTTCAATGACCTTCTACAACATATAACCTAAAGAATACATTGTGGGACCATTCCGTAGTAACTGAAATTGACTACCTTCTTCCCGTCACGGTAGTTAATAACAAACTTATCCATTACACGGTTAGAATCAAATCAGATAATGATACTACACAAATGATCAACCGCTGAAAAAAATTTCAACGTATGAACTCATTTGTTATCATCCCGACACTTGACAATACATTGAATTGTTCATCCAAACAAGATAAACACATTCACCAACAACCTCTTAATTACGAAAACATCTCAATCCTTGGTTAAATGCAAATCCAAGAGGGGGTACAAGATTTAAACATCCATTTTAACCTAATTTTATTTTATTTTAATTATGTCAACTATCTTAGATGTAATGGCTTTCATCGAATAAATATATTTTCTACTCACTTGTACTTTTTTCAATTTCATTACTACATATTCTTTAATTCAAAAATATATTGTAAAAAATATAAACCACACAAAAAATCCTATAATTTTAATGAAAAATAATTATTTTAATGATTAAAATAAAATTTTAATTCTTTGAAACTTAAAACAATAAATTTTAACATCAAATTTTAACTACAAATCATCAAATGCTAATTTATATAATGTTTCAACAACACAAAAAATAATCAAATTAATCTATTTGACAATGTAATTATACATTTATCAACATCACAAATTTATATAATTATTTTCTTTCTTATATTGCTTCCATTTAAAAAAACAAAACTAAAATAAAAAATCAGCTTGGTATCGAATACTGACGGGTTTTAGGCCAACTTAAACGTAGTTAAAGGTTAGAATTCAGCTCTTGAAGGATCGAATTCTGGATTTTTTTCCAAAATAGCACGGTTTCCCTTTTTTATTTTCCCACCTTGCATATTGTGTCTACTATTTACAGCAGTGGCACAGTTTTAAAATTGGTTCAGAATTCGGTTTCCGGATAATCGAATCCTAACCTTCATTTATGTTGAAAATAACTTGGAAATCAGTCATAATTCGGTTCTCGGGAAATCAAATTCTGAACTGAATTTTTTTATTTTAAATTTCTGTTTTTATTAATTTTTTATTAAAATTAAAAGAAAAAAATATATTTTAAAATGTAATAGCTGATTGAATATTTTAAAATATATAATTATATTTTTAAATAAATTAAGTTTTTTTATTATTTGACATGCAATATATACATAATTAAAAATTATATTTTAAAAATAAAGATAGAAGATTATTTGTAAAAGGAGAACAATATTTAATTGTACAATAATTCAAACTAAAAATAATTATTTAAAAAACAGTTAATTATTTAAAACTTCACACTTCAAATTTTAATATCAAAATTTAACTACAAACTTCACACTTTCAAAAAAACAAAATAATAATGAAATCAATTTATTTTACAATCAAATCTTGTTTTCCTTCAACAACAACTTTTCAATCAATTATTTATTCCTCCATTTTGAACATATAATTTTTAATAATCTGTACATTGCATTTCAAATAATAATAAACTTAATTTATTTCAAAATATAATTATACATTTTCGATATTTAATTGTTTCAAAGAATTACGTCAATTACCTTTAACAATTACTAAATTAATTTATTACAATTCTTATAATTATTTTTTTCCCTTTCCCCATAAAAAGAATAAAACTAAACAAATAAAAAAATAGCTTTCTCTTCAATTTTGAAAAAAAAAGAAAAATTAAATGTTCTTACGGGACCGAAGGTTGTAATCCACAAATCACTTGAGGACTTCGGACGGCTGATCTCGGACTGTTCTTCTATTGCTTCCAAGAGAATCCGGGGGCGGAGCAGGGGACCTGCAAAAGACACTCTGATGCCTATGTCAGCACTGGTGATGTCAGAGTATCAGAATAATTTAATGCGTAATCAATGCATGGAACAATGTGCTATTTATACATTTTTTACCTGTGGGTCCTACCTGGGATGGGCCTTTGGGCCCAATATTCCCTTTTTGGCTATTCTTGGATTCAGTGTTGAGGGGAGAAATTACCAAGAGGTCCTTCGGGGGTTGGCAGTATTCGGTATCCGGTCATGAGGGTCTCTATGGGTGGATGATCTTATCTTGTTGGTCGGATTGGCTACGCCACGGATCTGGACTGTCTTGGGGAGGGATGCCCTTATTGCTGGGTAGGCGGCTATTAGAAGGGTCGTTAGAGGGTAGGTGGCTATCAGGAGGGTCGTTAGAGGCCGCGTACTTCGGGGGGTTATCTGTTGTAATGTATGCGGCCACAGGTTTTGTTGAGGGCCGTGTTTTAGGAAGGGTGTTCAGTATGATGTGTGCGGCTATTGGGACCATTGTCGAGTAAGTGGCTCTGAGGCTTTGCTGGGTGGCATATGAACCAGGGGGAACTCTTGTTAAGGTAGGCGGTCAGCGGGTGTGTCTGGTGCCGTGTACTTAGGTATGGTTGGGACATTAAAGAAAAAATATCGACCTCAGAATTGGGTTTTCTGATAATCGAATTCTAATTGATTTTGACACAATTTAAGCAAAAGAACAAGGTTAGAATTCGGTTTCTGAGAATCGAATTCTGACCCATTTTCAAAAGTGTGCTAGATTGGTAAATAAAATATACAATATGTTATTTGGGTGATTATTTTTGGTATTCGTGCTACTATAGAAAAAAATTCTCGAATTCTGACCTGTTTACAAAACCGTTCTAAATTAGTATATATTAGGTTAAATTATATTTGTGGTCTCATTTTCGTAGCAAAATATCAATTTGGTCCCTTTATTTTTTTATCTCAATTTGGTCCATGTTTTGGAAAATTTTATGCAATTAAATATTTTCCGTTAGTGGTGTAGTAACGACGTTAAATGAGGTTTCACGTGTCAGTTCCTGAATTTTTTGAATTTTTTAAAAAAAATAAAAAAAACGCCACGTGTCAAGCTGATATCGTGCCACGTGGCAATGATAGTGTGATGTGACAATGACAGTGCCACGTGTCACTATTATACTAGGTGTCATTCTCTCATTCTCAGTTTGGTCCCTATATTATAATATTTGTCTCAATTTAGTCCTAACTTTTGTAAAAATTGTGTAATTTCGTCCCACTCCAAATTGAAACAAAAATTCAATTTTATATAAATATTATACAAATATTTTTATTAAATTTGATATTTTTATTCAAATTGATATTTTTATTATATATTTTTAAAAAAACTAAGTTTATTTAAAAAATTTTCACCTTCAACTTTACTTAAAATTGTTTTCAAATTTTAAATTTATTTGTTTTTGATTGTTACATAAATTATTTAATTTTTTTAATATTTATATAATTGTTACTTTTACACCAACTCAAACATTTATATAAAAATTATTGAAATTTACACATTTTAAAAATATATAATTATTTAAAATATAAATTCAAATAAAACAATATTAAAATATGATGTAATAAAATATCAATATAATTTATGTTTTTTTTGTTATTAGCATTATTTTCTGTTGACAACTTTAAAACAATTTTAAATAATTTTCAATGTAAAATATAAATTTAAATAAATTTAATCTTGTTAAAAATATTTACTTGAAATATCAATTTTGATAGAAATATTTGTGTATATTTATATAAAAATTAAATTTGGTTTCAATTTGGAGATGGACAAAATTGCTCAATTTTTATAAAAATTAGGACTAAATTAAGATAAAAATTAAAATACTGGGACCAAATTGAGACCAGAAAAATGACACTTGCCATAATAGTGACACGTGGCACTGTCACTATCACATCACACTGTCATTATCACGTGGCACGATGTCAGCTTGACACAGGGCAAATATATATTTTTTTAATTTTAAAAATAAATAAAAAATAAAAAAAAGTCAAAAAATCCAAGAACTGACACATGTCATCCCATCTAACGTCGTTACTACACCACTAACGGAAATGACTTGATTGCATCAAATTTTTCAAAATAGAGACTAAATTAAGATAAAAGAATAGATGGACCAAATTGATATTTTGCTACGAAAATAGAGACTAAAAGTATAATTTAACGTATATATTATGAATAGTGTGCTATCAATTACTTATTTTTGGAATCTGTGCTACTGCATACAAATAATTCCGCTAAAGCAATTTCCACATGGATTACTTTACTTTTCTTAAATGTAGACGACAACGGGTAGTATTAGTTATTTCAAACCAGTTTTGTCGCTTCTCTTACTCTTATCTTACTTAATGATGCATAAGCTCTTTTTTTTTTCTCAATAATCAACTATTAGTCTGTTAATCTAGTGTCAAATACATTAATGCTAATCATTATCACAAATGCCTTATTATATTAACCGATAGAAAGAATCATAAGAAAAAGAGGACAATGAATCATATTCCAAGAAAGGATAATTAAGTACTTACAATTGAATATTGGAACAAGAATGAAGACAAAAAACACTAACTGCAACTTCATCAGAAGAGAAACTAAAAGTAAATCGGTCGACAAGACTCAAACCTGCCCACAAAGTATAAACTGTGTCGTTGAAATTAATCGAAGAGCATAGTATTAAGATGGGCATTTCTTCAGAAATTGCAGCAGCCACGATTGTTTTGTTGTGCCTGTGGAGTGTTGCTGACAGTGTTCTCAACACCAACATCACTACCGTTCTGTGCAACGTTGGTGGGTACACCTCAGGTGATCCTTTTGCTGTCAGTTTGTCATATGTTGTTGGAGAATTGGAGAGAGAGACTCCAACGCAGAAAAATTACGATTACTACAACATTTCTCCATATCCTAATGCCTTTGCCTACGGACATGCCGCTTGCAACCTAAATCTCACAACCTCTGACTGCAAAACATGTCTTGGTGTTGCCAAAACGGCCATGTTCAACGCATGTCCCAAACGTATAGGAGCTCGCTCGGTGCTGCATGATTGTACTATCAGGTACGAGCAGTACCCTTTTGACGATTAGAGATACAGAATTGTTGGAGCTTTGCTTTCATGTTTCAACAAAACCCTTTGTAAGCAATAAATCTGTTTCTGTACCACAAATATGCTCAGTAATAAAGTCAAATACTACCTATTCTATTCACTCATGATGATCAATTCTCATTCTTTATTTCAATTTGCTTATGTTGTTTTGGGTTGTGATTAATTTACTTATTATGGAAGGCAAACTCAAAGATAAAGCTTCAGTGATAAAGTTAGCAAGTGCGTGTGCGTGATTTAATTTACTTAATTTGATATGAGAAGATATATTTTTAGTATATATCAAGAGAAGGTCAAGTTTGATAAGTTTATATTCCTGCATTAGTACGCCAGAAGATAAACATTTGAACAAGTTTAGACATAAAAAGATTATCTCTAAGTAATGGATAAGGTAATGGCTTATTTTGGAGAAGACTATCTCTAAGTACATAAATTGGTAGGTTTCAAATGTTGAAGAACATGAAAGAGCTTCCAAACAGTCAAAATATTTTGGTAACACCAGCTCCTGCTGATACCGTCAATTTGCAAAAGGTTCGAACCAAGAAAACTTCAAATCTCGCAATGAAGCTGTCTTTGATTATTTACTTTATTTTGGAATCTTGTGTTACATAAGAGGAGTGCCAAAGTTGATAATGTGCTGCAAGACCAACATTAGCTTATTTCAGTAAAATGAGCAATGCCTTTGCCTTACCACATCACAAAACATAGTACCAGAATGTCATTACAGCAACAATGCTACTAAGAATACAAATTGTATCAATCCTACTTTCGTTTCTAATCTTCTCCTCTTTTAACTTATTTTGCATTTTTGAGTATGCAAGACAAGATTCAAGTACTTCACTGTAATTTGTGCTTCTTCGGCAACTAAGTGCTTTCTTAAGAATGAGCAAACTGTTCCTCCCATTAACATGCGCACCTTCCATGTCTTCCAACTGCATACTCAACTCTGTTGATCTAAGTGTTGTTTGAACCCCTTCTTGTTCAGTGTGAACCACTCTAAACTTCATAATGAAGATGCACTGCACTACTTGAGAAGGAAGAACATCCTCGGCAGGGAGAACAGATCCAAAACGAAAGACAAAATCCTTGTCTGTTGGCCAATGTCTTTGTCCATCTAGAGGGCTCCAGCTAGCAAGATTAGCAGATTGCTTAATTTTCTTGTTTACTATGATCCAACTAAGCAAGAGACCATCACGAAGTTCCCGCCATAGCTTCCCATCTTTCTTTTCCCTTTCCATAGAAGTAATTGGTGGCAGTCCATCAGAAACAGAAAGGGTAACCACACCATTGTTATCATCTCTATCAGCACAACTCAGAAGATCAATCCGGAAAGGACAGTTGTAGAACCACCCATTATAGCCATTGGCGTTTGGAATTCCCCATAAAACTTTGGAGCATATTGGTTTCTCCTTAAACTTGATATCCACAATAGAAACAAAATCTGATGGAGAGATGCTTTCCAATTCATTCATATCCCCATAATATTCAGCCTCAGTCCAATCATCAGGGTACTCATGATAGCTGTTCCATTGATACTCTCCAACCTCCTTGATAACAATAAGAGGAAAACAATCTGCGTAGAATTTTCTGAATCCACCAATAAAAGATATTAAGATTTTGACATCTTCCCTGTTTGTTGAAGGCCACATAGACGAACACACATTTTCCCATAAGATCTCTTCTTTTGAGATGGAACAAAATGATGCGCAAGTGCAAGCTGCACAAGCCAACGTAGGGCCGTCAAGACGTCGTAATATGTCGTAGAAGAGGTCGTTACTCAATGAGGCAATACTCTCAGCAGGAGCAACTGCCATAACAATAATCCTGTGATTGTCATAGAACATAATTCAAATCAAAATAACTAACACAGAAATGTAGAAAAAACAGGTTAGCCTTTTTAATACATTAGCCAATAATGGAGCATACAATTAATGTTTTGGTAACATTGTAATCTCATTTCTGTAAAGACCAGTGCCTAACATAGTGTTCATGAGGACCAATGGAAACCAGTTAGTTTATCAGTGCCAACCACCAACATCAGCAACCACTCAATCCAAACTTCATTGATGACTACAAGATAGCATAAACTTGTCATATTAAAATAGCTACTACTTCAATTTTATTTTAAAGGGAAATATTAGTACTGTTATATTGTGGGAGAGTAATTGATCTGCTGAAGTTTCTAAAAGTAGAATAAAATTAATAAAATTTCAGTAAGCTAAGAAACTTAATTGCGAATTAAAAGGTTGGAATCGAAAATAAATCTGAAATTTCTAAAAACTAACATAATAAGGCATGTTGTATCAATACACCCTGCAACATAGGAAGAACTGCAGATCTTGCTGTTGTCAATAACAAATACGTCTCTTTTAGATATTCCAGTACAGAACATCTGATTGAATGTAAACTAGTGACAGATACTACTTCAAAGTCTGCATGAATTATTGACTAGTAAAGCCATAAGTCTGTTTTAGAACTTGTGTAGATAATATCAGCACCGAATTAGTTCTTGAGAAATAGAAATTAAATTAGTAATAAAAGGTAGCAAAGGTGCTATATCCCTTTTAATAAACATTCTCTTCTCATCATATAGCCACGGGTTTGACTTTGAGAAAACACTACATAGCAGAGCAGAGATTGATTATAACATATCATTCAATACAAGGCACACCAGAGGAAAATTCCATATCGGTCATATGTTAACTTTGATATCCTAAATAGAATGTTTGAGATCAGCGTTCCAATGACATAAGATATTCAATTGACATCTTAACAGGAAGATCAGCATGCAGTTGTCACAAATCCGTGATTTGCATTTAATTTATAGCAGGACTTGTCAAGGTATCAGAAACCAAGATTTCCAAGATAACCCATACATCGAACTCTGGCTTGTAAAAACTGTTCACATTCTCTTCAACTCAAATCTAAACGTAAAATCCATAAGGAAAGAGCAAAATTTAAGTACGGTACTTTAGGTGGGATAAGTACTATTCTCTGGTTAAAGTTGAAGTTTCAGACTAGTAACTTTTGGTGGACAGAAAAGAAAAGAAAGGGTAATAATGTATCTTTTCCCTCTATTAAAGAAATACTTGTAGAAAAAAGAAATCTTTATTTTTCTTTTTTCCACTTCCTCTTCAATTCAAATCTAACATTTCCCTTCTTTTCTTATACACAACCAACCAGGCTAAAACACACTAATTGTAAATAGAAATAGCACCAAAAGTGCTACACCAAAGTTTTATGCGTAAGAAAACCATCAAGCTAAATATATATGTCTGAGCTGCATTTCATATATTAAGTTTACAAAGTTACTTTTACAGTGCATTTTGTTTTCCTCTGGACTCTTCAAACTACTACTCCAATAAAAATTGTGAAAGACAATTATTTAACCAATGGGTCTCAACCATTAAAGAAACACACACTTAATAAGTAACCTGCAACCGTTTATATGACTGCAGCAGAATACCCTATTACTTCAACTCTTCAACATTACAAATTGATCAACAACAGCACTCCCTTTATTAAACATAAAACATAAGCAACCAATAAAGATAAACAAGCTTGAGAAGTGCCACCATATATATGCGAAATAACCAGAAATGCAATCAAATTCAGAATGTAAATTACGAGGATACATAGAAAATAACAGAAGTGCTAATATCTAACTAAGCGTACCAAAATTACAAGTTGGGAAATATGGGTTGCAGTAGTCACCTTAAATATCGCACATGAGTGATGATCAACAGAAGAAGCTGCTAAAAACAGATGAAGCGGGACAAGAACAAATGGGGAAGGAGATATGAGGAACGAGTAAAAAAAGAACTGATTTTGAAGAAAACCCAGATGAAAATATAGGATTTCGGACAATTAATAATGTAAGAAGATTGGTTTAAGGGTCACAATCCATTGTGTTTTGGGTACTGTTCTTGTGTTCTGGTTCTTAGTTGTTCGCAACTAATGCTTGAAAGCACAGGAGCAACAGCATGAGAGGTCAACGATCTCCCACTCAACTCTTGAGGTGAACGCCATGCACTGCCCCTTCCATTCACCACACAGATTTTGCCACGTCCCAAAACCACTTTTAGCAAAAACAATCTTGTAAAGGCAAGTTGTCACTTGGATTATTTTAGGTATGCACGAAATCGTAGACAAATAATTATCCTGTTGATTAAATTTGAATTTTACTAAGAAGACTCTGCTAAAATATAGAAAAATTATTTTTTAACAAAATATTGTTTACAAATTTTTAATAATATATACACATGATAATACCTCAATAAATCGAAATTTTTTTGATATGACTTAAAAAAAGAAAAAATAATTTAATGTATATTAAAAAATAAATTTTGTCAAACTTTATAAAAAAATTTGTTAACATATCATAACACAAAATATAATAATTTAGTGTCTCTCCTTGCTCCATGGAACAGTGCATTGGATGAGAGAATGATTCTTATTTTGTTAAGACTGATTTGGATAGATTAATGAAAGAAAGTTTTACGATCTCATTGCTTCTTTTGAGAAAAAACTGGTGTATGTTGTTAAAATAATAAGCTTTTTTCTTTTTTATATATGGCTTAAATACTTTTTTGTTCCTCATTTTCGTAGTGTTTGTTACAGATAGTCCTCATTTTGACAGAATGTTTAAAATGGTCCTCATTTTTACCGAATGTTTAAAATGGTCCTCATTTTCGCAATTCGTGTTTTATTTGGTTCTTTTCTGTAACGCCGTTTAAATCATTAACGAAACATTGTACATGTGACACGATTTGTATTAGGGTGTGTTACGTTTATTGTACAAGTGTGGTAATTAGATATTTGGGGATAAATAAGTGAGCTAGGGTTTTGGTAAGGAATGTTTGGGCAGTTGGTGAGTTTTGGCAATCTTGTTCCTCCATTTCTAATTAGTGTTGCTGCAATCTTCTTCTTCCTGCAATCCCATTATATAGGTATGTTACGGTCCCAATCTTCGTGCACTGTTGGTGGTTCAACGAGAAATGGATTAATCCCGAGTTGTAGCTGCAGAGAGATGACAGCTTTGAGGATGACAAGAACTCCAAAGAATATTGGTAGAAAATTTGGGGTACTATCTGTTTTTATTTTTGTGTTAATAATAAATTGGTTTTAATTTTTGGTTTATTGATTTACAGAGTGGTGGTTCCAATAATGTGGGCTGCAACTTTTTCAAATGGTGGTGTTGATGAAAAGGATGTCATCATCATGACACAAATGAGACAAATGAGGCAAATTAATGATGTGGAGAAGTCATTGAAGGTTGCTGAGAATAGGCTACAATTAGTGATAGGGTTCACTTGTTTTGTATTTGAATTATTCGTACTGTTATTGTGTGTAATCTTTTAAAGTCCAATCTATTTTGTACTATTGTTAAATGAAGAAATGAATTAGTTTGATTATGTTGATATTAGTCCCAACATGTTCAAAATGACATCTTAATCTGAGCATTGAAGTAAGTGATATTAATCTAAGCTTGAGAAAAATTAAATTGATCTAAGTATGGAAGAAGTTATATTCATAACGTTAATTCATCCTGATAAAAATGCACTACATCAATGTTTGGCAAAAGTGAGATTGAACGAAGTTTAAGGAAAGTCAAAATACAGTACATCAATATTCTACATAAGAAATTCCAAAAAATAACAAAGACGTTTGTAGCTGCTATCATGGCCTCCTCCTAATCTGTAATTTCATCCTAAACTGCTGAGATGGTTTTTCTGGTGTTGGTAGTGGTGTTGCTTGACTCTCCACTTCATTCCTTGGTGGTTGAGTTGTTTGAGTTTCAGCCATTGATGCATTCTCAGCAGTTTCAGCCATTGGTGCATTCTCAGCAATTGGTGCATTCTCAGCAGTTTGGACATCTGGAATCGAAAGATAAATAAACCCCAAAATAGAATTATGAAAACCCTAACCCACGAGCAAACACAACCCAGAAAACCCTAAACCCACTTACCTCGTTAATGATGATTAATTGAAAAAGTGAGATGAAGAGCGCAACTGCAATCCAATGATGAAATAGCAAGTATTAGCTGCTTCCTCTGCAAATCCGAGCTCAAGAAAGACGAAGATGAAGAAATTTCTCTAATTGCAAAATTTCCCCTAAATTGAAAAATTAACGTTAATTAGCCACCTGTACAGTACATGTAACATGCCCTAATACAAATTGTGCCACATGTACAATGTTCCGTTAATGATTTAACGGCGTTACAGAAAAGGACCAAATAAAACATGAATTGCGAAAATGACGACCATTTTAAACATTCGGTAAAAATGATGACCATTTTAAACATTCTGTCAAAATGAGGACTATCCGCAACAAACACTACGAAAATGAGGACCAAAAAGGTATTTAAGCCTTTATATATTAATTATAAAACATGATTATGACAGTTTCTATTATAAAAAAAAATAATATTATTAATAATAAATAAAATTGTCTTATTTTCATTTATTTTTTTAACTAGTTGGTCTTTCGATTTTCTTCTCTTTCTTTTCTTTTGGTTATTTATCTTTATTAAATTGATCATTCATATTTTAACCAGGTTTAGACCGTGCATACACACAAGTCTTTGTTTTTTCTTGTGTTTATTTATTTTTAATTATGTATTAAGAAAAATCATAAAAATTTATTATATTTAAAAAAAATTAATTTATTTAATCTTATGAAATGATATAATTACATTTAATTATAAATATAATATTTAATTTTAGAGTTATAAGAAAGTTAAATCTGAATTTTGTGTATATTATAAATAAGTAGTATTTTTTAATATTAATTTCTTAAAATTAATGCAATAGTAGATCATATAATTTGAATTGACCTCGGTAATTACTTATAGTACTTTTTTATTTATTTTTAATTAATACAAAAAATGACAATAAAGGTGAAAATTAAAGAATTAAGATATTTGAATTTTTTATAATATTTTAATTAATTATTATTGTCTGATTTTCTTGTTAATTTGTAGTAAAAATATTAATGTAATTATTATATTTAAATTAATAATTTATTTACATAATTATATTTAAGCATTATAATAATGTATAATTATTAATAAATGTTTAAAAAATTGATAACATAACAAAAATAATTATAATTTTCTTAATAAAATAATTAAAAATAAATAATATTATTTTAATATTTATTTTGTTATATTTAAGTAATGTATTATAATAAATAGAACTAATAATAATATTAGATTACACTATTAATACTACTATTAATATTACTAATACCAAAATTAATATAATAATAATAATAATAATAATAATAATAATAATAATAATAATAATAGAACAACGGTCATATTAATAATAATAATAATATATATTCATAAATATTAATTTAATAGTAATATATTATTAGTTACTTATAATAAAATAATATTGTTATAGAATTAAAATCTATAATTAAAATTTGAAATTATATATTATATTAAATTGAAATGAGTATACATCAATTATTAAAATAAAATTTAGATATATTGTATATTATGAATCACGTAAAAAATAATTATAAAATAAAATTAATATTAAAATTTGTTAATAGAACTATAGATGTAAAACTTACACCAATATTTAAAATGAAGTGATAAATATTTTATTTATAAAATTTTGGTATCTTGCCATATGGAACAAATAAAATTATTAATAAGAGTATCTCGCACTATCAATAATGACAGGAATACATTATACAAATAATAAGATTATTAGTTATATTAATTATAGAACTAATAATAATAATAATAATATAATAGTGTTATGTTTTTTTTTAATTTGTTTTGAGAAAATTAATATAATTATTGTTATAGGTAATTTTTATAATAAATTAATTAAAAATAAAGTATAGAAATGATTGATTAATAAGTGAAATAACTTCTTTATTACTTGAGGTAAATGGTTAAAGCATATATATTCAGAATAAAAAAGAAAGAAGACATAAACCAAAATATAGATCTTATTTCCATTTTCACTCGTATGTTAAATAAGGGTATAAGGGTAAATTTGGGGGTACAGAAGAACTGTTGGAGGTGCATGGAGAAGACCCCAAAAATCAATTGAAATTCAAAAGAGGACTACATTTCACTGGGTTGATGGTTTCAAACCAATTTAAACTGCAATTATAATAAGACAAATCCAAAACCTCATAATTACAAGCTAATAAAATAGTTGGTCTAGTAATTTATCTTTTCTTAGTTGGATCGAATTACACGTTTACACTAATAATAAAAAATTATTTTTACATAATTACATATATAATTTTTTTAATGGATTAGGCTGAGTTTTTCTTTTTCTTATTTTGATCAAATTCCATTTAACCCGACTTGGGTGAGGAACTGTGTAATTTGAATGAAATGATTTTATTTTTTACTAATATATAACCAAAAGAAGAATGTTTGTTGTTCAAACATACATATCACTTGTAATGAATGACTGATCAATGAAAATCATAATGGTTAACAATTGTGAGTAATTAAATATAGCCATCTGGTACAACTTTGAAAGTTTGATAAACAACTTTAATATATTCAACATTATCAATTCAATATATTTATTTTTTGAGGTAGAAGAAACGTAGATTGTTACATATGTAATACAAAACTATTCCCCGACCTTCACCCAACAGTTAAAACATTTGCCAACCCAATTCTTCTAATATTGAACTCAATGAAAAATTAGACAAAGTAAATCTAAATTACCGGCCAATGAGACTCAAAAAAATAAAAATACACCAAAGATAGGTAATTAAGCATTAAACATACATAAAAGAAAATAAGGGAAAATGATGGTTTATCACCAGGGTCAAGGGTCGAACTAAGTCGGTTTAGATGGAAGGTCAAACCGAGTCAGCGTAGGTCGAAGCTCGAGCCAAGTTGATATGAGTTGAAGGTTGAACCAAGTTAGCCCAAGTTGAAGATGAAACAAAGTTTGCTCGAGCCAATGGATGAGTCGAGCCATCCAGGGTCGATGGTCGAGCCAAGTTGGTCCAAGTTGAATGTTAAACCGAGTCGGTCTAAGTCGTGGTCAAGCCGAGTTGGCCCTTGCAGAAATTTGAGATGAGTCGGCCTATCCTGAAAGTCCAAACAAGTCAGCTCGTGCTAAACATTAATCCAAGTCGCCCCAGGCCAAAGATCGAGCCAAGTGGACCTGTTCCAAAAGTCAAGACGATTCTGCCAAGGTCGAAGGTCAAGCTGAGTCTGCCCGGGCTAATGGTTGAGCCGAGTTGGCTCAGGTCGATGGTTGAGTCGAGACGTCCCAAACTGAAGTCAATCTGAGTCGGCCTGAGTTGAAGATCGAGTCAGTTAGCCCAGACCAAAGGTCAAGTTGGGTCATAAGTCGAGTAAAGTTGGACCAAGCCAAAGGTTAAGCCCAGGCAACCTAGATCGAAATTGAGCCAAGTCGCTCGGGCCTAAGGTCAAGTAAAGTCGGCCTGAGCTGAAGGTCAAGACGATTCTACTGGGACGAAAGTTGAACTGAGTCGGCCAAAGCCGATGGTTAAGCAAAGTCAGCCCTGTCAAAATCGAGTTAAGTCGGCTCGAACCAAAGGTAAAGTCAGGTCGTAGGTCGAGCTGAGTTGGCCTAGGCTGAAGGTCTAGCCAAGTCGGTGCAGGCCGAGGTCGAGCCAAGTTGTCTCAAGCCGAAAGTGGAGCCTAGGCACTTGGACCAAAGAACAAGTCGCTCCGTGTCGAAGATCTAGTCGAGTCGACCCGACCCGAAATTGAGTCGAGTCAGCCCGAAATGATAGTCAATTCAAGTGGGTCTGTGTTGAATGTTGAGCCAAGACGACATGTGTGAAGGTCAAGCCGAGTCGACCCAACCAAAGGTTGAGCTAAGTCAACCCGGATCGAAGATTGAGTTGAGTTAGCCCAAATGGAAGGTCAAGTCGAGTCGGCTGAGACCGAAGACGAGCTGAGTCAGCCTGAGCTAAAGGTTGTGCCAAGTTGACTCAAGTCGATGGTCGAGTCGAGTCGACCCATACCGAAGTCGAGCCGAGACAGGTTGGACCATAATCGAGATGAGTCAGTTCAGGCTGAAGGTCCAGTTGGACTGAAGGTTTGAGCCGAGTCGGTGTAGGCCAAATTTGAGTCTAATCGGCCCTGGCCGAAGGTCAAGACAAGTCACCCATAGTAGAAAGTTAAGCAAAATTGTCTTGTGTTAAAATTAAGTCGAGTTGGGCATAGTCGAAGTCGAGTCGAATCAACCTGTGTCAAAGGTCAAGTTGAGTCAAGTCAGGACAAAGGTCCAACTGACTATGTCTGAACCAAAGATCGAATTGACTTGATGTGTGTCAAGGTTTGAGTGGAGTTAGCTCACGTTGAAGGTCAAGCCGAATTGACTTAGGGTGAAGATTGAAATCAATCGACCCTAGTTGAATGTCAAAATAAGTCAACTAGGGCTAAAAGTTGGGCCTAGTCAACCCACGTTGGATCTTCGATAGTCGATTTAGATCGAAAGTCGAAATGAGTCGTCCTAGATTGAAGGTCTAACTAACTCAACTTGGACTCAAGGATAAAGTTGAGTTTGCTTTAAAATAGAAATTAAATTTCTTTATTCAAATAATAAATTTGAAATTTAAGATATTTCAATTATTTCATCTAAACCAACTATTTAGAAAATGAATGGAATTCAATTATATGTAATTCAAATACTATTTATTTCAATTTCTTGAAATTGTTGAAATCTCTAATCTAAACGGTAAGACTTAGTATTTGTAAGTTTGTTTTTCTTATGTATCATTCAACATTTTCATTTATACTTAATGTCAAACTTTTAATTTATACGGACATTCTTAATTGACTCCTCCAAAATACTTATGTTGAAATTCTTTTTTACTCGAATAGATGAGGAGATTAATCATTGAATTGTTCGTATAAAATATCTGACATTATTTTCGATATTAAACCTTGAAGCTTAACATGTGTAGATCTTTTATTTTTTTTATACAACTCAACTTTTTTTTTTTTACTCAATATAATTTTTTTTAAAATTTTTAACAAAATATCTATCAAAATATCTGACAAATATCTGATCCATCATTCTCATCACCTTAAAATTCTTCTCATTACTCTCAATTCTTCCCCTCTCTCACCATTATGGCACTTCCGTAGACATGTAGAAATTGAATACATGAAAGAGACTCTGTAACAACTCAAACATTAAACTCATTTAATAAACACAACGTTTATTATTTAGATGTTATGTGGGGCACCATGAAACACTTTTTTTTATTGACTTTCGAAAAGTTTGTGTTTAATTTGTAGTTAAATAAGAGTGTTACAAATACAATTACTAAATATATTTCAAAGTGTAGAAAAAGTCTATTTTAAATTCTATCAACATCGGAACAAAGAAATCAATTTGCAGTAGAGATTGTGTTCAACATTAAATTATATATCATCAAATATGTTTGATTTAATAGTTGGTTCTTTCAAATACAATTACCTTTAAAGATTCTTTCACTTCGAACTGTCAATCCACACAAAAATGAAATATCATCTCTTAACTTAGTTTTTAAACTTTTTAGCATTAAAAATTATATATAGCAAAATCATCAGTGAATGAAGATATTTTTAGATACTATTCTCAATTGGAGAGTATTCAACCCGTCTACTTCATTTATAATACAACACATCATAAATAGTGATAAAAGAGAGAGATTTAAAATATATTAAATAATTTAATTTAAACTTTAAAGGCATGTTCTTTTATAATTGGCTTGCATTATAAGTGCCCGAGGAAGACACTGATCAGAGTTACACACAGTTCGCGAGTTTAACTGCAAATATCCATATCTAGTCATAAGTAAACAAGTTATTTGCTTTTTACATATTTTATATTTATTCATATTATTTTGTAAATATGGTGTAAGGTTTCATTTTCAACTTGTTTATGTATTTGTTAATGTTCCATTGGACTGATTTTGTGCTGATATTTGTATTGACACGGATTTAAACTGTTCTCAATAAGAGTTAACAAAATAATTCATATTAAAAATAGGAAAAACGAATATTGGGAATTCAAAATACACACCAAAACACAAGTTTTTATAATTTATTTTATAATTTATAAATAAATGCAAAATACACATTTTTTCTCTTTGTATTGCTAATCTTACATATGATAATGTTGGGTTTCTATTGTCGAGAAAACATTGTATGAGTTATATTTAAAAAATATAACTTTGGAACAAGTTAGACACAATCACTAAATATTATTTTGATACAAGATACGATCACACTGGATAGGTTGATATAAGAAAAGCTTTTGGTACGAACTCACAACTTACCCATTGATTTCGACATATCTCAATCTAACTGAATAATTTCTCTTTCAAAAACAATTATCACAACCTTTGTTATAAATGGATATTTCATCGATAAAATAGACATTAAAATTCCCATTTTAAGAATAAAATTTAAGGTTAAATATGTGTTTGGTCCTTTAACTTTCAATGAATTTTGGAATCAGTCCATTCTAAAACTTTGGATTAATTTAGTCCTTCATCTTTCGAAATACGTGGATTTAGTCATTTTAATCAAATTTTATTAGGTTTATTTGATGTTTCGTACGTATTTCAAGATTGTATTTGAGTTGTTTATACTGTTTGACACATTTTTTTCTTTAATGTTAAGTCAAATAATATTATGAAACGCGCTTGAAATGTCAAATAAACTTAACAAAATTTGATTAAAAGGACTAAATCCACGTATTTCGAAAGATGAAGAACTAAATTGGTCCAAAATTTCGAAATGGACTAATTCCAAAATTCACTAAAAATTAAGGGACCAAAAACATATTTAACCCTAAAATTTATGTGTGTGCACACATGCGTGTGTGTCTGTGTATGTATTTATGTGTATTTGTATGTGTTTGTGCTTTTATGTATATATATGTGTCTGTATTTGTGTCTTTATGCGTATGTCTTATATATGTGTGCATGTTTGTGTGTATGTGTGTGTAACTTTAATACAAACATTGAGATTTTTTTAATTATTTAATTAGATATTTAATTATTATTAACTATTTTAATATCTCTCAAGTTTTTAAATTACTTTGATTATTAACCCAACATATTGGCAATGAAATTATGATAAGAAATTTATATTTATTAATTCTAAAGAGATTGATTCAATGAAAAATCCATTATATATATCCAAAATAATTTTGTGAAAAAACTACTCTTCCATTTTCATAAGTTAAAAATAAGTTATTTAGTAATATTTATTTTATTTAAAAATAAATGTAGTTGAATTACTTCTTCTTAAAATTGAATATTAAAAATAAAAAAGAAGTTATACAAAAATAAACCTCTAATAAGAGAAATAATGTATGTTTAATGATACTTAATAATCTAAGAAATTAAGAGAGATTATAAACATGTATTATTAACGACGTTTGAATGTTACATTCAAATGAAACATTGACGTGGCATTATGGGTCCCATTAGTTCTGTGCAGTTAGTAAGGATAATAGTGGACGAAAAACATGAATGCTAATATGGAAAATTGTCAAAACCTCCTCAACACACCCTAACAGTTTACCCATCAAAAGCATCTTGGCGGGCGGAGGGTCTGTTAGGAATTCAACCATTTTCCATCCGAGATCAATTAATCCCCCCACATTGTTAAGGGCACCCAGCACCCACAGCTGGTCCATCAAATTCAGAATATTATGCGGAGGTGGATCAATGAAATCAAAATCCACTAGCTTACCTTAAATGGATCTTGATTTCACTGCTTACTTTTGATTAGGCTCTGGACATGGCCCTGGTTCTTTATTGGACTTTACACATGGGCCTTGGTTCTTAGGTTAGAATTAGATTAGGCTTGCGAGCCCAATCTTGTGTTAAAGATCCCTTTGCGTTTTTTTTTTGAATTTTTCTAAGTTAAGTTGATATAAGATGTAGAATATATATATATATATATATATATA
>Ga0214543_1001418_pt1 | contig 46073 bp, 40 predicted proteins | sample CNSS2metaG_FD_160094 | JGI IMG/M metagenome (GOLD analysis project Ga0214543, IMG submission 160094) | Root nodule microbial communities from cowpea collected in UCLA plant growth center, Los Angeles, California, USA - CNSS2 | ecosystem: Host-associated > Plants > Roots > Nodule | place: USA...
ACGGTTCTTGGTCTGGGTAGTCCCTGCGACAGATTGATGCTCGTTTGGCATGAACAGCACAAGCGGTTCAACGTGCGCTGGATCGGCGAGCGCCCCCTTGAGATCGAAAGCGATAATCGCGCCATTGCGGAAGACGGTGCCTTTGGCCGAGGTCCAGTCAGACCTCAACCAATAGATTGCCTGGCCCTTGTAGTAGCCGCTAAAGGCGCCGTGGTCGGCAGGGGCAGGACCACCTTGTGGGTATCGGTGTGGCCGTTTGGGTAAAAGGCTAGTTTGGTATTGAAGAAGTCGAGGCCGCGATACGAGGCGTCCATCACATACCTGCCATCGATGTCGCGCAGCACGCCGCGTTCAGCCGATACGTCCATCTTTTGGCCGCGGAAAATCTCGGCCGCCTGATCATATGCCCGGAGCTTCGGATGGACCGGCTGCTCCCCCGGCGGGTTAGTCTGCACAGGCTGGTACCAGACTGTCCGGGCGTTGACGCCTTGGTGACACTCGGCAGTCCGCTGGGAATTGACGAGGTGCAGGACAAGCTCGCACCGGAATGGACGCGTTCAGACGGGTTCCCGAGTCAAAAGGTTGAAGGCGACTGGGTAAACATCTTCGATCGCCTTGATGTTGTCGCGGCACTCGATCCGGTGCTGGCGAACGATTTCCGTCGCGGTGGGCTTGAGGTGGTCAGGGATATCCATGAACCTAATAGCGGCGTGTGGCGCCATAGTCTGAGGAAGTATTTCGAGGGGCCACTCTTGAGGACGGAGCTCAAGAGACTGCTGCAAATATAGGGGACGCCGATGAACTGCTCGGCAGAGGTGGCAAAGGTCCTCATAGCCGCCGCGAGCTTTGAGGAAAATCGGGTGGAATCGGTCTGCAGCAACTTGATCGAGTGCCTGCGGGCCGGTGATCGGGCACCGGACCTAGAGATTGCTCGAACGGTGCTGGACGTGCTGCGGCAGCACCGGCACATGAGCGCGCTCAAGCGTCTGGCGGACAATCTTGTGCGACTCGGATGTCAGGATGACCTTGTCTATCGGCACTACAGCCAAGCGCTAATCGAGTGCGGCGAACCCATTGCAGCAATCGAGATGCTTCAGGGCCTGGTTAGGAGAGTGCCCCTTGGCTCGAAAGAGTGGAATGAAGCTCAGGGGCTTCTCGGACGCGCATACAAGCAAATATACATCGACGCCTGCGGCTCCAACTTGGGTATGGCAGAGGGTGCCTTGAGGGCTGCCATAGCTGCGTATCGTCAGGTATTTGACAGTGACCCAACGCAGCTCTGGCATGGAGTGAACTTGGTCGCGTTGTTGGCCCGGGCTGACCGTGATGGTGTCAAGACTCCCGATTTTCTACGGATACACAGCATAATCGAGGCTTTGCGCCGCCAAATCGAACAGCACTGGTCGGCAGGCACACTTGATGCCTGGGCCTATGCTTCCGCCGCCGAATTGGCGCTCGCGGGTGGCGATCTGAGCGGTGTGCGACGCTGGCTAAGGGAGTATTTGAACGCGGCCGACGTCGACGCCTTCAAGATTGCCGGGACCCTGCGCCAGTTCACCGAGGTATGGGGGCTTCGCGCGGGCGCCGGTGAAAGGGGAGCTGTTGTTGCTGTTCTAAGAGCGGCCCTGCTTCGTAGAAGGTCCGGGGTGCTCAGTCTGACGCCGCAGCAGGTTCAACGCACAGCTGAAGCGGACGTGGCATCTTTCGAAAAGATACTTGGAAACACCGGCGTTCAGACGTATTGGTGGGTGCGGAGGGCAATGGACAGGGCACGCTCGGTTGCGCTGATCCGTCAACCGGATGGTCGAGGAGTCGGGACCGGATTTCTGGTCCGCGGCCGCGATCTCCACAAACCGCTCGGCGACGAACTCTTTCTGCTCACCAATGCTCACGTGGTGAGCGACTCGGCGGAACAGAGGGGAGTACTCCGAAGCGACAAGGCATCCGTGGCCTTCGAGGCAACAGCCGACGTAGACCGGACCGCACGACGACATCGTTTGCGTGAGATTGTATGGAACTCTCCACCTGAACTGCTGGACGCCAGTCTGCTGCGCTTTGTGCAACCGCCGGTCGGGATCGAGCCTTGTCCCGTGTCGGATTCGCTTCCGGTGACAGATGAGGATCAGCGCGTTTACGTGATCGGCCATCCACTTGGGGGCGAGCTCAGCTTCTCGCTTCAGGACAATCGACTGCTGGACCATGAGGGTCCAATCAGCGGCGAGCCAGCGATCGCCGGGCGGGTTCTCTTGCATTACCGAGCTCCTACCGAACCGGGAAGCTCCGGCAGCCCGGTATTCTCCGCTGATTGGGACGTGATCGGTCTCCACCATGCAGGGGCGGACTTCAGGCGATTGCGCACAGCTTCATAGGCGGCACTGAGCCGAGCGAATGCTGAGTGCCTGTCTGGGGTCGGTAATGGCTCCGGAGGCGGCCGCTAATCGACAACTATCGGACGGGTGTTGCTTCACGAAGTAGACTTCGCTAACGGGACGTTCTCGTATTGTGCTCAAATGTGGCAGCCAGGTTGAAATGTCCGCGGTTGCGCAAATTGAAATGTCAACTTCAGGCTGCCGCGCGGCGACGCCGACCAGCCCCGATTTGACCGGGTGGTCCGGGTTGCAAGGTGAGATCGGGGCGGGTGAGAGGCACCCTTCGGCTTTAGCTTGGACAGCCCGATTAGGCGATCATTTTGCGGCATCGAGGTTGGAGAGCGCCTGTCGCCGTCGAGCAATGATCGCTGGATCGTTCATGAAATCCGTCCGTTTGCCTGGCTTGCGACCTCGCGGCGTATAGCCATTCTTCTCGCTGCTGGGCTTTATAGGCCAAGACATCGGAAAGCCGTTTGTTCTCGGTGATCGCCGCATGGGTCACACGCTGGTCCTTGTCGAACACCCGGTAAGGCAGGGAATGCCCCTTCCAGCGCATGTCCAGCCGGCCATCCGCATAGGCGTAAGTCTCGACATAGCGGCCGATCAGCCCGCGCGTCACATCGGTCTCCTCGAGCATGATCCGCTTGCGCTCGTAGGAGAACGTCAGTTGGGTACCGACTTAGCGCTGCTCACGCTTGCAGAGAAGCTCGTTGAGCCGATCCGCCATGATGTTCAGCGGCCGGTGCATGTCCTCCGGCCGGGCAGGGGCGCGGGCAAACCGAGCGAACTGGGTGTTCTGCAGTGACACTCGTCAGCTTTTCGACAGGTAGGCCGGTTAAGAGCAGAGCGCTTCCACGTTGATGGTCCTCCGGACGCATCTGGTTGATGAAATGGCAGGAAGCATCGCAGCAGTATCGATCCATTTGCCGCGGTGGGACGCTTGTGAACCTGTACCCTCTCGAGTCGGCGCGGGAGCCGCAGCGCGCCTGCACTGGTTTCGAATGGTCGTTGCGCTGCGCAACCAGCTGCGGCTTGAGAAGCGGCGGGCGCATTCTTTGTTCTGACGATGGAGGAATCGATGGACACAGGACAGGTACAGCGGAGTGCGGGTTCTTATCCGGTTCCTTCCGAGGAGGGGGAGCAGGAAAGTTACCTCAACGGCTTCACCCGAGCCGTGGCCGATTGGGTCGAAGCCTTGACAGGCTATCGGACGCCCGCCTCCTCGCGCGAGCGGATCCTGGAAGACTGGGTTGCTGAAGAAGGGCAAGGCGAAGCCGAGAACCGGCAACACGGGCGCTCACGAATCAGAGCTTCGGACAACGGGGGCTCGAGCTCGGTAGATTTGTCATCCCTCTCCCTGACCGCTTTGCCTGCCGCCCTGCCGCCCAGACTGCTGAGGCTGCACGCCATGCACAACGAGCTGGGCAGCCTGCCCGCTCAGCTGCCACCCGGTCTCCGCGAACTTCATATTGGCCACAACCAGTTGACCAGTTTGCCGGACGCTCTTCCAGCGAGCCTCGTTCGCCTGGAGGTGAGCGATAACAGGTTAACCAGCCTGCCGGCCAACCTACCGGCGGGGCTCGGTATCCTGAACGCAAACAACAACCGACTCAGTAGCCTGCCCAGCCCTCTACCGAGCGGGCTCACCTCGCTCGCGGTTAGCGGCAATCAGCTGACCGACCTGCCCGAGCCCCTCCCATCCTGGCTCGTCGAACTCGATGTCAGCAGCAATCAATTGACCCAACTCCCCGAACCCCTTCCGAGCGGGCTGCAATGGGTCAATCTTCGCGGTAACCGGCTGACCAGCCTGCCCGAATATCTCTTATCGGATATTAACTACCCGAGTTTGGAGCTTGAGTTCGGAGATAACCGACTCCTGGACGACTTCGGCGCTAACCTCGCGTCACCGCAGCTTGCGCAGCTATCTCTGTACGAGGCTGCCGCGCACTGGCTCGAGGACGATCCGGCGACACTGGCCGAATGGCAGCACTTTGCGAATGAGCCAGGCGCCGAGGACTACGCACGTTTCCTGGGGAGGCTACGAGGGAACATGAACTATGGCAGTGGCGAGTTTCGGCAGGCAGTAGCTGATGATCTGCGTCAGGCCTCGGCCAATCCGAGATTGCGCGAGCAGTTTTTCACACAGGCTTCCGAGGCCAACGCGACCTGCGAGGATCGTGTTATTTTGCACTGGAACGGTATGCAGACCGCGCGCCTCAACGCTGACGTCGAGGACGGTGTATATGACGATCGGCTTAGCGAACTGATCCAGCGCGGCCGTATTGCGTTCCGCCTGGAGACGCTGGACGAGATCGCGCGCGACAGGTTCAGATCGCTCCTCAGCGTCGACCCGAACATAGACGACGTCGAAGTCTACCTGGCCTATCAACATCTGCTGCGCGAACCGCTGGGGCTTAGTCACGTCGCCCCTCACATGCGCTTCCTAGCTGTCTCTCACGTAACCCAGAATGATGCGGCGCTGGCGCTGGACCTGGTCCGGGAGCGCGAAGCGAACCAATTCATAGACTACATGGCAACTCGCTGGCAACCCTGGGAGACGGTGCTGAGGCGCATCGCGCCGGACGAACATGCAGCGATGCAAGACCGGCTCGTCGAAGCGATGGGCGAAGAGTTTCGAAGCCGCTTGGATCAGCGGCTGGCCGAGCACGGTCTGCTAGGCGACCCGGATGCCGAGCGGGTGCTCGGAGCCCAGGTTCGAAACCAAATCGCTGGCGAGATCAAACGCGAGGTCATGTACCGGCTGCTCGCCGATCGTGGCCTGGAACAATGAGACATCCCAAGACTCCCGCAGAGATCTTTATCATTGCTCTGTGGCGCTAGCTAAAGATCGATCGGGAAGGCTCGACCATCGCTTTCCAAGGTGCTTTTGCACTTGGGAAAGCGTGCTGCCGTCGATCGGGCCCTTTCGATCTTGCCGAGCCAGGAAAACTCCTGCGCGCGAGGCTCGGGGGTATACGCGTCCGGTCGAAAGCCGCTTCGGGAGGTATAGCGCGACGATCAGGATAAGGTGCGCCAGGAGAAGCTGGCGCGTTCCAGCCGGTGAAAGTCCGGCTCGGGTAAGGGGTAGCTCCCGCCCGATAGTGAGTGTTGCGGCGTGGGCGGTGACGACCACGGCGAAGCGTACACAGCAAACATGTGGGGTATGGGAGTGAGCCACGATAACGACCAGATCGCAGGGGCCGAGACTTTCTCATCCGTCGCAGGCAACATGCGCGGGGCCGATATGCGAGGCGCCGTCGCCCTGCCGGGGTCTACGGCCATGTCACGCATGAAAGGAACGCGTCAGAACCTGGGAGATCTCCCGTCTGGCCGGGTAGTGTCAGCCACGCCGGTCCGCATCGGAAAGGCGAGGAGCCGTAGCCAATGATGGACGGACAGGAGAAGTCAGACTCCGGCATAGTAGCTACGAAGCCAACGAACAAAGCCGGACAACCGGCGGTGGAGCTGGTGGAGCCAAGCCGGAGACCAAGGGGAGCGCGGAACAGCAATGCATGCACCGGACACAGAGCCGGGATCGCATGTTCCAGTCGCTGGACCGCATACGGAAGGCCGCAAGGCTAAGGAAGAAGGATCAGTTCACCGCGCTCTTCCACCATATCAACGTCGATACCCTTCGGACAGCTTTCTACGCGCTGAAGCGCAAGGCCGCTCCCGGGGTGGATGGCATGACGTGGCGGGACTACGAGGCAGACCTCGAGCCCCGGCTTGAGGATCTGCACAGACGGGTCCAACGGAGAGCGTACCGCCCGCAACCGTCACGCCGAACGTATATACCGATGGCGGCGGATGGAAAGCAGCGGCCGCTGACGATTGCAGCCCTGGAAGACAAGATCGTCCAAGGAACAACGGTACAAGCTCGAGAATATCAGCGCGATCTTCGAACGAATGCAGGAGGGCAGGATCGACGGCCGCATCGTTCTGGATTTGAAGGGGTGAACCTTTCGATCAAAATAATGCAGTTTGACTACTCAATTTCGCGCCTCCGAAGCCGAGGGTCCTGCGGCCGTTGCCGGCGACCAGACGGGGGCAGGCGGTGAGACGCGCGAGACGGAAGGCCCAGAATGCGTGTACATGCCGGGCCTTTCTGGTGTGTACACGGTGAAGAGCCTCAGGCGGCTTTGCTGTGTGTTCGCCCTGATTGCTCGATATAGGCGTCGAAAGCGGCAGCGGCGGCACGGATGAGGAATCGTCCTCCCTCGCGAAGCCGTATGACGCCGTCGGCATTGTCAAGGATGCCGTCGCTTTCCAGCGTTGCGAGCTTGCCGTTGCCGCGAAGCAGCATCTGCGGATCGAAGCCGTGCGCCGTGGCAAGGGCGGGAACATCGACGCCGAAGTCGCACATCAGCCGCTCGATAATGTCTGCCCGCAGCCGATCCTCGGGCGTCAGCCGGTAGCCTTTCACCGTTGCAAGCCGGCCCGAGGCGATGCGCTGAGCGTAGACGCCCGGCGGCACCTCGTTCTGGACATAGCCGTCCTTCATCCGTCCGATTGCAGAGGCGCCGAAGCCGATGAGGGTTTCGCAGGCATCCGTCGTGTAGCCTTGGAAATTGCGGTGCAGTTGCCCGCTTTCTTGAGCGATCGCCAGGCTGTCGTTCGGGTGGGCGAAATGATCGAGGCCGATGCGGCGGTAGCCGGCGGCGACGAGTGTTGCGGCAATGGCTTCGGCTTGGGCGACACGCCCTTCCGCATCGGCAAGCGCTTTCTCGTCGATCAGCTTCTGATGTTTCTTGAACGAGGGCACGTGAGCATAACCGAAGACGGCGAAGCGCTCGGGTCCCATCCCGATGGCCGTCTCGGCGGTCGCGATGCAGGATTCGACCGTCTGGTGGGGCAGGCCGTAGATGAGATCGAAATTGATGCTGTCGACACCGGCCTTGCGCAACCGCGTGACCGCGTCCATCGTCTGATCCTCGCTCTGGATCCGGTTGATCGCTTTCTGCACGACCGCATCGAAGCTCTGGACGCCGAGGCTTGCCCGGCGAACACCGGCTTCGCCGAGAGCCGTTGTCATTTCCGGGTCGAGGGTTCGCGGGTCGATTTCCACCGCGATTTCAGCGGTGCTCGCGAAGTCGAAATGCTCGCGCAGAAGCCACATCAATGACAGGAACTCCTCGGGTCGCATGATCGTTGGGGTGCCCCCGCCGAAATGCACGTGGTCGATGCTAAGCTGTGCTCGCGTCTTTGCCGAGACAAGACGGACCTCCTCGTGCAGGAAGTCGAGATAGTCGAGGATCGGCTCGTCGCGCTGGGTGATCGTCGTATGACAGCCGCAGTACCAGCACATGGAACGACAAAAGGGGATGTGCAGGTAGAGCGAAGCCGGCTTCTCTGGCGGCGCGGCTGCAAGCCAGTCGCCGTAGGTGCTGGCGTCAATTGAGGGCGAGGACCGTACTTGCGGCAATGTTCGGCGCAGCCATGGCGGTCAGCGCTGTGGCATCCGACACGGTGATCGGCAACTGGAACATCCAAACACTCGGCTATCCGGGTGATCAAAAGGCCGTTTTCCCGGACGATAATGTTCGCAATGATACCGACTATGCGGATCTGAGAATTCGCGTTTTGAGAGGGCTGCAGGGATAGTGGTCGCGGATGCCGTGAGCTTCTGGCAACAACTCTTACTGAGGGCCTATTCTTACCGAGTCGACATCAATGGTATCAACGAAGGGCATATAACCTCGATACTGGCCGATCTTGAACTTCGTCTTCGAAGTCTTTCCAGCCCTGGGCTCGTAGCCGATCTTGCCGGTAACACGGACTATGAAGCGGGTCCCCTCGCTTATTTCAATCACCGCTGAACCTGAACGTCCGGCCTGGACTCGATAGTTCATTACAACCCAGTTTCCTGCAGGAGAGGATAGGACGGGCTCCGCACCGTACTCCGCCTTCAGGTCCGGCGTGCACCTCTTGCCTTTCGAGTCTTCCGGGCGTGTCGATTGGCAATATTCGGGCGTCCCGATTGTTCCGATCGAAGACGGAACCATCGACATTCATTGCCGATGCTATCATGCATCGGCAATGCTCGTCCTGGACGGTAATGTGAAGCACCCCATCGTCGAAGCGCTGGGCTAAGAATGGGCTTGCTCCCATTTCATCCCGCATTCCTTCTTGTACGCGTCGCTGACCGGCTCCTGTTTCCATTGCGCGGTCGCCCATTGGATCGAGTTGGTTTGGTCGCCAATCGTCTTCGGCATGCGGAACCCCAGTGAGTAGAGATGCTTCTCCGTGGCGTCATGGGTCAATTGTTTCGCGAGGCGGAGCTCCTGGCGTTGGATGCATAGTTTCTCCCCGTTTCCGTTCCTGACCTTTTCGAGGATTGCTTCGTTGCAGTAAGGGGTCCGGCCGATCAGGCGTCGGTGTTTTTCCCATTCATCCGGAGCATAACGATCATGCCAGGATAATAGCGTCTCCAGCCGCGATCCGGTGTAGCGACGACCCACCATCCCAGGATAACGAAGCGCAAAAGGGATTTGTTGGCTCTCCCTATTTAAGACGTGCCCACTTGCGATGGGCAGCTCTCGGGATTGGTCCTCAACTGAACTTCGGGCCTATTTTTTGCGTACAGGAGGCGCGGCGTCCGCGGGCGTTGATGCCGGGTTCTTTCCCAAGCCGGTCGCGCGCGCAAGTTCGGAGCGCTGTCGAGCGTACCTCGGCGCTGTCATCGGGTAGTCGGCTGGAAGTTTCCACTTCTCCCGATATTGTTCCGGCGTGAGACCGTACTTCGTCATCACGTGCCGCTTCAAAGACTTGAATTTTCCGCCATCCTCCAGGCAGACGATGAACTCGTCGGTCACAGACTTCTTGATTGAAACGGCAGGGCGTTGTTCTTCGGTGGTGGATTCGGTTTGTGGTAGAGAAGTTCCGCCCAGCGAGGCGTAGGTTTGCTGGATAAGATGCCGCAGATCGCCGGTGGGAACTACATTACGGCTCAAATAGGCGGCCACGATACGGCTGGTGAGCTCGAGTCTTCGTTCCCTTGTATCTGAATGAGATTCCGTCAATGGTCTTCTCCGTAGTCTGTGGTGATCGAAATTGAGCCGCGTAATTTGCAGGTATTTCCGCTGGAAGGAAGGCGATCCGAGAGGGGCGAGTGAAGTTATCGACAGCTTTCCGGTTACTTATTCTTGATTCCCGGCCGCATTTTGGCTTCCGAGAATCTTGCCTACTTTCTATGGTGATTGCTAACTCGCTCCACTCTCATGCCTTGCCAATAGGTACCGAGCGACGATGGCCACCAGCGCTGCGTCGCCTATCGAGGCCTCCCGCTCATGAGTACGATAGTGGCTTGTAACCGTGGGCTCGCTTCCGGCGCGTCAGGAAAAGAAAGCGACTGATCGCTTGACCATTATTCGCAGATAGATGAATGCGTTCTTGGCCGCGGGTGCCGATACGACACCAACGACAGACGAGCGCAGAGCCACGGAAGAGATCTGGTTCGATGGACATCGTATAATGGCGTGCCATGTTTCTGCTCGCGTCGATGCGCTGAACATATCCAATTCCGGGTCTGCCGACGCTTTATGACGATCCCGGGTGTCGCTCCCGTCTGGCAATCGCCTACGCCGCGACGATCGACATTCTGTGCGGTTTTAGTGGCAAAAGGATAGCCTAAACCGCCCGCGTCGACTATGCTCACCGGAGTTCGCGCCGGAGCGTTTAAAGCAAGTGGGCCCCCGGATTTCCATCCCAGCGGAACGGTGGAGCATCCGCCTGCCGCGACAATCTGTTCGATGAAATGCGCGCACGCTATTCCGCCCCCCTGCTCATTGACTAATTCCGCACCCATCGGCGATGCTGTCGCGGTCTGAAAAGGGACAGCCATGACTTACGAGTGGCAGAGAACTCTCCTGGACGAGGAAGATCTTGCGAAACGAGCGGCGGCTACTGTGCCCAGAATGCTGGCGCATCCAGCGGTCACTTTCGATCAGCTGTCTCGGCTTAGCGGCCACATCGACGACTGCATTGCGAGGCTCGGGCGCCTCATTACCGACCTGGAAATCGCTGGCACCGATCAGGCCTGGATCCACGTAGCCAAGGCTATACATCAGCTCTGGAGAAGCTTGGCGCTCGATGCGGCCGAGAGGGTGCGATCGTTCGAGACAGCTTCCCTTGATGTCCGAAATGCGTCAACCGAAAGATAACCAAATCGCACGGCTGCTTTGACAGCCGTTCGATGCATCTAATACGCGCCGACGTGGACAGGGCGATCAGGATCGACATAGAGGATAGTAAGGAGGTCGTTCTCGATCATACAGATCGCGCCCCCGGTGTTGCCGTCACGGTAGTAGGAGACGGCGAAACCTGCAATCGAAGAGACAAAGGGACGAAGGCGGCAGGGCACTCGTCGTGACCTTGCGCAGAACGAGGAAACGCCGCATATAAGTTAGAGGCTTAATCGTGATTAGGACTATGAAGAAGCGATCTGAGACAACTCCGGTAAAGGGCGGGTGGGTTAAGCGTGAAGCTGCCACAGGCCGTTTCATGGAGGTTGTCACGCACAAGGGTGCCGCTAAGGCAAGTTCAAAAACGGAGGCTACGGTCAGGGAAGCTTCGTTCAGGCGCAGTTCGGCGCTGAAGCGTCTGGCAGATCGCTAGTCGTCGGCACTACAGGCTGACCCTCGCGGACGCCATCACCGCTCACGATGAAGCCTTGACGTATGGCGGCCTGAAAGGCGTTAGCAGCCTGCACCTGATCGAGTCGGCTCTGGCGCGACGCTATTCGGGGTATTATCGCCCTATTGCTCAGAAGGCCGCAGCCCTTCTGCACAGCATGGTCGGCAATCACGGTTTCGTGGACGGTAATAAACGAACAGCCTGGCTCCTTGTCGAAATCTTAGTCGATCGTAGCGGGTATATGCTGGATATTCCGGACGACGAACCCGTCGATGATCTCGTCGTTGCCGTCGCTGCTGGGCAGATGGATTTCGACGAACTGGTGACCTGGTTTAAGTCTAGGTTAGTGGGACAGTAGCTGACTCAAGCTGATTCTCAATGAGCCGTCGATACTTGCTTACGAACTTCTGTTCGGGGTGGGGTCTCCCGTTCGAATCCTGTCAACGCGAATGGATGCAAAGTCGATTGGCGGCGGTCACATCATCGATCCATTGTCTCGAACGGGTGCGGGGACCGACATCTCAAGCGAGCGCGCAAAGGCCGCGTTGTCCGTCAATCGAGGCCATCGCAGCGGCGCAAAACTCCCTGTCGCGACGTTGCAAAAGGCGGCCGTATGTTTTGATTGCCTCGCGGCCTCCGTTAGTGGCAGATCGGTGGCAATCTCTGTCCGGCTCGACAGCGAGCCTGCTGCAAATTATCTATTAAATATGACCAACAGGAACGAAGACACTATTGCCACCCGCATTAGCCGCATCCTTGCCGATCGGATTGTGACGGGCGTAATGGAGCCGGGCACCAAGCTCCGGCAGGACCATATCGCCGAGGAGTTCGGAACGAGCCATGTGCCTGTGCGCGAGGCATTCCGTAGGCTTGAAGCGCAGGGCCTCGCTGTCAGTGAACCGCGCCGTGGGGTGCGGGTCGCGTCCTTCAGTCTCAAGGAGGTTCGCGAGGTGGCGGAGATGCGCGCCGCGCTCGAAGTCCTCGCGCTTCGCCATGCGGCTCCGCATCTGACGCCTTCGATCCTCAATGAGGCCGAGAAGGCGACGACCGAAGCGGACAACGCCCGCGATCTGCGCTCCTGGGAGGAGGCGAACCGGCGCTTCCACCGGCTGATCCTGACGCCCTGCGGCATGCCGCGCCTGCTTGCTGCTATCGACGATCTGCATGCGGTCAGCGCGCGTTTTCTGTTTGCAACGTGGCGGTCGAACTGGGAAGCCAAGCCCGATCACGATCATCGCTCGATTCTGGCCTTCCTTCGTCAGGGGAAGACCGAGAACGCCGCCGCCGTGCTGGGGCGCCACGTTCAGAGGATCGGCCAAAAGCCGATGAAAAACACGTCCGGTTCCCTGCCTAGCACCTTTGCGATCATCGGCTGATCACGACGCTTATCAGATTGCATTTGCAACATTTTTCCGGATGTGGGCGAGAATTCGTCGTGGCCGATCGATAGATCCGCCATCCCGTCATGGTTGAAGTTCGGCGCTTGCTCGCCGCTTAGGCGGTTGCGCCGCGTCGGGTTCGAATAGATTGTAGATAAAAATTAGAATCTATCTACACAAGCTGTTGCGCACGGGGAGGAGCTCTAGGAATGCTAGATAAACGCCGAATAGGGGGCGAAACTGGGGCCGAATCCGGGGCCAGGGCAGAGCGATGGACCGTCGCCGAGGCCGCAAAAATCTATAATTTTCCGTTCAACGATCTCCTGTTCCGCGCCCATTCTATCCACCGCGCGCATTTCGATCCGAACGCCGTGCAGATGAGCCGCCTCCTGTCAATCAAGACTGGAGGCTGCGCAGAGGATTGCGGCTATTGCAGTCAGTCGGCGCATTATCCGACCGGGTTCAAGGCGTCGAAGCGGATGGAAGTCGAACGGGTCATCGCTGAGGCGCGCAAAGCCGGGGAAGGCGGGGCGGCGCGCTACTGCATGGGGGCCGCGTGGCGCAGCCCGAAGGAGCGCGACATGGAGGCGATCGCCGCCATGATTCGCGGCGTGAAGGCGCTCGGGATGGAAACCTGCATGACCCTTGGCATGCTGTCGCCGGCCCAATCGGAGCGGCTGGCAGATGCTGGGCTCGATTACTACAATCATAACATCGATACCTCGGAGCGCTTCTACGGCGAGATCATCACCACCCGCACCTTCTCCGACCGCCTGGAAACGCTTGCCAATGTCCGTGATGCGGGCATCAAGGTCTGCGCCGGCGGCATATTGGGAATGGGCGAAACGATCGATGACCGCGTTTCGATGCTGGTGACGCTCGCCAATCTTCCGACCGCCCCCGAAAGCGTGCCGGTCAACATGCTGATTCCCATTCCCGGCTCGAAGCTCGCTGATGCGCCGCCGGTCGATCCGATCGATTTCGTCCGGGCGATCGCGCTCGCCCGTATCCTGATGCCGCAGTCCCATGTCCGCCTTTCAGCCGGCCGCACGGAGATGACCGACGAGATGCAGGCCCTCTGTTTCTTCGCCGGGGCGAATTCGATCTTCGTTGGCGAGACGCTGTTGACCGCCGATAACCCCGGCGAGGACCACGATGCGGCGCTGTTCCGCCGGCTCGGGCTGAAGCCGATGGAACTGCGGCCGGCGGACATGGAGCCGGCCGAATGAGCAGGCGTGCTCTCGACGCTTATGAGAGGACGTTACAGGGGCTCGCGCGAAAGGGGCGGCGACGGGCGCTGCTTGCCGAAAGTGGGACTGATTTCACATCGAACGACTATCTGGCGCTCGCCAACTCGCCGCGCCTCAAAGCCGCAATCAGCGCAGCCGTCGAGCGCGGGGTGCCGGTCGGCGCCGGCGGATCGCGGCTGTTGCGCGGCAATCACCCGGAGCATGAGGCGCTTGAGTTCGAGGCGGCCGTATTCTTCGGCGCGGAGCGGTCGCTGTTTTTCGGCAGCGGCTATACGGCCAATTCCGCTCTGTTTTCGACCCTGCCGCAGCGCGACGACATCATCGTTCATGACGCGTTGATCCACGCGAGCGTGCATGAGGGGATCGCAGCAAGCAAGGTGCAGGCGGTTACCGCGGGGCACAACGATGTGGATGCCTTCGCCGGCGCCATCCGTAAGTGGCGCGGCGCCGGCGGAACCGGGCACCCGTGGATTGCGGTTGAAAGCCTCTATTCGATGGACGGCGACCGGGCGCCGCTTATGGAACTTGCCGCACTCGCAGAAGAGCACGATGGCTTTCTGGTCATCGACGAGGCCCATGCCACCGGTGTTTTCGGCCCCGGCGGACGCGGCTTTTCGGCGGCGCTTGAGGGTCGGGAAAACGTTGTGGTGCTGCATACCTGCGGCAAGGCGCTGGGCGTCTCCGGCGCGTTGCTCGGCGCCAGCCGAATCCTTTGCGACTATCTCGTCAACCGCGCCCGCGGCTTCATCTATTCGACCGCGCCATCGCCGCTGACGGCAGCCGCCGTTCGCGAGGCGTTGCGGATCGCCGCGGAGGAACCGCAGCGCCGGGCGGAATTCGAGGCTCTCAGCGCCTTTGCCAATGCGGCGCTCGCCGCGATGCTCGGCATCGAAGGCAGCGGATCTCAGATCTTCCCGGTGATGATCGGCGACAATGCTCGGGCCGTGAGGATCGCAGCGCGCCTGCGTACGGATGGCTTCGACATCCGGGCGATCCGCCCCCCGACCGTTCCCGAGGGCACGGCGCGGCTGAGGATCGCGATCACGCTGAACGTCGACAGGCCGGCGATCGCGCATATGCTGGAACGCCTGAAGGTCGCGATGGCGGAGGAATGGTGATTATGACATCCCGCATCGTGGTCACCGGGACGGACACCGGCATCGGCAAGACCGTCTTTTCCGCCGCACTCACCGATGCGCTTTCGGGCTGCTACTGGAAGCCGGTCCAGTCTGGGCTCGACGGCGAAACGGACAGCGAAGCGGTCCGTCGGCTGGGCCGAATAGAGGCTCGCCGCATCCTGCCGGAGTCCTACAGGCTCGCCACACCCGCCTCGCCGCATCTCTCGGCCAGGCTCGACGGCGTGACGATCCGGCCGGAAAGCCTCTCGCCCCCTCCGGTCGAGGCACCCCTCGTCATCGAGGGGGCTGGCGGGCTCATGGTTCCGCTGACGGAGCGGACGGTCTTCGCCGACGTCTTTCAGCGCTGGCGGATCCCCGTTGTCCTCTGCGCCCGCACGGCACTCGGCACGATCAATCACACGCTGCTGTCGCTCGAAGCGCTGCGGGCCCGCTCGATCCCGGTTCGCGGCGTCGCCTTCATCGGCGACGAGCAGGCGGACACGGAAAGGACGATCGCGGAACTGGGTCATGTTCGGGTGCTCGGTCGGCTGCCGCACCTCGCGCCGCTGACGCCGGATAGTCTTCGCCGGGACTTTTGCGAAGGCTTCAATATGGACGATTTCCGCGAGGCGCTGGCATGAGCGTCTCTCCGGTCTGGCACCCCTTCACCCAGCATGCGCTGGAGCCGGCGATGAAGCGCATCGTCCGCACCGAGGGCGCCTATCTGATCGACGAGGAGGGCTCGCACATTGTCGATGCGATCTCGTCCTGGTGGGTGATCACCCACGGCCATCGGCACCCGGCGATCATGGAGGCGATCCGGCGCGCCGCTGAAAGCTACGACCAGGTGATCTTTGCCGAGTACACTCATGCGCCGGCGGAGGAACTGGCGAGCGGCCTGATCGAGACCGCGCCCGCCGGCTTGAAGCACGTCTTTTATTCCGACAGCGGCTCGACCGCCGTGGAGGTAGCGCTGAAGATGGCGCTCGGCTACTTCCACAATATCGGCGCGCCGCGCAGCCGCGTCTGCGTGATGGAGCACAGCTACCACGGCGACACGATTGGCACGATGTCGGCCGGCGAACGCGGTGTCTTCAATGCGGCCTACGAGCCGCTTCTTTTCGCCGTCGACCGCCTGCCGTTTCCAGAGCCCGGCCGCGAACAGGAGACGCTCGACGCTTTCGAGCACTTTTGCGCTTCCGGCCAGGTGGCGGCGCTCATCGTCGAGCCGCTGGTTCTCGGGGCCGGCGGGATGAAGATCTATCCGGCCTTCGTGCTGACCGAACTGAAGCGGATCGCCGAACAGCACGGCATTCTGCTGATTGCCGACGAGGTGATGACCGGCTGGGGCCGCACCGGAACTCTCTTTGCGTGCGAGCAGGCGGGGATCGCGCCCGACATCCTGTGCACGTCGAAGGGGCTGACCGGCGGCGCGCTGCCGCTGGCGGCGACGCTTTGCACGGCCGAAATATTCGACGCGCATCTGTCGGCGGACCGGCTTCGGACATTCTTCCATTCCAGCTCCTATACCGCCAATCCGATCGCCTGCGCGGCGGCCGTCGCCAATCTCGGCGTCTGGAAGTCGGAGCCGGTCGGCGGGCGCATCGAAGCCCTTGCCGCCAACCAGCGGCGACGTCTGCAACGCTTCGGCGCCGATCCGCGCTTTGGCAATGTTCGTCAGGCAGGGACGATCGCCGCGCTCGACCTTTGCGTGCCGGCGGGCGGCTATCTTTCGGATGTCGGACCGCGGCTCAGGGCCTTCTTTCGCGAGTGCAAGCTGCTTATCCGCCCGCTCGGCAATGTCATCTATCTGATGCCGCCCTATTGCGTCACCGATGCCGATCTCGACCGGGCCCATGACGCGATCGACGAGGCAGCCTCGGCCTTTGTGAAGGGGCGGCTATGAGCACTGTCCGGTCATCCCGCCTTGCCGGCTTCGGCCATTCAGTGCCGGCAAGGCGCGTCGACAACGCCGATGTCGAAACGAAATTTGATCTCGAGCCGGGCTGGATCGAGCGCCGCACCGGCATCCGGGCACGGCGCTGGGTCGAGCCCGGAGAGACGCTGACCGGTCTTGCGGCGAAGGCCGGGGAGGCGGCACTCGAGGATGCGGCTATCGCGCGCGGCGACATCGCCTTGACGCTGCTCGCCACATCAACGCCCGATCACCTGCTGCCGCCCTCGGCACCGTTGCTCGCCCATCGCCTCAGGCTTGGCAATTCCGGTGCGATCGATCTGGCCGGCGCTTGCTCGGGCTTCCTTTACGCGCTGACGCTCGCCGACGGTTTCGTCCGTAGCCGGGGAAAACCGGTCCTCGTCGTTGCCGCCAACATCCTGAGCCGCCGCATCAACCCGGCCGAAAGGGCAAGCGCCGTGCTCTTTGCCGACGCGGCAGGCGCCGTCGTCGTTGCGCCCTCGGACGATCCGGACAAGGGTCTGATAGGCGTGGACCTGGCGTCAGATGGGAGCGGTTACGATCTGATCACCATCCCCGCCGGCGGCAGTAACCGGCCCTTTGCGCCGAACATGCCTGCGGAGGATCTGCTGATGACGATGCGGGACGGGCGGGAGGTATTTGTCCGGGCGGTGGACATGATGACAGCCTGCGCAACCCGCGCGCTTGCCGATGCCGGTCTTGGGTCTGCGGACGTCAGCCGCTTCGTGCCCCACCAGGCGAATGTCCGGATCTTCGATGCGGTTTGCGGCAATCTCGGCGTCGATCCGTCAAGGACCGTGCGCACCATCGAGGAGCACGGCAACTCGTCGGCTGCGACGATCCCGCTCTCGCTGTCGCTTGCGCACAAGGCCAAGTCCTTCCTGCCCGGGGAGAAGCTGTTGCTGACGGCGGCCGGGGCGGGGATGACCGGAGGGGCTGTGCTCCTCAGCATTTAGGCTTCTCGGAACTCGTCGCACACCGGCTGACGGACCTGTCGTCCAAGCACGCGAGTGTCGGCGATCGCGATGCAATCCTTCTGCTTCCGTACGGACGCGGGAACGAGTTTCATCATGGATCGCCGGCAGCGGATCCAAGCGGGCTCCCGAATGGGCCGCGGCTGCGCGACATCGTCGATCCTATCTGCAGCGACGTGATCAGGGTGAAGGCGCGGAATTTCAGGTGAGGGATGGCGGTGGCATTTCGTGAGTCGGCTGTTCGAATCTTTCAGGGCGGCAGCGTGCTGCGACCGATCGGGAGCCTCCACCTGGTGCCTGACTGATTGGCATACGAGCGCCTTCCGGTCTCGCAGGCTTTCCTCTATTAAGGCCACGACAAAAGTGACGGTGAGGGAACATGAGAAAGCTAGTCGCAGGCAAACTGCATGGCATCTACGTGACTGAGGCAAACCTGAACTATCATGGGTCAATCACTCTTGACCCCGATCATTGCGAGGAAGCCGGCATCCTGCCGATGGAGTTCGTCGAGATCTGGAATAAGAACTCCGGCGCGCGGATTTCAACATACGTCATTTTTGGTGAACGCGGGTCGAGGTGCTGCGTTCTCAACGGAGCCGCGGCGCGCACTTGTCAGCCCGGTGACCAGATCATCATTTGCAACTCGGTCTATCTTGACGAAAGCCGAATTACTTCATTGAAACCGAAGGTACTCACGTTCGATGAAAACAATAACATACGCGACCGCATGAGCTACTCTGTGTACGTCGATCCTCAGGGAAGGTACACATTCGAAATTTTCGATGAGGCGCATGTTTCGTTGCCCGTTCCTCTAATGGTATCTGGCGCATAGAGCGCTTCCCGCGATTCGGTGGCTCGACTTTGAAGACGTGGCACACTCTGTCCGGCAGTGCTCGCGGGTTTCGGTATCTCGTGCTTTAGCGGGCTTGGTGCCTTGGTACAGCTCAAATGAAGATGACAGATGATCCCCTCAATACGGACCAGAAATGTGCTTACTCCTATGCACAACTGTTTGAGTCCCACCCACAAGCAATGTGGGTGTATGATATTGATTCGCTGCAATTCTTGATGGTAAACGATGCCGCCATCGCCCGCTATGGCTATTCTCGGAGCGATTTTCTGAACATGACCATCAGGGACATTCGTCCCCAGGAAGACGTGCCTGCGTTGTTGGAAAGTATTGCCACGGGGCCTCGCGGGCACGAGGAGTCAGGTGTTTGGCGCCATCAGCTTAAGGATGGCCGGATTGTATTCGCAGAAGTATCGTCCCATCCCTTCGACTTTGAAGGTCGAAGCGCAAGGCTGATAATGGCTCTGGATGTAACCAAGCGTCTGGTTGCTGAGCAGAAGAGTCGAGAAGGCGAGGAGCTGTTTCGGGCAGTCGCAAGCGTAACTGCGGACGTCATCTGGGATTGGAACGTTTCTACAGACGCGATCTGGTGGAGTGATGGCCTCAAGACGGTGTTCGGCCACTCGCCCGAAGAATGCCGCAGGAATCTTGAATTCTGGAAAACCCATGTCCATCCGGATGACCGAGAGCGCGTGTTGCGGACCACTCAAACGGCGATGGATCACAGGCAACAAACATGGAAAGATGACTACAGGTTTCTTCGCAGCGATGGCTCGACCGCGCATGTCGAGGATTCCGGATATATTATCTACGATCACCAGGGAAATCCGGTTCGTTTCGTCGGCGGCATGACTGACATTTCGGCACGAAAGGAAGCCGAAGACAAGCTCACTCAGCAGGCTGCGCTTCTCGATCTTGCCCGCGATGCGATCATCGTCCATGACATCGACCAGAGGGTTCTGTTTTGGAACAAGGGCGCGGAGCGCATCTACGGATGGACGGCGGAAGAAGCAGCAGGCCGATCTCTTCGAGAACTGCTTTACGGCGATGATTACAATTCCAATCTCCGCGTTTATGTAGCCGCCGTCGTGGCAACGGGGGAATGGAGCGGGGAGATTGCGCAGCGGCGCCGGGACGGGAGCTGCATTACCGTGGACGCGCGATGCTCCCTGATGCGTGACGTTGATGGCAGCCCGCGATCGATCCTTTCGATTAATTCGGATATAACAGCGCGCCTCGCCGTCGAGGAGCAACTGAGACAAGCCCAAAAGCTAGAGGCAATCGGCCAGTTGACCGGGGGCTTAGCGCACGACTTCAACAATCTTCTGACCGTCATCCTGGGCAATGCAGAGGTTCTCGTCGACCGGCTGAGCGACGATAAGAACCTCCGCCGTCTCGCGGAGATGTCCTGGGCGGCTGCTCAACGGGGTGCCGAACTCGTGCACCGGCTGCTTGCTTTTGCGCGCCGACAGGCTCTTGAACCACAAGTGGTCGATCTCAATTCTCTGCTGAATGGTTTGGACGCTCTCCTGCGACGGACAATTTCCCAAGACATAGAGATCGAGTTTCTCCAACCGGCGGACCTTTGGAAGGCTCTGGTCGATCCCGCTCAGCTTGAAACGGCAATCCTGAACCTTTGTATCAACGCGCGCGATGCGATGCCATGTGGCGGACGTCTGACGATTGAAACAGCAAACATCTCTCTCGATGAACACTTTGCCGATTGGAAGGCGGACGCCGCGTCGGGGCAATACGTGATGATGACAATCTCCGATACCGGGACCGGGATGGAGCCCCACGTCCTAGCGCGGGCCTTCGAACCGTTCTTCACGACCAAAGAAGCCGGAAAAGGGAGTGGTCTCGGCCTTAGCATGGTCTTTGGTTTTGCAAAGCAGTCGAATGGGCACGTCAAGATTCACTCGCAACCCGGCGAGGGCACGACGATCAAGATGTATCTTCCGAGAGCCGCCCAAGCTGATAAGGAAACAACATCGAGTCCAAGCAGGAGCAAGCTGCCCCGAGGCTCGGAGACGATTCTTTTGGTGGATGACAATGAGCTGGTACGCACCTATGCAGCCACACAACTCGCAAGCCTCGGCTACAAGCTAGTTCCTGCGAGCAATGGTCAGGAGGCCTTGGACACTCTCCGAGAAATAACAGATATAGATCTTCTGTTTACCGACATAGTAATGCCTGGCCGACTAAGTGGGCTTCATTTAGCGGAAGAGGCGCGCACAATTCGTCCGAATTTGCCGATTTTATTTACTTCTGGATACGCGGAGAACGCCCAAGGCGACCTCGGATTCGGTATCCACTTTCTCAGGAAGCCTTATCGTCCCTCGGAGCTGGCCGTAAAAGTTCGTCTGATGCTCGATGGCAACGCTTGAGGCGTTGGGGGGCGTATAAGCTCTGAGACGACTGTGTTTGCGCTCAGGGGCGCCCCCGCCCAAAACTTGCCGAAGCCTAAGCGAAAGTAAAAAAGCGTAAAACCACGTTAAAGAGGTGGCAATTAAGCAACTCGCGGCATAAAGGGGCGGAGTGGAAACGTGCCTCGGAACAAACCGGCTCGGACACACTACGGGATGCGCGTTCTGCGGGGGGAGGATACATGAAGCATGGCGGGCGAAGATCTTCCCAGAGAGTGGTTTAGCCGTTTCGGCAGACAACCCGCTTGCAGCACTCGTCAGGGAGGTGGCTTGCCATGGCGGTGCGGGTCATCGCGCATCACGGCGGCGACTCTCAAGAGCAGTCCAGGCTCCCTACCTGGGGGACACTGGCGAGAGAGGCACGTCGCCGCGCGGTTACAGCAGATCGAAGGCAACCTGGGTTCATGGATATACTTGTTATCGAAGACGATCCGTTGATGGCCGAAACGATTCGCATTGCGTGGCCGGTCCCCTCCGACCGCCTTCGGTTTCTGTCGACCTGCAAACAGGCTGCGCACATCGTACACAGCTGTGAGATCGATTACTTTGACGGGATTGTCATCGACGTAAACCTCCCGGATGGCAACGGGATCGAAATATTGCGAGCCATCCGGCGAAACACAAATGTTCCGCTTATTCTGATTTCCGGGGCGGGAACCGGCGACAGTCGCGCCGATGCAATTGACCTCGGCGCAGACGACTACATGATGAAGCCGTTTCATGTCCGGGAATTACACGCCCGAATGAGGAGGCTCGTGATGCACCGGTCCGAACGGCCGGTGGAGGAACGAAAGGAGCTGGTATCTTTCGGGCACGTGATCTGCGACCTCCAAAGAAGAGTCTTGGCATGTAGTGGGAGCGAAATGCGGCTAACGGACGCGGAAGCACGCATCATCGAAGCACTTTACAAAAACAGAAACCGAAATTGTTCGAAGTCTTTCCTGTACAAGATCGTCTTTTTTCGCGAATTCGACCCGTATGACAAGACGCTCGATGTTTATGTCAGTCGATTGCGAAAGAAACTGAAGCAACTGAGCGAGGAGAGCGGATCCTGCATTCAAACTGTTCGCGGTTCTGGGTACCGATACAGCGAATTGTGACCTTCGATCCTTCCTGCAGAGCAAAATTCGAAGTGGAACCTTGATCCTACTTAGGTCGTGGATTTCGGGTAACACCAATCCTGGCCTGCAGCATGGCGCACGAGTCTCCACCGAAGCGGCGCTCAATTGAGCGACACACACCATATCTGGGGCAGGCAGGGCGGCGGTTTGTCAAGCCGACAGCTTGGTGAAGCAGGGCACCCCCAAACCACGCGCGGTTGTGCTGCCCAAAGCGGCGGGATGTGCCAATCCCCGAAAAACCGGACACAGCGTAGGCTCTGACAGGAGATATCCCTGGACATGGGTAGCACCAGCCGCTCTTGCCAGCGTGAGTTGCTCGTAGGTCTCGATCCCTTCAACGACGATCGTCGGGGCCACACAGGAGGCCAACCCTACCATGTGATGTAACAAGCGGTCAGCCTCACAACGCCTGCTCAACTGTGCGAAAAAAGCATCGATCTTGATAATGTCGACGGCCATCGAAAAAATGGTTTCGGGACTCGAGTAACCAGTTCCAAAATCGTCGATGGCAACTCTGTAACCTAAATTCCGAATGTCTTGAATGAATTCCGCAACACCGAACTGCTGTATGACGGGCGCGCTCTCAGTAACCTCCAAGACCAGTTGCGGTGCAAGCGACCGGTTTCGATGGAGTTGGTCGAAGAGCATCGCCCGGCGTTCTCTGCTGGAGAAGTTCAAGGATGAGACGTTGCATCCGAGCGGTACGGACGCGCTGTTGGACAACCATTCGAAGGCTAAGTTCAAAATATGGCGATCCAATTCTGGTGCATGCCCCGATGCTTCCAGGGCGGGCAAGAATTCGCCGGCGGTGATCACGGTGCCGTCGAGTTTTTCAAGTCTCGCCAGACATTCAGAATAAAACACTTCATGGTGCTCATTGACGCAATTCACTTGCTGTAGCGAAAAACCGATCCGGCCCTGTCGCATTGCCTGGAGGGCAGTGCGAACGATACTGTCCACGTCGTCGAAGCTCATTTTCTCCCCTTGGTTTGCTGCGTTTTCCTGCACATCACCTCGCGAGCAGTGCGATTAGCCCGCCGCAGCGGTCTCATTCGAAGGGGGCCCCCGCCTTCCCCACAGCATCGAACTGCTCGCCCAACCCGACCAGCCGATCTTGGCTGCGATCAATAATGAAGTACCGAGACACTAACGAGCGCCGCTGTCGCCTAACCGGTCGTGTCCAGCCGAGGCCCAGTAACAACTTCTCCATCTGGTAAAAAGTTAAAAAGGGTTAATACCAGCGAGCGCTGATTGCGACTCGTTAGGGGATTCCTAAATCGGCTGATTTCTGACTCATTGTGCCCAACGGAGGTTTGGGATGACGAGTGCGATTTCGTTGCGTGGAGACTTTGACGGGCCTGCACTGCGGCGGCTGGCGAAGAAGGCAAAGGATGCCGCCCAGGTCGGCGGCTGTTGGCGTGGCTTCGATTTATGATGGCGGCTCGCGGCAGTATGCATCCGAGATCGCGGCGTGACGGTGCAGCTCGTCCGCGATTGGGTCATGCGCTTCAACGAACGCGGCCCCGATGGTTTGATGAATTGGAAAGCGCCTGGTGGGCGCGCGAAGCTAAACGATGCGCAGCGCCAAGCGCTTTCGAAGATCGTCGAAAGTGCCCTATCCCTGCCGTGCACGGCGTCGTGCGCTGGCGCAGGAAAGACCTCGTGCAGTGGCTCTTCCAGGAGTTCAGGATATCCGTCGACGAGACGACGGTCGGGCGGGAGTTGAAGGCGCTGGGCTTTGCCAAGCTCTCCGCCCGTCCGCGCCAAAGGAGGCGCGGTCGTCCAGTGCTTCGGCGAGCTTGACGTCGGACAGGTCGTACCAGACCGACAGCAGCATTGCCCTGAACAACGACAACGGTGGCCAGGCAGGTTCTCCTTTGGCGGCACTGGAGATCATCCCGAGAGCGCCATCGATCGGTGCCCAGTCGATCAGCTTGACAAGCGCATCCAGCGAGGACGGTTTACCGCGTGCGAGGACAAAGCCGAACTTTTCCTGACCAATGCGCCGACGCCACATCGCATCCCTCAATCCATTGTTCAGATCGATAGAATCACAGTCGTTCGCTTTGGTCCAGACACCCGCGCACAGGTCTCATAAAAAGCCGGGCGGTCGCGGAGCATGCACTCAATACCTTCGCCCAGAATCCTGCCAAACATGCGCGTGACGTTGTTGCCGGACAAGGATCGCCAATCTAGAGCCTATTGGCTGTCTATGACTTTCCTGCCGAGCACCAGAGCCAGCTGAGAACTACAATCCGATCGAGAGCATCCGCCGCGGTGCGGCAACCGAACGTGCGAGCCAAGGAAGCGTTGCCGCCACAAACCGACCCAATCAGTTGCCGAGATGGTCGCGGCGTCAGAGTGCCGACGCCATTGTGCTCGTCCCGAACTGGCAAAGCCATGCCGCCTGCTCGGTTCCGTCACGAGTCGCGGTCAAGAGCGGCGAAATGACTGATTTGAGATCGCAATCGCGTCAGTCTCTAAGCGCGTCAGCTTGTCGACAGCTGATCCCAATAGAACGAGAGAGAGCGCCACTATCGGCTCGGCATTGCGAACCGACTCAATCCCCGGGGAGTTGACATGGACCCATTTAACAGCATCAACCCATTCGACCGTGACCACGCCGCAGTGTCACAACCACAACAGCAGCAAGCGGAGTTTGAGCCGTACTTGGATGAAGCGCCGCAGCTTAATGCCCCTGCCGTTGCAGAGTTTCCTGCTTCTTCAGATCGCTACTATCTTCCTCTGTCTGAGGAAGAGCGTAGCCTCATCGAGGCTTTGCAACGTGGGCACCAGGGGGCCCACGGTCCTCCTCCCGAAGACGCCGTCACCAGACACCTCGGGGACACCGCTGCCCAGCACAGCGCGCCGCGGGAAGCTTGGACTTGGCCGATAGGGCTGCCTGCGGAAGGTCACGATCGGGACCCGCTGCGAGGGATGATGGGCGAACCCACCCTAACATCGTCTCTCTCACAAGCGCGCGATCACCAGGGACCGGACCGCGGAAAAGCCGTTCGCCAGTTCAACTGGAGCGACGGCTACCAACCGGCTCGCAACGAGCTGACCGGGAGCGCTCCCTCTTCAAGTCACGAGGTCCTCATGGGTGAGGATTACACCGGGGAGTTGAAGCCTGCGAAAAGGCAAAGAACACTAAGCCATACGGAAGGGGATACCATCGGGCGCCAGGTGAGCGAGCCCGGTAGTTCAGTCGTTCGCGAGCTGATGGAAGACGCCGGCGCACCGTTTCAGACCAGCGATCGGCTCGTCCTTCCTGCGGAAGGCTACGATCAGGATCTGCTGTGGGCGATGGTGGGAAACGCCGGCCCATCGGCGTCTCTCGAGCCAACCGAGGGTCATCACCAAGGGCTGGATTCAGAATCGGCCGTTCTTCCCTTCAATTTCCGGCAGGGCGACCAGCACGCGTCCGCTGCGCTTGACCGGAGCAACGTCCCGCCGAGCCAGGACAGCCGACCCAACAGTTTTATCGTTCACAATGACCGCTACACGGCGCTGTTTGTGCCCGCGGCAACGATGAGGCGAAGCACCCCACTCAATCCGCCAGGCGCTGCCATTCCTCTGGGATTTCGACTGGAAAACGTTCCGCAGCCCAGCGCGCAACGAACGAATCGAGCCTCAGCGCTGTTTGGAGGGTCGATGGAGCAAGCCGCTCCGGCGTCCTCCAGGGCTGAGAGGACGTCCCCCGCGCCCCGCGAGATTTATGCTGCATCGTTCGCCGTTCCCGAGAATTTTTCGGACGGCGACCAACCAGCCCCGGACACGATGCTCTCGAAGCTCCGCCGCTGGGGCCACGTGCCGAACGAGGCGCAGCCGGCAATAAACTACGACATTCGCGGCGAGCGTTACACCGCCCTCTTGGGGCCGGGGGGCCCCAATGACGTTCGGCTCATCCATCACTCAAGCAATGTAGATGCCGACAGACAATCCCCACGCTAGGAACTAAGAACCCGTCCACATAGCTCCGGTATTGGACTTGCTAATGTAGCATAGCTTGCTCCAGCGAGCTTGGCGCGGTTCCGGGGGGTCCGGGTGAGCGCTACCCCGCCCGATTAACTTGCGCGCATCATCGCTGTGCGGCTCCTCGTTGAGCCGCACAGCGATCTTCTTTGATCTTCCGAACGCCAAAGTAGGTCGGTTGATGCGCTGAATCCGCTGGGCAGCGCGAGCACCGTCTTGCTGGCGCCAATTTCTGTTTTCCGCCAGTTGATCGCTGGAGCGGTGTCAGGCCCGGCTAGGTGGAAAACTCGTCCTCTCCTGAAGATCGACGCTGCTGGAGCCAACGCCACTAATGCCGTCGCGGTCACAGAACTTACGTCAGGGATTGTGGCACGCAGCCGAGCATCTCGCTCTTCCCGGGCACGGCGCGTTATCGTCACGTCACCTGATCCTGTCCTCCAGTGATGGCAGCGTATCAGCCGCCATGGCGAGTGCTAGGCGAGCTGCTTTCGGCGGAGTGATGAAACCCGCAACATCGGGTAGCCCTGGGCAGTGATGAAGCCGTACTCGGTGGCCACGCAGCGAGTTGTTAATCTGCGCCGCTGTCGCGCCAGAAAATCCCGCGCCAATAAACCGCACCGGCGCACGCCTCCATGGAGACCATGCACACAGGCTGCTCGGCTTGACGGAATACAAGTTGCGCCGCCACGGCGGAACATTTGACATAGATCAGAGACATGGAAGAGCGCCCCAGTTACGGAGCTAACATCAGGATGAGAGACGGCTATGCTAGAGACAAAACATAGCGAGGCAAGCCCGCCTTGGTACTTCAATTATCCAACCGCACCGCAGTTCTCCGCAGCGATCGGCGCGGAAACTTATGGGGAATGGCTGGGCGGCCTACCAGCTAACGATTCCGTATCGCTCTACATCCATATTCCATTCAGCCGGTCGATGTGCTGGTATTGCGGCTGCTACCATCACCCGGCGGGATGCGCCGATCCAAAATTACGTGGCGGCGCTGCGCGACGAGATCCGTTTGGTCTCGGAGCTAACGCAGCAGGCGCTGCCCGTGAGCGACGTACACTTTGGCGGCGGAACGCCGACGCTCGTTGGGCCAAAGGAATTCCTCGCCTTGATGGAGTTTCTGCGCCGATGCTTCGCATTCAGGCAAAAGACCGCCATCGCCGTGGAGATCGATCCGCGCACGTTCAGTGCGGAGACGGCCGAAGCCTTAGGAGCAGCCGGGGTGAACCGCGCGAGCCTTGGCGTGCAGAGTTTCGACCCCTTTGTTCAAAAAGTGATCAATCGGATCCAGAGTGTAGAGCAAACGGCGATTGCCGTCGAATACCTGCGCCAGCAGGGAATAAGCCGCATCAACATCGATCTCATCTACGGTCTTCCCAATCAGACGATGCAGTGCTGCGTTCAGACCGCAACGGTGGCGGTAGCCATGCGCCGCCAGCGGCTTGCCGTGTTAGGCTACGCTCACGCGCCATCCTCTAATAAACATCAGCGCCTCATCGAGAAGGCAGCGCTCCCGGACAGCGCTGCTCGCGCCGAACAAGCTGCGGCCGTAGCCGAGACGCTGGTTGCCGCCGGCTACCGAGAGATTGCGTTCGACCACTTCGCCTTGCCGGACGACGAGCTCGCATTGGCTCAGAAAAACGGTCGCCTGCGGCGCAACTCCCAAGGTTACTCTGCCGAAACCTGCAAAACCCTGATCGCCTTTGGTGCGTCGGCTATCGGGCGTGTTGGAGAGGGTTACGTCGAGAACGAAGCTGCGCTGGACGGCTATAGTCAGCACATCGCAGCCAGTCTGCTGAAAACATTGCGCAGCATCTTGTGCTCGTGGTGGGCCCGCAGCAGCTCAAAGGCACAGGCATCAAGCTGACCTATTGCGAAGTCGAAGAAACGCGCAAGTGTTCCGCCGTGTACGCCCTGCAGCCTCAAAAGAACGATTCCAGGCAGATGTAGAGGTAATGATCAACAACAAACTATCGTTCAGCGAGTTCAACGCGCTGGCAGCGAAGTTGGCTGCAGAACTAAACCGGGTTAAAAGCCGGATGTAGAGCAAGCATTCAAGATCTATGCTATTCCTCGCGGGGCGGGGCGACCGGGCGGATTGTTGCCAGCCGTCGGCCGCCGCAAGATTTTGGCACGCCACATATCAGTCAGCTTACAAGCTGCGTCATCGTCGGATCGGTAATTGCTTGCTCAATGGCCGTCCCGTCATTCGCCGCCGCAAACGACGTTCTGTTTTCCCTCCGACGATGGCAATTTCGTCGTTTTGGGCGGAATTGGCCTTGCTGGCAGGGCTTCTTGTTTCCGAGATCGTAGTCGGCCAGCGCCCGGTCGAGGCGGATGACCGTGCGATTTCGGGGGTTACTGGGAGAGCGACCTCGTTCTGGGCCTTGGCAGTTCGGCAACGGGCAGGCTCGTAGGGTGCACGACGCGCTTTCACGGCAATGCCAAGGAGTGGCCTCTCTACAAGGATGCGGCCTACGCGTGCAAACGGATCGGGGTGTTCATCGAAACCATATACAAACAGTATCGGCAGGATACGGCGCTCGACTAGTTAACCCCCGGAAGAATACGACCAGAAGCATTCACGCAGACGATAGATGGAAAAGCCGCGTAAGCTCCACATGGGAGATGTCCTCCATTTTCTCTGTCTCAGTCTAGAGGTGCGCTCCAAAACTGCCCGGCAATCACTCGGAATCCTATCCGGTGTTTTCCGAATGGCGTCCGGCTTTTCACCTCGGAATCCGAACTAACGGCGCGTCGGCAGCCATTCCATCAGGCTTTATTGCGGAAGTAGCTGCGGAACCGGAAAATCGAGCACATCGTTCGTATACCTTTCAGCCAACGCACTAAAAGGCGTGCCATTTTGCAACTTCAGCACCGCATGATGTTCGAGAAGGAACGGCGGTAGCGTCAAAGGTCCTGAGTCGGCCATCGGTAATGCTGCTGTCGTGTCCCAGCCTTCCGGGAGAGGGGACCAAAGCAGTTTGGCCGTTAAGGTGGTTCGGGTGAAGTTTAAGGACCGAACGGCTCGACCGAAAGAGATATCAGTAGTATTCAACGCCTCGTTCATCTCGGCTGTCAGTCTTGCAGGCACATACCAGTTGTCTGCTTCCGAAAGGATGCGATCACCGCAAGCTAGGCGGACATGGCGATAGACGATCGGCTCGTTCGGCCCGACGTTCAGCAATTCACGAATATGAAGGTCAGCTGGCTTGTCATGGCCCTGTACACGTTTCGCTACGATCTTAGAACCCGTTGGTGCAAGCCTATGCGCCGCACACCAGCGATCGAGCGTCAGCGTCGCACTGGCATTGCTGAGGAGATTCGCGTTTAGAGTCTGAAGAACCGCAAGGGCTTCTACGCGTGATAGGGGAGTTCCCGGCCACTGGTGCGGGGCGGACAGATCATCCGCCGTCGAAGGCTGCACGCCAACGATGGCGGTCATGACGGTGAAGGTGATGATGCGAATGAACGTCGAACAGGAAAAGACCATGGAAATGAAATCCTTTATGGGTCCTACGGACCTCGTGGCACGATTTTGTGAACTTTTGCAGGCAAGCCAGGCGTTCTTCGCCGAAAGCAGCGACAGGAAACCATGCGCGATTGCGCCTCCGCTGCGCGCCTCGGGCCGGTGATTGGAATCCCGCACATCACGTCCTCTTCCGCCAAGGCGCAAATTTCTCGCGTTCCGCCGGCCCTGTCACAAGCCGATTGACCGAAGGTCGTTCATCGGCATCAGACCACCTCTAACAGCGCTCGCGAAAGACATTCGCCCTCTGTCTTTCAGTTGAAGTCAGCTCTCTCTATCGCCGTTCGGAGGGTTTCCAAAACGCTTTGTTTGGATAGCAACGATCCACGCCGCAGATACCAGCTGCTCTCCCGGTTGAGCGCACAGAGCACAAGCAGATTGTAGATGTATTCGCGGCATATCTGTCGAATGAGAGAGGGCTCTCCGCCTCGACGGTGGTCTTATTAACAGAAAGTGTCATGAAGAGGATGATCCTGAAACGGCGACCTGGTTGGGCTGGGTTTAATGGGTCCTAGGAAATGATTGGAGAACTTGAACGTGCAGCGCCGCGTAGCGAGATGCGGGGCGCGAGCTTCCGCACGCGGCGTTGGCAGAAGTTCGAGGCCTGCATCGTAACAACTCGTCGCGGAAACAAGTGAAGTCTGGTAATGACCGCACTCCGTGCTCCTGGTTGTGATTGATGCTGCGCGCCACGGCCGTGAGAGTGCGTTCGGTCATCAGCGCGTCGCGCACACCGAGGAGATGAGATCAAGGCCCCTAAAATGACGTCCTCGTGTATCTATACTGACGATGGCTGCGATCCAAAAAAGCAATTTTGTCAACGTCATGGGGTAGGTTAGAAAAGAGGAGGCGGCGTCAGGAGAAAGAAGGTTTTTGCGTGCGCCGTCAGATCGCGACAGGTTGTTGCTCCAGCTTAAGATCTCATGTAGCCGGTCCAGCTCATGGCCACAACGCGCAGCACCGCCCGTCCACTAGAGTTAATTTATTGAGCGCAGAGGTTATGGCAGGCAAGCTTTTCGCGCGACTCCATGACCGGCCGAGGGCCATAACCGAGCGAGCGAAGATGCGATGAAATGGAGAACGCGTGTTGCTGTCGTGATCGATCGCGGCCATGCACCGCCCCTTCCGATTACTGGCAGGCCCTCGACAGCGAATGGTGTGATGCGCTTCACAGGGCATTCCCATCGACGGTGGGCACCCCACGATTGAACAGCTTTTCGTTAGGTCGCTGTTTCCCCACTTTCTTGAGCCTGCCCGGGTGGCCTAAAGGTCGACTGACAGGCTCTCTTCAGGACTTATTTTACATGTCGCAAGAAATTTCAGTTTCCGAAGTCAAAGAACTTCTCGGCAAGGAGATCGGGATCTCCGACTGGATCACCGTGACGCAGGAGAGCATAGACTGTTTTGCCGAGGCGACAGGCGACTTCCAGTTCATCCACACCGATCCGGTGCGCGCGGCGGCGGAAACCCCATTCGGCGGTACGATCGCGCATGGGTTCTTGGCGCTCTCGCTGCTTTCGGCGATGAGCTACAATTGCCTGCCCAAGATCCGCGAGCAGACGATGTGCATCAATTACGGCTTCGACAAGGTCCGCTTCGTCGCGCCGGTCAAGAGCGGAGCACGCGTGCGCGGCCGCTTCGCTGTTGCCGATGCACGCCTCCGCAGTGCCGGCATGTTGATGGTGAGCTATGATGCGATGGTGGAGATTGAAGACGAACGTAAGCCCGCGCTGACCGCGTTCTGGCAGACAATCATCCGATTTCAACCGAAAGATCGGTCGGCGGATATTTGACAAGGGCTTGGCCCAAGTTCTTGCCACGATACTGATGAAGTCGGCAAGGATCACGGCGAGCCCGCCCGAAGGCGACCGCTGGTCGCGCCGGAGACATCGGAGCCGTTTATTTTGCAGACACCTGCTTATATCAAATGGCGTGTGGATCAGATGCGGGCGAACTCCCGAATCGAAGGTATGACCTGATCCGCGGTACATAGACTTCACGGCTCAAATGGACACCGAAGGCGTACCAGTGGAAGAGCAGATCGAGCGTTTCAAGGCTTTCCTGAAGGCCACTAAACCGTCCGTGGCTGAATAGCCTCGGCAGAGGACCTCTCATTGCGTCGAGCGACCATCGGCCAACTTTGCCGCGAAGAAACATCCCCATCGCCAGCCACGATGACACCACCCTTTCCGACGTCAAGGAATTGCACGCCGACGGCATCACCCTAAGCGAATTTCCGACGACGGTTGAAGCTGCACGGCTTGCCCGCGAGTGCGGCATGAAGATCGTGATGGGCTCACCGGGCATCATTCTCGGCCGATCGCATTCCGGCAATGTCAGCGCGATGGGGTTGGCGCACCTCGGTCTGCTCGACGTGCTCACCTCCGACTATGTGCCGAGGAGCTTGCTGCACGCGGCTTTCGCGGAGGCCGCAGAGGGTTTCGACCTTCCGAAGGCGGTCGCGATGGTGACGAAGAACCCTGCAGACCTCCTCGGCTCTAAAGATCGCGGCCACATTGCCCCCGGACTGCGGGCCGATCTTCTTCGTCGATGGCGTGCCGGTCATCCGCAACGTCTGGGTCGCAGGGCGACAATACCTTTGAGCAGGCGCTCAGGCGCCGTTGGAACGACAATAATGAAATCAAAATGGCGCCGAACCGGCGATTGCCAACGGGTTGTCGGTCGATAAGGCCAAGGCGCGTGCCAGGACTTGCTCAACCGACTGCACGTTCCCGAACGCATCTGGTCGCTGGCGACCGCCACTTTGCCTGGCGGCGAACAGGAACGCGTCAACATCGCCCGCGGCTTCGTCGTCGACTATCCGATGCTGCTGCTCGAGGAACTGACAGCCTCGCTCGATGCCACCAACCGAAAGACCATTGTCGAACTGATCCGCGAAGCGAAGGCAGTGGTGCAGCCATCATCGGTATTTCCAGGACGACGACGTGCGTAGCGCGCTCGCCGACCGCCTGCTTGATCTTGGAAGGGCGGTCGAGCCCTTGATTCCCGCCGCAAGCTAAGGGAAGAGCCGCAAAATTTGTATTCTACCCGTTATTCGAAATCGCGCGGTTTAAGGTTTGTTTCGCCACAACTCGGATGTGAAACAGCACTTGCACTGGTTAAGTCCACCCTCTCCTGTCCGCTATTCCTCAGAAACGCGCGTAACCGGCACCGCTGTCCGTTTGTAAGGTCCGCGACAATGCAGTTCGACCTGGTTTCCTGCTCCTCATTTAAACGGTTGATATTGCACTTCATTCTTGCCTGAGCGCCTCTCTGCGTAACTGGCACGAGTTTTGAAGCTCCTCGTCAAGACGCGTCACGAACTACCGTGACCTACTGATAGCCGCGCCCTGAGAGGAGACTTATGCTTAACGAAGGTCGACCTGAGAAACTCGAATTTGTCGGAAGCCAGTTAATCGATGTTGTCGCGGCTATCGATAAGATTGCGGCATCATCCCCCGACAGGATTGCGATCCAACATGGCTCGGAGGAGCTCACCTATGGTGAGCTGCGGGCGCGGTCAGACGCCATCGCCAACACCCTACGGGAGCGCTGCGCGGATGGCGCGGTCATCGCCTATTGCGGCGAACGGAACAGCAATTGGGCAGCCACAGTAGTCGCCATTCTGAAAAGCGGCTCAACATATTTGCCGCTCGATCCATCCTTACCAGCCTCCCGAATTTCCTTCATGATTAAGCAAAGTGGATGCACTCTGATTATCGGGCCGGAAAAACCCAAAGCGCTTGGTCTTTTTGAGAAGGACTGCGACGGCGTCAGACAATTCATGACGGTGCAAACGGCGCTACTCGGTAGCCGTGTCTCTCCTGCAATGCCATCTTCGCCCGACGCCCGTCTCGCTTATATTCTGTTTACGTCCGGTTCGACGGGAAGGCCCAAGGGAGTGATGGTTCAGCGCGCAGGCCTAAACAACCATTTGATGGCCAAGATAGATGCCCTCCAACTAAGCGAGCAGGACTGTGTCGCACAGACTGCCTCTCATGGCTTTGATATCTCTCTGTGGCAGCTTTTGGCAGGCTTGTGTGTCGGCAGTTGCGTCGCGATCATAGATGACGCTGCACTGCGATCTCCGATAGCCCTTCTTAAAGCACTGCAGGCGCATCGTGTTGCAATCGCCCAATTCGTTCCATCGGTGCTCGCCGTATTCGTTGAACATCTGCTGACACTCTCAGCCAAGCAGCGGCTCTTCGGTGCCTTACGCATGGTCTCCACGGTCGGCGAACCGCTGACGCCTGCCTTGGCGCGCAGTTGGCTGAGGCTCTATCCTGAAGTCCCCATTCTCAATCACTACGGCCCGACAGAATGTGCGGACGGGGTGACGCACCATTTGATATCGGTCCCGCCCAGAGCAGCTGACACCTATGTACCTATTGGTAAGCCGATTTCTAATCTTGAGGTCTATGTCGCCAATGGATTGCGTCTGTGCAAGACGGGAGAAGTCGGCGAGATCTATGTCAGTGGAGTCGGTGTCGCTGATGGATATATCAACGATAACGACCGTACCAGAGACGCCTTTCTGCCAAACCCCTTCTCCGGCCATCCATCCTATCGACACCTCTACAAGACTGGCGATCTCGGACGCATCAGGGCAGACGGCCTCGTGGAATGTCTAGGTAGACGAGATCGTCAGATCAAGCTCCGCGGGCACCGGATCGAACTTGCAGAGATCGAGTCTCACCTCTGCGCTCATCCTTTGGTAACGGCCGCAGTGGCTACCGCGCCCGTCCACGAGAGCGTGAAACTTACGGCGCGGGACATAACCGGTGCCAACCGCGAAACTGGGCGAAGGCGAATAGTGGCCTATGTGTCGGCTCCTGCCGAACTAACAGAGGGTGAACTCCGGAGCTTTGTCGCCGAAGCGCTTCCTAGCTACATGGTTCCAGAACGAATCATTCGTGTCGACCGGTTTCCTATCACCCCAAACGGCAAAGTGGATCTCGCGTCGTTGCCGGAACCGTCGGCCGTTCGCCCCGAGCTGCTGAGCCCGTTTGAGGAGCCAAAGACGGGGTTGGAAAGCACGCTGCGAGATATTTGGTCCAATGTTCTTGGCATCAAGGTTATCGGCGTCAACGACCAGTTCATGGACCTCGGCGGTGACTCGCTCCGGGCGACGCTTATATTGGCTCAAATGCACGGACAGCTCGGGGCGAAGGTGGATTTCAGGCTTGTTCTGAATGGGACCATCAGATCGCTGGCGGCGGCGATATCAAGGCAATACAAGACAACACAAAACTTGCTTCCTGCAAGCGGGAAGCTCAAACGCTCACCGCTAACACGAGTGCAAGAGCACCTCTGGTTTCTATGGCAGCTCGATCCGGATGCGAAGAACTACATTATCCAGGGCGGTCTGCGCATACGGGGTGCCATAGATCTTACCGCATTCAATGAAGCCTGGTTCGATGTTGTTCAGGCGCATGACGCGCTTTCAGCACGTTTCAGCGACGAAGACGGGCCGGTTCAGATTTTTGATGATCCACAGGGCTGCTGCGATCTAGAGTTGGTGGACGCCACTCACCTGACTCAAGGGGAGACCGATGAACTAGTAGCGGACCTGAGGCACACGGAGCTCAACAACACCTTTGACCTCAGTCAAGGACGTTTGTTTCGTGCACGGATGATCCGCCTCGGCGCGGATGACCACCTCATACTGATAAGCGCGCACGAAATCATCATCGATGCATGGTCGATCTCTGTCCTCCTCAGAGATTTGCAGACGAGATACTCCAATGCTGCTGCCTTCTCTCCCGCGGAACGCACATCCCTCGCGGCCTATGCTCTTTGGGAAAGTGTACACATTACACCAGAGTCGCTCGATGAGCAGCGACGATATTGGCGTCGGCAGATAGGCGACAATCCTCCGGTACTTTTGCTAGGTAACAGGCGACTGCGGCCAAAAGAGAACTCCTGCCGTGGGGGCTCGCATGCGTTTTTCCTTGGCCGCGAACTGTCTGAGCAAACGCGAGACTTTGCACGCCGGCACAGATGCACGACTTCTACGATCCTCTTGGCGTGTTTCAAGCTGCTGTTGCGAATGTATAGCGGACAAGACGATGTTGTCGTTGGCATACCGCATGTCGTGCGTGGCCAACCAGGCACCGAGAAGATCGTGGGGTTCTTCCTCAACATGCTGCCAATCCGAACGACGATCGATGTCAATAAATCCTTTGTGACGCACGCGACTCACGTGCAGGGCATTATAAGCGATGCTATCGCGAACTCGGCGTATCCATTTAGCTGGATGGTCCGGGATACTCGATTCCACCGCGAGCCTGGTCAATCGCCTATCTTCCAAGTCATGTTCAACATGTACTCCGAGCCTCCGGAGCCTCAGGCAAAACACGATCTGGAACTGACATTTCGCGAATATGACACAGGGTATGTGAAATTCGACCTTACCCTGTACGCGCAAGACGAAGGCGATGCAATTGCGTTGCAACTGGCTTATGCCGAAGACAGTTTTTCGAGCGATGTGATCGCTCGCATGGCCGATAATCTTCGCCATCTCATTGCTGCCTGTGTCGAGAGGCCAGACGAGCCGATTGTCGCCTTAAGCGGCCTCAGCCCCTCGGAGGTCGCCTTTCTAAACGCGCTAAAGGGCGATGAGCCGTTATATGAGGACGAGCCTTCGCTCGTGGAAGCGTTTAATCGAGTAAGCGCTTCAACCGGCGATCAGGTGGCTTATTTCGGCGAGTTCGGGGCAATCACGTTTGGCCAGTTGCGCAAACGCATGGCTACGATCCAGTCCGTTCTGCGAACCTGTGGGGTGGGCGCGGGTGACAGCGTCGCCATGCTGGTCGACCGGTCGCCAGATGTAGCGGCCACTATGTTGGCTATCCGGAATTTGCAGGCAATCGTAGTGCCTATATCGCCATCTTACCCGAAGGGACGGATTGGCCACATCATAATGGACAGCGGGGCAAACCTCCTTGTTCACGCAATCGCGGATGAAGGGGCCACTTTCGGTGTGCCGTGCGTTAATCTGTCTACGCTGCAGCGTGAAAACGATCCTGGACGGGTCTCGAGCCGAACTGTCGAGCCACTAGAGGAGGGTGCAGCTAGCCTTATATACACTTCATCCTCGACGGGTAAGGCGAAGGGCGTCCTTATACCGGAATCTGCAATTCTCAATCGATTGAACTGGATGTGGCGATGCTTTCCTTTCGATAGCACCGACGCAATGGTCGTTCAGAAGTCAGCGGCACTTGTTGCTTCGATGTGGGAGTATTTTGGAGGGCTCCTGAAGGGCATTCCAACGCTGATCCTTACGCATGAGCAGTTGGTCGACCCCGACCTCTTGTTAGGGGCATTGACAAGGTATCAGGTGACGCGGTTGTTTGCTTCTCCGCCCGTTTTGACCGGGTTAATCGCCTCTCAAAAGCGAGAGGCGAAAACGACCAGCTTGCGCCTAGTTACAAGCAGTGCTGAACCGATGCCGCCATCGCTTCCTGTTCGTTGGCGAGAGTGCTTTCCAGATGTGCCGCTATGGAATTTTTATGGGACCACGGAGTGCGCATCTAATGCCGCGGTGTACCGAACATCGGACGCCAACGATGGCTCATCAGCTGTTCCGGTCGGCCGCCCGATCGATAATGTGAAAGTTTATGTCCTTGATGCAGAGTTGAAGCGGGTTCCTGTTGGAGTCTCAGGTGAACTTTGCATGGCAGGACGCTGTGTGAGTGCGGGATATTGGAAGGACCCACAACGAACTAAGCACTCTTTCGTGCCAAACCCATACGATGCAGGTCAATACAGTGTCCTTTATCGCAGTGGCGATATCGCCCGCATCTCAGCCAAAGGGCTTCTGGAGATTTGCGGTCGAGCGGACAACCAAGTTCAGCTTCGGGGTTTCCGAATTGAGCTGGAGGAAATTGAAGCGGCGCTTGAATCTCATTCTGGCATTGCGCAAGCCGCCGCTCTGGTAGAGGGCGTGGACGACGATCGGCGGCTCGTTTCCATTGTGGCTCCAGCTCACGACAATCTGACCTCAGGAGACATTATAACTCATCTGCGGCAGGTACTCCCGTCTTACATGATGCCATCAGATTTTCGGATGGTGGAATGTATGCCGCTCACACCCAGCGGGAAAATAGATCGGGCTCGTTTGCCTTCAATCTCGTCCCGGCCGATTCAAAAAACCAGATCGGCTGAACCGCGTACGGAGAAGGAGCAACTCCTCGCCGCGATTTGGCAAGAGTTGTTGGGCACCAAATCTGTTGGCATTGATGACAGCTTCTTTGACATCGGCGGAAATTCGCTTCTGAGCGTGCGGTGCGTCACACTGGCGCGGAACGCGGGAGTGAACTTGACGGTCGGTCAGCTGCACCGGACACCGACGATTCGGCAACTAGCAAAGCACGAAGCGCCTTCGGTGACATGTGAGACTCCCAAGGGAGCGCTGCCGGTAACCCCTGCAATCACACATTGGAATAGTGTCGTCGGAATCGGTGAGCACTACAACATTGGCGATCTTTTCTTCATGCCCGCCGGCCTCCTGAATATATCCATTCTTGAACGTGCCCTTTTGCATGTCATCGGCCGGGAGGAAGGACTGAGGCTCCGTATCGACCAAACGGATAGCGGCCTATCTCAGGTAATCGGATCAATAGCAGATTCCCCTCTAGAGGAAGTAGACCTTGTCGATGTGCCCACATCAGAACAACTCAAAGTGATCGAGCGCGCCTGTGCGGAGCGTCAGCTCGGTTTTCGATTTGACGGCCGGACGCCTCTTGTAAAAGTCTCAGCCTTCCGGACATCAGAAGGCGGCGATTACTATTTGCTTGTTCTGCTCCATCACTTTGTAGCAGATGGGGTTGGATACAGACTGTTCCTGAATGCGCTCGATACAGCTTATAGCTCGTTTGCCGCAGGCCGAACCGCTGCAGATCCGGCGACCACGCCCCTGTCTCAATGGCTCGGCCGATTGAATGATTACGCGAATGGTGAAGCGCCAGCCGAGCTCGAATATTGGGAGGGCCTGCGGTATAACTTGTTCGATATGCGCGTAAGCGACGCCGGGTCACGTGCGGCGGGATTTTCAGCTGAAACTGCGAGGTTGCTCCACTATGCAGGCTTTGAGGAGATAATCGATGAGAAGCTCTGCAGCCCACTGTGGAAAGATCAGGCTACATATCATTTAAGGATTAGTGAGCAGAAGACGGAGCGCCTTCTCAAGACGGCGCCGACGTCCGCGCATTGTGAAGATTTCGACGTACTGCTTGCGGCTATCTCGGGGGCATTTGGCCGCGCTTTTGGAAATTACTCGCTGTGGATTGACAGTCTCACTTCGACTCGGGGAGGTTTATTCGATGACATCGATCCGTCGCAAACGATCGGCTACATAGGTGAGTTGGTACCGCTGCCATTATACGTTACCGGAACGGAGTCTCGTCGAGACCGCGCTCGCTCTATATATCAGCAACGCAGCTCCTTGCCGCGCAAGGGCATAGGTTTCCGAGCTTTGAAGTTCTTGAATCGGCAGCCCACAGTGCGGGAGCGGATCGATCGTCTGCCGTTACCCAAGATAGGAGTGAACTATCGAGCGAGACTCCAACGTCATTATCCGCGCCGCCTGCTATCCAGAGATCCACACCCACTGTGGATCGGCGAAGATATGAACCAGTCAGTTATGAACTATCTCTATTGGTTTCGTGTCGGATACCAATCGGGCAAACTACAAATTGAAGTGAGATACGATCCAAGACAAGTAGGCTACGAATCCACCCGCAGCCTCTGCACAGCCTTCCGCGAGGAGCTCCTACTGACTGTCGATGCGTTTGCAGAGGCCAACGGATGAGGCCGTTGGAGCTACATATGAAAGGCAAAGACGAACGCATGGCATCGCCGGCAGAGCACATCAGTTTGTTGGACGGCAAGGTTTCCCGCCTCATCATGCGGCTCGCCATTCCCTCAATTATCGGTTTGTCGATCAATGGACTCCAGCAGGTCGTGAATGCCGTCTTTGTCGGAAGGCTTGGCCCCCAGGCAATCGCCGCCGTCAGCATTGCTTTTCCGTTCGTGGTGCTGCTCTCCGCAGTGGGGCAGGGGATCGGGGCCGGTACAGCATCATTCGTGTCCCGCAATCTTGGCGCCGGCAACTCATTGGAAGCGAGTCGTGGTGCGAGCTTGGCACTCGCTCTCGCACCTCTGATTGGACTGGCGCTTACCGTCACGCTCCTTTTCAGTTTGCGCGACGCTCTCGCTTTGCTCGGCGCCAGTCCGACTATAATGCCAGCAGCCCTCCACTATGCATCGACGCTTCTAGTTGGCTACGCGCTCACCCTGTTGAACATGGTGAATGGGTCCATCGTCAGGGCTGAGGGTAACACCCGGTTCAGCATGTGGACCATGATTACGGCTTTTACGTTGAATGCGCTGCTCGATCCGGTTCTAATTTTCACGCTGGATCTCGGTGTTCGCGGCGCCGCGCTGGCAACACTGTTGTCTCAGATCGTCGCCAGCAGCATGTACGTCGTGTATTTCGCGAAACAACGCGGGATTGTCCGTTTCCGAACTTCCTACATCACTTTCAGTGGCGACCGAGTGAAGCAGATCGCAGCCGTTGGAGCCCCAGTGACCATCAACGGTATTTTGACGGCGGCTTCATTCATGCTCTTGTACAGGGCTGCTGCCACGTTCGGCGACAATTCCGTTGCCGCTGTGGGTATAGCCGCTCGATTGCTAACAATCGGAACATTCCCGATCGTTGGCTTTTGCATCGGCTCACAGGCGGTTCTTGGTTTCAGTTGGGGAGCACAGGATTTCGCTCGGCTGCGGAAGGCGGCGAGCTTTATGCTTTCCACAGTCTGCGCCTATTCTGTCATCTTTTCTGCTGTGGTTGTGATTTTCGCCCGGCCAATCGTCCACCTTTTCAGCGACAGCGAGGATGTGGCTGAAATCGCCGGCTCCACCTGTATTATGTTCCATCTGTTTTTCGGGCTATTTGGCGTCCAACAAGTGGTAATAACTATGCTTCAGTCGTTCGGGAGAGCACGCCTGAGCGCGGTCGTTTGCTTTGCAAGGCAAGGATATCTCTTCGTGCCAGCCATACTGCTGTTTCCACGCATTTGGGGCTTCACGGGATTATTGGTCAGCCAGGCAGTTGCAGAGCTGCTGGCAGGACTGCTTGCCGTCTTTGTGGCGATCAAGCAGTTCAACAATTTCAAAGGAATGTTCCTGCAGGCTAAAGCCAAATGTATGTAGGAGGTGATGCTTACTTACCCTTGGCTGATAACGCTTAAACCGATTAAAAACGGCATGTGCAGCGACCGCCGCAAGCACGACTTTCCATGAAGTGCGCAATCGTGCTCGAGCGAAAGGAAATCTCAATTGATAGAGACGCTGCTTCCATCAAAGATAGCCGTGCAAACCTCGCGAGCAGGTACAGACAACAGGGTTGAAGTGATGGCCGAAGAAGAGAGTGCCGTGGCCGGGGCGGTCGACAGCAGAAGGCGTGAATTCTCCGTCGGACGAGCATGTGCCAGATCGGCATTGTCCAAGCTTGGCTTTCCTCCGTGCGCCATTCCAAGTCGACCTGACCGGGCACCACTTTGGCCAGCCGGCATAGTCGGCAGCATAACACATTGTGCTGGATTCTGTGCCGCCGCTGTGGCCCTGCAGCAGGACTACGTTGCGCTCGGAATCGATGCGGAAGTCGACGAAGAGCTGCCGTCGGGCGTCTTGGAGCTCATTTCGGTTAACGAGGAGCGAAAGTGGCTGGCCAACGCAGCAAGGCGCCTCAATTGGGGCCGATTGCTCTTCAGTGCTAAGGAGAGCATCTTCAAGGCTTGGTTTCCGCTCACACGTGAATGGTTGGGATTCGAGGACGCGGTGGTCACTTTCATTCCGGACGGGACGTTTGTTGCTCGGCTTCCCAACACGCTCATGCCGACCCACAATTGCGCTTGGGAGCTCCGCGGCCGCTTCAGCATTGCAAATGGACTGATACTAACTGCAGTTTTCATTGCGGGACAGGGTTGGCGCCGGAGCCTGCCGTTCTCCGGTTAAAGGCGATCGCGCCTGATGGAGCACTCAATGGTGAGCCGTGACAAGGTGATCTGAGAGGGGCAGCGGTCATGGCAAGCTGGTGGTGTTGAACGTCACCAGATCCACTCACGAGCAACACCGGGATGCTCCACCCCGCGATTGTGTATTGTCGCTCGCTTGATTTCTCAATGGTGCCCACGGCTGGTCTCCCTTCCATTGGCGAGGGCAGGAGAGGGCGTGAAAGATCGATAGTCGCACAAGCATGAGTGCCAGCTCGGGTGCGGAACGGGCACTCACAACAGGTTGAGCACCTCACTCCGCTGAGGAACAGCGCGGGACGATAGCGGTGGTCGCGATTAGCTCTTCGGGACAGACGAAGGAGGCGGAGCATCCGCCGAGTGAGACGATCGCCTTGAGCGGCGCAGCCTCCAGACAGCTCAGCTGGGCGGGACCGATCTGGAGCCCATCCGCGTGCCATGGTCGAGATCGTCAAGCTGCCCCGGGGCCCTTGATCACACGCCGTTGTTCCAGGTGATGTTGGTCCGGCAGAACAACAGCGTCGGGTCATTGGACCTGCCGAGGCTGCGGGTGGAGGCCGCGGGGGAGGGGCTGATCAGGTCAAATTCGATCTGGAGCTCGATCTTCGCGAAGATGGCGAGGTGATCGCCGGAACGTTTGGCTACCTGCAGCGCAGTGAAGGCCGGAAACTGACATTTGAAGTCGAACTTTGTTGCTTGTGTCGAACCTGCGACACACCCTCATTCCCCAGCGCACAGTTCTTCTCACGACTAAACGACTGATAAGTCTCGGCAAGTCACGCATATAAGGGCCCGGCCGATTTGGCATGACTTTTGAAGTCGTTGAGGGGCGGCGGGAATGATCGACCGGCATTCGGATGACGGGAATCGCGAATGTTGAAATGGAGACAGCGCCGCTTGGAGGTGAGTCTAGTGTCAACTACCGACTATCTCTCCGAGCTTACCAGTAAAGCGCCCGATCTCGAGGAGGACCGACAGATGTTGCAGTGCGGGACGATCTGCCATCGGGTCAAAAAGGGAAACGAACCCGAAGTGTTGCTTCTTACCAGTCGCGACACAGGCAGGTGGATTATTCCGAAAGGATACTTAAAGCGAAACGAACGACCGCACAAATGCGCCGAACGTGAGGCCCTGGAAGAAGCCGGCGTCACGGGAAAGATCGGAAAGAAGCCGATTGGCTCCTATACTTACATAAAGCATCACAAGAGACCGCCCCATGTAGTTTCTGTGTTCCTGATGAAGTTCATGGGCGAAGTTGATCATTTTCGAGAGAAAGGGCAGCGGACCAGGCGGTGGGTTTCGCCACTGGAGGCAGCGGACCTCGTTGTTGAAACAGAACTACAAAGACTTTTCAGACGGGCTGAGTTGAGCAACAAATGCACGTCTCTCCGACGCTAGAGATCACAGAGCCCATGGCCCTGCTGCTGCGAATGGATAATGAAGCAAGCGGCGGGGGCGATCCTCCTCCATCGCTGTCGGCTGTTCTATGACGCGGTACAACAGTTTGCAGGGCGAGAAGCCGTCGTTTGGTCCAATCTTCTGCAGTGACCGTCCGGCCCGCGGCGGGGCTACAATACCCCAACGAGAGATATAGAAGGAAATTGGCGCCGCCACGCAAACTGGCCTGCTTCTTGCGGGGAGCATTTCTGACAGAGCGCGATGTCCATCCGAACGATGTGTTGGGGTGGGATTGCTGGAGGAGCAACATGGCAGCTGCCGACACCTTTTATGACGTCATTCGCCGGCAGGGGATTACCCGGCGCAGTTTCACCCAGTTCGGCAGCCTTACCGCCGCGAGCCACGGCTTCGGGCCCAGGGTGGCCACAGCGATGGCTGAGGCGCGCCGGAGGCCAAGGAACGCGTTTCAGTCGTCTGGATGCACCGGCTCGAATGCACCTGCTGTTGGAAGATTTTCATCCGCTCGGCTCATCCGTTGGTCAAAGACGTGGTCCTGTCGATGATCTCGCTCGGGCCCTCTGGCGGAGGCGATCCTCGAGGAGACGAAGGACATGTACAAGGGCAAATACATTCTCGCCGCCGACGGAATCCGCCGCTCAACGAGGACGGCATGTTCTGCATCGACGGCGGCCGGCCCTTCGTCAAGAAGCTCAAGTGGATGGCCGAGGACGCCCTTGCCATTATCGCCTGGGGCACCTGCGCCTCCTGGGGCTGCGTGCAGGCCGCCAAACCCAATCCAACGCAGGCGACGCCGATCGACAAGGTCATCCTCGACAAACCGATCATCAAGGTTCCCGGCTGTCCGCCGATAGCCGAGGTGATGACCGGCGTCGTGACCTACATCACCACCTTCGGCAAACTGCCCGAGCTTGACCGCCCGAAGATGTTCTATTCGCATCCAAAACAAATCCTACCGGCGCCCTCATTTTCGATGCTGGCCAATTCGTCGAGCAATGGGACGACGATGGTGCTCGTAAATCTACAAAGTGGGCTGCAAGGGCCCGACCACCTACAATGCCTGCTCAACCGTCCGCTGGAACGGTGGAGTGGCCTTCCCGATCCAGTCCGGTCGCGGCTCATCGGCTGCTCGGAAGAGGGCTTCTGGGACAATGGCAGCTTCTATGACCGCCTGACCAACCTCCAACGGTTCGGCGTCGAGGCGAACCCCGACAAAGTTGGTCTGACCACGGCCGGGGTCGTCGGCGACGCGATCGCCGCGCATGCCGCCGTGACTGCCGTCAAGCGCGTCGCCACCAAGCGCGAGAAAGCCGACCCTAATATTCAGGGGAGGAACACTAACATGACGATCCAAACACCGAACGGCTTTCCGCTCCGGTCGATCGCCACGAAGAGATAAAGCCTGTCCTCGGCGGTCTGGACACACCACCTTCGCTTAGGGCGGAAGTGAGCCAACTGGGGAAGTCCGACGAGCCGCTAAAGGATCGAGAGGAGATCAGTTTGAGCTTTCTTGAAACGAGTTTGCAGCTGTTTCAGCAAAAATATGCGCCTGATTTAGGTCCTGAACAATACGCTCACCACACTGGAGTCGACCGGGAGGGCAATTCAATGAGTGGCGCACTGTTATGGGCTAAGGCTGAAGCTCAGAGGATCAGTAATGCGCTCGTCACTGGCACAACTAATATGGTGGATGCTGAGCTCAAGTTGGTCCAAAAACTTCACGAGAGAGTGAGAGATTATGTTCAATGGTATCACCAGGACGAACGATGTCGTAAAGGGGTTTCGGTTCTGGAGTATGGGCCCGGAACAGTGCGAGCCTTCCAACAGAAAACGCTTCCCCTTGTAACAGCTCTGCGCGGCGAAACCTCACGTTGCACGCTCGTCGACCGGTCAAAAGAGTTCCTCGGGGACATAGCGCAATTGTCGTCCGCTTTGGGGTTGAAAATCGAGATCATACGCGATGATATATTCTCTGGGCGACGCTATTTTTGCGACGATGAAGCGGCATTTGTTGTCATGTTTGGCCGGACATTTGGAAATCTTGCCGCCCCAATAAATGGATCGCCCCCCGTGGAGGCGGTCGTCGAGACGCTTAAGAAGATATCGAATAGTGCGAAAAGGTGCTGGGTTGCGATCTCAATTGGCTCAGATCTGAGGAGGGATGTGGCGAAATCCTACTATGAAGCGCATCCTGAATTTCAGCTAAACGTGTTCTATAGAATGAAGGCAGAGCTGCCGGTGGACGCTAATTTCGATCCAGAGGCATTTGAGTATGAATCGGATGTAAGAGGTGAAGACCAATTCATGCAAGTCATACACACGGCGGTGGTCAAAAGGAACCTGGACTTTTGCCTTGGTGGTAAAGAGATTGTACTGTCAAGTGGTGATCGACTACATCTAAAGAACTCGTTTTCTTTTTCGGAGTTGTTTTTCAAAAAATGTGCCCGTCGAGCGGGGTTTGTGTCAATAGATGTGCTCTCAGACAACGCCGGCTCAGACATTCACGTGTTAAAGAGGTTGGATTAGAAAGAACAAATAATGAGCATGATTGTTGTCGAGAGACAAGCGTGCGAACATCGAAGCGCGTGACCGCAAAAAAAGCAAGAAAAAGGCAGCGGATCAGCAGGATATGCACTATATTATTGTAGCAGTAAAACAACACATTTTGTGTTTGAACTCCTTCAGCCGGGGAACTCTCGGGTGTGAACTGGACAACGATCGAACGGCTTCTTTTCGTCCGCATCGCGAAGGAAAACGACCAGGCTCTTCGTCAGCGGCAGTGCCATGTGTCCATCCAGAAGATCCAGCGTATCCATCCGAGCAGGGCCGCAGGATTTTGGGCGCCGCGCGTGGTAATGTCGGTTCATGGAGATTGATGAGGACAAGATCGACGATGCCGTTTGGCGCTGTTATGGCTGACGCTGCATAACGAGCGTTGTTCCTGGAAAGGCGTCGACTGGGCAACGACGGATCGGCTTCACAAGAAGGGCATGATCGCCGACCCGGTCAACAAGTAGCTCGATCGATAACGTTCGATGATCGCCTCAACCAGTTC
>Ga0214543_1001421_pt1 | contig 46051 bp, 18 predicted proteins | sample CNSS2metaG_FD_160094 | JGI IMG/M metagenome (GOLD analysis project Ga0214543, IMG submission 160094) | Root nodule microbial communities from cowpea collected in UCLA plant growth center, Los Angeles, California, USA - CNSS2 | ecosystem: Host-associated > Plants > Roots > Nodule | place: USA...
AGGTATTTGGCATCGAAGAAAATCCTCCTAATATTGAATATTTCATAATATTATGTTTTCTTTACCGTAATTTTTTTTCATTTATAAAAATTAATATTGAAGTAGTTAGAACACGGGTACGGGTATGAGTACGAGATTATACCCGTTACCCGGTGGGGATGGGGATGGGAAAAAAGTTTGATACCCGTTAGGTTTGGGTATGGGGATGGGAATGAATTTTTTATGCGGGGATGGGTATGAGATAGCGAAACCCGTCCCCGCCCCGCCCCGTTGCCATCCCTATTTGCAATGATGTTCCATACATCACTCAAGTTAAAATATTTTAAAATTTAAAACCAAATATTAAAAACTTAAGTTTCAAATAAAATAATAAAGTGAAAAAAAAAATAGTAAGATAGGTTCAAGAGAAAAAGAAACTGCAAATTTTAAACAACTAAAAAATTGTGGTATATTTTACTACTTTTTTGAAATTAATTATTAAAAATATTTAAAAAAAAACAGGACAGATAGAATAACATGAGATAAAAAATAAAATCACAACAATTTATGTCAGTTGTGATTCTCTTAACATTTTAAAAAGGATAATTATTTTATACATAATAGCACACAAAAATTCACAAATCAAATTAATCTCAATATACACTCAATTATAGTAGTACATTTTAATTTTTCCTACTATCATCACATGCAATGTGACAACACAAATTCTATTATTATTACTCATCTATAACTCAACTCTCCATTTATATTAATTATATTAAAGTTGATTCTCTTAAATTATTTTTTTACACTAAAGAAACTATAAACTGAAGAGAAGGAGAAATCATTCCAAATCATATATTAATTGTACAATTATTTGGATTTTTATGAATGATGATAAGATATACTAATAAAAATAGCAAATAATTAATTTTATTTTAAAAAAAGTTTGCTTGCATGGAATTTCAATATCTTTCAATACCTATACTTCCATTTGAAAGACAAATTATTCTGAATTTTTCCTTTTTTGTTATCTTTAAAAGTTTTTCTTTTCTTTTAATTAAATTTCGTTTGGCATTTGTCACAAATATTTGAATTAATTAAAAAAAACAAACATTCAAAAATGAGTTTTTTTTTCATCTTAAAACTTAAAGATATAAAGAAAAATGCTATTAAAAAAATCAGTTTTAATTTGTAAAATATTTTGAAAGTTAAAAATTTAGAATTTTTTTAAATGATATTTTATTTTAAATTAAAAGTTTGGTACAGCGTAAAACAAATTTCCAATTCATTGAAAGCTCGTTCTTATTTCCCTATACATCAAATAAAAAATCCTTACAGAGAAAAAAGAGAAAAACTGCAACATAATTGAGTTTCCCTGAAAACTGAACAAAAAAAGTACATCAAATCATTCTCTTAAACACATATTTGTTTTATATTCATCAAATATTTCTGTTTTTAACATTATCATTTTACTGAGAAGACATTATAAATATATATTTTGAGGAGGAAAGAAATATTTTATGAAATATTAGTTACTGCTATTATAACATCAATTAGTGATAGAGATTTAGTTAAGATTTGATAGGGGCACTCACTGGGTGCTTCCACTGGAACAAAATAGACCAATCAGAATGTTTAGTGATGTGTGTGATTGATAAGGGCACTCCATATATATATATATATATATATATATATATATATATATATATATATATATATATATATGTATGTATGTGTACACTCAACACACTAAAACGTTGTCCCTCACTTTTCATCTGTTACCCTCGCAACTTTGTTGGCGTCTGTTAACATTGTGCTGCTGTCTCCAAACACACTCACAACACATAACAAACTCATTCCATCACCACACTGTCCAAAACCCTAATCTTTCACTGTTCTCCTGTTGTTACGCTGACCCAACTCTTTTTTCATTTCAACTTCACCAAAGGAACCCTTTTTACCACACCCACATGAAATCATCGTCCATTCAGCTCTGGGTTCGTTTGCTCAATAACCCTGATTCATTTGGCAAGTAAAGGTTCAATCTTTTTGTGGTGTCTTTGCGTTTTGTTGAATCTCTTAGCACCCATCGGGTTGATAGTTTAGAGTGTTGTGTGTTTTGGCAAGTGGGGTTTGGAAGGGGAAATCTTGGGAGTTGGGTGGATTGGTGAGAGAAAAAGGCAGTTATGGTGACTGCTGAGACTGAGATTGGTGGGGATCAGAAGGGGGTTGCTGCTCCTAAGTCTCCTTGGAAGACTCCTGCTGGTGATGGGAAGGGAGGTGATGTGTCTGTGATGATGGGCACTGAGTCTTGGCCAGCTCTCTCTGATGCACAAAGACCACCCAAAAATGTTGAGATTGCTGCTGCTTCTGTGGCAAATGTTGGTGAGATTGCTCCTAGACCTCCTTCTATGCAGGTTAGTATGCTCTTTGTTGTGCAATTGTGATATAGAAAATGTAGTGCATATATTCTTTGAAATATATTGTGGTATTGAATTTGTATCCATCTTTTCTGTTGTCATATTGTTATAGAATTGACTTGAGTTTGTGATTATGACATGGAAAATGTAATGCTTAGATTCATAAAATTGTAACATGTAATTGAGTTTGTACATATGCTTTTGCTGTCTTGTATTGTTACAGATTTTACTTGAGTTTGTGATTATGACATGGAAACTATAATGCATAGATTCATAAAATGTAATATGTTACTGAGTTTTCTATCTTCTCTTTTTGTCTTGTATTGTTAGAGAGTTTACTTGAGTTTGTGATTATGAAATAATGATTGTAATGCATAGATTCATAAAAACGTAACATGTTATTGAGTTTGTATACTACTTTTGCTGTCTTGTATTTTTTTTCAAAATCTATCTGTTTAGGATAGACATTTGTGTCTTGTTATGATTTTCACGATTTTGCGGAAATTTTGCTAGCATGAATTGGTGGTTATTGATTAACATTGGATGGTATGTAACTAAAAGGTAATTTTTATTGTGTTCCTATGGTTTAACAAGCTTATTGTTGTTTACCCATTAATGCTTAATGAAGCTTGTATGCTTAATGCGATAAAAGTTTTGTTTTTTGGAATGTAATATATGTTTTTAATTTGTGTGTTTTTTTATTTAATAGAAGGTGAATGGTTCCGGAAATGCTAATCCGGCACAAAAGCTGCCATCATCCCGTCATCCGAAGCCGGGTGCTAAGCGGAACTCCGGTGGCGCGCCTCCCTTTCCTGGACCACTGCCTTATCTTCAGCCAGTTCCTCCAATTTTTTATCCTATGGTACCGCCTCCACACATTGCTGTACCTGGTTATGGTTTTCCACCTGGTCCAGGACCTTTTCCGGGTGTAGAAAGTCCTTTGGGGAAGCCTGTGTCTCAGCCACCACCAGGACAAGCTTTTCCACCGCCTGCTCATGCTGTCGATCCCAAAAGTGTTCAGCCGCCGGTGCAAGGGGATCCAAATGCTTATGCTGGTAATTTTGCTAATGGAAGACCAAACATCCAAGAACAAGGTGACCATCTAAATCATGGCTGGCATCATCAGAGGCCTTTTCCTTCCAGACCAAACATTCCTATGCAACATGGTTTGGGACCAAGGCCATTTATACGGCCTCCGTTTTATGGTCCGCCTCCGGGGTACATTGTTGGTCCAGGCTTCCCAGGTAAAAATTAAATACACGGTCTTCTGTTTATGTTTATGTTTTTATTGTTACAAGACACACATATACTTAGTTTTGTGTGCAGGCACTTCTGGATTTCTCAACTTGAATGCTATTTGAGGATTTTTCTTTAATTTCTTCATTCTCCATCAATTAGTTCTTTAATCCAATTTTAATTTTCTGAATAGGATCTGGCCCATATTGGGGTGTTACCATGCCACCTCCTGGTTCCATTAGAGGACCCCATCCTCGGCAATTTGTTCCCTATCATGTCAACCCTACCCCTCAGCCACCGCCTCCAGACACTGTATCTTTGAGGACTAGTATTGTTAAACAGATAGACTATTACTTTAGGTATGTACTTTCATTGTTTTGGGTGACTTTTACATTATATTTGGTATTAATTGTTGGCCACAGTTAAATATATTCTTAAAGACCTAATGTGATAAACCTTTTTGTGGATGTTCTTTTTATCCCTCATCATCTGAATGATGTTTCTGACTTTCAATTGATCACATTGTTCTGTTATTTTTTATGTTTTTATTGTGAAAGTGCTGTACTTTTAGATTCATTGATGCCAAGCCTGTATCTCTTATATTTTGACAATTGCATAAATTTAACAATTAGATGGTATATTATCGAAGAATTATTGACAGAAATGACAAAGTGGAAATGATATTTAGTCTTTGGAGTAAACCAAAGTAGTTCATATGATCGAGTAGTTCATTGATCAAACTGCTGACTTTCAAGCTATCTTTTGGCAGTGACGAAAATCTGCAGCATGACCATTACCTTATTTCCTTGATGGATGACCAAGGATGGGTTCCCATATTCACTATTGCTGATTTTAAAAGGGTATGCCAAAATTATATTTTACCTCCCAAATCTACTATAGTGTTCAGATGTATGTTTTCTTCTGGTGAGTTCCATGTTATTTCCCCTTTCTATCTTGCCTTAAATGATTTGATTTATCTTGTTAGGTCAAGAGGATGAGCACAGACATACCTTTTATCCTTGATGCACTTCAGAGCTCTAAGAATGTGGAAATTCAGGTTAATTTGCTATTCTGGTTTACTCTTACTGCATACGCTTTTCATTAACTCTAGAATCTAGTTTGTTTCCTCAATTACTTTTGCTCCTTAGCAAATTTCTTTTATGGTACTCTGTTTCTTTTCTTTATCTCTGATAATAATCTTGGGAGTTGGTAGCTTCAAATGTAGTCAGGAGTATTGCATAGATTTTTTCAAGAAACATTTTAAAAGTAGTGGCATGCAGTTTTATGTTTGTTGGGAGTTTTAATAATCCACCAAAGGTCACCTATATTCTCTTGCACATTATAAAACTTTTTAATTGTGTGTTCCATTCTTTCTTCTTCCTTAGACTTCCCAGTTCACATTTTACCTTTTTATCTTTTCTTTTTCTTTTCTATTAATTTCTCCATCAATCATGTTTTTATACTTCACTCAATAAGCTCTCGTCTCTCCTAAATTGATGTGATAGTGTGTACACCGAGAGTTGTTATTTTCCTTCAATTATTTCAATTTTGGGTTTTATTTTATATAGTATAAATTATTTAGCTTTTATTGCAAAGTCAGTTGCTATTCACTGTTCCGCTACATAATAATTCTTGAGTCTGATGCATTTGTAACATCTGTAGTATAAATGTGTTGAGTTTATGAGAATTGCATCGAGCTAGTTGGTTATTGAGGAGGATATCTTTGTTCGAGATCTTTGTTTTTTAATTTTTTTTTCCACCTTTTCCTTCATTATCTTAGTTGCCTCACTTGTAATTTGCTTTATTTTTATAGGGTCACAAAATAAGGAAATGCGATAATTGGTCAAAATGGATTCCAGTTTCCCCAGGATCATCTACAGCTCAGATTCAACAGAACCGAGATTTAGATTGTACTGTTAATTCCCTTGAGAATAGTGATGCTGCTGGAGATAACACAAGAGGGACATCTGAGGAAAAGCCTAAAGATGCTGTTCATAATTCAACTTTGGCGGAATGTAATCAGCTCAATGAAGATAAGTTGCAAGTTTCTCATGCAAACCAAGAAAACAATACGGAGAGCCATTATTCCAATGGTAAACCGATTGTGGCAACTGGTGAAAGTGTCAAACTGTGTGATTTTGACACAACTAGTAATAATTTACATGATGTACAAGAAACTGAGACCAAAATATTTGACAGTAATGAGACTAGAAACATGGATGTATTGAATGATATGGATGTCCAGGATCTTACAAATGATTTTGGCAATACTTTTATGCTCGATGAAGAGATAGAGCTTGAGCAAAAGATGCTAAAGAAGAGTGATCTTTCTTCTAGTGGAAGGTACTTCATAGTTCTGTTCTACCTTATTTATATATAGTGGAATATGCAACAAGTGTTTTTCATAGATTCTGGCAATTGTTGAATATTCCACTCTCTTTATGCTAAAGACGATTTTTGTTATTTCTTTGTGATATGAAATTCAATGATTCCTCCTCTCTTTCCACCCTTGATAAAACAATGTGTTTATATTCTGTTTGAGATGTTAAAACACTTTATATTTTTTGTCTGATGCAGAGAATAATATTAAGAGATTTTTGTGCCGTGTCATTTTTTCATATTCTCCTTTTTGTTTAAACATTCATGTGATGGAATTTTTTGCCTAAAAGGATTGACGATGAAGATGATGAGATGGCTGTCATTGAACAGGATGTTCAGAGACTAGTAATTGTCACCCAGGTATTATTGACATTTCTAATTTTATTAAAAATAAGTTCAAATGTTTATTCTTTCCTCTAAAGTGGGTTTTAATTCAAATTAGGTTTCAATTTTACAGTCAGATTATCCAAAACAGTCATGCTGATGAAAATTACAAAACAAATTAAGGGTCTTTTTGATTTGATGGCTGTCAGAAACTGGAACTGCATAACTAAAAGCCTATTTTTTGGTTTGAATGAACAAGTTGAAAACTGATTTAACCATATTATGCTAGAATGTTAATAATTTTTGTATTTTGATGTACAGAACGGTGATCCTAAACAAGGATATAGAGATGGTGGCAAAGAATCAAAATCTATTTCCAATGAGCTTGCTTCTGCAATAAATGATGGGCTTTACTTCTATGAGCAGGTAGATTCACCATTCTTTTATGTTGCCAATTGTCATTTATTTTTCAGATTATCATCATCTTCAATAAATTTTGGTTGCTTCACCTGAGTATCAACAGGAGCTGAAACATAGACGGTCTAATCGTAGTAGAAAGAATAACTCTGATAGCAGAGATCGGAATATCAAATCTCCTAGCCATAATTCTGGTGTGTCAAATTTAAAGGCGGTTGAGAACATTGGTGCAAACAGTGTTGAAGAGTCTGGAAGCAATACTTCTCGAAGGAAACAGAAAGTATTTCACAAACAACCATCTTCCCTTAAGCAGCGGTTTTTCTCAAGTAATTTTAGAAATCATGGAACTAGTCGTAATTCTCACGGAATCGTATCCGAAAGTCCACCTAGTAATTCGGTCGGATTTTTCTTTGCTTCTACACCTCCTGAAAATCATGGGTCAGTTCAAAAAGATTGTTGTTGCTGGTGCTAATTACTGTGATATAGTTTTTCTTAGCCTTGTTTTTCACCTTTGTCTTTTACTGAAAAGAATATCAAGTAAATGTTGTATTAAAAAGTATAAAGTAATTGATGTTTCAGTTAGCATGAGATAACATGATTGGTTTATTTGACAAATGAAAAGCTGTTTCACTAATTATCTTAATTTTGCAGCTTCAAGCCTTCAAAATTGAGTAGTTCACCTCATGGGGGCCTTTCTAGTAGTCCACATGGGGGATTTTCAGGCAGTCCACATGGAGGTTTTTCGGGCAGTCCACATGGCGGTTTCTCTGGTAGTCCACCTGTAGGTTCCATGCCAAAGTCATTTCCGCCGTTTCAGCATCCGAGTCACCAACTCTTGGAAGAAAACGGTTTCAAACAGCAGAAGTAAGTGATAATGCTTGATATTGCTGGTGTGCACAAAATGGTATATATTCGTATAGTTTGCATTTTCAAAGTTCCTCATGTGATTGTTCTTCATTTCAGGTACTTGAAGTATCATAAACGGTGTTTGAATGACAGAAAGAAACTTGGAATTGGTTGCAGTGAGGTGAACATCATTTCTTAATTTTTTTCTAGGAATAATATCTGGAAAGATGAAATGCTTTGTTGTGTCCACATTGGTAGTACAAAGATTTGAATCATTATCTCAAATACTAGTGCTTCATTATGTTCACTTCTATTTTGCAATTTCTACCTATTGTATGAATTATATTGCATGGATGTGTGGTGGAGTGAAAATTGTGCAGAGTTACTAGTTTTGGCATTTTTTTATATTAATTTGCAGTACTCATCATTAGCAAAATCTGTGTATCAAAATGAGATGGGCTATGATCTTCATTTATGCATGTTTTTTCAATCATGCACTGGCTTATTCTGGGAAATTCTTTTTGTATGTCTGCAGGAAATGAATACATTATACAGGTTCTGGTCCTATTTTCTTCGGGACCTGTTTGTGCCTTCTATGTATAATGAATTCAAGAAATTAGCTAAGGAAGATGCCGCTGCTAATTATAATTATGGTATAGAGTGCCTTTTCAGATTCTACAGGTATCCGTTTCAAATTTTTGTTGGTTATAGTAATTTGCTAATTTTCAAGTCTTCTGAATTTTCATCTACTGATAAAAAAAAATTCTTTATTTTCCTTTTGAGTCATTCACGCTCAGTTCTTCTGATCTTTGAATAATTTCTTGTTCAGTTATGGTTTGGAGAAGGAATTTAGAGATGATTTATACAAAGATTTTGAACATCTAACCCTGGATTTCTACCATAAGGGCAACCTGTATGGCCTGCAAAAATACTGGTAAAATCATATTGATTTCGCTGCACTTTTTCTGTCTTGTAGTTTCATTCAATCATTTTCCCAGTTCATGCAAGGTTGAGCATAGTGAAAAAAGTAAATCATATTGATTGGTAGTGCTATTATAGATTAAAATAATATCATCCATTGATAATCTCCTGTTCTAACTGACCACAATATTGAACTGAAATTTAACATTTTTGTTTATTCTTGAGGTTAGATCCATTGAACTCTTCTTAACATCATTATCATACTCCAGTCCAGGACTGATGTTTTGTTCTTTACATATGGAATTGGCAGGGCATTTCACCATTATCGGAAGATCCGCGACCACAAAGAACCATTGAATAAACACCCTGATCTGGACCGGTTGCTCCGGGAAGAGTACCGGAGTCTGGAGGATTTTCGTGCCAGAGAAAAGAGTGTGGTGAAGGAGGATTTGCATTGAGTTGAGTGATATGCCTGGTAAATAGACATGGCATAGAGTTTTGATGGCATTCCCAATTTTGATGACAAGTCTTGACAACATAACAATATGAGTTGTTGTGAAGTAACCGGCCTGCATTTTGGTTTGAATGGAAAAAGAGAGGAAAATTGTTTGTTTCAATGCCTCATCAAGAGGATTGCTGATTGCTTAGTGTTTTCAGGTTTCTTTGATGATGATGATGATGATGATGATCCTTTCTTTGGTGGATCTTGCAGACTTTGGGAGACACATTTTCTTGTCTCTAAAAATGTTGTACATAAAGATGATGGAGACTAGAAGTTGTGACATTACAGCATAAGAAAAAGAGGTTCTTGTTTTTATTTTTGGTGGGGGTGAAAAAGGGGAAAAGGGTTGTACTTATATCTTGCCAAACTTGAACAATAAGAGTGAGAATCTTCTTACTGTACTTTGTCTTCATTTCATTTATCTGACAATTCTTCTATCACCAAATTGGTATGCTTTCAAAATGAAGACATTTTTGGTACAACTATAATGGAACATGTCCTTTCCTTTGACTTTGTGAGTTACCTTTTGTTGTGGCAGTATTCCTTGATTTTGTGAAATAACAAAAGAAAATCTGAGTCTTTCTATTTGTAGACATTTAACGTGTTTAGTTACATTAACATGGTTTATTTGTGATAAAAAAACACTGGAGAAAAAGTTCTTCTGAATGTTAGAAACGGTGAGAATTAATATGATTTGGTTGAAACATTGAGAGATGTTATCTGAGTTACATACTTCGTATTAGACATACGTCTTTTTTTGATAACTGTGTATATCAAAAAAATGTATTACAAACACATTAATATAATAACAGTATTTTATTCGATATCTTTATTAATTATTATAATTGTTAAAGTTTATAGGAAAAAAAGTAAACATTTCCTTCAAAATCACTAGTAGTAGAAGGTAGAAAAGTCAAGAATATCAACAAGACTATCTCTTTGTGCCCTTTGATCCGGAACAGCATCCATTGTGAAATATGATAAAAAGACACACCGAACAATGAAGAATGAGTGTTTTCTTCAGCAACAACAAAACAACAAAACAATTTTTTTATTCGTCTTTTTGTTCAGGATAAAGAATCACAATTTAGAACCCACGATCAATGATTACAAGTCTCCATTAAAACACAAAAGCAACAACTGTAGAAATTGAAGGTCAAACATTTCCTTGGAAAAAGGTATCATGACTAACAGTTACAACCCTGATTATTTTTTACGGCTCCTCGTGTTGCTCTTGTTCCACCGTCAAGGTGGGTAACAAAGCCACAGCCTCACCATCAATGACAATAAGTTCACCATTCTTCAAGCACCTTGTCTTAAACTTTGCACTGAACATCGATAAACATTCATCAAGAAACACTAATCAGTCTCTGATTAAAAAAGAGTGCATAAAATCCCAACAGGACTAAACTTACAGATATCGATTTCTATTTGCTCTGACATTGGTTGCTTGCACTTCAGCAATAATCTGATCTCCAATATAGACCGGGAACTTAAAATTCAAGTTTTGAGATACATACACAGCTCCAGGCTGCAATTATCCATGATATTAGAAAAGTGAAGGAGCCAGGGAAGAATCAGAATGATTGAATACATAACTTCATATTATGGATGTCAATCTCTTCGATTTCCATGGGAAGCAATTAAAGTTTGAAGAGGGAGAGAGGTTTAAACTTACAAAACGTGAGGAGATGATATGAGGAAAGAGAGAAGCCACAAGCATCCCGTGTACCAGTGGACCTTCAAATCCAACATCTTTGGCAGCAGCAGACTCAGTGTGCAAAGGGTTAGAATCAAAACTCACCTTGGCGTACTGGAGAACATCTTCCTCAGTAAAAGCCCTTGCTTTTCTAAACACATCCCCTGGCTTAAGTACTTCTTGAGGAGTTACCGATGCAAAGCCTCTTAGTTTCAGACACTGAAGTTTGGTACGTTGTAAACTCCTGATGAACATTCTTGCGAAATTCCTGACTAAGTGAAATTCAAGTAAAGTTCACCTTAGGATTCCCACAACTAAAGACCAAGTACAGTGTACGTCATTACGGTAAAAAGAAAACGCAGAACAGATATGCAAATTTTCTTTTGGTTAAAGCATTTTAACAAACAGCTACCCTGCATGGCAATATTTGAATACATGTCACAACTAAATGTAACATGAATCGAATTTTATCCACAGAAAAGTTGATGTAAAACAAAAGATTGTGAAACTGCGATATCATAAAATACAGCATTTTATGAACGGACCTTGGTAAGTTTGGACTATTTTTACTCCCTTCCTATTTATTTATATAGTATATTATATAAAGCCGTTTTCGTAGGTTGTATAAATTTTAACATTTAGAATCGGAAAAAATTTGTCTTTGAAAAAATATATTTAAAAAATAAAGAAATGTGACTATTTGACACAGGATCATAACGGTTGAATAGAGATGAAAATAGAACAGATTATTCCACATATGTCTATTAAATAAATACCTATCAAGTTTAAATAAGTTCAGACATTTTAAAATGTTGGATCTTAAACCATTCAAAAGTTTTTTGTGCGTAACATACCTCCTTTTTTTATGTAAAGATGAATATCAACTTTTATTTGTATTATTACTTCAATTAATTTGTCTATATAAATTGAAGGCGAGTTAAGAAATTCACGCATTTGACATGTTAAATTTATTGAGATATTTAAATAAAAATATTTATTTATTTTTCTTAATTATTAAACGTGTTGATTTTCATAAAAGAATAAGTTTTATATTATACAGAATTATAAATAATAAGGAAAATCAATTAATATATTAATAATATGAGAAAATAGTAATTGTTAATAGATTTATTTAAGCTAATAACAAATGTTTTATAACAGAAAGAAATATCTATGATATTGAATAATATATTCAAATCTGACTAGGCTTTGCAAGAGAGAAATAAGAATAATATTTAATCGAAAATGAAATATATATTTCGTTTTACAGGGTCACCAATGATACTCTCAATGACATACAAAAATTACAATTGCAGCTAGTATTCCGGGTAGAGTTGAAAAAAAATTATTCATGCATAAAAAAAAAATTATAAAGCACCAACAACTAAAGTATTTCAGTATAAAAACCGCGGTAAAGCATGAAACTCTTGGTAGTGCAACAACAGATATTATGTATTCACAAAGTTTTGAAATTTTGAAAATTTATTTGAATACTTACTAAATATTGTAATTACAAAATTCACAATTAGTTTAACTTAAGAGATGTTGGAAAATAAAAATCGAACAAAATTAGTGATCTATCCATATTCTTTATTATATCATCTTATTAATTTTTAGAAGATAAAAATATATATAGTTTGTTATAAAAGCTAACAAAAAACTTTGATTTTGCAAACAAACAATTCAAACATTTGTAACAAACTTCTTTTGTTTTTAAATTATTCACATTAGTACCTTGTGAAACTTAAAATGGAACTTATATTTCACATTCCTCTGAATCAAATTAACTTAAAAATCACTTTCATTTGAGACCAGGGAAGCAAACCACACGTTACTACAATAGCTTTAGAATATTTTGGATTTGTAAAACTCATAGCTATAGAGTAAACCAGTTTTATCTTTGCAAATTCAGCTGCTATTTAATTCAAATCCTCAACTAACAATTTATATAAAATTGTAAAGTTAATTATTTGAAGTAAACATCTTTGAATGAAAACACGTAAACATTAAAAACACAAAAATCAAAGTCAAACATTTTGACTTTCCAGGGTAAGCATAATTTGAACTACCAAAATAAAAGAATATAACAAATTGCAATAAAGTAAATGAGGAAACTAGGTTTTAAAAAAAATGAACCTCCTCCCTCAAAAACTAAGATTAAACGCATTGGAGACATCATGCCTTTTCAGTTCAAAATATCATCAACCATAAAGCAACGAGAAAGTAGGACACCAAAATGCTTTCATATGAACACAGTAAAACACATTTAGCCTTTTGATAAACCAAGGATATATTCCAATAAACCACGTGTGTTCATAGTGCACGAACGATACTAAAACATTAAACTATCTTCAAAATGTGGAAGTACTTGATTATAGTAGAGCAAAAGATTAAACACATGTAAACGCAAGAGCAAAATGCTTGAACATGTGCAATAATCTTTCAAAATCCTACTGCGCACTCGTGCGTCAAGTCTAGCCCAAGTAAAGTCAAATTGTCTTCCCAGTTACTAATCAGCATTATAGTTCATCCCGGTTTCCTTTGTAAAGCTGCATTAGAATTTCCTCAGCAGAAGAACATAGAGCTAGAGACATTATCATTCAACCTAGGCAATTGAGGGACAGGGTGAGCTCCACTATGACTAGAAGCTGTCTCCGATCTTTCCTCAAATTTCATAAACTGCCCCATCTGAGTAGCAGCCAAGTGAGCATAACATATTGGAGCAACTGCAGAAATTCAATCACCAAATTAAACATACTTACAACCAGAAAAAATAAACAAATAAAGCAAAAAAAAAGATCATGACAAATTACCAACAGATATGGCAGTGGTGCTCCTCTGATACCTGTTGACACAAGTAAAAAAATCTTATTCCAACGACTCTAAATGCCAAGAGAATAAATAGTAATCTATTGAAAACCCAGCAACTTACACGTATGACAATGAGTGCACAAGCTCCTGCAGATCATCAGCTGAAAACCCAATCTCATCTAACAGTACATGATAATGAGTAGGCCTACTAGTACCCTGAATTTGTTTCAAAATAATTAAACATGTTCACGGAAGTTGTGACAAAAACATCACTACGAATTGCACGTCTCGACGACAGATTCAAACTCATAAAACCACGTTAAAAGTAGTAATGATAAAATAAAAATTGAACAAGAAAGTTTGAATACTCACAATCATTCCAGCATGTGCACACATGTAAAAATCATAGTTCCGAGGATGACAAATTTTGTTATCAATTACGGTTCCTGCACAAAGAAAAAAGATCAAATAACAAAACAACTAAATATTATTGAATCTAGCAAAACTTCCAAAGCTCAGATACCAGGAGGAACATTGTCGGGAGCATCTGCTTGAAAGAACTTAGTATGGTGGTTCTTTTGAGCCACAATAACCAAAAATTTGGGATTCCACTTCTCATCTAAAAACTTGCAAGCCTAATTTAAAAAAGTAAACATTAACCACAAAATACTCAACAAAATACATAGTTAAAATATTGTTTGTTCAGATCATGAAATACGCACCTCAATAATCTGATCAAGCTCGATGTTTAAAACTTGATTGAACTGGGACTCACTGACACCATCCCTAAATAGAACAAAATATAATCCAATAAAGAACAATAACAAAACTGATGTTTGAGGAAGACGTAAAAAGCAATAAATATGTATGCATCAACAAAAACTATTGTCCTACGGCAGAATACCATAAGTATGAGTCTACAGCCATAACAAAATACAAAATGTTTCAAATATTCACGAAATAATAAAAAATCAACAACTACAAAATAAAGATTTGCGGAGCATACCGCTTCACCGTAATTTGAAAGCATCATTCTAAAATTAATCACTAAATTAAAAAAGGGAGATTATTTAATAAATCAATACATAGACCTAGAACAAAATACTTAATAAAACATTAGAACAACAAAAATAAGTACAAACGCAATTTAAAATTCGGGAAAATGTTAACCTGAAGATTATTATATTGTCAGGCTTTCTATTCCCAGAACTTCTATAGAAGTCAACAAGTAACTCCCTGCAAATATAAAATAAAAAAATAAATGTATATTTCCATATAACACAGACCATGTTAAAAAAAATGTACATTGCTTTCCAATTTTGTAATAAAACTGGAATTGACTTCATAATATATAGCAAGAAATACTATAGCAACGGGGTTAAATAAAACGGATGAACTCATAAAAGTAAGGACAAGTGTATTAAAAAAGAGATAATAAAAAACTGTATACATATATAGCTGCAATAGATATAAAAGATATATATCTATAACGTCTATTAATAAAACAAAATTTAATAAAATAGATGTCAAAAATAGTCAAATTCAAGTACTACAAACAAATATACGTTTACCTAATTATGCCTTCATCCACACCATCAGAGACTTTCTTAAACAAATTGTCAATCATTTCGACCTTAGGAGACTGGGTTCGGACACATGCTCTATACTTTGATATTAGAGGCCACTCCAGAGAGCTAACCACCTAAACATAAAGATATTACTTGTGCAATGTTAAATAATTGTTGGTTTGAAATAAATGCGCATCACCAAAACACAAGACACCTAAACAATTACCGCTGCAATTGATGGAATGTCGGTCTGCCCTGGGGAGCCATGAGACACGTCCATGCCAATAACGATGGTGGGAGCTCTCGAAACAACTGGGATAGAAGGAGCATGTTCAGCTCCTAAAATAGAATTCAAGCCACCAAGCTGCACAACAAATAAAAATCAGTGATAACAAACGAAATACAAGATGTACAGTATAAATATATTTACCAAAAAAAGAAACAAGACAATGAAAATAACATACCTTGGCATTGATCTTCAGTAGAACATTGGTTAAATACTGATCATTGACCCTTTGAGGCGCTATACACTGTGTAACAACCCCGAAATCAGCAAGATTCCTCTTCTTCCACGGACCTTCCAGGTTCAATTAATTTTAATCAATAATGAAACTTAAACAATTACATATGCAAAGCAGTAATATACAGTTAAGGATAATCATATACATTACCATAGAGTTCAGAATTTTTCCTATCAGGAAGAAGACAAAGGAGAAATTGTGGAGCCCCTGGAAGTTTAGACTGCACGAACTCAAGCATTTTCTCCACTCTAACCAGAGGTGGGGATCGTTTATTGCGAAAATCTTCTTCAAATACATCAAAAGGTTGCTCAATCGCCTATCAAAAACAAATAATAAATATAGTCAGCATGTTTATTATGCTTCCAAGTGAACATTTAAATGGAAAACTTACAATTCCTTTCATTTGACCGCACTTGAGGAGATCCCTAACAAGTCCTCGTACATCACATCGGGCAGAAAAGTTAACCACAGCCCATTTATCAATTTTTACAGGCCTTACTAATTTCTGGAGAAAAAAAGTCCAGTCAACGAAAAATCCGAACAGTTAACTAAGAAGAACAAATGTAGAAGAGAAGCTGAATTAAATATACCTTTTGATTGAAGTTCCACCTCCCATTTCGGGGATTGAAATCCTCCCCATTTCCAAACTTTAACTGAACATAATGTTTATTATCAGTTTCAGATTCAACAAAACATTGATAATTAATAAATCAAAGTTTATAATTTGTCTTAGACAGCACATAAAAATTGATCATACGAACATAAAAACTGGTAAATCTAATGTCTAAATACATAAAACAATGATAATACCTACAAAAGAAAGCCATCACTCACACATTGACTGAATAAACCAAAGACAAGGGAACGCCAACTTACAACCATTTTTAGAAAAATTAACAAAGCAGTATTTAAAAAATCAATTTAGCAAAAGATTGGATAGTGTTCAGTTCAAATTTCAATTTTAATGACGTGTATAAAATCTAAATATACAAATAAGACAGACAATAGACAATTCAAAGTACTGACATAATTAGAAAACCATTAAAATATTTACCCTTGGAGCTTGTAAAACACGACCTTCAACTTCAGTAAAGCCAGAGTTGATAGAAATACCACAATTACGAAGCATAGGTTCAGAACCATAATTGCTTCGACTCAAAGCCTGAAATAATAGAAGTAACATCAGCTCCATCTATAAATGTTTGTTTGAATCATAGCAATTGGTCAAAAAAAATTACAAAGAGACTAACATCTGTCAACACTCTCATCCTCTCTGGCGGCTTCTGCCTGGACTTCTCCACCAAAGAGGATCTTTGTAGTGTGGTTAGAGCTTTAGTATAACGTTGAAGGGATACCAAAGAGCAAAGCTAGAAAAAAAAAATTGGAAAAAACCTTAATTAGTGATGTCCGATTTCATTTTCAAATTGTCTACTAAACAAAAACAAGTCAACAAAATATACCTCAAGGGGAATATATGTTGGCCGCTTGGGCTTTCCAACATTAATACATGGTAGATCACCTGAGTAGCGGAGATCTATGTTCCGACGATTAACAAAATAATCAAACACAGTCACCTCCTCAGTATCATCACCATCCACCCCACCCTTTTTCTTTAAGGTAAACCTAAAATATCCACACCATTAAAATCCTCACTTTTCGGGCTACAATAACAGAAATGTAGAAAATTAATGAACAATGACAAAAAAGGATAATGAAATACAGTTGGTCTTTGCATGGGAGGTCACTGAGCCCAGTAATTTTATACTCTTGGTTGGATGGACTTGCTTTAATCCTTAAATTTTTCAGCGTTCTCTTGGCCTGTTCAAAATAATTAAATAAAAATGGTATTGTTGAAAACAAAAACCAATGACACAACACAGTGCAGATTTGTCAGAGAATTTGCTTACCTTCACCCAGTCAAGAGAAAACGGATCTTTCACATTCTGATTGGCAATGAGGAAGTCCACCACAGGCCCAGGGGTAACAATCATTGTAGTTGAGACATCTGAAATTTATTTTGAATATATTAAATCCAATTAGGAAGAATGGATTCCCTGCAAAAGTAATTACCACAAGGAAGGAAGTCCAAACAACAGATGATACCTATGTTAAGGGACAAGCCACTCTGCGTGGTTCTAAAACTAGAATGAAATCCACGGCAGCCAAGCACACCTCCTCCTACATCAGCAAAATTCTTGGGATCATTGTGGAAGAATGATTGGCGCACAAGCAAACAGCCCCTGCAGATAGACATTATTGTTAGTAAATAATAACAGGCACACACACAAAGAGATAAACCATAGTGTTATCAAAATTCAATAATGATATTTATGGAATAATAAGAAATTAGTATAAATCACACACTGTTTAGCAGCATGCTGCCTCAGAATGATATCAAGAACTCTTATTGCTTCCTGATAATTATCAGAATCCTGTCCACGCAGAGCATTGACAATGGCTTGTAGTGGAATCTTTGAAGCAAAATTTATCTCAACTTTAAAAGTTTTGGCTCTATTTGGGCGCCTCATCCTCTTCTTGTCGCTCTCACTAAATTCTCCATTTCCTTCAGGACTGGCATTTCCATTATTTCTGTCCATACATGTTCCAGAATTTTACAGAAAAAGTTAAACAGCTAAAATAATCGCATGTAAGCCAGTATTCAAAATGAAAAACCACAACATATGAACCTGCCAGTAGAGACAACATCCTCGAGAACCACAGTAAACTCAAGACGATTACGGGCAAGAGAGCCAAGGGTAAAAAGAGTTTTCTCGCCATCATATGCAAAATCCTTCCCGTTCAGTTCAGAATTATATGTTTCCTGAACCCTGTCGAGGACCTTTCTCCCCACACCCTTACCCTCTACAGGGCGTCCATCTTCATAAGAAAGAGATACCTGCTCAAAGATAAACAATGAATACACAACTCCAACATATACGGAAAATAAAAAATACAGAGTAAACAAAAAGGCATACACTATACTGAAAAAAGTGACCGTCAGTGTTTCCAACATTCACTCTGAAGTGATTGGTGAGAAGCCGCAACTTATTCCCTTTAGAAGCAACGCCACGCCTCGCCATTGGAAGCCTCAAAACCTTTTTCTTGTCCGGCTCCAGTTTGATAGGCACTACATCTGATGGGATAGCAGGTGGTGGCGGAGGCAAGGCATCCTCAGTTCCATTTGTCCCGGAAGAAGACATCTCCTATATTCTACATGAAATAACTTAAGCGCATTAGTTGAAAATAAAATACATAAAAGTTCCAAAACTAATACATGCAACCATGACAATTTGCAAAACCTACATTATAACAAATTTCTGCGCAATAACAGAAAATAACAAATATACTGCAAATAAATGTAACAAAATAAACCTAGTTTAAAAGAGGAGAAACAGCTAATAGAGCATATAGTTTCTTATTTAATTTTTTAAAAAAAATCTATTATATCAAATCAGTAAAATGTTGCAGTGAAATAAACCTAACACTATAGAAATTTAATTTATTATACTCATACTAGATCCCAACCCTAAGCAAATCTCAAAAAAATTAAGCCAAATGCAGAAAACCTAAGAAAAATGCAGAAAACTCAAGCAAAATGCAGAAAACTAAAGCAAAATGCAGAAAACTCAAGCAAAATGCAGAAAACTCAAGCAAAATGCAGAAAACTCAAGCAAAATGCAGAAAACTCATGCAAAATGCAGAAAACTCAAGCAAAATGCAGAAAACTCAAGAAAAATGCAGAAAACTTGAGCAAAATGCAGAAAACTTGAGCAAAATGCAGAAAACTTAATATATTACCGACATGCAACCATGAAAATCTGCAAAACCTACATTATAACATATTTCTGTACAACAACAAAAGATAACAAATATACTATACATAATGTAACAAAATAAACCTAGTTTAAAAGAGGAAAAACAGATAATGTGGCATACAGTTTCTTATTTACTTTATTTTTTGCCAAAATAAAAATCGATTATACCAAATCAGTGAAAATCAGTGAAATGTTGATGAAAAATAGGGAAATAAACAGAACACTCTAGAAATTTAATTTATTATACTCACACTACATCAGAGACCTAAACAAACCTGAGAAAACTTAAGCAGAACGCGGAAAACAAAATGTTCAAAAGTAAAATGTGCATTTATGTTCAAAATAAATGAAAAAAAGACAAGGATCAAGGTTTATACACATGCAGCAGATAAAAACTACAGGAATCAACAACATGCAGAAGGAGAAAGAGGTGAGCAAAAGAAACAGGCCAGAAACAGAAAATGCAGCTTGTCAACCGGAGATATAGCAACCCAAACAACGAGATAGGTTAAATGAAAAGCCAAATTAGTAAAATAAAGAGGTTGTTCTTCACTCACCAGAATCGAGTGTAATCACAAACCCTAATAATCTTCAACACTTTGGTTTCCACTCCTCCTCTTATAGCAGTGGCAGGGAGAGAGAGTTGTAAACACCTGTTCGTCTCCTCTGAACATAAAAAGGAAACGAAAAAGGGCTGACTCCTCTCACACGTTGATTATCTGATGGGCTGACGTGTAGGGCCTTGATCTAAGCACATCTTAATGACGGTTACCATACCGTCAGAGGACCCCACTACTATCATCATTTGTTTTTTTAATAAATCAAAACGTTGTCCTTCTAATAAAAAAATTATTTTCCCATTCACTTTTGTTTGTGGCTTTGGGTTCGGATATAATTCCGTTTTTCAAAATAAAAAAATTAATGTGGATAATCATCAAAAAATAATAATTACAGCAAGTACATCTTTCGGTCATCTAAGACATACAGAAGTTAATATATATATATAATCACCAAAATATTAATTAGATATAACTAAAATAAATAAATGAATAACTGTTAAAAAGGTGGAGAAAGGTGATTATGATGGCATGGAAGACCCATTTCTCCCAACATTTATTCTTATTTACTAACGAATTAAAAACTAATTATTACAAAAAATAAATAAAACTTATTTAAATTAGTGGTATGGCTGTCGATAGGAAAAACGTGATCAACCTAATCTAAACCGAAAATTGAATCAAATAATTGTAAATAGTTGAATTTTGTTTTTCCTTTTCTTGGTTGGGCGGTTGAGTTGATTAAAAAATTGAAGTTAAATATAATTTTATTCTTTTAATTTTTAGTAAAACTTATAATTAGTTTAATTTAGTCATCTAACTTTAAAAATTTAAATTAATACTTATTGTTATTTTACATCTTCTTATCTTTTTCATGTTTATTTTTTTATTTCTTATTTTATTTAATTAGTCCTTTAATATAGTTTTTATAAAATTTTATTGGTTAAAAATTAATATTATATTTATTTTGTTGACTATTTTCTTAATAATATTGTAAATGTGTGATAATTAATTTGATTGTATCAACGATAATGTTATCAGATTTGGCGTTTAAATTATCAAATAAATTTTAAAAATTTAACCAAATTTGATTAAAATTACTAAATTTACCTAAATTTTAAAGATAGAAAACAAATATTTAATATAAAATTTAATTAAAATGACTAAATTTACCTATATTTTAAAAATGAAAACTGAATTGATAAAAAAGTTTGAGTAAAAAAATACTATTTTCAATTTTCATCGGAAATGAAAGGATCAAAATCATATTATATTATATTCACGGCTTGAATATACATCATATTTATAAACAAATTATATAATTTATAGTTAAAATTTATGACATGTATTTATTATAATATCTTTTATATCTATAAAAGGATACATTAATGATAAAATAATTTTAAAAAATTATTAGTTACTAAAATATAGAATTTCATTTAAATATAATAAATATTTTGATTTTAATTTTAATTTAAAAATTAAAATATACCTACTTGTTAGAAGAATATATTAAAAGATAAAAATGTTTTTTTAGTTGTATGTTATTAATATAAATCGATTCAGTCTATTAATTTGATTTTGTATGACAATGTTGTAGATTTTATTTCACCTCATTGTAACGCAGTTTTCACTGTTATCCATTAAATTCTTCTAAATTTGTTGAAAATTATTATATTTTTAATTAAGTCGATTGAGGTTTTGTGTTTGTTAACAATAATAAATATGAATTAAAAGGGGCAAGAGGTTGCCCCACCCCTCATACAAAAAACCATAAAATAAGATAAAAAGTTGAAAAGAAAACAAAATTGAACCTAATACACATAATAGTAAAAAAATCCAATATTTGGAAATAATTTAAAAACAAGACACTTAATTACATTTATTATTATACCAAAGTTGTTCGAATGGTTTAAGATATATTTTTACACTATTATGATAAATATAAAATTTATTTATCTGTTTTTTAACTGTCTTACATGTGTTATTACCTTATAAGTACAAAATATATTACTAACAGTTTCATCGTCAGTATTGCACATACATATGCACTACTTTCCATCCAATTATATTTTTTATTGTGTAGATTGTTTTTCATGGTCAAAAGTTGAGTTTATGACAATGTTTTAGGTTTCCACACTTGTCATATTTGAGTTCTTTCTGAACATTACTTTCAAAAGTTAATTCTTAATTAACTGATTTCACTGCTTATTGATAGGTTTTATCATCCCTTTAATACCACTCATCATCCTGTGTCAGTTTATACTTTCTAGTTGTTTGGATAAATTCGTCAGGTTTCTCTCACTCAAACAAATTTATTCTCCAAGGTATAAACCATTACCACCTGTCATAAATCCAAAACCAAAATCACCTCATATATCTTCCTTTGAAATTGAGTTTGTATATATAATCTTTGATAGTTATTTGTTAACCAAATTTTCTCAACCCAATTATCTTTTCCAAAATTTATTTTATTACTTTTACATACACTCAATTTTATTTTTATAATGAATCAATTATGTTCTTGTCCACCTCACATGTTGTCGCAATATCTCCCCACCACTACGATTCATAGTAAAGTCCTTCACCACATCCAAGATTTTTCAATCTTCATATTTGAAACATAATATATCTTTCTACAACCTTATCATCATTTTTAAGTCTCCTCTTAATAATAGATCAATTGACCTTTTATGTATTTAAACATTAAATTTAATTTAGTTATTTTCTATTTATAAATTAAAACTGATTTTAATTTTAAGTATTTCATATGGTTGTAATGCAATAAATTGCACAATGATTTTTTTTGTAATGGATCATTTATTTAATAAAAACATATTTTAATATTACGGTATATAATCTTAATCTTAATTAATAACAAATAAAGTTTAAATATTCAAAAATCATGTTAATTATAATGTACTTCTAAGCATTAATATTGTAAAATATTTTACCAAAAATCAATTTAATTATAATGTACTTCTAACCATTAATATTTTAAAATATTTTACCGAAAAAGGTTTAGCGGCTAAATTTTTATTTAGCCCTATAAAACAACTTTTGAGAATAATTTATAGTTATAAGATAAATGATAGTTTGACAAACTTCAATAAACAACTATTTTTAATAAAATGAACCCTAAAACTTTATTATTATTTTTTTGTAATTTCAATAAAAAATAACAAAATTACTCTATTTAGTAATTTAGTAAAAAAGTTGTTTGTACAAAAAATCATTTTTGTTTAAGATATGAATGTCTAAGGAACACTTATAATTATTTAAAAAGTTGATTGTTATTTCAATCTCATCTATTCCTTTGATCTATTTTTCTCAAGTAAATAAATTCAACTTTTGTTTTTCTTAATTCATGATTTTTTAGAAAAAAATAGTTTAGTTTGTTAATTTGCTTTGTCGTTTTTTTTTTTTATATAATGACTAATGTTCATAGTTTCTTTTTTTTTTTCACCTTTACTAGATGATGTATTGTTCTAAATAACTATCTTTTTCATTTAAAAAAGTTTTGTATCTATAATTAAAGCTAAGCAACATAAGTGGGATAGAAAGTTATTCAACCATGAACAATTTCATATTGTGACTAAACAAAAACAAATCATCAAAGTATAACTCATAACTCAACAGGAAAATATGTTGGCTGCTTGGGCTTTCCAACATTAATACATGGGAGATTCCATGGAGATCTATGTTTCTATGTTTAACAAAGATTTTTTTCCTGCACCTCCAAGGTTTGTTTTACACTTCCTAACATTTTTGGATTCTCTGCAGTAATTACCTCAATGGTGAGGTAAAGTCTCTGTTATTCACTAACCAGAAAGACAAGCACACCCCTAAAGCATGAACAATACCTCTTCCTCTTCTCTGAGCTAAGAAGGAAACAAAAATTACTCACTCTGTGGTGAGCCTTTGCTAGTGTTTCCACTCTCTTCCATTCTATCAAGTTGATGACGACGTGAAGGTTATTGCAAGTAACATTAATTGTTTCATGACGAAGGTTAAGTGAGTCAGATCATAATTATAATTTCATAATTTAATTGTGACGTTTGGACAGTTACATCTTTAAATAAAAAAAAATTACATTCTGATTATTGAGTATAGCTTTTGATATAATGATAAATATAATTTATTTAAAAAATAAATCAATCAAATTCATTATTTTTGAAAAGGTTAAAATAAGAAAAATATAGAAAACATGTAGTGTTAACTATTTTTAATCCATTTTATTTCGCTAATAGTTAAAAATAAAGAGAACATTTTTTATATTTATAATATGTAATGTAGGTTTGTACAAAAAGGATGAATTATTCTTGTTTCGGCAATCTTTAATAATAGTTCGCAAATCTCTAAGAGGGGTTAATCATACGGCTCCACAAATTATTAATTATTTATTATGTTATCTTTTCCATTACTTTTTTGAATATTAATATATTAAACGCCTCTTTTTCATTAGCAAAAAATAAAGGAAATATAATCGTATAAAATTTGATAACTTATGTATTTAAAAACTTAATTTACTCATATAATTTATAATTTATATCTATAATTTTATAATTTATATTTTTTAAACTTAATTTACGAATTATAATTTAGATGACAAATTAATTATTTATATTATCGATATGCAAAATATATATATATATATATATATATATAATTGTTTATGTATATTGTGAGGACCTAAAAAATAGTAGTTTAGAATGAGTAAGTATTTAAAATAATGGAACTCGATAATTTTATTATTAAAAATCTTAAATATAAATAGAAATCTAATAAACGAGTTTCATTAGTTATAAACATTTTATCTCTCTAAGAATTGTTTCTAAAATCCCCTTTGTCTTCTCTCTAAGTTTCTGATTCTTGTAATCATTTGTTCAACGATAAGAGACCGCTAGGGGGATTCCTGTGACACGCCCTACGTTTCTATCCGATCAATTTCTCAAACAAAGTAAGTTAATTTTCTGGTCTTTTATCTGTTTTTGTCTAAATCTCATTGCATGCGGATCATTCTAGACCGCATGTGCCTTCTGAGTTCTCCTTATGTGTTTCCACTGATCAGTGGTTCTATTGATGCACTTTGATCATGTTCTTGTTGTTCTTAGGGAGAATTGGGGACTCTATCGGGTTGTGAGGTGTATTTGGACTCTCTGTGAATTGTCTGTATAGTATCTCAGGTAAGGGAAGCTAATATTTATCATGTCTCACAAATCTATTAGAAATGTTATTACGTGATTATTCTATAATTGACTGATGTGTTTGATATGTGGAATGGGTTGTGATGTTTGAAAATGATAAATACTTAGGTTTTATCTGATGTTTGAGAATAATTGTATGCTATAGGTGCAATTAGATGCAATTTGTGTGATTATGTTGATAGAATTAACGTGTGATACTTGAATGGTCTTTGTAGAGGTTTTGGGGTTGTATGGATTGGTTGAATAGGTATAATTTTGCTTAAATCAACTTCTCTAGAATTGTGTAGATTTGCTTACTCGCTGGGCAAATAAGTTGATCTGCATAATTATGCAGAACACTTATCTGCGGAATTATGCATATTCGTAGACTCGCTAGGCGAGTAATACTCGTTGGGCGAGTAATACTCGCTGGGCGAATTTCTAAGTTAGAAAATTCCAGTCCTAGACCAGTGGTTGGGCGAGTGCTACTAGCTGGGCGAGCATAGGCCAGTGGCTGGGCGAGTTGTACTAGCTGGGCGAATTTCTAGGAGGAAATTCCATACCTGACCAGTGGATGGGCTAGTGCTACTAGCTGGGTGAGCATCAGCCAGTGACTGGGGAGTGATACTAGCTGGGCGAGTGTTACTAGTTGGGCGAGTGTTACTAGCTGGGCGAGTAAGTACGAAATTGAAACTTGCATTCTTGAGTGATTTGAATGATATTTTTGTAGTTATGGAAGCTTTTTAATTATTATGAATGATGAGTACATGATATGAGATTGTTTATATGATACTAAGTTGAGATTGGTTGATGCTAACCCAAGGAGGATTAACAATGATTGTGGTAGTGTATGCATTGAGGTAGGGATTGTCTTGGCAGTTATCCTGACGCTCTAATAACCATTCAAATTCTCAAGTAGAGAGGAATGGGGTATGTGGTGAGAGGAGCAGGAGGTCCTAGCCTAGGACCATAGGTGTTAACGGACTAACCTTGTATGTGGTAGAGTTTTACTCTGTATTTGTCGCTCTGCAGAGCATTAGATGCCACTACAAGTGCACAACTGCCTGGATCCAACTTCAATGCATGAATCCAGATTAATTGGGTCTTAGATTATTAATTTGTGTGAAACTAATTGATTATTTGTGCTTTTTGTATGTTATTAATTATAAAATTGATTTAAGTTCTCTTTTAAAATCATTAGCTTACCCTTCTTTTGTCTTTTTTCTTTTTGGTGTTTGTTATTCCTTGTCATGATCACCTGATTGGTGTGATCAGTTGAAGAGCTTGCAACTAGCCCCGTGCAGGGAAGAGGAGGAAATGCTGCACAGTAAAGTTTTATGGAAATTCTAGTGTTTTTAGTTTAGACTTGTGTTTTCTCTTTTGAAAACTCTAGTGCAGGTTGTGTATATAAATTGCATAGCAGTTTATCTAGTTTTGTGGGATGACTGTAACATATTGTTTATATTTTGGGTTCTATGTTTTGAACTATCAAATATGTAATGTTTTGTTTGATGGTTTAGATTGTTAAATGGGATGTTACACATCTAGTTTATTTAGCTAGTTATCAAGAAGATTAATAATAAACTCAGAGTAATAATAGTATTAATAGGTTGTAAAAAAAATAATAGTACTTCAAAATAAGATACATGATATAAGAGAGAAAACTAATTTTGTAATATATTTGAAGATGTCCTTAAAGGACAAAACGCAAACACATATTCATTTGAAAAGTATAGAAATACATAATAATAAAAGAATATCACTTACCACACCTTTAAAACAATAAACATAGTATTATTTCTAATCAAAACTTTGTTAACACAAAAATGATATAAAGAGGTTTTGATTGTTGTAATATAAAGTTAAATATCAAAAGAATTCTATATCGTAGAACTGGTTACATTTTTCATATTTCATATGAGTTAGGACATCAATATATCCTACTATTTATATATATATTTTGTAATAAAACAAAAATCTATAACAGTGTGACTCCTTCGTTTATTATAAATAAATATTCTTCTATTTTACTTTTAATAATATTTTAATGTTACATTATAAATTTTTCCCGTGCAAAAATATCAATATATAAACAAAATAAAAAAGTAAAAGTATTACCTCTATTAATTAATTAATTAATTATATATATATATATATATATATATATATATATATATATATGTATTATATCAATTTCTTTCCTGTTGTACATCATTGCCAAAACATTTATTGCATGTTGTAACTGATTGGCTTCTATCTTTCCATTGTTGTTTTTCGAACAATTAAACTAAGGGTAAGAAAAAAAATTCCATTTACTTAATGTTTAATCAATTACCTGCCGTGTTTTTAAGTTACTAATATGTTGATTTTTTTCAGAGAATATAACATTAAATAAATATGAGTCAAATTAATATAAAAAATTATTTTCAATACAAAATCTTAAGTTAAAAAGGTGGTGAATTCCCCTTTTATGGTCATTATTACTTTATCTAAAACTTAAATTTGATCCTTGAATTTTTTATATAGATGTTGCTAAAAAATATAATTTTTATAAAAATCTTTTTTATTCATCTTAAACTACCTTTTCTCACCTTTTATATATATATATATATATATATATATATATATATATATATTATTATATAAAAAAAATATATGATTAATATCTTTATAAAATTGTATGAAGTATGTTCTATCATATGTTAATATTTTATTTAAATCAGTTTAATTTTACAAACAAAATTAAAATAAATTTATTATAATAAAGAAATTGTACATTTTCGTATATATATATTGATGTTGAGCATACTTAAGTAAAAGAACTTTAGTAGTCCTGACGCCAAGCGTTCGTTAAGCGCGTTCAAGTAAGTGAACTTAAGTCAAAAAGCTAGAAGTTGCTGCTGATTGTTCCCTTGACAATGAGACTTGTGAGTTTCAAGGTTGAGGGCACCCTGTTACCATTGAGCATCATTCTGTTGTGTGTTCTGTTTTGTTGTTTTTCACATTCTTTGATCTGTGTTCCTATTATTATGTTGTTCAAAGAAGTTTTTATTTTATTACACTTTAAAATGGTATGAATGGATGTAGGGCATTTTTAGAGTAGGAATCCCATTGAATGTGTGACTTTTTTAGTGTATACATTTAGTGGCAGAGGATTGAAGGGCATATCAAGGTCATAGCTCCCAAATATTTTTTTTAAGATTATATGTGTTTTGAATCTTTTTAAATTATATATATTAAAAAAAAATTATTTGTATCTTTTTAAATTAGATAGTAGTATATTGAAAAATTAATAAATATTAAATTAAGTATTTTTTTTCTTCTTCTATAAAGTACAACATTTAATGTTAATAAATAACAAAAAAATAAAACAAAATATAATAATGAAAAAAATTTATTAAGATAATTTTTATTTTATTTTCAATTAATTTTTTACTAATAAATTGGTAATCAAAAGTAGAAGAGTTCCTATTTTATTTATGATAGGAAGCACCCAGGTAATGTATATATACATAAAACATAAATATAAGGTAAGAAAACTATATTGAAATAGATTAATAATATTAGGGCTAAAAATAAGGCATTGACACCGTAACAAAAGCCATAATAATTAGAAATTGATTTTGAAATAAATTTTTGTACCTATATTAGCCCTCCTCAAACTGATAATATATGTTAATCATTTCGAGTTTGGAAAATATGGATCTAAATGGTGCTGGTGCAAAAGGTTTTGTATAAATATCAGTTAATTGTTGTGCTAAAGGAAATGATAGAAGATTAATTGATTTTGCCTACTTGTATTAGTTTATTGTTTCTTACATGTTGTACTAGTCTCTCACACTTATGTGTTTTCTTTTGTTACTGAAAAATAATAATTCTCATTATTTATGTCCTTATTTTTCCTATCTTATCTTCCACTATTAAAGAAAAAGGAAAATTATCTATTATCTTACTTGATAGTGAAATATTTATTTAATATTTAACATTATTTTTCATCTCATGACCATTTTGTATATTTATCTTTTATGAATATAGAATAACAAATTATGTATTATGTGATTTTTCATAGTCGGTTTTTAATTGTAACTTGATTATCATTTTTTTAATAATTATGTCTTTTAATTTTTTATTAGATTATGATAAATTATTCTTTAGTCTTAAACTTCTTTTTTTGAATAAGTATATTAATGAAAAACAAAAAATTAAATTCATTTTTTAGAATTGACAAAAGAAAAACTACTAGTGAATATGAAAACAAGATAATATAGTTGTTCATCGCATAAATGAATGAAAGTTTGTGAAGACTTTTGAATTAATCTATGCATATTAATAAAATGGAAGATGAATATTTTGCAGATGATATGATTATTTATATTGAAAAAAATAGCTGAAAAATTTAGTTATATGATTCAATTATTGATGAGTTAAGAATATGAAAAAACGATGGACAATCTTTTAAATATGTGAACATTTTTTTATAGTCATGACGATAATAAATTACATATTATTTTTTATTGAATTAGTGGTAATAGTATTAAGTTTATAAATTTTGAGTATATTATTGAATTTGTCAAGATTTGACACTGTATGCATTGATGTATGGATTTAAACAAGGCTACATCCTAACACTGTAATAACCATTGACACTCGTATAGTGTATAACGAGTTATGTGGTATGTAACGAGAGTCACACAAGGTCATATTTTGAAGGTAGGATAGTGGTCTCAAACGTGAAAAGGATTAACCTCATTAATGATAAAATGAAACTCATTAGCAATGGCTCTACAAAACAGTACATGTCACCACAAGTGCATGTCTTTAGTGATTCCGACGTTAAATGCATGTATTCGGATAAATGAGTTTATAAGAGTCTTTGATTTAATGGTATACATTTGTGTATTAATGTTTGGAGTGCATTGTATTGTGATGTAACATGTTTTATTAAGATATGATTTTCCTTTTACAAATTAGCTAACCCTCTTGTGTCTATTTGTCTTGTTTGTGGTTGTCTCTTTCTTTTTCAATTATCATTCTATTGGTGTGAGCAGATGAAGATGCAGGATTAGGAACACCATTAGAGAATGAGGAGCCAACAAATAGATTCGTTGTATGTTTTGGAAGCATTAATAGTTAATTTCGATATACAACTTTGGTTGATTTTACGTGATTGTAGAAATATCATATTTTTATAGTCTTATTTCTTGAGAAGTTGTATTAATGTATTTCATACTTCAACCATTTTAGATATTATTACAAAATGTCTTATTTTATTAGTTTTGTGATATCATGGAAGTGTTAAGAATGTTAATTTTTAATTATTAAATAATTTTTTGAAATTTAGTAAAATCCCTCTTCTAAAGTACAATTATGATTTATAATTATTTTGTGATAAAGCTTAGTTTCATGACTTACTTTTTTTAAATCGTTTTTATTGTTCTTTTATATTTTAAATAATGTCTAGTAACATGTTCTAAGATTTTGTTTAATTGTTAAGAATCATTATTTAAAATTTCATGAAATTGTGTATAGACGCACATTTTTATTTTGGTAAGATTTTTCTTTTATTTTCAATGTTTTTGATTTTTTTTGGTAGGGTGAGTTTTAAAACTTTTTATATTTATCCGTGAATTTGTTTTTTTAATTATATTTATTTTTAATTTTAAAAAAACTCGAATATAATAAAATAACACTTTATTTATTTATTTATTTTATAAGGAAAGTTTTAAAATTTTAGATGATTTAATATATTAATGAAATTAATTATGTTAACGTTGTTATTGTTCCAAATTTTCCAAAATACATTCAATTGACCTAATTAATTTCCTTAATTAAAACTAAATTGTCTAAAATTATAAAAAACTTTTCCATGAGATAAACGTTTTTCTCAAATATTAATTTAAAAATAAAATAAAATAAAAGAACAACCCAAAAGAATCACCTTTTTTTTTAAAATAGGATGTAGAAAAAACATAAAATCTGAGAATATGCAACTGTACTCTTCACAAAGTCTTCAAAATCATTATAAAAACATATGTCCAAACACAATTATTAACAAAGTAAAAAATTTCAAACTGAAGCACGATGCTAAGAAGACGAAAAAAAACAAAAAATATAATGCAAATCAATACTTCTAAAACATAAAACAATACAGAGAGATAACGTTGAAGCAAAATAATTACAAATTTATATACAACAGGTTTTTACGAATCTTTTCTTTTTATACCTTTTACATGATTCCAGCTCTAAAAGACAAGATAATTTATCTGGCTTTCTTTTCAATTAAGTTTATTTATTTTTAATTAATTATTTATATTTGGTAATTAGAGATGTCAAAACGAGTCATGTTTATCAGTTCATAAAAAAAAAAGCACGAATCAGGTTAAAATTTTCAATCCGCTAATCTACTATGATTTGGTGCGTCTAGTCCACCCAACTAACGGATAAAAAGAGGGTCAGCCCACTCTCGTCTGTCAACCTTTTTTTTAAATTTTTTATGTTTAAAAATTAAAAAATAATTAAAAATAAATAAATTTTTAATATTATGTGAACATATTTATATGTATAAAATATTTATAAACAAAAATTTAAAAAAATAAAAAAAGAAATAAAAAAGTAAAAAAAAAAAATTTAAAAAAAAGTAAGAGACCAATCATGGGCCCGTCTTGAAATAGAACAGATTGAATTGTCCAATCTATTTTTTTACTGACAGATCAGGTCGATCCGATACTTTTTGTAGACAAAAAATGGGACGGGAACTAACCATTTTTTGTTGACCAAACCTTTCATTATTATATAAGCACAAGGTAAAATCCACCTAAACAACATAACATATGAGTAACCACTTCTTACATAAGTTACGAGAGTTTAAAACTTTTTGTCTCGGTATCTCTATCATTTAACTATCAACACAAAAGAATAAAAATAAATAAATAGACATGACAAATACTCTTTAAAACTATTTCTATATTAACGACATATTTTATCACGAAAATTTATAATTATTTTATAAAAATAAATGATATTCTAAAAATGTTTCATTCATTCCCAGTATAATAGAACTATAAGATTAATTTAATGATACCAGTTGAAAGGAAAGTGAGAGAGAATATCAATTTAATTTCTCACTAATATGTAGGAGATATAAAGTTGCCTTGTAAAATTTAAAAGAAAGGATGAGAAAAATTATAAGTTAAACTGATTTTACTATCAAATAATATTTATCGATAAAACAAGTTATAATGATATTTTTTTAACTGTCTCACATCTCCAATCCTACAATACCAAAAACTAAACGTTTTTCTAAATTCTTATATTACTAACTTTTACGTATTAGATGTTTTCGTTCGTAAGTACACATTTCTTACAAAAATTTATATATTTCTAATCTAGTAAAAAAATAAAAATAAAATTCTAGTAAACACTCCTTACACATTATTTTATCTATATATACCCATTTTAACCAATATAGTTGAGAAATAAAAAATGGCAGTTAAAGATATTAGAAGATGACAATGCTTGTAACAAAAAATGGCTAAATATGTTTTTTGTTCTTGAAGTTTTAGTAAATTTTGTAATTAGTTTTTTCTCAAAATTTTATATCAATTTAGTTATTCATTTTTATAAATGTGTGAATTTAGTATTTTTTATCAAATTTTATTAAGTTTATTTGTCATTTTAAATGTATTTTGTTATAATAATTGAGTTAATATTGAAGCGAAAATATATGAAACGTCGTAAACAATTCAAATATTATCATGAAATACGTTTAAAACGTCATATAAACTTAACAAAATTCGATTAAAATGACTAAATTTATCACATATTTTTAAAGATGAGTGATTAAATTGATCAAATTTTTTAAAAAATAACTAATTTTAAATTTTACTTATACTTAATGATAAAAATATATTTAAACCTAACAAAAAAAATAGTGAATGGATCCGTTGACGAAAGTCACGATGTGCAGCACCACAGCCATAAATTATTAAACCAATTTGGATCCTCCCAACCACTTTAGGTGGTGTCAATAATGGTGGTTGCACAGACTTGGCATTATCACACAGAATACGCCACTCACCTTACCATTCATTTTTCACCACTTTCTTTTATCTACAACCATCACTTCTTCTTTCACACATTTTTAGAGGAATTTATTCATCTCTATTGTAAATATTTCCAGCTTAAGTAAATATTTATTGTAATTAAATAAAGAAGAAAATTTACGTTTTAATCTATGATTTTAATATAAGAGAATTTGTCCTCTTCTTTCTATCAATTTGTTATGTTTTTTTACAGAAACCATTATTATCGTTTCCCCTTCTTCAGTGCGTGACATCCGCTATTGACTAAGTACCGAAAATTGCCCATAAAGAGAACATCAAAAGTCAATAAAGAAACAGAAGAAAAAACGAAAGATAGTGTGAAAATAGAGAGCAAAAGAAAATAAACTTTAATCAAAATAGTAATCTTTTTACACCATCAGTTAATAGTATATATAAAAAATTGTAGAAGTAAGTGGCAAAAAAACAGAACCATTTCTAAAATAAGATAAAAAAATTACAAGTTGTTATAAATTGTAACTTTGTTATTTTTATAATAAAAATTGTTATCATTTAACTCTTGAGGAAAAGTAGAATAAGGAATTTCAATAATTAACGAGGGAATTAATAATTATAATTTACTATATATATATATATATATATTCATAATTTTCCAAAAAACCATATTTATCCGACTTCAGAAAAAACACCACATTATTAGTCACGTTAAACTATTTTTTGGATTAATCGCAAGTAGAAAAGTGTTGAATTAAATATATTTTCAGTTTAAGATAACTTTTATTTTGGCTAATGTCAAATTTTTTTCTTTAATTTTCTCGTTCGAAATCTGGAAAATGACTATTTTTTTTATTTCAATATTACAAGCTAACTGTATTAAAGAAGTGATTATTTTAAATCACATAGACTAATGTGGAAACAGAAGTATAGCAGGAATTTAAATTTTTTGCTAATTTTTTTAAAAAATGTATTTTTAAAATACAGCATAGGGAAACACCATAAAATTCATCTGATAAACCAGACCAGTAAAATAACGACTTTAAATCTCATAGAAAAAAAAATTAAAATATTTTTAAAAAAATGTAATAAATTAAACTAATTTGAAAAACTAAAAACTATATAGTATATTATAAAACCGAAGCTCGCCATGTTTTACTGCTCTGTGTTATTCCCAAAGCCGATACTTCCTTTTCAAGTCTTTTCTCTTTCTCTCTCACAAGATTCTTCTCTCTTCCTTCCTCTCTCTATAACTTCGTCCTTTGCTTCGTTCTTCTCTGCGCGGTTGTTGCGAACCGACGAATAAGAGCGAGAACCCTAACACGGCACTAGAGGTGTTCGGTTGAAGCTCAGATCAGCCATGGCAGCAGCAACCTGCACTTCCGTGCGGTTCCTACTCTCCGTTTCCCTAACCCTAACTCTGCTCCGCTTCGGCGCCTCCAATTCCGAAGGCGACGCGCTTTACACGCTCAAACGGAGCCTGTCGGACCCGGACAACGTCCTCCAGAGCTGGGATCCCACGCTCGTGAGTCCTTGTACTTGGTTCCACGTCACCTGCAACCAGGACAACCGAGTCACTCGAGTGTACTCTCTCTCTCTCTCTGTTTTGTTTGTTTCTGCTATGTTAAGAGTTTTTAGTTCCGTTTCCGTGCTCGATTCTGCTTAATAGTTAGCGTTTGTTGCGTTAATTAACACTTCTGCGGCTACCTGTTTTATCACGCCGTGTTGATTTTTGTTATTTTGTTAATTGGTTTGTAAGATTGAAGGATCCCCCGTGAGGTTACAGGATTCACTGTTTGCGGTTGGATTTGTTTGTTTTTATATTCAATGAAACAAACAAAGCCGCGTTTGTCAAATTATTTCCTGTTAATAGTTAGATTTCCATATTTACTTACCTGCTTCTTGTGGTGTTTATGTGGTTGGAATTCTTTTTATGTAGTTTAATTAGACGCCTTTCTTTGCTGTTTTTTACTTTTTTGGGGCGGGATTATTGTTGCCTTTGTTGCATAAATATTATACATAATGCATATATAAGTTCGTAGTTGAGTAAATAATCCATGTATTGACTGTTAAATTTGGCGTCGACCAATACAAAATGGAAAAGTTCGTTAACTATTATAATAATTAGCTTAAAAGGTTATATTAGCGATGATTTCTGATTGAATATGGTGTTGACTTCTAAAATATGTTGGATACAACATATGTAAAGTGCGCATTTAGATGTGAATAAATTCATAAAACTTAATAAATATGTATTGCAATTCATGCTTCTATGTATCGTATGTGGCTGTATTAAATTAAATTCTTTTGTCTTTTATTAGTACTTTTGATACTTCTTCTTTCACTTATACGAATTAGTAAAGTATTGATATGTATTGGATAAGATACGAGAATAAAGGAAAACATTTTTCTTCATAGATAGTTGCTGTTATAACTGGTAATATCGCAAATCCAACTAGAATGTGTTTGTTTGACCGAATCTGTTGATATTCTCTCCACATTTATGGTGATAATTATGTTGCTTTCTACAGGGATCTTGGTAACTCTAACCTATCTGGACATTTGGTACCTGAACTTGGGAAGCTGGAGCATCTGCAGTATCTGTATGTTTTCTAAATTTTGGATAATATTTTTTCGTACTGTAACTTAAGTGTTTAGGTGTGCTCGTATGATGGATAGATACAATATATGTATTAGATATGATACATATTTGATATTAGATTCGGTGATATAATTATTCTAATGGCCATGCATGTTATTCTAAAAAGGTAGGCCATGCATGTGTGATACTTGTCAACAACATAAATGTTAAGAATTATTGTCATCATAAATCGTGTTCTATCGTCAAATGGGAAAAAGAGAGGACTTTAAGTCTATTTAATGTGCTCTTATGATGCATAGATACAATAAATGTATCAGATACCGTGTGCATCCTATAACACTACTATTCTATAAATGTATCTAGTATGTCTGACACATATCTAGATACCTATAAAAATATTAAAAAAATAATAAATATACTATTGCAATTATGCAAATCCAAATCAAGAAAACTTCTAAGACATTACTACGAACAAAATAAAAAAATAAATTATTGTAATCATAAATTATTTCCTTTTGTCTTCAAGTAGGAATGATATCAATCTCATTCCTCTTTTGGGATCATCTACAAAGGTTTTTTGGTTCATTAAGTAACAGTGTTTTATTGTCTCAATATCATACATTGTTCATATATATGATATGTAGCTATATTAGGTTTTCATGACTTTTATAAAAGGCTTGTGTGCTTTATAGATATATTTCATATTGTGCTCATATTATTACTACAAGGATTGATCTATTGGCATTTGCTGTTAACTATAGCACTTCATATTTGTTTGTGTTTCATATGCTTTTCTTAATTGGATGCAGTGAGTTGTACAAAAACAACATTCAAGGAACTATTCCTCCAGAACTTGGAAACCTAAAGAGTCTAGTTAGCTTGGACCTGTACAACAACAACATATCAGGCACCATTCCGTCTTCATTGGGGAAATTGAAGAATCTTGTCTTTTTGTAAGTCTGCAATAGCATATTAAGCATGACTGGACTGATCTGTGGCCTTTGCTTCCGCTGTCCTTTCATTTGAATTTCTCACAAGAGTTTGAATGATGCAGGAGAATTACAAGAACATTTGGATAGCTACTCATGGACTTTGGTGTTTTTCAGTTATACATTTTATGTAAAGTTTGGGCATGGAGAATTGTGGGCTTTGTGGTTGATGTTAAGATGTTGAGCAGTAGTGCATATATTTGATGTTAAGACCTCTTAAATATGGCAGTACATATGAAATGAATTGCTTCCAAAATTCACATGCTTATATCCAAATTTACCCTGACAGGAATATTAACCGAGTGTTTAGTTCAAAGGAAGTAAGAGAAGGGAAAATAAAATATTTTACTATCTTATCCTTAGAATAGACAAATAAAGCCATTGAGTAAGCATACCTGAGTTCGATCAGTGTTAAGAAACAAGATCTCCCCCTTTAAAAAGGAAGGTGAGAGACTCTAGTGTGACTCATTCTGATTAGATTGAGATGATTTCAGTCCCAACATTCAGTGCTGTGATTCAATCTATAAGCAAACTAAGTAACTTAAAGGGTTCCTGTGTAGTATGAAAGTTCTCAATCTATAAATTTTGATGGACCATTTCTGTGCAACATCAGAATCTTTCATAAATCAAACTACCAGTAGTGGATGACCTATTAAAAACTGCTTGCTTTCCTAGAGCCTGAAATTTATTCAACCAACACCAGGAAGCTAAGTTAAAATCTAAAATAAGTAGCAATCTTAGTTAGTAGTTCCGTTTTCCTAGTGTTGGAAGCTGTTAGTCTTTAAATATGATATGGTTTAACTTACCAGATTCTTAACTGGTGAAGCCTTGGATTATTATTTTTGTGGAAAAAAATATTCAGTACTCGCATGTTTCTCATATATGTTTTCTTTGCAGACGACTAAATGACAACCAACTTACTGGCCCTATCCCCAAGGATCTTGCTGCTGTTTCAAGCCTTAAAGTAGTGTAAGTAAAATTTATATGTTAACCATTATAGGATTATTTGGTATATGACGAAGACGTGGGCTTTCAGAGAGACTAAACATTAGCTTATTTCAGGGATGTCTCCAACAACGATTTATGCGGTACAATTCCTACCTCTGGGCCATTCGAGCATATTCCATTGAATAAGTAGGTCCCAATATATCTCTCCTGAACCTTTTTCTTTTTTATGTTTGGGTGAGGGAAGGGGAGCAACCATGAGAAACCTAGTAACCTTTCTGCCATGCACTGCTATATTTATCATTGTTGCAATTTTTTCTGCTTTATGAGTAAGATGTTAAAGATGTCTTGTTCACATTCTGTTCATGAAGCTCCTTTTAAACTGTTATTCACATTCTACTTATGGAACTTTTAAATTATGATGGTAATATTCGATTGTTGTGTGTGATAATAATATAGCTGCATGTGATAGACATTCTCCAATTGTTTCATTAGATATTAAGAATGCAAAATTTTGATTCAACTAAATCACTGCCTTGTACCAATGTATTTGGGAATAGTGATGATTGCATCTTATCCGTCCTATGCAGTTAATTATAGTCAGCCTTCCTGCATTTTTCTGGTGCACTGATTCTGAAATCTTTTCAAAGTTTGATCTCTAGATTATTAGCTATAGAACATGTTTTCTGCTACCTGGTTATCATTCCTGTTACCAGTTGAGTAAACATTTTTTTTTTCAATGCTGTAGCTTTGAGAATAACCCTCGTTTGGAAGGTCCAGAGTTGTTGGGTCTTGTAAGTTACGATACAAACTGCTCGTGAATAAGGTGATGTGGTAGGATCTCTATATATATATATTCTAAAATTCAAGTGTATTACCTCATAGTGTAATGGGCAGTGGTAAATGTGATCTCTGGTATATGTAAATTTACTTACTGAAGAGCATTGACATTTGTAACAATGTTATGATCTGACAATGATGTTGAGACTTGAATATCTATTTTATGTAATACTAGAAAAAATCGACTTGGTCACTCTGAAATTATTTGACACGCATTCCTCAGCACTGTAAAGCAATACTTTTTTTTTCCTATTGCAAGCCCTGTTATTGTTTCTTTGTTGCCGTGGCATTCACTTCACATATATAACTTTTTCTGGGTGTCTCAGTCAATATCTTGTGCAAGGAGAAAAACTTTCTTTAAAAATGGTTTACTCTTCAGGATTTGATGGGTTACAAACTGGATCATGGTACTAGGAATATTCTCTGGCTCTGCTTATCTTACAAAGGCGCTTGCAAAGGATGCAATGAAAATGGTATTGTAATAATGGACAACTTAATTCAGGGAGTGATTTACAGGATTTTAAATAAATAGCTCTTTCCTTCGGTTGCTTACATTGGATTGAATTGGTAATTAATTACGAAACATAGAAAATAATTTGTTTTAGCTAGAAAACATGGTATTGTATCCTTTTCAAACTCACCAATTAGTACACTCATTGCTTGAATTCGACGATTGAGAATTGGGATTGTTTAGCTTGCTGAAATCATTGACATCGATAAAGAAATCACGGCAAGCTCTATGAATTGCAATGCAACAACTCAGTTGTCATAATGACTTGTTTGTTTATGTTATGCTATTTGTTTGAGTTCTTCCAATTGCTTCATGCACGAGTTAACAAATTGGATAATAAATTGAAATATGCCGGCCTCCTCTTTTATTCCCTGCTCTACTCATTTTCCATTTTTGCTAAGTGAACGATCGGGTCTCTCATAAAACCATGTTAGCTATTGCAGCATTTAGAATTGTCGCGTCGCGCAAAAAAAAAAAAGAACAAGCAAATTTATGAAAGCTTTCTATAGAACTAGTTTCGCAGCACAATTACATGCAAACAATTTTAGAATGTTCTGATTCCAACATTTTTATTATACAATTCTACAAGTCATCTATCTATAATTACATAGAGAATGTTAATTATGACATTTTCTTAGGTTCACTAATATTCTTAGAATATTATTAATTTATCTATATAAAAATATGTGTGATAATATTAACAAAAAGTCAGGATGGCCGAGTGGTCTAAGGCGCCAGACTCAAGTTCTGGTCTTCGAAAGAGGGCGTGGGTTCAAATCCCACTTCTGACATTTTCTTTATCCTTTTTTTCCTTCTTTCTCTTTTTCATTCCGATTGCTGAGCCAATTAATTTTGAAAACAATCGAGTTTAAACACGCATTCATAATTATCACACCACTTTTGTAAACACTCATCCAAAGACGTAATATCTGTTTTAAGTGCTATTTCTTGCTATGTACAGAATTAATGCATGATGAAAACCCTTTTCCATTCTCAGATTTCTCAGTTCATTTGTTGCAATTATGATCTTCAAAGGCATTACAAGTTTGATGTTGAGTAGATGATTCAGAAACCAGATTTCATTGAGTACATTGTGATGGGAATCAATGGCCATTTTCCAGGCCCCACTATCAGAGCTCATGCTGCTCATATCCTTCATATTGCTGTCACCAATAAGCTTTTCACAGAGGGAACAATTATTCACGCCATGAAATTAAACAGGTTTTTACATGACTAAATTTTAAAATTAACATTTTTATTAAATATTTCTGAATTTTTTGAAAACAAATTTTAAAATTTATACAAAATATTCAGAACAATTTATATGATAAATTGATATGGAGTTAATATTTAAATCTTGAAAATTATACCATTTAACTTATTATTTCGGATCTAATAATTACGTTCAAACTCTAATTAACATGATTTCAAATATGCATTTCATATAGATTTTAAAGGTAATTTAAAAATAATTTTAGAAAATTCAATAAAAATGTTAATTTTAATAAAAATATCAATCTAAGATTTATACAAATATAATTTGAGTATCGATTTAAAGAGGAATAATATTACTTTATTTTTTTACAAAAATTAAAACTAAAATGAAACTTAGAACAAATATTGAGACAAAATTAAGACTATGTATATGTGGCACCCTTGTGAAGTGATATGTGTAAAAAAGAAATACAAATTAATATGTAACACTGACTTTAACACCATTCATGAAAATTGATCAATGACTAAATTGAATAATTCTTAAGAAAATAAAAACTAAATTGATAAAAAAATTAGAAAATTAATTTGATATTTCTTCGCAAATACAAAAATCAAAAGAATAATTTAGCATTTTTATATTAGCATTCAAACACACACTAATAAGCTAAAAAAAATTGAATTAAATTTTTCAAAAGAAGTCAAAAATATATTCCGTAGATGGAACTGCTTCAATTTCGAAGTGTGCTATAGTCCCTTGTGAAACATATATATGAATCTTCTTCTTTAGATGAATAATAAGGTGTTTGAGTTGTTTTCTTATTTGGTTTTGTAAGATTTCAAAAAGAGAAAAAAAAAAAAAATCCGTGATAAAAAAATAAATGATTTATCCAACATACTTTGTTTCGTTATATCTGTCATAGTCATTGCCCAACACATGCGTTAATCACTTAAAACTTGTTGGTGGGCCTGGACAAATTAACGTGAAATAATACAATGTCCTTATTTATTGAGAATTTAATAATGTCATATTAGATTAAAAGTAATTAATAAAAAAATCGAAAATATTTTTAGAAATATATTGTTCTCTTTAAGAATTAAGGAACTTACCAACAAATTAAAAACTTCAAAAAATTATAAAAATTATAATTATGTTTGAATGTAAATTACTATTTAACCATACTATTAGTTTCAGTAATTTTTCTATTTATGTAATAAAATTAAAATAAAACAATAATTTTCAATTTTTAAAGAAATAATTTAAAACTAATAAAGAACTCACGATAAATAAATATACTAAATTTATGACAATATTCAATAACAAAATCAATAAAGCACTCATACATTGGGACAGTAAAAAAATAAAAAACATGGTGATATTTTAGATTGAGTTGAGATTTGAAGAGATGAATGTGCGAATAAACTCATGTAAAATGTGTAAAAGCTATTCCTGCTTGCCTAAATAAAACTTTGTTTTTAAATTATATTTCTTATAAGAATAAGTTATTTATCTTTAACGAGTATTTCTTCTTTCAAGGACAATATAAACAAACATAAACACATTTTAGAATTAAAATTCAACATTTAAAGAGTATGTAGCTGATATTGAATTATTATTGTAAATTTAGAAGTATGTACTATTCCCGCGCTAAATGATTTTTTTTTTCTAATTAGTATCATTATAAAATAATTAAGAATGAATATAAATTGTTTTAAGAATTCAAAATTTTCGTAATTATATACACGTAAAATTAACATTCAATTGCTGGAAAACGAAATCCCAGACGCTAGTAAACAAGTAGGCTAACTATTAATTATGGTTCGATTTAATTTCGTTATTGAAAAATATAATCATTAGGGATTAGATAGAAGAAAATATATATTTTAGGGGAATCCTAGTTATTTATTTATGTATATTTTTAGTTTCATCTCTTACTTTTTTTTTATTTTTTTATTTTTTTTTTTTTTAAATTAGAGCAATTTTTTGTTAATTAATGAGATTATGTTAGGTCACATTGTCACCTATGGTCAAATTTAAAAATTGTTTTTGTAAAAAAAAATACTGATAGATAAATTATATATTTGTTCTCTTTATATTTGTCTATTATCATACTATTCTACCCGTTACAACACGTTCCCTTTTGTTAAAGAACTATTAATATTAAACTAACAATTCTCTAATATATATTTTAGACCAAGAAAAGTAAAAATTTCTACAAAAAAAAGTTGAATAAATAACATTACAACGCACGTGTTCCATGAGTGTTCTTGTTTTACAGTAAGAAAAGTTGAATAAATAACATTGCAACGCACGTGTTCCATGGGTGTCCTTGTTATACAGTAAAAAAAGTTGAATAGAGAACATTGCAACGCACGTGTTCCATGAGTGTCCTTGTTTTATAGTAAGAAATAATCACATATTTTTCATAATAAAAGTAAAATAATAAATAATTACTTTTACTCTTATTACAGTACGCTGACATCTTTAATTTATTTACATCTATTCCATATTTGTTTTTATTTTTTTTCCTAACTTTATTTTCTTATCTCATCATATATTTTCGAAATTTAAAATTTTTGCATAAATGATTTTATTTCAACTTTATTTTGAAGAGAATAGTTTGTAGTACATTTGTAACCTCTTTTTTCCATACATTAAACCTACATGCTATGCCGTACTGCACAAGTTATATGTGTATAAATAACTTGTAATAGATATTTGAGAAAATAGCTTGTGGTGTGTATGAGCAAAAGCAACAACATAATAATGAACTTAAAAGGTGTAACGTTGTGGTGTGTTTGGTTGTTTTTGTTGGAAGTATCATTAGCAGGTGTAAGGAAGTACAAATTTGACGTGGAGTACATAAATGGTGAGCCATATTGCGTGAAGCAAGTTGTGATCGGAATCAATGGACACTTTCCTGGCCCAACCATAACAGCAGAAGAAGGAGACACCCTTCATATTATTCTTACCAACAAGCTCTCCACACAAGGAATAGTTCTTCACTGGCATGGAATTAGACAGGTTCTTTCTTCTTCTTATTCACAGAGAAGATGAATCCACAATCTTTCATACCCTCTTTCCAATTTTTACCATTAAACCAACCTTATTATAGATCCAGATAGTTTATCAGGATCGAATATATTTTTGGTTCCTTAATTTTGAATAAAAATTGAAACTAGTCTGTTTTTGAAATTTTGACCAAATTTAGTCTTCGAATATTAGAGAATCGTGAATTTAGTTCTTTTAACTAAATTTTGTTAAATTTAGTTGACGTTTCAAATGTATTTCATGATAGCACTTGACTTGTTTACACCGTTTGAAATATTTATGTTCCAATGTTAATTGAGAAATACAATTGAAACGTTGAATAAATTTAACAAAGTTTGATTGAAAATACTAAATTCATACATTTTTAAAGTTTTGAGATTAAATTGGTAAATTATTTTTAAAAGATAATAATTCTAATAAGTTAAAGAAAAAAAACATTTAAATTAAGTTTATTATATATTACTTTTTCATTTTCCCTTGACTCAGTCACTCACTCTCCATGCGTATATAGAGAATGTAAAAGCACTTTTTTGGGTGTTTTGTGTTGCAGTATGGAACGCCATGGGCAGATGGAACTGCTTCTATTTCTCAGTGTGCTATTGCCCCAGGACAAACTTTTCATTATAGATTCACCGCTGAGAGGGTATATCTGTATACAAAATATTTTAACACTTTTCTTTTATTAAATGTGTTGGAAGTCCTACGCCAACTAATATGGTGCAGGCAGGTGCATATTTCTATCATGGACACGATGGTTTTCAGAAATTAGAAGGGGTGAATGGTGCTCTGATAGTGAGATCAAGGGAAAAGAAAGAAGCATTTGATTATGATGGTGAGTTCAACCTTCTGCTCAGTGATTGGTGGCAAAAAAACACACATCAACCTCAGGTAAATCAAACCATGCATGCATATAATTATTTATGAGAAAAATGTAAATATAAATTTAAAACGATTGTATCTATTTGATTGTTACTTGAAATATTATCTAGAGTTTTTAATCATGATTAGCAAAAGTTAATTGTGAGAGATACACATAGGAGAAACTAACAGTGTCGTGCTTATTCAAATGCCTTAATTTTAATGAAGTGGTCCAACGAAAATATCCACAATTTCTCCCCGTGTACTTTTTAATATTTAATTGAGTCTATATATAGAGTTTCAAGGTGTGGTTAACTCTATAAGCAGAAGAAAAAAAAAATCAACCCAAGTTACATCATTAATTTACGAGTTTCAGCTTATAAAAGGCATTACTATTGAAATAATTTTTGTGAGCTTTCAAACATTTAACCTTTTCAGTCTCTGCTTATGAATGGAAGAGGACAATACAATTGTTCTATGGCAGCTAATGTTATGAACACGTCCTTGCCACAATGCAAGTTCAGAGGCAATGAAAAATGCGCACCTCAGATTTTTTATGTTCATCCAAACAAGACCTACAGACTTAGAATTGCTAGTGCAACTTCCTCAACATCTCTCAACTTAGCCATTGGGGTAAGTTTTTATTATTTTTTTATCAAAATTTTTATATATAAATAAAGGTGTCAATTTGACCGATAATCCATGGGTCAAATCCTAACTCACCTTTCAACAAGTCCTCTTTTAGAGGCCCTCCAAATGAGAGGAAAAAAAAAAACCAGCCTTTAAAGTTATCTCTTAAGTGGGTTAGGCCTAGAGCAAATGTGGTCTTTGCCTTCCTAAAACCAATATTTTGAGTTTGAGTCAAAGATCAAGCAGAATTGTCTTGGATTGGTCCAAACAGGTTAGGAAGATGGCAAACATGGGTCGACCAGGGTCAACGACAGCCATGGGCTAGCGACTGACACAGGCCTCCTTGGCCGACTGCCAACACGGGCTAGTGCTGATCGACATAGGCAAGGTCAGGCCCACAGACGAAATGTGTCGGCTCAGCCCAACGTCTTACACTAGTCGAGTCGTCCGGGGTCGATAGTAGAAATGGGACAACTCGACACAGGCAGGACCAGACCGACGACCGAGATGGCCCTAGCCGATGACCAACATGGGTAGGCCCAGGTTAACGGCTAACACAACCTATGCACATGTCGACAACTTACACTAGCTAGCTCAGGCTGATATCTGACATGACTCGGGTTGGGCCGACGACCGAGATAGACCAACCCACCCCCACGCTTAAGATGAGACAACTTAGACCGACGACCGCCCCAGGCTGATGGCCGACACTGGTCAGCCTGTGCCAACGGCAGACACAATTTGGTCTTAGACGTATTGGTTTAGGTTGGCCCAGGTTAACAGTCGATCCAGGATGAGACCGACACGGATTAGTCCAGGCCAACCACCGACATGAGTCGACCCAGACTGACATAGGCTTGCTTGGACTAATGACCGACACTGCGTATGATTTTTTAATGTTGAAAAAAATAATTTAATGTTTAAGAAAAAAGCTCATGACTTTGCATTTAAAAAAAAAAAACCTGGACGACCTCATTTGTAATGTGGTCTTGTATCGTGACGACTTGACCCTATTTTGCAAAAGAAAAATATCAATGGACTCATTTTTTATATTTTTACTTCAAATGGACCCTAAAATAAATATAAAAAAAACCATGATATAGGTTATATATATATATATATATATATATATATATATATATATATATATATATATATATTTTATTTAAAACAA
>Ga0214543_1001425_pt1 | contig 46010 bp, 23 predicted proteins | sample CNSS2metaG_FD_160094 | JGI IMG/M metagenome (GOLD analysis project Ga0214543, IMG submission 160094) | Root nodule microbial communities from cowpea collected in UCLA plant growth center, Los Angeles, California, USA - CNSS2 | ecosystem: Host-associated > Plants > Roots > Nodule | place: USA...
AGCCTTGCAAAACCCTTCTCCTAACCTAATTTTTGCCTTTTAAAGGTGCCTTAGGACTAGGTAATTACCAAAAACGAATTTAAGTTTTAATGGTAATGTTTATTATCATTCATTACTCCTTTATGGTTCATTTTTCAGCCAACCCCATGCATCTAGGTTTTCCTTCAACTCTTCACATTCAAGCCAAAACTAAGTTTGGCAAAAATAAAGTTTAATTTGAGTTCTCCAAGGTTTGAACCCACCCCCCTTGCCAATACCAAATCAATGCTAAACCACCAAGCCAATTCATGTTTCTTATTAACTAATATAATTCAAGTATTATATTATTCCACTACATGATTAACATATATTTAAAACAATAACAAATAAATACACACAATTAGCATACATAAGACTCAAATCCAAGTCCTCTCACACAATTAAAGTACTCTCGACCACTTGAGCTAGTACTTTTCCATGTCATACAAATCAGAATTAACTACCATAAATATTCTTCCTACCCGCATTTATTAATTAATTAAATTTCGCGGGTCTTACATTCCCCCCACCTTAAAATTTTTCGTCCTCGAAAAAGAGAACATACCAGGAAAACAAAGGTGAGGGTAAGATTTCCTCATGATTAAACAACAAACACGAAAGTTGCACCAGGTTACCTGACTATGTTGCACTAGGTTACCTGACTGTGTTGCCTCAGTGGTCGTCAAGGCAAAGACACGCCCTGGTGCTCTGGGCCGATCTCCCACTAGTTTCTTAGCTAGCACAGCTCCAGCTGGTTTCTTATTAGGACACTAGCGTGCAAAATGGCCAGTTTGATCACAAACGTAGCACTTACCAGTGCTACTGCTCCCCCTGAACTGCCAGAGGGTTTAGGACAGTCTCTCCTGAGATGTTCCCCGCCACAGTTATAGCACTGTAGCTTCCTGGAAGAAGTCGGTGGTCTGCTATAGGGTTTCTTCTGTGATCTGGAGTCTGGAACAGTCATCTACTGTCGAGCCACTTGGTTGGGCGCCATCTCCAGTTGCTCTTACATTGTATATTGAGACTTATAAGAAAAGAAATGGATCTTATGTCAATGAAGAGGCAAAGTCTATTGCAGTAAGTTTAGTTAAAGTATTTATAAATTCGTATAATTTTGCAGTATATTTTCACTTTGATTTTTATATACTACTACAATATTCTAATTTTTCAACTGTATTCTATGATTGAGAATTAGATAAATTTGAATGCAACAAACCTCTTTTTTTGATAAAATATTCAATGGTTAGATCACAAGCAGGTTTATACAATTATTTACTGAATCTTTAAACAAGTTCTAAAATGATTAATGTTGGAAGAACTTATTGCACGAAAAGTATTCATTTTAAACAATTCTTTCAAGATCTAATGAGTATGTTGGATTATAATGGCAGTTGTCTTTTATTATAGTTTGCGAATGAAATGCAAAAGAAATCAATATTCATGTGTACTATATTTACAGGAGAAAATGACATAAGAAATGAGTCAAAGTGATAATTCTAATGAAATCTCAGTTGATGATTGTGTTAGTAAAGTGTTGGGAAAGGATCATGTACGTTGCTTAGGACTAGGAGGTCTTCATAGTGTTGCATTTCAATCCACGACTAGATTTAGTAATGCAAGGCACAATTTCTCAAATTTTGGTTCAGCTGAAAGTTCTCAATTGAAAGAGGAAGTTATTAGTCTGAGGGAAAAGTTAGCAACTTTTGAAGAAAATTTAAAGACATTAAAAAGTTTCATGCTTGCATACATCCAAATGAAGGAAGGGCATATTCCTCATGAGTTGGGAGTCATGTTTGATAATGAGACTAATGTAATTGTAAGTGCTTTATAGTTTGTGTATAATTTAATATCTTGTGTATTCTTTTTAAATATGCTAGCATGATATGATTTTAAATTTTAATTTCACAGGATGAAGAGAGTGTCAAAGAAGTGCCAACATCGCGTAGAGGATCATCACTTGATAGTAATTTTCATGAAGTTTGAACTATATGTTATGATATTCCAAGACTTAGTTAGATTAATTTGACATATCTCTTACATATGTTAGGATTTTTTCAATCCTTCACTCTGCACTTTATAATTTGTAATTTGCTTTGCAACATACTATTTCCTTGCTTACTGGCTACAGGTATATGGGATTTTGTAGTGTTGTTTGGTGTAGTTAATGGTAGAGTTAATGAAAAATCTTGATCACATTTTGTGGAGAAAAGAGAACATAATTTTGATTAGGCAGGTAAATATTTGTAAAGAGCATGTTGTCCAAGCTTCTTTCATTAACCCTATCCATGTGGAAATTCTTTCACATGTATTTAATAATTTAATAAATAAGTAAGTAGAGAATAGTATTTTATGTAATAAATGAGTAAATAATTTTTTTAAATAAAATAGATAAATGAAATATTGGTTAACATATGAATGAAAAACAATTACCAAATACTTTTAGAATATCAAAATTTTTAAAAATATTTTAAAAACAATTTATGGTTTTTAATTGTCAAAATATGATATATTTTGTAGTGGTTTTTAGCCGTATAAATAAGATATATTTTGTGATAGTTTTTAACTGTCAAAATACGTTATATTTTGTGGCAGTTTTTAACCGTCAAAATATGATATATTTTGTAGCAGGGTTTGACCGTCAAAATATGATATATTTTATGGTGGTTTTTAACCGTCAAAATATAATAAAATAGCATAAATTAAAAGTAAATTTTGTAGCAGTCTTTAACTACTAGAAATTTCTTTTTTCTTTTTTGATAGCAATACCGACGGTTATTTTTTTTTTGTCAAAAACTGTTTTTGACATGCGTAATTCTGACAATTTTTTAAACCGTTAAAAATTTCATTTGTGGCGGTTTTTAACCGCTAAAACTTGTAATTTTAATCGTCACAAATGTTCACTTTTTTTGTAGTGCAAGTTTCTCTAGGCTATCATGGCAAGATAGAATATGAGTATTCTTTAGACTTTAACACTCTTGGTTAAACAACAAAGTCTTACTAAAAATACATTGATTTCTAATACTAAGTATTGTTTAAAACACAGTCACTTCTCGCTAAATAAGTGAATATTGTTTGAAACATAAGAATCTCTAACTAAAATTGGGTATTGTTTGAAATGTAGTAACTTTTAACTAAAAGTATGTAGACTTAATTACTCGGATCATACCCAGTTTGGTTCCAAATTTCAAAATGGTATCCACTTTTAAGTTTGTCTCAATTTTGTACCCAAATTCGTAATGTGCATCAATGTAGTACCCTCCGTTAAGTTTTTGCGAACGCCGTTAAGTACCTTGTCACGTGTCAGCCTCTGGTTTTTTTTTTTTTTTTTGAATTTTTTTATAAAAAAAATTGTCACGTGTCAAATTCTTTATGTGACACGTGGCATTGTCAGTGACACGTGGCAAGGTATCTGCCAAGTGTCATTGTCTTGATTTCAACTTAGTTCTCATATATGTCTACTTATTTTAATTTAGTACCCATATATGTTTAATTGTTTCAATTTAGTACCCGCTCTATTTATTTCAATTTTGTCCGAATATTTTTTACAAAATAGAGAAATATTGTGTCTCCCTTAAGACTAAATTTATTATTTATATAAATGTTATATTTATATTTGTTATTAAAAATGACTTGTAAAATTAAGTATTAAAATTTATATTAAAGTTAATAGTAAAAGTCATGAATAACAAATTTACCAAAACTTTGTTATTCATGAGTATAACAAATATTAATGTAACAAAATATAAATATGTTATTCATGATTTTTACCATTAATTTTAATATAAATTTCGATACTTAATTTTATAAGTCATTTTTAGTAACAAATATCAATATAACATTTATATAAATAATAAATTTTGTCTTAAAAGAGATACAATATTTTTCTATTTTTAAAATATTTAAACAAAATTCAAACAAATATAACAGAAACTAAATTGAAACAAATAAAAGGTACTAAATTGAAACAAATAGACACATGTAGAGACTAAATTGAAAAACAAATAGACACATGTAGAGACTAAATTGAAATCAAGACAATGACACTTGACAAGTACCTTGCCACGTAGTGGTACTTGCCACGTGTCATTGACAATGCCACGTGTCACATTAAGGATTTGACATGTGGCAATTTTTTAAGAAATTTTTTTTTAAGAAAATCAAAAAGTTAAAAAAAATAAAAAAATAAAAAAAAATCAGAGGATGACACGTGACAAGGTACTTTACGGAGTTTGCAAAACCTTAACGGAAGTACTACATTGATGCACATTACGAATTTTGGTACTAAATTGAGACAATCTTAAAAGTGGGTACCATTTTAAAATTTTGGAAACAAAATGATCCGAGTAATTAAGCCAAGTATGTATTATTTGAAATACTACTCCTAAAGATTGAATATTGAATTAGTGTGAACATATCCATCTATTTTGTCTAAATAAACTAAAATCGAATTAGTTCATAAATATATAGGTAAGCCTATTTTTAATAACAAATATTTTAAAAAAAAATTAATAGTATTCTATTAAAACTTGTACCTATGTTAGAGTTTATATGTAAAACCACGAATTAAAAATATATGATAAATTTAATTTATGTAATTTCAATTTTAAAAATTAAATATTTGATTTAATTTTTTAAGAACATATTCTCTTTTAAATCAAGTGAAAATCAATTAATATCCCCGTTATGTAGAATCGAGCAAAAGTTTTGACCATTTAAAACATAGTCAAATTGGAAACGGCATAGTTTTTCGTGTGCCATCGTGATGTACCTCATGTTGGTTCTAATTAGGATATGGATGCGTTTTGTTAATTTTGGGCCTTTCTGAAATTCTGAATTCGGCCTAACTTGGACTTCGATTTTGTTTTTCTTTAAATGATATATTTTTAGCTTCTTCCAAATATAAAACTAAACCATGTGCTGCTGCTGATAGAAATCTTTTCAAATAATTGAGCGTGTGGTTCAGAAAGAAGCTATATTGAAAGTGATTAATTATATTTTCTTAAAGAATTATTTATATATATATATATATATATATATATATATATATATAGATATAGATAGATATATATGAGATTAATTTCAAAGATTCAAATGAAAAAAAAAATCAAAGATGTATTGGAGTTTTTCTTAATTTCACTACGGTATTGAGATCAAATTTTAAGAGTATAAAAATTAAAGACACTACCAAAGGAAGAGAAATTACAAACGTAGTTTTAAGAGTTCAAATGTCTTAAGTAAAGGTTTGAGTTTGAAATTTTTGCTAGAACTAGAAACCCACTAAAAAAATAGTTAAACAAGGTCTTTATTTTATTAACAAATAAATATAAATATTTGGTACTAACACCATGTTGTCATAAATTGGAAAATAAAGTTCTTAGAAGTGAAATGCTTATTTTAAATCCTCCAATAAAGGCAAGACAAGTATATATTACGTGTTATAGAAACATGCAATATTTGTATTGGTTTGCTATGTTACGCCAGAAGAAAGTGCCTCCTGTATTTGAAATCAAACATTAACAAAATTGTTGTTAACATAAAACAAGAGTTCAAGTGAGAATTACTAAAGAAAAAGCTTCATTTTGGTATGACAGTTAGGAAAGGGATGTGCGTGTGATTGAGTTTGTGTACACTACACATTTATAATAAACAGCTGCACAAAAATTTTAACCCTCGGATTCTTGTTTGTACGTTAGCAAGAAATGCGTATTAATGGCTTCTTCATACATCCAATACTAAACTTCCATCATCAAAATGTTGGATTGAGGCTCGAAAACGTGAATTACGAGAAAATTTTCAACATTATTCCTTTGACTTTACTAACCATTCATGCATGGATCCATTCCAAGTTCCAACTAATTAACTCGTTTAAGGTAGCAGCACCACATCTCTCCATGGATGCACTGTGTTGTGGATCAAAGTAGGAAGTATATTTATATGTCCGTTGAGATAATATCGTGTCCTAAGCAACAAGGAACTATCACTGATGCAAAAATACGTTTTGATGTCGCTTAATATGTTTCACTTGTAAAAAAAACAAAGTCTATAATGATGCGTGATACGTTTGAAAATAAAAATATATACACAACTATAGACAATAGTTTAAGGATAACCAAAGCCTATATCCTGACCGTATGAGTATAGGCTTCAGTCCTTTAAAGAACCCAAACCTATAATGACACAATCGGTGGCAGATCTTGACTACAAAATTTGGAGGGGCCAAAATAATATAACTATTTAATTATTAGATTGGATCATTAGTATAATGCTTTAAAAAATAACTCATCAAACTGAACAATTTGATCATTGGTACAATACTTTAAAATATGTGAAGTAAAATCTATCTTGTTTTCATCTTCACAAACTTCTCTTCTATCACTTTTAAAGGATGAATCTATGATTTTATTCTTCATCAATATACTTTTAAAAAAAAATTAATATTAAAAAACAATTTATCATAATCTAATGAGAAATTGAGAGTCGTAATTATTAAAAGAAAAATATATTATAATCAAGTCACAAAATCGGTTTGAAAAAACACATAATACATTATTTTTTCTTCTATATTCATTAAAAAATGAATATACAAAGTTCATGAAATAAAAAATAATATTAATAACTATTAAACTAATAGTTCATTATCAAGTGAGACAAGACACTTACCTTCTTTTTAAGGAAGGAAGATAACAAATGATAAATGAGAGCAAAAGTAATGAGTTTGTGTCTAACTTCTTTTTTTCTTCAAAAACAAAAGAAAACATATGAGGTTGAAAGATGAGTACAAGTTTGTGAAAACCTAAAAAGACAATGAGAAATAAAATAAAAAATATTTTAATAAATATTTGTTTTAATTACTATTTTGATTTTTGTTTCCAAAAATGTAAGTTGGTCATCAAGTTGATTTAGTCTCAATTTGGTTATGATTTTTTAGTCGAAATTTGATATTTTTTGACAAAAACAGAGACAAAAAAATAATTAAACCTAAATATTTTTACTCTTTATTATATTAAATTTTATATTTTATTATTTATTATGCTTTATAAAAAATTAAAAAGACACCATTTAAATTTCTATCAATTTTTAAAATACATTACTTATAATTTAAAAAAAAATAAAAAATATATATAATTAAAAAAAATAAAAAATATATACATAATTAAGAAAAAAGCAAAAATATTTTTGGGGGGCCAAGGCCCCTCCCTGCTCCATATATAATCCGCCACTGAATACAATGAAATTTAAAAAATATTTGTACAACTATAAGCTTGAAGCCTATAGTTGTGCACATATTTTCAAAAATATCACCATATTTTTAAAAGGCTTTACTAAATGTCAAAGTATAAACTTTGATTCTAGGTTAACCGAAGCAAACCGAAATTTATACTTATTTGCATAGGATAAATTTGTGAACTTTTACAACTTGTAAAATGTCATCTTTAATAGTACTGTTGAATTATTCTCTTCCGTCACAACAAGTTCGTGTTTTCCACCATTATAACCTTCATTGAGGTTCGTTTTTCTCTTCAGTATCGATTATCTTCCTTCCCATTTCTCATTTATCTCTTCCTTTTATTTTTGTTTTTCTCTTCCTGCTCCTAACGCTTTTTATCTTCTCGTTTTGGTCTCGCCATTGCATTTTGGTGGTCATTGTCATCTTTTCGCGTTGGGATGTCAAACCATTACAAATTTGTGTTGATCTTGATCTATTGCATTTGGGGCTTCAAAACATTGTTGTTGTCTTGGTTATTGGTTTGCGTTTGAGTGGTTGGTCTTGATCTCTCTTGTTCTTACGTTCGCTCTTGTTCTTACTCGCATTTGATTGAAGTCTATTATTTTTTTTTTACCTATCGCTTTCTGCTTTGATTGTCTTATCAACCAAAGTCTAATCCTGAAATATAGGCTTCAATTAGGAACCGAAACCTAAACTTTCTTTTTTACCTCGTTTAGACATGTTTCAATTGTATAACTGAATTATAAATAATGAAAAAACCGGTGCCATACAAAATGTGTTTGTATTGAGGACAAATTATCCTTCTCGCACCGGTTATAACTTGTGAGTCGATGCTTTTGGTGTAGCAAGGCATAATAAACCTTAGTTGTTTCATTATTCCGTGAATAAAAAAGGTTCACAATTACCTTATAAATACTTCTATGTAGTACAAGTTCAATAATGAATTGTGTGCAATAATAGTATGCCTTTTGCCTTTCTAACATTCTCCTTATATAAAATTCCTCCTCGAGCAGCGCCAGAGAATAATGTTACATGCACTCCTCCAATTAGGGTCCTTTAATTCCATTTTAAGATGTATTATTCATCAACAACTGTGTCTTGCAATGTGAACCAACGTGCGTGCCAATTTTTAATTGCTCCAAATTGCACATTAAAGTTCATATATAACAACCTGTGTGACGTTAATATTTATAAGCCAATTGCGTCCCAATTTCAAAAGGAAAAAGAAAAAAATTACGCAAAGAAAGTCGTAAATCATACTTGGATCAATCACATCCAAGGAAAATGTTTTTTCTTTTTCTAATTTTAGCCTTAGCCAGCATTAACAGAAAGTGATTGGCTTGTATGGCATGGCATCAAGTTTCCACAATGCACTTTACAAGTCAACTTATTCTAATGAATCATTTTCGTCGTAATTAGGCTTTAAAACAAACCATCTTTTCCATATTTTCCTAGGAATCTATTTGCGTTTGGAAAACCATATTCAAAGGGCAGAAAAATATTCTCCTGGGAAAGCAAATCCCTGTCCACTATCCAGGATTTTAGGTCTCTTGTAGCCATTGGTGTTAACCTTCACACAATATGTGATGAGGGATTTCCCACGATTATGTTAGGGTTAAATTTTCACATTACTTTAAAATAGTAAGATATTGATATATAAATAAGGAAAATAATTTTCTAAGAACTTAAAAGATACAACTTCAGATTATAAAATAATTCAATTGTCAAAATATCATTGTCCTAAATAGAAAACTTCTTGTGTCTCCTCTCAAAAAAAACTTCACAATTCGTGCGATTAATCATTCAATGATTCATGTTTTATCTCTATAATCTAACTCAAAGTATATATTTCAGATATGAACATGTATCCTAGGATGTTCATCCGTTCAACGGTGCTTATTCATGAGTGCATGGATGCAAGAAACTCATTTCCATGTGCAGTTGACCCCATTGTCAAGCTTTGTCTGGTACTGTGTGTTAATTGATTCTTTGTGAAGGACCAAACCCCACTTCAAAGCGTGTGCCGATGTTACCAAGAAATTTCTAGCAAACTTTTGGAAACGCTCTCTCCAATCCATAGACTTTTAGCATGCAAGACGCGTGACTATCATCACTCACTTAACGGTTAAGGACTTCAACCTCAAGAGTCTTCTCTATCTCTCTCAATCACCTTAATCTCATTCACATCAAATTTGAAAAAACAAAACGCTAATTAAGCATCATGTTTTGCGGCACTGTGGAAAAAGGGTGTCTCATTTTCTGCTACAACCAAGATCTAAACCTAAAACTAAGCAAATTATCAACTCTTAACAGCTTTTATATATGTAATACACAGTTAATTATGCAATTAGAACACTCTTCTTCAAACGGCATTGAGCTGAATTCAGATATTCTGAAAATGGAAAAAGGGAATGACAACTGTGAGTCTAAGCTCTAAAACAAACACGTTTTGCTCATTCATTAGTTCACCATTGTGCTGTACATGTATTGGGACAAAACTTCGAAGCAAAAAACGCAAAAGGCACCAAAACCCATGACCTTCTTTTTCTTTGTTGTGTACTGAATACTGATTCATCATCTCTTACATAACTCTCTCCAATCTAAGCCTTGTTGTTATTATTATTATTATTATTATTATTATTATTATTATCATTTGTTCGTTTATTTTAACTAGAAACTTCTTCCAAAAGCTTGTACCTTCTGACCTTATTCCTGAAGACCTGTTTGGTGGCACCACTCGAATTTGCGATATCTTCTGACCTGGTCCTCCTCAGTCTCTCTTCCAAGGCACCGGTGGTGACGATTCTCTTGCGGGTTGAAACCAGAACCGGTGAAGATTTTTGCGGTGATGTGGATGCTGACGGTGATCTTGATGACTCCGGTGACTTGGGTTTCTTAATGGGTTTCTGAATTTGGAGATGAAGGATTCCACTCCCTTTAACTCCCTTCTTGGACCCAATGTTTTTAGCACCGTTGTTGTTGCTGTTGTTGGTGGTGCCACCATTCTTGATTCTCTTGATCCTGCTCTCACCATCGTTGTTCCGAATTGACGAGGAGGAATTCGAAGAATTGGTTGACTTCTCTTTCGTGTCCTCTCTCTGACTCAAACACCAATTGCAGGTTCCGACAGACTCTGCCTCGGGGTACAGATTGCTGCAGTATCTGCAAAATTACAGAAACACGAGTGTTGATTCATTTCGAAACAATCAGATTAAAACACATACCCAGATGAAAAACCAGTGAGTCGTGATTCCGTCATACAAATATACAAATGGGTTTAATCTATAAGGCTAGTTTTGTTGAGATATGAAATAAAAATTCAAACTTTTTATAGAAGAAGTGTGTCAGTATAGTATACGACAGTGTCTGTGGTTGTTGTTGAAGTTGAAGATATATTATGTAGCCAACCCAACCCACCTGTGCTGAGATCTGAATTGGCAGACTTTGCATTGAAAAAGCTGATCAGAGAAACCAAGATCCCCACACATGCAACACTCTGTATTGGGTTCAGAGAGAGATGTTCCTTTGGTTGTCATGTTTTTTCATTGAGAGAGAGAGAGAGAAGAAATTGATAATTGAGGAATGAATAGGTATGGGTGTATGGCCACAGAAGAAAAGGCGAAGAGACCCACAAATGACAAAACCAAGTCCGTATAAATAAAAGACATGGACTAAGTTTCCGTGTGACCGTGTTTGAGAAGCTTGGGTTGTATTTATATGTATATTTTAAATGAGGCAATTTCGTGTTGAGGTAGGAAAGGAAAATTAATTAATAATGGAGGCTGTTTCAGGAATGGCAAGGGGATAGATAGAGACATTCTTTAAAAATTAAATAATTTAAAGAATATAATTTGAATTAATTGATTTGTGGGTTGGTCCAGATAGACCCCATGAATGTGATATAATTGGAAAAGGGAGGGTCATGGTCATGGCCTAAGAGCCTCACCTGGCCTAGTCATAGACTCGTGAGGGAATGGTAGACGAGGACTTGTAATGCCAAAATGGAACATTGGTTGGTTAGGCCAAAAAGGCTAAGCACAATTAAGAGGAACCTTATCTAACACAATCAACTCACCATGCTTTTCCCCTTCCACATTCAGAGAACTACATAATTTCTCTACTTTTTTTTTTTATTTTTTTTCTTCATAATGGGATTTTTATTTTCTACGTCTTTTATTATTGAGAGATGCCGAGAGATACGATGGGAAAATACTTAGAAAAAAGATGACGTGAAAAAGTGTGTAAGAATATAAGCCTGCTAGCTACACACCTCAATTTTTAATATCGTTTTTCTCACTTTCGTCACATGTTATAAGATGCGTGAAAATTCTTTTTCTGGAAGGGTATACACTCTCCATACGGAAAGAGAGATAAAAAAAGGGGAAAGAAGTAATAAATGTGATGAATACTGTCACATAATGATATGATAAAAATGGAGAAAGAAATATACGTATACATGACTGTTTTTAAAATTGGTAGGTGAAATAATTAGGCGTAGTTAGAGGTATACCAAAAACTATCGCCATGTGAAGAATCAACCTCTTCCACGTAGTTTTTTCGATAATAAAATAGAACATTTAATTATATATTTAAGGTATCAATATAATTTATTTTATTTTATTCATAAATCAAAGAGGTATATTAATATTGTTGGCACTAATAATTTTTTACTTTTTAAAACAGCCATTATGTCTCCATAGACATTTCAAAGTGACAATCCGACTGACTTACACAGGTTGATTTATTACGAGTCGGATTGAAATTGAGTGAATCTAACCCGGCTCACTTTATAATGAATCAAGAATTTTATAACTTGGCTCAACCACTACAGATTCGTGGGTTAAGTGGGTTGGCTCACCAACCCACATAAAAACATTATTTATTTATTTATATTTAAGTATTCAAATATTTAAATAATTTTTTAAGCTATTCATGAGATGACAATTACAGTAAAATCAAGAACCAATGTCTTCATCATGCTTACCACCAATATATGATTAATTGTTTCCAAAAAAGTGTCTATATAGTCCAAGAAAACATGACTAATATTACACATTTTCTATCATATTATTCAACAAAATATAAATAAAATAAAAAACTACAAATTTGTGTCATGCTAATTTAGAAAATTTTGTTTATAAGACGATTGCTTGAGTAATTTACTATAAAGATTATAGTTAAATATTAAAGTATCAACATATCTAACTTGACAATCAAATTAATTAAACATTCAAACTATTCAAATATTATTGAGCAATATTCTAACATTTAAAAATATAAAATTGTGAACCTATATAATTGGGAGTAGTAAATAATTATAAAAAAGAATTAAAAATTGTAAAAAAAATGTTGGTGGGTTATGTGGGTTAACCCAACTTCAACCCGTTTAACCCATGGGTTAAGTGAGCCGATTTGAGATCAATCCACTTTTGAAAAAATTAAATTTTTCTCAACCCAACCCGGCTCGAACTCGTGGTGAACAGGGTTGGCTCATGGGTTGAAACCCATTTTGACATTTCTATGTCTCGATTCCTACGAAAACGAGACATATCAAAATATGGTGGAATTTTTGAAATTTCAGTGAATTTTAATGTCTTGGTTATCCTAATAACTGAAGCAGAAAAAGTTTTATGTCTCAATTCGAGAGAAAACGAAGCCTAATGTCAATCAAAAATTTCAAAATTTTTGCTTCTTTGAACTTTTTAATTTGAAGAATGAAGATTTTGCTTCGGTTCCTTGTGAACCAAAGCATAAAAGCCTTTCTGCTTCAATTTTGCATGCACCCAAGTAGGGATGACAACGGGGCAAGGCGGGGACGGGTTTCGCTATCCCATACCCATCCCCATCCCCGTAGAAAAAATTCATCCCCATCCCCACCGGGTATAACGGGTCAAATTTCGTCCCCATACCCGTTTTCTTACTACTTCAATATTAATTTTAATTAATTTTTATAAAATAATAAAGAAACATAATTTTATCAAATATTTAATATTAGAAGGATGATTGTTTCTTCGATATAATATACTTTAAAATAAATTATAATTGTTTACATTTTAGATTATAATATCAACAAAAAAATTTCATTAGAAACAAAACATTTATTAAATTTGCAAACATTAATGAAACCTGGTTGATAAAATTTAAAAATATTTTTTTTAAATATAAAAGGAAAACAAATATTCAAATTAAAATATATTTTAAATGTTTGTTTACTTCAATCTTTTAAATTCTAATGAATCTCTTTTTATACACTAATAAAAGTTATAATAGATCACTTGATCAAAATGATACAAAAAAACAAATAATAATCATAATAATAAAATTTTAACATAGATCTTGTATCTTTTGAACTCCAATATATGTTGGATGATAATAAAAAATATTCATGACAATTATAATAAATTTGTATATTGTAGTAAATAAAAGTTATTTATACAATTATAGTGAAAAAATTGCACTATGATTGATAATAAGTTAGAAAATAAAAAATAATTAAATAAAATATATCAAAATAATATTCTGCATGATGAAAATAAACAAAAAATAAAAATATTAAAAAATTAACAAATGTTTAGAAACAATTTGAGAGACTATTGAAAGAAATCGCACAAAGGAAAACAAATGTATAATTAAGGGTGTGATAAGATGAAATATACCTTAAAGATCTAAGAAAGCTTTTCAAATATCAACATATATACTCAATGGTTGAGAAATAACAGAAATTGTTTTAGCGAAACAAAATAGTTCTTTAAATGAAACAAAAATTAATAATAATAATAATAATAATAAGATATATTTTTTATATTACCTAGTAAATGAAAGGTTTGTGCCATTAAACACTTAAATTGAGATTATTAAACATTCTCATGTGAAAGGAAAATATACAATAAATAAAAATATTAAAAATAATAGAAATATTCAAATGTGAGACATAAAAATTTTTAATTGACATACATCATTTTAACATAAATACATAAAGGTTATGATAAGATGAAAAATATAATGGAGATACGAATGAGTTTCATGACAAATCAAATAATTAGAAGAAATAAAAAATAGAAAGTATATATATATATATATGGTTACTTAATTAATTGTAAATATTTTAATAATTTAAATAGGGACGGGTATTATGGTGGGAATATGTATATCCTCATACCCATCCTTATACCCAATTGAAAAAGTCAGGGATTCTCCATACCCAGTCAATGCGGGAATTTCCCATCAAAACGAGGACGGGTTCGGGCAATACCCACGGGGGTGAATTTATTTGCCATCTCTACACCAAGACAAATAAGTTGATTTACTTCAGAAAGTTGAAACTTTTTTAATTATTTCTTTGCACCATATGGCCTTGGTTGGTTATGTACCCAAGACAAAATAGGGGTTTATGCCTCGGTTGAGTTGAACCGAAGCAGAAGTGGGCTTTATGCCTCGGTTTTTAATTGAACCAAGACAAAATGTTAATCTTAAGGCTCAAAATTGGGGAAAATTGGACAGATCTTCTTCGCATTTTCTTCTCCCTCGAGCCTTTTTATGTTCATCCAGTCTTCGCCTCTACTGTTGCTGCCATTGTCATTGCTGCATCACACGTCCATTGTTGTCATCGTCGTTATTGTGGGAGGAGGGAGGTCACCGCTGCACTTTGAAATCACCATTGGTTAGTGTTTTTTTTTTTTTTTCTTTTTTTGATTTATGGATGAGTTGCTCATGTTCCCTTATTGTTAGGATTTCGGTTAATGTAAGAATTTATTTTTTTTTTTTGCTATTTTGATTGAGTTTGTGTCTTCCCTTTGGTGCCTTGTTGGTATTGATAAAATTTGGGTCTTTTTGCTGCCATTCATATAGGTATTGTTGCATTGATATTCAAGTACTATTGCATTGGTTGGGATTGTGTAGCTTTTCAAAGTGCCTAGGATTGCATTCTCTGTTGTTACTCGTGTTTCATGGTCTCAAGTTCCTACTTTTATCTTCAAAATTTATGGATGAATGAGTCTATAATTATTTTTTGTATGTTTGACAACTGATTAATTATATTGATTTGTTGATTTAGGGAAAAAAATTATATTAATGCTTAAATATATTGATTTATTTTTTACTTCTATCCTGCCTCAATTCTATTAATACATGAGGTAGTAGATGTTATTCTACCTCAGTTTTCTAACATCTGAAGTAGTTGGTCCTTTAGTGTTTTCTTTATTTTTTATTTTTAAATTGTTTTCTGCCTCGGTTCTGCTAATACCCGAGACAATAGATGTTATTCTGCCTTAGTTTTGCTAACACCCAAGGCAATAGGTCCTTCAACTTTTTAATTTTTTTTATTTTTAAATAGTTTTATGCTTTGGTTATTTACAACTGAAGCATAATGTAGATATTTCTGCCTCGATTCCCAACTGAGACAGAAAGACTACCCCTTTTTACCTCGCATGTATAAAGCTTGGGTCTAGAATCGAAGCCACACAGCCAAAATACTCATGGCCAAAATCTTTTACTACACTAGTGTCACCATGGTGCCTCTTCAAAAAGCGTAAACAAAGTCAAATTAGGATAAATATAATTTTATTTATAAGAACTTTATACTTGTCTAGACATCAAACTAAACATTCTTATTCTATTTGAAAGACAAAGATATTATGATACATCCATATAAAGTAAATATCAAGATAATATTTACACTATTTTATTTGAATTGTGAATTACATCGATTCTTATTACAATTTACATAATATTGTCTTTTAATAAAAAAATTTTGCTCTTTCACTTCAACACAATGTTGTGTGCTTCATTTTCATCTATTTTCTTTTACATGTAATTCCATATCTTCACTGTCATCTTTGTTTCAGGGCTTCATCTTCATTCTCATTGTGTTCCTTCATCTTCATTTTTGTGTTGTTCATGAAGCCCATTGGTACTCTTGGAAGGACTCTGTTTTGGTGTCTCCGCACTTTCTCTTTTGTCCAAAGTAGTTATACGTTGCTCCCCATAGTCGCTCACCAAACATGTGCTGCTAGAAACACATAAGTGTAGACTCGTAAAACATGTGTTGTTAGAAACACATAGACTCGAAGATGAGCCTGACATAATGAAGTTTCTACCACAAGAGAAAAACTAATGCACGAGCACCTCCACCTTCAACGCAAATTTCATGAACCAGATTGATTTGCTCTACAACTCCACCAACGGCTCAAGTTTGACTCCTTGCCAACATTGATACATTGGTTGGATTGCCTTCTTTTGTCATCGACGTAGTAGAATGTTGTATGAGTTGAATGAATGGAAGAGTAGTTTTTCCTACGGAGGAAACTACCATGTGCATGCATTTAGTGTATTTTATAGACGACAGGAACAATATTGAGATGATCCTTACTCTACTAGTTGTTGGAATAATCTTGATGAAAACAATTAGTTAAGAGAGTCGAGAGAGGTTCGTATCTAGAGTGTTAACATTAGTCGAACTCATAAGAGATATTGAATTTACTGTCATGAGGTGTGGCACTTAAATGAAAATTAAATATGCCGAAAATAGTGGCACTTAAAAATGTCACAATTCACAGTATATTACAGTGTTTATAATTGTTACTAGCAACAAATGTCGTAATATAAATATTTTATTATTTATTATTATACACTTATATTTATAATTTCATAATTTAGTAAAAAAATTTAATAATGAAAATTCAAAATATATAAAAAAAGTATCCATGTCCTTTTTCTTTTTTCAAAAATTTATTACATACTTTTTATGTACTAGTGTGATAGACAACAAGGGAGCTTTGAGTATGGATATTACATCACACACCGGATATGGATCATCTCGTGTTCATATTGTTGTTTTCTGGGAACAAATTCTAAAATACTTTAAGTATTATGTTTATATTTTAATTTCGTATGTACTATTATTCTAAAAGACCTAACATATATTTCTTACTACAACTTTTTGCTAATGAGAAATCATTAAACGAGACATAATTAAAAAAATTCACAATGAATAAGGAAGAAATGTTTTATGTATTAGATATTAGTATTTGTTTTTTTAGAATAATGTGTTATTTAGACAATATTTTTTCTACCTTTCACTCAATGTTATGATTAGTTTATGTATGATTTGGCCTGTAACAATGGTCATTTTGATCTTTAAGTATAACTTTCTTTATTATTACTTTAAATTTATACCAAATTTAATTTCTTTGTTATCTAGTGTAGTTGTTTGAAATTATTTTCGATCGCATTTTCACATATTTATAAAACAGAAAACTAATTTGAAAAAGAAAAACACAATAAATCACAATGGTTAGTGTCAAAACTAATGTAACATGTGAATTTCTTTTGTTCCAATGGCACATATTGCATTGGTTGTTTATGTAGTATGTCCTTCGACATTTTCTTCACTTCTACGAAATGCTTACTATATCGGTTTTGATTAAACTCAATGTAATATTAGACCATTTTACATCGATTGTTGAACTAGTGTAAACTTATTACATTGGTGGGATCTACATCAGATTCAAAATTGATGTAATTAGTCTTAAATAGCCGATGTATTAAGTAATTTTTGTACTTTTGACAGAAGTTAAAACTTACATTATCATAATCTTGCCTTGTATGACTTCTAGACATCAATTTAGCATGCCTCAAGTCAGCCACCAATAGGATTTTCACAACCATACAACACAAACATATGGGTTTCCTGTGGAACTACAATTACACCTCTTTGTCAACAACATCATAAAAGCACCTTCCCATAAGATTAAAAAGTCTCAATGTCTGATAACATCGTTAACCTAGACAAGCACATTATGACCTAGGTGAACCTTTACACCACAAATGATTCATCATGTTCGAATATTCCTCATCCCTAATGAAGGGCCCAACCCCTAACGAACTCACCCAGCTACCAACAAAATTTGATGCCTCTCTTATATCATGTTAGGATCAAAATTCACCACCAAATTTGCAACAAGTTGACCTCATGACCTCACCTTAGTAGCCTTGGTGAACACCAAACAAGAGAAGACAAATCTTTCCATGCCATTTTAGGGAAGTTCATCATTTTAAACCTTGAGGAAATGATAACTCTTTATCACTTAACCTTTAGACCAAGATTATTTTCCAACGACCTTAGTCCACTTACACAGTTGTCTAAACTTGCAAAAACAAACTTTGTACCACAAAGCAAACATTAGATAGCCGAAATGATATTTGTAATATTGAATCTTTTGAATAAAAAAATGTTTAGATTATAGCTATGGCAAATGTAGATTCAATGAGTTTTGATTTCCTTTTGAATCAAATCATCTCATTCTTGCTAGAGGCTTGTAATTTAAAGTAATGCACTTAAGGCAATAATTCATTCAACTAGGAATGGAAGAATCACATTGAGTCTAAAATTCTTAGGTTGTAGAATGTAGGAATGGATCTAGATCTACCTTAGAGTACTTCTAAGACATTGAACAAATAATGTACTAAGTATAAAAGATAAGTAGCAGTACAATAGAAGAAGAGGAGATAAAATCCAACCTCAATACATATTTATCATCATATGTTTCAAATCTTAGTTTAACTTGTTTTTATGATTAACACAACTCTTACAAACACTGTTTCATTGAATCTATAAGTAAATATTGGACAATCCTAACAAATTCTCGTGGATAAGACATTTGCTTGATACTGCTACGCATTGGTGCATTTGTTGGAATTGGTTGCTACTCTAGCATCTCATCAATTGTCCACTTATTATAATATACCGATAGTCTCACTTCGCTTAAAATTTGAAGTTAAAGATAATTTAAATATATTTTTCTCCTCTAATTCTCTACTATGTCAAAGACAAAACTATCATAAAAGTTCAAGACTCCAAAATAAAAAAGCGAAAAATATTTCAAATACAATTATTCTAATCTAAAAATGAAAATCCTAGCCCGGATAACAAACAAATGAATAGCATAATTCAAAGTTAACCGTGTTTTAAGGGATCAAGAAAAGAAGCTGAGTAATTGTTGCTAAATCTCACTAGCTTCTCGTGAGTAAAGCTGATATACAGTAACTGTCAGATAAATCTCATGATTGGTGATTTCAGTTTGTGGCCTCAAGTCAAAGGTTGCAACATAAATCTCACCAAAAAGATGGCAGTTGGATAAACAGATTCTTGGACATGTGACTCTAAAGTTCATCAGGTGGCACGTGGCTTCTGTTCATTGGTTTTGGCATAACTACCATCCATCCATCGGTAGGCAATCTCGTTATTACTTAAGACTAATCTTACATATGTTTCTGTCGGATTTGGTTTCTTGGTTGGTTCCGGTGAGATCACTACAACAAATTAGTGGTGTTCATAAACGAAGCTAGGGTCCACCATGGTAATAACCACTAAAATATCACAACCATCTTTTACAAATATTAGAAAAGCTTTTTCACATGAGACTGGTAGTTCAATTAATAAAAACACAGTTTTAAGGTTTTGTGGTTTCACAAAATTTAAAAAAGAGAAAGGTAGGGCACATGCATGCTTGGAAGGTTACCAATACTATTCAAAATAACATGGCCAACACACAAACCATTTGCCCAATTCTTAAGTTTCCCAGCTCTCTATTCCTTCCCACTTGCCAACATGCTTTTGCTTCTTCCAATCATCTTAACAAACCCTACAAGTCTTATTCATTTTTGTTTTCTCTTATATTTTTATATCGATTAAAAATAAAAGAAATTTATAATATACAGACGAACATAAAACTCACCTTTGTTGTACCACTCCATTCATATAACCATGCAAAGGGGCATTAAAAAACTGGGAACACAAACCAGTGATGCTCCCTGTTTCATGGCTTTTATATCATACATTGGTTTTCTTATGCAACAAGACATCATTAGGTAAACAGCAAAGAATAGTAAAACGAAATAAATTCAGGTGGAATAGAATATATATATATATATATATATATATATATATATATAATAGAATAGAAGGTTCGTTGTCCATTGAAAATTGTAGGCATGGAAGATCAGAAGCTACTTTCGGCCGACAGTGTTATACGTAGGTGGACACAAAGAAAACGATTGATGTTGTCATGTTCCATCAATTTTAATTGTCTTTTTTAAGATAGCCACTGATCTAAGTGATGCAGTCGTTTACCCTGAACCCCACGTTATTTGCAAATGGTTGCGTAGCTTGACTGCTACAACCAGCACAATTAACCATCATTCAATTTTTCAAACCCTAATTTGAATCCATTTGCTTTATCAAACCAAGCCGCCATATATGGAACATGGAGGTCTACTCAGAAGATTTCGCTTCCTACCTCAGCAGTAATGTATCACACCACATAATGAAATTAATAATAATAATAATAATAATTAGAGTTCATTTGTTTTTATCTAATTTCTCTCCTCGTAATATTATTGTCGAATATAATGAGAGTTGGCTTAAAAAGTAAAACAAGTAAAATATTTGTTTTAATTAAAAAAAAGTCTCAAAACAATAATTTTATTTAATACTAATATTTTTCTATTAAATTAATTATAAAATTATGTTAAAAAAATTCTAATTTCTTTTAGTACTAATATACTTTATTAAACTAGTTATAAAATTATGTTTAAGAAAAAAAAATCTAAAAAAACTTTTTTTTACCTTTATTAAATTAATTATAACTTTATTTTTGAGAATAAAACAAAATTAAATATTAAATTTTATTAGTATTGAAAATAATATTTAATGACTTCAAAAAAAATTTCACTAAATTATAATTTTGTCTAAAAAGGGAGAATGATTATTATTTTTATTCTCTTATAATCTATTTTTTTCTATTTTTTTTCTTATCTCTATAACTTCTCATATACTGATTTCACTTCTTGTCTTTCCTTGTTTTTTCTATTCTATTCTAAAGTTCTTCTTTTAATGGGTTTGACATATTTCATTCATTGAATTTTATGTTATCTATGTATACCAATATTTTTATCCTCATTTTTTGTTAGTATGCTTTTGTTTCTATTTGTGTTGATATTTATATTCTATTTGTTGAATTTGTATTAGGGTAAAAATGTGTTTCTTTTGCTCAGTTTTTCGATATTTTCGACTTATGAGTTTCAAGAATTTTTCTGCATATATTTTGACAAAGAATTGAAATTTTTACTTGGATTGAACTGCAGAACTATTAACTAGGTTCGAGTTTAGTCTTTTGGTGAATAATGGAGACGAAATATCTAATGAAGTGAGTGATGAACACAAGGTAAAATTGGAGAATAGTGTGAAAGTTAAATGGAATTAATTATGATAATTTTGCATAAAGAAGAGTTTGAAAAATATTAAATAAAAGGTTTCATTCTTAAAATTGTTTTAGGCATTCCAAACCCTTGAGATGCCCTTATGTACAATTTATATTCTAACATAATGTTATTTTTAAGGTTTAATTACTTTTTTTATTCTTGTTTTTGTCCAAAAGTATTAAATTGGTCATCCAGTTTTTTTAAGTTTCAATTTGGTCCTAATTAAAAAAAAATGTGCAATTTATACCTTTTCGTTAAATTTTTGAAACAAATCAATGATGTTTAATAAAAATTGACACTATGACTGTGTTAATTACATCAATAAAGCAAATCATCCTTATTAACAACTTAAATTTTGATAAAAAATTATTGATCCGTTTCAAGAAACTTAAAGAAAATGATCAAATTGCATCAAATTTTTAAAATCAGAACCAAATTAAAATTTTAAAAAATTGAAGGACTAATTTGACATTTTTGAACAAAAATAGGGACGAAAAGAGTAATTAAACCTATTTTTAAATACCGATATTTTCTTTTGAAAATTATTAAAATTTAATATGGAATAAAAAAGAAAATCTTATATTTGAAGAGATGAGACATTCAAAACAACTTATAAAATGTAACATTATAGTATTTTTCTTTTACACACACCTTAGCATTTATTGGAGTATCTTTGTATTGATTTTAATTAGGATATTTTTAATTCTACTTCGAGGCATGTACTTTTACCTTAAACTCTTTTAAGGAAATTAAACCCATATTAATGAAATCAATCTAACCAAAAACCAAATCCTTTTGGTTGGTTCAATTTTTATTCTATAAAAATAAATCAAACCAATTGATGTTTTAGTACTCCTGTATGAAAAATGGGTCTAGATTTTAAATTAATCTACGAAAAAGTAGATTTAAAAAATATTTATATTCATTTTTATTGTTACATATTGGATAGTCATCGGATTTGAAAATTAAAAATATTAGTTGATTTTTCACAAAACAATTAATGATATGTTTTGCTGATAAATATAATCAATGTTATGTTGTCTTCTCCAAGATATATTTATTTTAACAAGTAAATGAGTTGAGTTAAATTGTACATGAATAAAAAAAAACTCAATGAAAACAAATTTAAATTACAGATAAATAAAAAAATTTTGCACCCAAATTTTCAGAAGTCGTTGTAAACCACGAAATCCGTCATGGTTTTTTAGCAATGGAAGTTTGTGAAATGAGACCCTATAAAATGATAATTAGTAGAGAGGAAAATTTTATAAAAAATAACAGTATTATATTTTAATATTAAATGAAAATTATGAATATTTATTATTCTATTAGAAAACAGATTTATTTTATAAAAATTCTTTATCCTTCTAAAAAAATTTCTCTAGAGTTTCTTTACTCTCTCTCTAAAACTCTGACCCCACTTTCTATCTATTTCGAGATCCAAGCATACCATAGTAATCAAGGCATAAATACCAACATTTCTATCCGATCCAATTCTTTAACAGAGTAGTAAGTTATTTTTTTACTATCATTTCTTGAGTCAATGATTGATTCATGTGCATGTGTGGTTTTTGTCTTTGCATGTGCTCTTAGATTGTGTTTTTAGAATTCTTGGTCTACTATGAATTTAATGGTATGCTTAGATTATGATTGCAAGTTCTATCTTTTTGTTTCTAGAGCTTCCTTGAGATATATAGATTAGGAACGTTTGTAAGTTCAAAAGGGGGTTTCTTACAATAGGTGAGGGAAGATATAACTTTTCCTTTTACAATCTAATTTCAAATTAAGGTTATTGTTGATTTGTTCTGAAATTGAATGGTATGTGTGTTTAAATTGCATGATGATTTGCAGAACTAAGAATCGTGAATTTCTAATCCTTTGTTTGGGTAAAAATTATATGATGCGTGAATTGAAATTTTGGTCTTGAGCTAGTTGTGAATTATGAAATGACATTTTGTGGTATCTATTGAGAGGTATAATTTATTTGGCATTGAATTGTGTAAATGAAGATGCTTGCTACTTAGGTTCGCGAAATGTCATATGGAGATGCAGAAATTTGGTTTTGTGATGTGCAAACTCGTTGGGCGAGTTTGTTCCTTATTGAACAACGGTAAAATTTGAGTTTGGCAAAAAGTTAAGGAAAGTCTACTTGTTAGGTGAGTAGATTCTCGTTGAGCGAAAATCAAACCTGAATTTAGCAGAGAGTCGATAAGGAACTTAGTCATTGAACGAGTCTATTCTCCTTGGTTACATTTTTCTGCATTTTGTTCTAGTGTTGATTCGCTGAGCGAGTCATCTAGTCATTGGGTGAGAACTCTCCCAGAGACAACTTGTTGAGAGAGTAGATCAGCTCGTTGAGCAAATATGCTTTAATTAATGTGTATGATTAAGAATGGGCTTGAATAGTTGTACTTAAATGTTGTAAGAGTTGAATGAATGGAAGAGTAGTCTTTCCTAAGGAGAAATGTGCATGTGTTTAGTGTGGTGTATAGACGACAGAACAATCTTGAGATTATCCTTATTCTACTAGTTTTTAGAATAATATATATGAAAACAACTAGTTGAGAAAATCAAAAAAAATTCGTATAACCGACATTAGTTGCACTTAGAAAAAATATTAAATTTACTCTACCATGTGACGTGGATTGAGGAATGACTCATATATAGTACAAACTATAGTGTAAACAATAGGAATGCAGTAATGATCGGGATATATATATATATATATATATATATATATATATATATATATATATATATATATATATATAAATGCTTTAAATGATGGTTTAATTAGTAAATGATTATGTATTGATTTTTTTATTTGTTTAGTACTTTTCCTTTTTATTTTAAACTTATAAATTTAAATAGATCTCTAGCTTATTACCATATTGCGTGTATATATGTTTCTACAGGAGCAGAAAATACAAAAAATACTGTCAGTGAATAACCTAGTTGGGACAAAGCTCAGGAGTAGCATAGGCGTGAGAGACTATGTTTTTTTAGATATTGCTATTTTGTATTATAGATGTTTCCTTTAGATTGGTTTTATGAATCATGTATTTTGAAATACTGCATTCTAGTACTTTAGAGTAACATTGTAATATAATCTGATAGTACTTTAGAGAAAACATTGTAATATAATCTGGTGTTTAGCTTTGTATATAGTTTGTATAGTTTTATGTTTAATATCAGTAAATGAATTACTTTAAATTAGTAGACATTTTTTCCATTAATTTGGGTGTTACCAATATTATATTATTCTAATTCTTGTACATTTTCTTAAATAAATTTGCCATAAAATCATTCTTCCCATCATGCTTTTAATTCCAATTGCCCCAAAGCATATATTAAGATTCCAATGCAAAGGAATAATCAAATTTGGTTATTATAAAGCTAGTCTGATATTCTTTTAGGAAATTTCAAAGTCATCCATGACATGATAAAAACATTCTTTTAATTGCTCAAGCATTTTAAACACTACAAGGTTTTCGATAAAAATTTCTTTCTTGTTGGTTTTCTGAATTGTCGTCTATTTGTTCTTATTTTTTTTATTTAATAAAAAATATTATTCTAAGAAAGGAACAACAAAAATCAGTTAAATTGATAATGACATTTTAAACTTTCAGATGTGAGAATAAGGTCTTCACAAATAGAAAAAGTAGCAAGCATGGCGTAGTTATGTAGAAATTAATATAAATATATTTGGGTGTCCTTCATTTCAGATTAATCTCCAATGTATAACTTATTATGAGATTGATTTTATAGGACTAATAGTAGTGTCCTATGAGAATCATCACAATATATCACTAATGCTTCATAGGCACTACAAGCATATAGCAATAGCACCTATGAGTGTACAAAAGGAACTTTCCATGTAAAAATGAAGGACAACAAAATTGGGCCTATAAAACAACCTACAGTAACCTCAAGAGCTGCTATTATATTGTAGGGCCACATGTTTGGGTCCTAATCATGGGCCAATATTATATCCTTTATATACAGCAAAAAAACAAACATGAGATGAATCATTAATCTCTTCAAAAAGTTGTCCCAAAATATACTTGCAAAATAGAATAAGCATAAGTAAAGAACAGAGATAAAATATAAATTATATCCCTGTAGTTCACCACCAGCTAGAAAGAGAAAGTGAAAACACTAAATGACAACATTTTTCAGTGCTTTCCATAAAATATAATTTGTGTTTGGAAACTATTTAATACGAGAAATGTACATGCCACTTTTCTTGTCACGCTAAATTCAAAGTTTAATTAATAGTACTCTATAGAATGGACCCTGGTTGGGGGTTTTGGTAAAAAAAAAAAAAAATTTTTATTTTTAAAAAAAAATTTTATTATTTAAAAAAAAAAAAAAAAAAAAAAAAAGTCTTTGGGTCATCCAAGTTATTCAATCAATGAGACCATCATGGTTTCCAATTCTTGAACAAGGCTCTTGAATGCAAATTTAATAGTAGTATCATTTATCATTGTTGTTCTTGAACTCAAAAGTTCATATCACATGGAATGCGGAATCAAGCCATTAGAATAGTGCATTAAAAAAGATTAAAATAGTGAGTTAGTCTATAACGTTGTGTTATTAAAGACACTTCTTCTAGTCTTTAATCATGGTTTAGTTCTCAAAACAAAAGAATTCTATAGCAATAATATTGTTAACTGCAAAGATAACAACAAAACGTAGTTGACAATCCAGTAATTGTCACGTTATATAAAAATGTATAAGGAGACAGACATGATCAATTAATACAAACAGTGTCAACACTATGTAATACAAATATGGTTAACATATAATAGAATTCTTAAGAAGTCAAAATTTTGCTCACAGACTGCTACAAAAGAGAAAAAAAGGATTAAACTTTCTTTAATCTGGCATAGTACTGTACTTGTTTTGTTTGTTTTGATGCAAAAACAGTGGTTTTCTTATTAAAACAAGAATGGTTTGAAAAGAAAAAAATAGTAATAAATGTTTGACCAGATGTTAAAGCAGAATAAATAAAGTTGAGAGTCCACCCTCTGCAAGCATGGCAATAAACTCTTGCATGCTTGTTTGGCAGTGCAGAAAATCAATGGACTTCAACAAAACACTGTACAAGATTCTTTCTTTTCTTAGATGCCTACAATGACTATTGACTACTCACCACAACCCCACTCGTGCTACACGTCACATGTATCTTCCTCACTAATAATTCAACGCTGTGGTCCCCTCGGGCCCTTATCAGTTATCACCCCACCAACACAACTTTTCACGCTTTCAAATTTTCATCAATGCACATACAAATCATCTAAATTATAACAGTAACAATGGAAATGAAAAAAAAAAAAAACGTAAGTTTCTGATATCATAAATGCGTGACTACATAGGCAAGAGGACAACAGTAACACCAACCACATTAAATTTCGACCGACCAAGATATCACCTTCTTCTCCTTCTTCTGTAACAAGCCCTTACACCAGTTACGATACAACCTCCGAGGGAAGACCCATAATAATAGCAGCACGAAACACAACACAAAGATCAGTGTTTCCCACATTACTGTGTCATCCATGGTGAAGTAGAAAATAGAGGGGTTTAGGGGGGCCCCTTCTCCCAAAGTTGTCACCACACACACACTCTCTCTCAACTCACACCCAAAGCTAGTGATAATTTTTACATCAGAGAAAAGGCAAACCCACCAAGGATTGAACACGACAAGGTTACAAAAAGAGGAAGTGAGGTTGGGGCCCATAACAGCCAAGAGGCGTGCACTCTCGTTTTTGGGTACTTTTTGGAACAACCAGTCTTCTCATTCAAAAACAGCTCACACCCCATGCCAGCGTTAGTGCTACTTTCTCTAACCCCCAAGACATCGACTAATCATTCATTTCTCTCTTTCTTTTCTTTCCTTTATTGCGCCATTATACCTCTTTCTTTCTTCGTTGCATTACATAATACCACCTTCATCATCTACTAATGCCTTCTTCAAGGGATTCATTTCACACCCACCTTCCATGATTATTTCAGGTCAATATCCATACCTTGTTTATTATTCTAAAACCACGCAAACATAAACGTATTAAATAAGTGATACCCTTTTCTAATTCTCCAACTTATATGGCATCAAGTCCAAGCTTTATGGCCTTCAGTTTCAATGATTTCAAGCAACGTATGGCTTCATCAAGAAGCTCCACCGGGTCCTTGCCCTTTCCACCAGGAACCATGCACTGCAGAATGCTCAGAACATCTTGAATCTTCTCTTTTCTCATCTTTTTATAACCCATTCCACCTGACCCTCTACTACTGTTGCCAACACTGGAGCATCTTGATTCTGCATCATCTTCAACTTCAAAGGGTCTTTTTCCATCAAGAGAACTACCAGTGTCACCATCACAAGCCCTGTCCCAGAGCTTTCGCTTCTTTGTTTCTCCAAAGGAGCTAGCAACTTCTTCAATTCCCCTACCAGGTTCTTCCCGATTATCGTGAGTGGTCATTGTACTGGGTGAATGTCCTGTGCTGGTAACTTCATCATCATCATCATCGTCGTCATCATTATCATCCTCAGTGGAATAACCATCACTGTCAGAGTAAAGCAATGCATTGATTTCCTCTGTGTCCTCATGCATCTCACTTTCAATGTCATCATCAGTTCCCTGATTTTCATCAACTTTATCATCCAAAGTTGGTCCAACTCCAGCCACATGATTCACGTCTCTCCTCAACGATAGCAATTCATCCCTGTTGTTCAAATTGGTACAGCCATGCAGCTTTGAATCCCAGGAAGTGAGGCACTCAACAGGCCGACCAAACCTTGAACTGTAAACCAGAGTTGTTTGATCAGCTGTTTGATCGATAACCAGGAATTGCTTCTGAGGGAAACCCGACACTCCAACGCGGGCATGTTCCTCCCCAAAACCTTTGGCATGGCTAGCAGGGAGTTTTTCCTCTGCAGTGAAGTTTCGAGCAGGTGTAGTAAATCCCTGCCGAAATCGAGGCAAACAATAAAACCAACCATGAGGTTCACCAGAATGTCCCAGCTGCGAATGAGGCAGCCCAGAGGACACATATGCTGGCATTGTCGCATCTCTTGCGATCGAGACCGAGTTCGCAACTGGATTCATAGCTGCAGTTGTGCCATTTTGCTTCCCCGTGCCAAAGGGTGCAGCATTGAAGGAGCTCAAATTGGGAGATTGCCAATCAAAAAGCAGCTCCGGAATCCAGGTTCCACAATTTTCTCCCATTCAACCACAAAAATCACCTAAACATTTTCAAAGCACAATAAACAAATTGTCCCTAATGAAACAAATGAATGAATGAAAAAGTTAACAAAGTAAAATGTACCTGAATAAAAACGATTCAAACACAAGTGCTATCTTTTACTATTGGTAACTCTCACCAACAAGGAAAACAACAAAACCACCGGCTTAACCCAAAACGAACAAAGAAAAAAACTATTACGTGACAGGCTTGAGCAAATGACGGAAGTATTCAGCCTGAACAACACCCAAAAACAAAAATCTTTATCAGTACATGTTTGTTATTAAAAGATCATAACTTCAAAAATGATAAAAAGTATGTTATGGGTTCCTGCAATACATACCTGGCAATCTATGAGAGGTTGAAAGCATGCCATAACTCTAACTATAATGGTAGCAGTCCCTGCAGTTCCATTCTCATGTTTCAATGCCCGAAATCTGGTTTGACTTGCTGCTTGGCACACCATAACTACTTTTCCAACCCTTCAAAATGAAAGAACAATGATGTTCCCAGAGACAATGAGTCTGAAATCTGAACCCTCCTGTGAAACTGGTTTTGACGAATTGAACAATAAACCAAACTAAAACACTGATTTAACTGGTCGACAAACTATTAAGGAAAAAAAAAAGCTAGAAACTAATGACAGCTAAAATGTTGAGGAGACTGATCAAACTAGACCCAGTTGAACAGAAGCGGTAGAAACAAGATGGGTGGCTTTTTTCAGCTGATCTGACGAACGTAACAAGGAACGACAACAAAAAAATTGGACCCCATTGATTTAAGACAAGGAAGAGATGAGGGAGGTGATTGAAAGAGGTTCTGGTAAAAGGATCTTGAATTACAGAATAACTTTGCAATACAGGTTCAAGGAAATCACTTTACGATATACATCAACAGATAGACTAAGCCACCACCGCATGCTGCTGTATCCTTATCCACAAAAAGATGAAGTCACCACTAACCACTATTCTTTCACCCAAAATCTCGTTCAACACCCTGCAATAGAATTCACACATCCCAGATCTACAAATTAGCACGGAGTAACACCTTTAAATTAGGCTTAAAAAATAGAGTCAAATAAACAAAAGTGATATCAAAACCAGAATAAAATATTAAAAAAAAATCTTTTTCTTCTTTCCTGAATCTATTCTCGCAAAACAGAACCTTCAGGACAGACTAATTACTGAGATTCAACAAATCTAGGGTACAAATTTTCATCAAGGTTGAAACTAATTAATTAAAAAAACTGAGACAATTTACAAGCCACGACATTAATTAAGCAGAATATGAACATACACAAAAACTACGAGCACCATGTTAATGGAAACAAAAGTTACCAAAAGAATTCTTTATTGTTAAAGTGAACACATCCGCGCGCACAAGATCTTACTCTGAGAGACCAGGCAATAATAGTTCCAAACATTAAATTATCCTAGAACTAACAACTAAAATTGTTAGCAAAAACATAATCACATACACACAGGAAAAGTAGCTAGAGAAAAAACATAAGAGTGGTGTAAAAGAAGAACATGAAGGAAGTAGAAGAAGAACTTACGATGTATGTGGAGAGAGAGAAAGTGAGAGACGGAGAGAGAGAGAGAAGCAAAGCAGTTGAGAGGAGGGAGCAAGCGTGACTTGGGTACAGTCAAAGTGGAAAGTGGAAACTGTGTGTAACCAAGAAGAAAGATGAGGAGTTGAGTTATATAGAAAATGCATTGACACATATACCCTTCACTGAAGTGCATCCAAATAATTATTAATGAAAAAAAAAACAGATTAAAATAATAATAATAATAAAAGAAAAGAAAAAGAAAGCGATTGAGAGTGTTATGGAAGGTTGATTCACTCATTCATGGATACGTGCCCGTGCGTGAGGGTTGAAGACGCAAGAGTGCACGCAAACTCTTAAGTGCACAATCATGAACCACAGTAACCTAATCCAACCTCGGGTTAAGTTAAGTTAATCCATCTCTCATCTCTCACCTCTGTGGCCCCATGGGTAGTTCTATCATCACCTTCTGAACATTTTTGTTTGGTCAATGAATTACTTACCCTCACCCACCACTCTTCACCTAACCATGTTCTCGGGTTCCAACCTAACCACGCGCTCTGGTTAGTTGGTTGGTTGCCTTGGCCTTGTCCCCGTTCCCCTGGACGAATCTACATCATCTGCATAAACATACTTTATTATTATTATTATGATTAAACAAAACCTCACTCACTGGATATTCCCATTATGCCCCTTCAAATCATCATAATTATTAACCACCTATGTAGCCCACCTCTGCATAAAATAAATCATGTACGGTCATTTCAGGAAATCCGCATGTAGTTTTCCATGCTGCAATGAGAACAACCAACACCAGAAAAAAAAATAAAAATAAATAAACAAAACCCTAAAATATAATATATTATATTGTAAATGTAAGTTTCTGCTAGATCGGACAAGGGATTCGCGTGTTCCTCGTTATTTGCTACCTTGACACTATCCTAGTTATTTTCACTCTTGCAAATCCAAATGTGATGTGAAATTTTAAAATATGCTGGGTAAAAAAGCCTATCATTATTTATTATTTATTTTTGTAAATCCAAATGAAATTTAACATTCATGTTTAATTACCATGCATGCTGCTGCTACTACTACAGTCTTAATTGTCATTGTTACGTGTTACTTTTCTCTTTTCTTCTATCAATAACGTTGTCTATATCACGCGTTTAGACTAATAAGCAAGGCTACATAGATTCTATATCATCTTATATCATTTCAAACTTTTTTTTTGTAAGGAGCAACTTAATTAATTAATTTCTCTTTTCTAATAATAATAATAATCCTTGTTGCGTATTCAAATGCATGTATTCTGAGATTAAGCTTTAAATAAACTTGAGTTTTTCTTTTTAATTTTATGATCTACTCCACTTTCCTTTCACGTATCGTTCAAGGACTGTGTATCAAATCACGATTACCCTACACACTTCAGTAGTCCCTTCAGCCATGTGGCACAGTGAAACCTCTATACACAGGTAAACGCATGCTTCGTTTAACTTTTTTTTTTCAGCCAAATAATTATCTTTTTAACACTTACTGAATAAAAAATAACTAAAACAAATGTAATATATAACATGGCTTTTACAACTATATGATAGTAAATTTGTTTTCGAAAAACTTAATTCCCAAAGCTAGCATATAAAACCTAGACATAGAAACACAGAATTGTCCTAGGTTGGAAGAATTACAAGAATAGAAATAGATGTTTATAGTGTGAATTTTTTATAGGATAAGTTCATGAATAGTTTCTTAATAAATAAAAGTTTAACTCAATTGTATCTTTACGTGAAATTGTATGAAGAGACAGTAATTAATGGTTTAATATTAGTCTGATAATAAGTGATATATAGACCCAACAAACAATAAATTTTACAATAACAGATGACATAATAAATCAGACAAAAAAGAAATCTAACTAAAATATGTTCTGATACATTTATGGTATCATAATACCATATTAAAAGTGAGTTTTAAATTTAATTTAATTCTATAAAATTAGTTTGTAAAATAAGATTTGTATCTACTTATATATTTTAAACTTTTCTTATCTTTAGTCTAATATCAACACAGTTAAATTTGGAGGTGACCAGAGTAATGAGATGAGGGAAAAGTGTGTAGTTTCACATGAAGATGAATAATTTGTAGCTTGACCATTCAAAGGAGGAATTATAGAGATATAAGTTGGGGACCCACCGATGAGGAAAATTTATAGTATCTCTCTCACACACCACCTGAGGGTGTATTTTGTGCTTATTAACCATCGATGGCCTAACTTTAGGGTTTGAGACTTTGGGTTAAAAGCTTACTAGGGTTTGGTCCCGCCAAAGAGTACCATTATACTTTCCATCGATGTGATATATGGAATGGATATGTGCCTTAACCATCTAAATAATCATCAATATCAGGTTGCCCCATGCTGGCCCTACAACTACCTCATTTAGGACATAACCTTGTGTAAAACTTGTTCCCTAATTAACCATCTCATCTTTCTCCCATACCTTTCAATTAACTTTTAAAATATTTAATTTTTTTCTATATATATATATATATATATATATATATATATATATATATATATGTCTAGCATGCACCAAATACCCAAAATAAAGTCGCATTTTTAATTTCAGTTTTTTTTTGGATAAAAGAGACGGAATGTTTTAAAATTTAATGACATTAGTTGGTTAACTGAGAATCTACGGGTATGTAGTCAAGAACATAAACATTTGGTACTTTCCTGTTGATAATCAACGGGCAACGAAGATGTATTTAATTCATAATTGGGTAATTAAGGTGTAAATGAGGGTTAACCTACCTAAGTATTGGCTGAAGTAGTAGTGTTCACATTCATGGTCCAAGTTCTAAGGTATAAGTAGGAATTAGTATAAACATTAAATATCATGCATTTATAAGTACTTAATTAATATGTAAACCTACAAATACTAGTACATGAAAGAGTCTTTGATTATTTTAATATTTTATATTTTATATTGATTGTAAAATTTTATATATATATATATATATATATATATATATATATATATATATATATATATATATATGTGTGTGTGTGTGTGTATCCAAACATTGATTTAGTACTCTAGTGTGTAAGGTTCAATTAGTTTTTTTTAGATTAAAAAAATTACAATCAAGGTGCTTTCAAGAGACATTTTGAAAAATAATGGTTAATAGTAACATAAAGTAGTATAAATATAGAATTTAGTTTAAATATTCCTACATTACAATGGTTTTTTATACTATAATTGTTGTATAAGAAGTACTTAAATTGTCACGTGCGTATATCATGATTTGCAATTAAACAAAATAATACACACAAAAATTATGACTGCGATAAACAAAAATTGAAGTTGTAAAATATATATAATTCTATACACAGTAGTACTAATACTAAAAGGTCTTACTATATTCAAATCCATTCTTATAGGTTAAAGACCAAGTCCTTTGGTTACGGGTCCGACAAAATAAAAATAAAAATAAAAAAGTAACATAATAAATGGTCTTTCACTTCCTATAAAAGAAAAAATATTATTGGATTTTTATAACTAAAGAAATGTTAATAATTAAATTCGTAAAAGTGGTTTATATCTTTAAGCAATTGAATCGGGTTTGAAATGTAGTGATACCACATTATGAAATAAAGTGTGGAAAGGAAAATATCATGGTTATGAACAATCAATTATTTTTCTTTCAAAAGAATAGTCGATGGTTAGAAAACAAAAACAACTAATAATTCATTTGCTGAAAGTCATGAAAAAATTTCATTTTTATTTCATGATTTTACCTTTTAAATTAATAGATTTGGCTAGAATTTTAGTTTATAATAATAAAATTGTTTTAATTTTTTATATTTGATTTACTTTGAGAAAAAATCATCAAAAAGATATTGATATCAAATAAGACATAAAAAGTTGACACTATCTTAAATTCAAAATATTTAAACAATAACTTTATGAGTTTTTTTATTTATTTAATTTTCTTTCTCTTTATTGTTTATTATTATTATAAAGAATAAAAATAATATGGTAGATATCGATAAAGTTGTGGTCCATCTCTTGCATGGTATAAAGTTGTAATATATAGTAATAGTAATAATAATGGTTATTTCCTTTCTCTTTCATGGCTAAAGAATCTTTCATAGTGTTTCACGTAAGATTTTGGGTGAATTGACACTTGTTAAAAACAGAGACACAACTAAGTGACGCTTCTTAAATTTCAATCATTCACACAAAAATTGTCGATTATTTGACAAAGCTTAGATAAAGAGAACGCAGAAAGAGGCCTATTTGTGGGTCCATAATATTTTGTTGGAAAACTCGTAAAAGATAATATCTTGCATGCAATTTGAAGGCACCACACTACGGCCAAATTTTGCAGAGAGAGGGATGAAGAAGGCTTTAACATTAAAATAGTTCTAATTGAAAATCATGTCATCATCAACTTACCAAATTCCTCCAACATCATTCTTCTCTTATTTTACATATTAACTAGGGTTAGTTACTTTTACTTATGGATTGTTTAAATATCCATATCTTTTATAAAAATAATATACTTTCTGAATCAAACAAAGCGAAAAATATATAATTTTAATGATATGTAATATGCTTTAGCTGGTTGACAAATTTCTCTAACCACAATTACTATCATGATAGAAAAGTTTATTAATGGTCTGTCTCCAAAATCCGTTGCATGTGAGTAATGTTATCACTTATAAATGCATTGTTACAATTGTAAAAAATAAATTAATAAAAATCTCAAGAGATTACAGCAAATAAAAAGTTAAGTGTTTCCTAAAATAGAAAACTACAAAATAAGTGATAACTTGATAAGAGAAAAATATTTAGACACAAATTTAAATATTCTTTCATTTTCTAAAGTATAACTAAAATTTTGCTTTCATAATTTGTAAACTAAAAGTTAGCAGTCCAAAATGGTCGGTGTTTATAAAAGTAAATACTAAAGGTCAATGTTTAAAATTAAAATTTTAATTTCAATTCCAGATCAGTATTAAAAACAACTAAATTTGAGTACGATTATGATCCGGCATTGCAAGGATACAGAAGGGAGAAAAATGAATTTTCTGCACATTTCCAATGTCTCGTAATAGTACATAATGAATAACAATATATATTATATATCCTACAAACAGTTCCCCAATTCAATGAACCCGTAACGAAGCAATCTCCATGAACTACTCCTAGAATTCACCATCATGATATCAAATCAAAGCAGGTGAAGGTAAAAATTGGCACTAACAAAAATTAAGAAACTAAAAAATGAAGGGTAAAATGCTGCTCTAGAGGGGGGAACCTCGCAATTTACTGCCCTAGCACTTGTGTTCTCAACACCAACTAGATTGATGAAACATGCCTGATTTTTTTATCTCCAGCATCCAGTTTATTCTCCAACAATCAACTATGGAATCTTTGATATATTTGTCCCATAGAAGACCAATAATAGTATATCCTTTCACAAACCAAAAATAGAGGATGTGTTTCTATGTCAAAACTCAAGGACCCAAATGATTCTTTAAGGCCGTGCAGTGACGGTGGTGTCGGATGTAAAAATGTAGGGAATGGAAGCAAATCCACCCAGTGTTTTTTATCACTTTGGCCCTCTCAACCAATTTTATATTTGCCTTGTCAAATTCTTCTTGAAGAAAATTTCAAGCTGCAAAAATTTAGATGAAACCTGTATTACTCGTCCCTTTCATATTCAATGTTGTACAAAACATTGCGCTCCTTGCTGGCAGACTATGATTCCAGGATATGACAGTTCCTCAAAAAATCATTAGAATAATTGACATATTTGGTCCAAAATGGCCGAAGATGTTCAAACCCAATTTGCAACCAAGGTTTTGACTGACCATTGTAGTGAATAACAGCAGCCTTTTTCACACTCTCAATATTGGTATTGTTCTGATAACCCAATCCAAGCATGTGCCATGAGGGATCAATTGGGTGAACAAGACCTTTAAATGCAATCAAAGCAGGAGGCAGCGTTCCAAGCTTCCACATTGTCAGGTTTGACTTCAGATTCTGCCATAGTGAAGTTGTCAATAATATATTCTTTGGTAACAGAAATATTCTAAAACTCAACGCCCAAGAACCAAATGCCCAAGAACTCCCAATCCCCAGCCCCCTCTTTCAGCTTCACTAGGGGGTTCAATAAGAAGAACAAAAACAGAAGGAAACAAAAGGTCACCTTATTAAGCATACAGATATTTAAGCCATTCAGTCAGTTGCCACGCAACCTTAATTTATAATAATGCGAGGATTTTGTATGAACCTCAACTTATAGAAAATCAAAGAATAATTTGATGTTTTGAAAAACTAAAATTATATTAGTCAGAATCTATTTGGAATTTTACCTCTTTCAGCCAAGAATGGTATGTCTCTCTTATATTAGTTCTTCTCCATGCACGCAGATCAAAGATATTCATTCCATAAGCCCATGCACACTCATCAGGATCCAAATTCCTTGCAATTAGGGGATGAGAAAAATTGAAGTAGTTCCTAAAATGCTTAGACATGACCCAGTCGTCCTCACCTCTGCAAGTTTCCACAGCTCCATTAACTTTTCCTTCCAGGTCAATTTCCCAAAGTGGAGACAAGTCACGTTGAATTACCACATCATCATCCAAAAACACCACCTTGTCAAGGTTTGGGAAAAGCTGTTTGACACACAAGACTAACATAATCAGCACAAATATATCAAACTGAATACAATTTATGTTCAAAAGAGAATTATTGCAATAACAAGAATATTTTCCGATTGTTAATATTAGTATTACTAAAAAATAAAGGGTCAAACATGCTTTTCGTCTCCAAACTATCATAAAATATTGTTTCGTCCCTAAACTAAATTATATTGTATTTAGTCCATGTACTTTACGAAAATCAATGTAAAACACTTTTACAACAAACATGTCAAGTGTTTCTCATGTGACAAACTGTGTTCCATAGTGAACTGAAATATAACCTTCACATGTTTTCTGGAAAATATGTTTTACATTGACTTTTGCAAAGTACAGGGATTGAATCCTTTATAATTTAGTTTAGGGACTAAACAAAATTTTTCATAAAAGTTTAGGGACAAAAAACATATTTAACTCAAATAAATAGCAATCTTAGCTATAATTGGAGCATAAGTTCTGAATACTGATGAAGGCAACACAACGCAAAAACAATTAAAGTTAATAATTATCTATTTGAACAAACATCAACCGAAGGGGAGAGAGGGGAACATTCCACTATGATAGGGACTTGGGAATCATAAGATGCCTGGTCTCATATCAAGTAGTATGGGATGCTTGGTGAAATATTTAAGTGTTTGGAATTACACCGCTGACATCTAGCTTTTAGAGGTGAGTTCTGTGTTTGGGTGCTTATTAACAGGTACCGAAGTCTGTTGTTAATGTCTTAAAAAAGGTTACCCATGGACGGAGGCTTTCGATCCATGGAAGGTTTTTTGACTTATGAGAAAGTTGAATGAAGTGTTGTTGTAGACCGTAAGCCGCCAAGACTTCCACTTTTAAAGACTATGCTATGATAGGGACTTGGGTATTATGGTCTTGCATAAACCACTATGGGATGTTCAGCACAGTACTTAAGAGCTTGGTTCTTCCCCATTAACAATTAGCTTTTAGAGGTGAGTTCCCCATGTGTTCGTCACTCTATTCATAGCACTGAAAAATAGAGAAATTGTACAATTTGCAAGGATATCTTGAATCTTAAATAAAAAGGGACACAACGCAACTTCCAAAGGTTTCCCTTTTACAGTTAAGCCAATATTCAGATCTCCAATACTAACAACTAAGAATGACCTCTCTTCTGCACTTTTCCCCTCTATTGAAGCTAAGGCTTTGATACTGCCCCTTTCAACTATTTAACCACCTAAAAGTTTTAACTGTAATATTCCATATAATTGCTTTGTCTCACTTCAGTTGGCTTTCTTTTATTTTTTGTTCATCTCCAATCATATTTCATGCTTCATGTTCTATAAATTCCTAGAAGCAACTTAGTCAAAATAGAAAATGTTTGGCTTGAATTAAGTCTGCAAAACATATTCTGTGTTCTAAAATATGGTTTTATGTTCCCTTAAATCACTGTAGTTTGTAAAATATTCAGAGGCATTCAGTGCCCATAGGAACTTTTACCATTACAAATTCAGTTTATAAAAGCACACATAAAAGTACAACGCAGAAATTTACACCAAAATGTTCAGCTTCAGTGATCACTTAATTGTTCATTTATATTTTTAGAGTAATAATTGTCCATTTCTTTATGTTAAGTTCAATTCAACATACAAAATCACATATAAGACCCAAAACTAATAACAAAAGCCAATGAATTGCATTAGGGTAAATTATGGCTTGAAAATTATCATCGGTATATAGTGAGCATACGAGAAAGATAAAGGAAGAAAACAGAAAGAGCATTGTGATGAATGCAATTTACCTCTGGTAAGTATATGCGGAGGTGGTTGAGTAAAGATATGTACTTCGGACTTCTCGCCTGCAATTTAGATGCAAATTTACGTGGACTAGTATCACTGAGATTGGCTCCTGCTAGATGATTCCCATGGTAGTAATTCCTGATCCCGTTTTGATTTTCTACAGCTTCAAGTACTGGGACATTCTCTCTAGTTAACCAGTCAAATTGGTGAATTCCTTTGATTTCAATTACAGCAGGGTTGACTGGATTCAGTGCAAACCATGAGTGCATACCCGCATAAGTTTTTTTATCAGTGATCACATGGAAGACTATTTTCTCTGGTTTCAGAGACGATTGAACAGCTGAAGTAACAACTACTGAAGCAGCCAAGATGTTATCAGTAGACAGAATAAAATGGTGGTGCGAGTTGTCAGAGAGTAAAGGAAGTAACTCTGGAGGAGGCAATTGTTTGCGTGCATGGGCATTTGATGAATATTCATCAGTCAGACGCAAAGACAGACAATGAATCCCTTTAGGGATAGAACTTGCAGCAAAGTGTTTATTCATCAGCTCTGCAAATTTAGACTCTCTGATTTCTCTCTCAAGTTTTTCCATCTGCTCAAGAAGCACAGCATTGTAACAAAGATCAATAAAATCACCATTTATCACAAATTTCAATACAAGGGTAATCTATAGTCTGAAAAGTGCAACTAAGCTATTGCAATATTGAAAATATGGATATACTTGTGCTAAAGTTTCACACATCAACCTTGCCTCTACTCATACAAATTCTCAGGGTCTTAATGGAGATGCATAAACCATCGTTTATGAGTAGTTAACGTTGCAGATTGATGATAATGACACAGTACTAATGAATATTTGTTTTTTGAAAGACTACGGTGATATATAACAGATGAAAAGGAAGAGCCTTCTGCCTGATATAACAAAGACGACAAAAATACTTGAATGAACATGACACTTGAATCACATATTGCTGGGTGGAGGGTGGATGGGAATGGAGGAAAGTAGGTGGGAATGGGTGTTTTAATAGCATTAATTTTGAGGATTTAATTATAGAATTTTAAAACTATATATAAGGATTTAAGGAAAATACATAGATTTTCAGATTAATTTATATTTGAACTGCGATCTTTACCAGAATATTACTAATAAAAATGTTGCAGGTTCAAAGGACACATCAGACTCTTTCCCCCGAATCAATGTTCTGTGCAGGGCTTGCTCGGAAGCAGTTCCACAACTGTTCTTACATAGCTTGATCTACTTCTATTTCTCTTTGATACTCTTTTGCATTTTTCAAATCTAGTTTTAGCATATATCCTTAGAACAATTATATACGATGATCAAGTTCAACAGTTTTGGAAGAAATAACAAGGCTAAAATTGTAATAATGTGCAATATACACAACATTTTAATGAATACGGGTGGAGCATAACTGTAATACCTAAGGATTTTCCTTTTTTGCACATCAACTGATTTGGGATAATATTAGGCAATTGGCTTCCGTTTGGTCTGAAGTACAATATGTTGAGCGATAGGGCATCTGCTCCGTTAATGTTAAGTTTTTCTATTTGTTGTTTTGTGTTTTGCACTTATGTTAAGGATTCATCTTAATTAATTTATTTTTTAAATGCAACATATTGTTATTATTATCTATATACAAGAAAAGTGTAACAACCAAAGAACTTTATCCATCTAATAGTAGCATGATTTGTTTCGAAAACACCTGAGAAAGGTCTCCAACACAAGACACATTACCAGTATAGAAAACAGGATTAACTAATGTGAGACATGTAAGAAGGTGAAAAACTGAAGGTAAGGACAATCATGATTTTATCTATCTTTTGGAATAGAGGTATCATACCAAATTCAGGTAAAATGATAAATGGCATTCATGGTAGATGAAAAGCCGGTGTATCTATAGTAAAAGCAATAAAATAATATTGGTCAAGTATTCTGGACTAACTCCTTTACAACAAATCAACCAAGTTAGCAGAAACATCAACAAAAGCAAGATAAACCTTTCCCCCAGTCAAAAAGTAAATTAACATAAGCATAGTACCTACATAACTCAGAAGCGTCAAATCTCTCCACAGATAAAATGAAACCGTGTTTAGATTTTTCTTTTCCTTTTGTAAATATTACTTGAAGATGAACCAAAAAAAGCAGCCTAATTGTAAAATTTGAGGAAAATCCAAATCACAAACAGTCGGTACTCAGTACAATGCTACCAAACAATACAAAATCAGGTCTAGCAAGACTTCCATCCAATTGACAAAACCAAAGTCATAGACTCGTACATTCAAAATAAATATTCATCCAGAAAAGTCAAGAACTGAATCATTATATTTCTAGACAGAACACAAAATTAAAAATAAAATAAAAATGTATCTTCCTAGTAAGCCATTACACATGAGATTTTAAAATGTTAATAGAATTCAATTTGAGACAAGCTCTTCCTTACACAATATCAATTAACCAAGAAACAGACAACACTTCGTCTTGAACGATTCAAGCAACTTACCATTCCCCTTAGCGTGATCGCAAAAGTTTTTGCATCATACTGATTGTTCTTCATATCAGAAACCAGTTGATCAAAAGAATCTGGCAGCTTTAGATCAGGTGGAATTTCCCCAGCCTTCACTTCGTTAAGAATCTTGTAAAAATCTCTAACTAGTCTCTGCAACATCATTGATTGCATCATAACCACTCAGGTTCAGAAAGCAACTTAAACCAAAACTATATTGGATATGAGATAATAAAAATTGTTTACCCCTGAATCGTCAACCCTACCAAGAAGCCTTGGCCCCAACCGCCTACCTAAGCAATCTGGAGCACAAAATAAGAAATCAATTAATGTTCTAAAACAAGCACATGGTGAGGGTGAGAGATAAAAAAAGGCACAAATAATAAACTTCCAGAACCTATTCCGGATATCCTAAAAAAAGTGCCATACAGCTGATGTTTTGGTAAGACAGAAACAGATAGAGCAAAACTTCTATCATCAACAACATACTGAAAACAGCCGAACCAAGCATTGCTTAGGCAGGGACTTAAAAAATCACACATCGCCCATAATGTTTTTCCCTGACATGTACAACAGCACAAATAGTTATCCAGTCAAGAACAAGAGGAAACTTTTCATTCCTCAAATGCAATACTAAACAGCCCAATGCATTCGGGAACACTTGCCGCAAAAAGCATCTCCATCCCATCACTGATTTTCAAGCTCAAATGAAATCAAGAACCGCCCATACAGAACACTTCAATAACACAGTCACACTTCAAAATTTAGATCCTAAAACAAAAGGATGCATAATTCATTAACACTAGCCAGCAGCTACAAAACTATCAACAGGAAAAACACCTTCAGAAATTGCATTACCTCGAGAAAAGTTTTATTATCTATCTCACTAAGAATCAACTACATGAATCAGAAGCAACCTAAATTTGCCTATACACCAAATACAGATCACTAACAAGAAACAACCGCAAAATAAAGCATCCCACCAGGTGAGGTCGGTCACACGGATCAGGCAGTAATACACAATTATTGCTATGTAAATCTAAAACAATTCCAGCGCTAAATCTTCATTTTTTAGAAATCCCATCACATGTATACAAACAACAAACACAATGTCCAAATCGTGATCTAACTTATAAAAGAAATGAAGAATAAAATCGGAAGGGGAAAAGATAAGAAGAAGTGGGAAAGAGTACCAAAGGAGGAGCACTTGTTGACACCTTCGAGGGTGACGAGAGCGGTGAGAATGAAGACAAAAGGCAACAAGAAAGCGAGGATGAGGATGGTGTGGAAGAGGGTTCGATAGGAAATATGGCGAGCTGCGACCTTGATCTTCATCAAGTCAATAAACCCATTGTTGTTGCTGCTCGATATCGTGATGCTTCTCATGCTCGGCGAGAAGTGAAGCTGCATCGTCGTTCGCGCAGCCCCACCGCCGCAACAACCCTACCACCACCACCACAACCCCAAAAAGACAACGACACCCCCCATGCCCACACCATCACATTCCCATTATTCCGATCTCAGAACCACACGCCCTATCCAACCCTGTCAGTCCCACGCAAGATTGTCCAAAACAATCGATCGAGGTTGAGGTTCACGTTCGGGCTAAGCTTCCAGTTCCTCTCCCATGGATCGATCAACAATGAGAGAGAGGGGGAGAAAATATGGAGAAAGAGAAAAGAGAGAGAAATTTTTGGGTCTTTTTTTCTCGTTTTGTTTTTATTTTTTTATTTTTATTTTCATTTTTTGCTCACTTTGTGCGGAGCCTTCCCATTGGTCCGATCTAAAATTTCGTTTTCCCCCAAAAAATTATGAAAACAAAAAAAAAAAATGAAAAACATTGCAATTGTATTATGAGTCAAAATCTCAAAAGCGTGTTGTGCTCAGGGAGAGAAATGTGGTGAGTGTTTGACCTTGAGATTAGGGATTTAACTCCTAAATTTGGATGTTTCCTATGTTTATGGACAAGGTTAAAACCATTATGTGGAAATTAGTGCTTAATTTTGGTTTAAGTTTCTTGATTTTGCGTTTGTGTGAGGTAGTGTTAGGGAAGGTGATTAGGGAAAATTAGGGTTATTGAGAGCTTGGAATGTAGGAAAAGTACTAGTTGAGATAATGAGATAGGAAATTACAGACTAATTCTTCTTAAATATGATAATATAAAGTAAGAAAAACCGCGATATTTGTTAAGACACTAAACAGGTAATTTTGTTTTTTTTAATTTGTAAATAAAAAACAAACAAGTGATCCCCTATACCAATTTAAATAATATAAATATAAATAATTACGTAAACATAATAGTTGAGAAATTATGTAATTATATTTACTTTTAAATTAACTTAAATCCAAAGTATAGAGCAGCATCTTAAACTGAGTTGGAGTTTCGAGGATATGATTAAAGAACATAATACCAATTTATATTAACAATGACAAGTGGCAAAATCTGAAAAAATGAGGTGTGTGGAATCAATGAAAGTAACATGCTTTCATGTGAAGGGTGCTTCATTCTCCCTTATCCTTCACCACACTTGGAGATTGATAAAGGGTTAACATATTCTTTCATTAAATTAAACAATACCTTTTTTCTTTTATAAATGAGAAATTGAGTCTAATATATTTAAAGAAGAAAACATAAAATAAAATGAGTGAATTTATCTTTTGTAAAAAAGAAGAAAAAATTTTGGAGCAACTTTTATAAACCATCTAATCTTTCTTTATTTTGGTCTCTCTTTGTAGCCACAATTTGAGTGTTGATATGTTAGCTCCAAAAAGAGGAAGAACATAGGTTCCATAAATGTTAACTTCCCTCTAACAACATGAAAATTGTAGCCAAAGGCATGTGTTCAAGGAATTACCCTATTTCATTGGATGTTTTTGACCTACGATTATAATATTATTCTAATTTTTAATGTGATAAATTATTTGGGATAAATTAGGAAATAAGATTGAAAAAACATGTATATACTTATTACCATTGTTTTCTTTATAATTGATTATAAAAAATATATATATTGCTAGCCGTTTTAGTCTAACTCTCGATATAATAAATTGTTTAAAATTATCTAAAATATTAAAATTGATAATTATAGAAAAAAAATGGACATAATTATGGGATTTAACATTGTAATGAATTAGCAACTATTACAGTTATATATAATTATTTGGAATAATATTTAACAGATAATTTTTATGAAACGTGTTGTAATAAAAATAATTAACTTATAAATTTTTACATGTGATTTGATGTGATTCGGTGTTTCACTGATTCGATAGACAATAATTATCGTGTTTTAAATTTTTATTATTGTAAGGAAGAAATAGTAAAAAAAAAATTGATTAACACGAGGTTATATTAACCAAGTGTTGTTATAATGAAATGAAAACAAAGTTTATTTTGACATGAAATTATTTGTGATTTGTCTGTTTTATTTTAACCAAATGTTCTTCTAATGAAGAAATGCACAAAATAAAATTTATCTTGATGTGAAATAACATATGTAATTTGAAATAAACACAATCAATTGTACAAATATATTCATTTAATAAGTTAATTCGTAATCGAATTATAAAGAATTATAAAGATAAGTAACTTTTAAGTTGTTTATTGTACAACTAAAATATATTAAATGCTTATTATATTTATGTACATAATGTTTTTTTGTCCGTCATGCAAGTTGATCTTATGAAGATTTGTCTGCATCAAAGATCTTTTGAAAAATATGCTAAAGGCTAAAGTTATTTCATATCAATTGTCATGTTTTTAGAAAGAGTAAATGTTTTACAAATACTTTCATTTATCATATAACATGTTACTTGAATAAGAATTTTGTAATTAGTGTTGCATGAAAAACATTTAACATTTAACACATCTTTATGCTTGAACATGAAGAAGTGCAACTTGAAGAATAATATATTTTATGACATTTAGAAAGGATTACTGACAACTTTTTATTTTGGTTATTTATAAATTGAAAATACTCTTCAATAAATAAATAGGATTGATAATAATGAAATTGGTACCACTTTTACAATTTTTGAGCAACCCTTTAGTTATAACCTTAGAAATTTTAACATATTACTAATCTAGAAGAGTAAACTTTATTTGTATATATATTAAAATGTTACTTTTTTTTTAATAACTGCATATGATATCTCTTGTACAACAACTCTTGTAATTTACTTGTGTTAGTCATTGTGTTAGTCATGAGTTTGAATTCAAAATAATATTCAAAGTGTTTAATACAAATATGAGGTCCAAATAATAGTTTTGGTATTTGAGGTAGAATCCAAATAATATTTGTCCAGTCAACTATAAGTAGTTGAACTAAAGATAAAACTCAATTGTAATTTGCAACGCAAAATAACTCAATAACATAATATTTGTTAACAAGGATGTTAACAAGCAAATTAGTATACAAAATATTCAGACTAAATATTTTTTACCTATTTTTTTATTGCATCTATAACTATATATAAAGGGGATTCCCTCTTTTGTGTCCATATTTCATAATTCCAACTTTACCCTTTATAATTTAATTATTTATTAAATTTTTAAAAATTAACGGTTACTTTTACAAGTTTTTATAAAATTATTTACTTATCTCATTTTTCTTTTTTTCTCTTACTATTCATCAACAGTTATTTTTCTCTTATTTTCTCCGTACATTTTATTTTATTTTTTATAAATATACTTTTATTTTGTTTATTAAATTAATA
>Ga0214543_1001428_pt1 | contig 45977 bp, 28 predicted proteins | sample CNSS2metaG_FD_160094 | JGI IMG/M metagenome (GOLD analysis project Ga0214543, IMG submission 160094) | Root nodule microbial communities from cowpea collected in UCLA plant growth center, Los Angeles, California, USA - CNSS2 | ecosystem: Host-associated > Plants > Roots > Nodule | place: USA...
CAGCAAGACACCTTGAGGTACTCACTAGAAGATGTAGAACACGAATAACATGGTGGTGGCCATGTGATGTGATATCAAAGGATGGAATTCATTTGGTGTGATTGTGTGATTGGTATATTTGTGCCATATATATATATATATATATATATATATATATATATATATATATATATATATATATGTTTATTTTGTTAGATCACCCTATCTGCTTGTGTTTGTCGATGATCGTGTACGCGGTACACGAGAGCAGATGATGTTGTAGGTGGATCTGGTGAGGCTTAGCAGCGGAGCAGGGAAAACTAATGGGAACAATTTTATAGAGTTTTATCATTTATGGTTTTGGAATAAAGATGTAATCTATTATGAGACTGTTTTGGTATTTTATTGAATTTTGAGAAGATTTGAACTTAGAGTTATCTTTATTATGAAATAAATTATTTGAAATTTCCGCATTTTTTGGAAATGGATTTATAATTAATGCGTTTTTATTTTCTTATTTTATTTTATTTATTTAAACTCGTAATATCCTGACGGGATGTTACACACATCACACCAAATTGATCAAAATAGTCAATTTATCCCCAATTAATCAAACAACAACATGCATTCATCAAGTAGCAAAAACACTACAAACAAGTCAAGAATAGCTTCCCTTACATGGTGAAAAGATCGATCGGCTCTAACCACACCAACACCTTCCCTAAGCCATAGGGTACTCTATCAACACATAGAAATACTACAAAGATGACCAGATCATACCCTAATGACCATTGATCAATGGAGAACCAAACAAAAGACTAAATTTAAAACAAATAAATTTGAAATTTGAAATTTTTTTTAAATAAGTTGAATGTGAAATATAAATTTAAATATACTTATTTTTTTGAAATATGTAATAAAAATATCAATTTGAATAAAAATATAAATTTTAATAAAAGTTTTATATAACATTTATATAAAAATTAAATTTTATTCAATCTAGAGAGGGACAAAATTGCACAATTTAAAAAAAAAATTGAGACTAGATTAAGACAAAAATAAAAATACAAGGACCAAATTGAGATTAGACAATGACAAATGGCGTGGCATTGCCACGTCACAGTACCACTACCATGTGTCACAACAGCTTGACATATGGCAAATTTTAATTTTCTTAAAATAAAAAAGGATTAATTAGTTGAATGGAAATCACTTTCATTCGAAAGTTTCAGTTTAGTACACACTTTTAAAAAAGTTTTAATTTCGTCCAAACTTTTGAAAAAATGTCTCAATTAGGTCTCTTTCAGAAAAAGAAAATTATTAACACCGTTAAAAGCGTGCCACATGTCAGCCTATGGTTTTTTTAATTTTTTTTATTTTTGAATTTTTTTGTCACGTGTCAGATTCATGGTGTTACACATGGCATTGTTAGTGCCACGTGGCAAGGTACTATCATGTGTCAATGTCCCTGCCAAGTTTCATTGTCTTGATTTTAATTTAGTCCCCGCATATGTCTATTTGTTTCAATTTAGTCCCAATTCTTTTTTCCTTAAAAAATAGAGAAATATTATACTTCTCTTAAGACAAAATTTATTATTTATATAAATATTATATTGATATTTGTTATTGAAAAATGACTTACAAAATTAAGTATTAATATTTATATTAAACTTTAGCGGTAAAAGTCATGAATGACAAAACATGGGTTAACAATTAAGAAAAATGTAATATATTATAACGTCATTTTTAATAAAAAAAATATGAGTATTATTGAAAATTTTATACTCATAGTTAGTGGGTACCATCTGACAAATTAAACCTTATTTTTATTTTCTTTTTTTTTTCAATTTACTCAGAGCTTGGTTGTCTCTTTTCCTCGTGAATCACATACGTAACAAGCCTTAAGAATTTTCTTTTATCTGACGTTATTTTTAATAAAAAAATATGACTATTATTGAAAATGTTATACTCATATTTTTTATTGAAAATAACGTTATAACACGTTATATTTTTTTAATTGTTAACCCATCTTTTGTTATTTATGACTTTTACAACTAAATTTTAATATAAATATGAGTAATTAATTTTGTTAGTTAGTTTTAATAACAAACATCAATATAACATTTGTATAAACAATAAATTTGGTCGGAGAGACAATATTTCTCTATTTTGAAAAAAAAAATCGAACTAAATTGAAACAAATAGAGTGGGGACTAAATTGAAACAAATAGACATATGTGGGGACTAAATTGAAACAAATAAACATATGTTGAAACTAAATTGAAATCAAGACAATGACACTTGGCAAGGACACTTACATGTGACACTGACAATTCCATGTGTCACACCAAGGATCTGACACGTGGCAAAAAATTAAAAAATTAAAAAAATGAAAAAACCAAAGGCTAACATGTGGCACGCCGTTAACGACTTTAATAATTTTTTCTGAAAGAAACCTAATTGAGACACTATTTCAAAAGTTGGGACGAAATTGAAACTTTTTTAAAAGTGGGTACCATACTGAAACTTCCGAACAAAAGTGGGTACTATTCGACTAATTAAGCCAAATAAAAAAAGGAGTTCGAATAAAACACGAAGTGACACCTGACACATCTTTGATGTTGTTAATACAATACTAACATAAATGATTTGATTACATCAAAAATTTTAAAATAAGGACCAAATTGAAACAAATAAAAAAAGGACCAAATTGATATTTTCTAATAAATATAAAACCAAAGACATAATTTAACCTAACCTAAAAATATGTTATGAAATGCAAATTTTGGAATATGATTTTTTTAAAATACATTTTGGATTGTACAGTCTGGAAAACATTTCCAGATTTATAACCATGTCCTTGAATGTACATTTTGAAATATATTTTTGTATTGTACATTCCAAAATATGTTTCTGGATCTTAAAATACTTTTTTGAATCACACAATCCAGAATTATGCATGAATTGATTTTACCTTTTTATTATACTTTTATCTGAAGAATAATTTGGTATTTATGAGTTCTATGTGGGGTACAGAAAGAAAAAAAAAGGGGAAAAGGGAGGTGCATGAAAAAACAGCCTGCTGAAAAGCCCAGTGTTTGCGTCCATTAAGAAGTATTAAATTCAGATTTTTGTTAGGGGGCATGGTTCCAAATGAACTACTAAATCTAAAAGTAGTACGAAATAGAAAGATAGCAATAACCCTAAAACAAAAAGTTCGGACTTTAACTCTTTACTTAATATCAAAGTTTGATCCCTCTGACTTATTCATAAAACATTTAATGTTTGCATGCAGAACCGACAATAAACATCCTTAAACAATATATCGAATAAATATGTTAATTTTTGAAATAGTGAGTAGTGAGTTAAATATTTAGAAAGGACTAATATTTGAATGTACGATACTTAGATAATAAGATTTGGTATTGAAGAACATAGCCAGAAGAAGTAACTAGTTGTCATGGTTTGATCTGAAAGCGGGAAGAAATCTTGCGGATCGTGTGTGTAGTCAACTAAACTGAAAGAGGAAAAGGTGGAAGATCTTCCATGTCTTCGGGATCATGTACCTACCAATTTACCATGTTCTGTCAATTTTAAATATTAAATTTTTTCCTTTTAATGTTTTCATCACGTCAACCATTTTATATTATATTTCACTCTATCCTCTTTCTTTTATTTCTTTGTATAAACATAAACAAAAGTTCAATGTAAATTCTCAGGTGCGTTGTGTTGTATTATATGAGCCATGGTTTTGAACGTTAGATAAGAAGTGGAAGTGATGAGATTGATAAGAAAGAATGCATACAAACGGGGCCCATCACTTCCTCAAAACTGTGCTGAGAAGACACATACTTGTGTGCTTCCCACTCAAGTAATCTCATTGTCTCTTTCAGATCAACCTTTTTTTTCTCTCTCTCTCTCTTTCACACTCTTTGCACCATCAAAATACATACACACCTTCTCATTCAATTCAAGTTTCAATTTTACTCCCACATCTCACCTCTTTCTTCAATTATCATTCATATTATTTCATTTTAAACTATTTAAACTTAATAAACACGATAATAGTTTGCCTGTGTTTTACAAAAGAAGCTGCTATTATAAGTATTACATGTTCAATGTTATAAAAGTTGGTGCCATTTTTCTTCCAAAACTATCTACTATTGATGTGTCCGTCAATCAAAGACTTAGAAAGCACACAACACTTATGTTCAACACTATGACAAACCAAATGTAAATGAGATATTTTAGTTGGAAAAAACGAAAATATTCAAGATAGTGTGACACAATTTTAAATTTTTGAAAGATTCAAGTGAGACAATAGAGGTTAACGGTAGTCTCAAAAGAATCAAAACTAATTTTAATTATAGGATGTCATCAACTGTTATACTTATCGCGGATATACTAGTCAGTTAGTTAGTTAGTGAGAGTTAGGAAGATTAATGCATAAATACCGTTCAACATATTATGTTTGGGTGGGAGAGGTAAAACAATAGGTAAAAAGTAAAATGAAAATAAAGATTATTTGTTCGAAAGTAATTAGAAGGGAAAATAAAAGAAGTATGTAATTAATAGGTTTTTTGGATGAAAACAAAATAAATAACCTTTTATTTATAATTATCATAAATCCCTTGTATACTATTCTCGTAATTTATTAATAACATACGAGTTAACTATGTTTTTTGTCTTAAAAGTATAATGTGATTTTGAAATTTGTCTCTATTTCAAAATTTAATCTTCTTTAGTCCTCATACTTAAAAAATGAATGAATCTTAGAAAAATCTCGCTTGGTGTTGCGTGAGGTTTTCTACACCTCGCCATGCTATCTTTGCTATCATCTTCGGCGATATTCTGATGAGCTTCATCCAACGACGACGTCAGCGATTGAGATTTCATCTCGGCCACTGATTGCTCTCCTCCCCCTTTCTCTACGTTTTCTTCTCCTCTCTCATGTTTGTTGTGATGGCAGTGGAGACCCTTCGTCACCGTTTTCCGGTTTTCACATCAAATTTGAGCTCTAACTACCTAATTCCACTTGAACCCTAATTCATTAGTTGTTGTTGTTGTGATAAATATTCTTATGTTTCATTTTGCTTTGTGATTGGTAATATCAATGTTGGGGATAATGAAAAGATGAAGGTTAAAAATTAGAACAAAGGTATTGCAACCAGGAGGTGGGGGAGAGGGAGGAGAGGCCAAGAGGGTAGAATAGGCAGCGACCATGGAGGGTGGGGGATGAGGTACACGTGGACAAGCACTTGCACACATGTAGCACTACAACAAAAATCGCTTTAGGCAACTACACAAAATTGTGACTTAAACCATAAAATTCATGGGCTAAAGTTTAGACAACAGTTTTTTAGACGTGTTCTAGGTGAACGTAGTTGTAGGTAATAGACCACGATTTTTAGTATAACAACAATTTTAAAATTGTTGCTTAAAATCCTCATAATAGGCAACATTTTTTATGTATGTCACTAATGCAATGAGAGCTTTTGGCCTCGGTTACTTTCGTGATTCGACATCGATTTTAGAACTGAGGGATATTGGGGCGAGGCCAAAAGGCACCCCTTTTGGCCTCAGTTATCATCCAAGGCCATAAAGTCTCTTTTCTACCTCGGTTGTAGAGGGACCGAAGCCATAGAGGGTCTTTTCTGCCTCGGGTCTGGGAGAACCGAAGCCATAGGTGTTCAATATTTTTTTAAAATAAAAAATTTCGCAGGACTTTTGGCCTCGGTTATGGTATGAACCGAGGCCTATACCCACTTTTGGCATCGATTTTGGTAAGAACCAAGGCCTATTCTGCTGTTTTTTTTAAAATAAATTTTCTGTTTTATTGTGATTCCCACATTTGGCTTCGGGTCTTCTTGAACCGAGGCATATAACTGCCTTTGACACCGATTTTGGGCGAACCGAAGCCTATAACACTCTTTGGCTTCAAGTGTTAGTTGAACTGAGGCCTAAAACTTGTCTGGAATTACAAAAATGCCACTGTGTCATTATATGCTTCGGTTCTTGGCCAACCGAGGCATATAAGGCGAAGTAAAAAGGAAATTCTGCACTAGTGTGTGTTTCTCAAAACTTCACATTTTTTACATTATCAGTTCTTGGCGTTTTCAGTCTAAAAATAAAAGGAGGGAAGAAATTCAAATTTTCATGTGTTTGAAACTAAGTTTTCATTTTTAGTCAAAAAAAAAAGAGGAAAAAAACACTTCTAATCTAAAAACTTTTATTTTTAGTGTATTTTAAACCATATTTTTATGGATTAGCCCACACTTTTTACAAGCAACATTTATATAAATGTTGTTTACGATAGTTTTAAACCACATTCTAGAAAAGTGTTGCATTACTATGTTTAGACCACATTTTATACCCGTAGTCTCGTTTAGTATTGTCTAAAGTCATTTTTGTTGTAGTATGACAACACTATTTGCCACGTCAAAAATAAGAAAAAAAAATTAACATTGTTAGATGAAGAGAGCCACATTCATGCATTTCTTAAGTGTAAGGATCAAATAAGATCAAACTTTGAAATAGAGACGAATTCCAAAATCATGTTATACTTTAGAAAAAAAAACATAGTTAAATCATAAAATAGTTATTACTTTTACCATAATGAGCTTGTTTTACTTAACCAATTAAATCAAAAATCATAATTGTTCACCCATTACTACAACTATATATACTTACACAAATGATTACGATAGATAACATAATGATAGTTGCATAATTGGTTATGCTCATGGACTTAATTATGTCTATGACGTAATTGGTTCAACACACACAAAAATCATTAAAAAAGGGGTTTATGTAGGAAAAATATTATGAACAACGTATTTTCTAACTTCTAGGGTGTATTTTTTCATTTTATGTTATACAAGTCACGCTCATTCATACCCCATTCTTGTCTTCAAAATAGAATATCAGCGACAGATTTCGATAAAATTAATCGCTTCTCTCTTTTATTTCTATACATTGCGTTCCAAACAAAATGTTACAATGAACTATATATAGTTTGTTTCTGCTTTCCACTCTTGCGAATAAGAAAGTTTGGCTGTAAAATTTCCCATCCGTAAAAATTGTAGGACAAAAGTAATTATCACCAATTACGTAACACGCAATAACAAAGATTATATATACATATATAGACGATTGAGGTAGTAAAACCTAAATCTATCATATTAAAAGTATTACAATTTGATCTTATTTCTATTTTCTAACACATTAAAGTCTGTTTCCATTAGAAGTAAAATGTAAAAGGCTTGCATAAAAATTTGAACTAATTTTGATCAACTCTAGGTAAATTATATGAATATTTTATAGGATGTTTTGAAGAAAAACTCACGCTGTAATATTTAAAGACATGTAACATGCATGAACTAAAAATTAAACTGGTGAGCTAACAGAAACCCTAGTGTGGTAGTATGAAGAAAGGATATTAATAATATTTATATTCCGTTTTGAGAGTAATATATTATTATTATTATTACTGTGTGTTGAAAAAATGTGAAATGGTACCTAGGTGGGTAGTGGTGATAATAAATTGATGATGAAACTGAACAATAAAGTTTGGCAGTTGTTTACCCTCTTTAAAGAGACCAAGTTGGCCATGAAAGGTTCCCTGGGTACCTCTGTCTCTGTGCTCTTTCTTTCTCTCTGTTTCATTTCCCAATAAACGTCAGATAGTCGTCATTTACTTCTCTCTCCTCTTCTTTCTTCTATCCCATTTCAATTTCAAAATTACACAAACGAGAAGGAGCTTTCCCAAACATGGTTTCTGAATTTTCAACAACTTTAAAAGCCCCATAAATAAGTTACACTAAAACACACACACACACGCACACAACACAACCAGAGAAACAAGAGAAAGATCCATGGAGAAGCACTATTAATCTCTCTTTTTCCTTCGTCATCATAATGGAAACTTGTATCTCTTCTCTAGAAAGACTCGCTCACACACAATCCATACCTAGCTTCTCTTGTCATCACTTCTTTTTCTCGTTAACTGTTCCAGCACATCTCTATAACACTATATCTGCTATATTTTTCATCATCTTGCCCCTCACAACACAACTTCACCAACGTATGCGTACCATGCCTTTATTAGTAGTCCCAGTACTGCTCCTTCCTGCCATTTCACTACACAACAAATTCATTAAATTCAACTCCTACGTTTCAAAACCTATCACCTGCAAATCATTTTAATTATCATTTCTCATACCTTCACCTTCATTGTACGTGTCATTCCACATTTCCACCAAACTTTTTATCTATCATTCTTTAAGTTTCCTTTTGAAATTATTCATAAAATGTAAATCATTTCTCTGTGTTTAATATTTCTTATTCAGGACCAAGAAAATCTACCGATTGTTTCTTCTTATAAATATTTTATGAGGGAGATTATGTATGAAACTTGCTCTTTAGATTTTTTACTGCAATGAATTTAACTGGGTAACTGTTGATTTACCTGTAGTACAATTTTGATTCAGATTGATGAAAATTATGCCCTTTTTTGCCCAGTAAATTGAGAGTTCCCTTCCCTATAATTTTCACTCACCAGTCTGGAATGGGGTTAATTCAAAAAAAGCTGAAAGGACTTCAGAAGAGGGAGGGATGTTGTAGTTTGAAACCCTAGAAAGACCTAGAGACAGAGTACTGCAGATAAAGCAAGGAAGAAAATATTTCACATCTGATAGGTTTTCACTGTACATGCTTTCACCTTTCTTGTCCAGAGAAATGAACATTCGAGCCAGGAGAGGACTGATTAGCCAATTTATTCAATAATAAATAATAATATTAACAATAATAACATAATGCATTCCATCTCATGTTCACGCATCTGTCAAAAGCTATAATCTTAAATTAAGATTGCAGAAAACTAGAGAGACTTGGACTTGCTGTTGGTGACGCTGAAGCATGCATGTCTCTATCAGCTTTCTCTCTCCCAGAGATCGAGAGAGAAGGGCCAGATTCAATGGGAGTAAACATGTTAATTCCTTCATGTCTGAGCTACATGTGAAAGCTGGGTAACTTTTTTTCCCTTGTATTTTTCTCATTCAAAGGAAAAAAAAAATTAAAAAAAAATCAAACGGTTCAATCATTTAAAAAGGTTAAATAAACCAAAACAAAAATACATATGACCTCATTTGAGTGTAGAACCTTTCAAGCTTGAAACTTGGAAGAAACCATCATGAGGTCACTCACTCACTCACTCACTGGTGTAATGGAAACATGGCCAGAAAGTAAAAGCCTAAATTAACCATATACATACATCTTCATACACGAAACTATAAAAGAAAAAAACATTCTATAGTCTCTAATCTCTTAAGAATTAACAGTAAATTAAATAGCCTTCTATGAAAAACTAGAAAACAGCATATATGTATGTATAGTTAGCGCATGTATTAATGAAACTACTAAAGAATTGCAACAGAAAGCCTTACCAATCCCATGAAGAAGAGGATCTTGAGTAGCTGTGGTGAGTGGCAAATGTTGGCTGGGGGGAATGAAGCCTGGTCCGAGAATCATTTAGGGTATAAATTAATTTCCATTAATTTACCCTGAAAACTGAAACACTTCCCATGTATATACAATCCTCAATGACCTCGAGCCAGACAACATTCCTCTCAACCTAACCTTTGCAATGAAACCTTACACAGTTGTTGTAACCAAACATAAACACATAATGTTTGAAGTTGGGACATGATGAAACGAAATCGAAGAAGATGTGAGTCCCCGAAAACACAAAAAGAAAAGTTTTGAGGGGAATGAAGCCTGGTCCGAAGCCTTATAGTTCTTGCCAGTGAGAACCTCCTATGTGAAAAGCCTCGAGCCAGCCAACATTCCCCTCAACACTACGAACCCATCTCAACTCAACTCAACGTTTGCTGTTTGTCCCCCTCATTCTGAAAACCCTAACCTGCATATAGCTTCTTATATATAGTACCAGAGAGAGAGAAGAGTGAGTCAGTACACTAATGGCGCTTTTTAGTTACCCTTTCAGATGTTTTTTGTTCCCAAATTAGCTTGTGCAAAAGGGCACTTAAATTAACTGTTATGGTCAAAGATAAAAATGTTTTTTTTTTTTTTAAAAAGAAAATGTATTTAGGCAATGCATTATATTATACGATTACCAATTGAGTTGAGGAGACAAGAGCAGCAGCACCCCACAAAAGATCTGACTAAGACTGAGATTGAGGAGAGGCCCCTGCGTCCCTACTATTTGTAATTACTATAGAATGATAATAAAAAAATAAGATAAGTGCATAATGCAGAGTGTGGTGGAGTTAAAAAGTTTGTTTTCCTATGCAAATACCTGGTGATGCCGGTCACCAACCGACCTGTTACCTGCTACCAGCCGTTGCCTCCCATCGAGTCAAAGAAACACAGAGAAGAAGACAAAACTGATTAGCTTTAATGCGATTCTTTCATCATTACCTTATTATTTTTAGCCTTTTCCAACCCCTACTTTCAAACTCTCCTGTACTATCCCTTACCCGCACGGCCACACCACAATACAATCTAAAACCACTCTCTCTCGCTCTTTTTAACTTTCATTTTTAACTTTCATTTTAAGGGCTTAACTCGCTTTAAACCTTTGATTTTCTTTCTCTTTTTATTCTAATGTCTCTATTTTCTTTCTTCTCCCACATTCTTATTCAATAGTTTTCTAAAAAAAAATCTACATCAGTTTGTATTTTCTTAAATAATGTCTTTAATACACCTATATATCATATCCAATTTTGTTAGCCGCAGGTGCAATCCTAAACTTCCGAGGATGACTTCTATAACTTCTAAGAACTATGTCAAATCGTGTCGTATTTGTTTCATTGTCTTTATGGAAAGTGCTTATATGAATAATATAAACTATAATTATGTTATATGGTAGACTGCTTAAAGAAATTATATTACCTGCTTGATGAAACCTATACTTTGTTTACTACATTACAATGAATATGAAAATGAATTATTTGACAAAAATTGTTGTACATACTAATAAAATTGTTTTGGGGGATTGAAAGAGTGTAAAGTGTTAATCTGGGAGTATTCCAACGAAATTTGTTTAATTTTGTGATTCAAAAAACATTACAAACAACCTCAGTAAGAAGACAACTAGAATGCTAAAATTTATAAAATGCAGCAAAAAAGAAGAAGAAAGTGATTGTGTTTCAATGAAACTTGCTTTGGAAAACATCAAGTTTATGACCTAAAACTGGTTAGGCCAAAACCATGAGACAGGAAACAAATGGTCAAGTCAACATATAGGTCAAAAAATGCACTGGCCAAGGTAGGACTGAAAGTTGTGACTATAAATACAAGTGGTAAGTTAGATTAATGCTATGTCATCATTTAACAATGATAGTTAATAACAAAGACTAAAATCATTAATGAGAAAAAACATCCCATCAAATTTTTATTTAAAAAGCAAAAGCTAAAATCCATAGAATTGAGAGAAAAAACAAACATAACAATTTATTATGAAAAATACACACATTTATATCACACTTCTTAGTTCTTAATATACATATTCCAAATTTCTTAACATTGTCTTTATTTTATTTATTCTAAAATGTACTTAAATAATGCAAAATTTTGGTAGGAACATTAGAAACAGAGAAAACCTGTGCCTGAGTCAAAGGAGAAGCGACCTTAATCAAAATGCAAGGTGGGAGGGTTACAAAAATTTTAAAATATAAATAATTCACATTTTTATATTTTTTTTATAAATCCTGTCAGAAATAATTTGCAATATAAATTTTAAAAATCTAACATTTTAAAATCTTCAATTTTTATATTAAAAAAACCATCTATCTAATTATTCAGTTATAGTGTAGTAATTTTTATTTATAAGAACTCATTATATCATGTTGCAGTTTAATAATGTTTTCTAAAAAATAATATTAACACAATATAAAACAAAATATATTTATGTATTTTTTTTATAAAATATATCATTTGTCTTCTAAGATAGTTTTAGTCTTAATTAGCTATTATTTTTCTTCAAAATATTATTAGATAAATAAAAAACATATAAGTTTGTGAGAACTCTTAAATTTATTTTTTATATTTTAAAGATCCTAAATGTTATTATCAGAGAAAAAAGACTTAAGGTGTGCAATCAGAGAACTCCTTTCTCGAAAATTGGATTATATTAACTGTCCATTAGATATAGATAAAACGGTATCTTTGTTGAATTATATATCTGAAATATACTGAAGAAATGTTAAGGTGAAAAAAAAAATCAATAATGCAAAAGTAGAGAATAATTGAAAATGGAAAAGGTATATATAATTTTAGTCTGACCGAGAATCCGTAGTCCACGGTGTTTGAATGGAGTTTGATAAGTTCCGATGCATGCTGGCAACTTAATTACGCAGAAAACTTCTTGTATCAACAAAACCAAACAAATCTCAAACAACAAAATCACCCCATTCTTTTAAGTACCAATGCTATTTATTATTCCAACTAACTTATTTAGCAAAAAGTGAAGTCCACCTCTTCAAAACAGCTACCAAGTACTTCCATTTTTAAATCATACATTTTTTTTTCTTATATATAAACTAATTTTAATAATTTTTTTCCTTAGCAACGTAATATATATATAAATAGAATTTTTAAAATATTTTAATTTATAACAAAAAAAAATTGTACAAAAATGTACATATATTTTATACTTTTTATACTATCACATACAATTTAAATTTTTTATTTTATTTAAGGATAAATATTCTAACGTATGTAAGAATAAATTAATAAAAAATATATTATTTTTTTCTATACAATTACATGACACCTAAATAAAAAAAAAAAACTTAGTTATACTAATTAATGAATTCATTTGGCACAATAAATAATTCATTTTCTTCACTTAAACTCAATTCTTTACTATATATTCTTTGATTTAAAGTTAGATCAAGATTAACTGTTATTTAGTTTTAATTATGTATTTGAATAATTAAATATAAAATATATTTTGATACGTATAAATTTTATCAGATGCAAATGATTTACTCTAGTCCATTAGACACAAATTGTGTGGTTAGGAAGATGCATGTCTAATTTAAAAGGTGTTCCAACTAACAAATGAAGATGTTATATAAATGTATTATTTGATAAGCTTCTCCTTATTAAACTTAAGCTTCTTGGTCAAATAAGTTGTTCTTTAAACAAACAATAAGTATATTTTGTTTGACAAATATAAGTCTCAAGACTTAAAGCATTTTATAATACATGTCACAACAATAAGTATATGTTCTTAACTTTGAATGCATTTTAAAAGTTAAGAACATTTTAAAAGTATGATTTTAATGTTTTGTGCCTAGCCTCCGAGATATTGTCCAATTTTTTTTCTTTTCACTTTCATCATTTAAATGACTCATGAAAGAAAAACTTGATGTTACTATATTTCCTTTGTTCTAATTTACTTTTTTACTCCTATCTAAGTAATAATTCACTTTGATTTACAACTGTCCAACTATTCTCATGTCACACTTCCTTTTCTCCAGTACTTCATCTTCCAATAAGATGATTTCTTTTTCGTTTTTTATATGACTTATAAAGTTGTTCACAATTTTTTACTAGTTGCTACTAAATATTCCTAAAGTTGTTACTAATCTTGATACATTTTAGTTATTTTTTAGCACATACCTTCCCCAACGCTCAAAAAGTAGGGTTTTCCCATACCTGATTTATAAATGGTTTTAAATTCTTATCTTCAAGGCAATAATTCAAAATTCTAAAAGATTTACGTCCCCAATTGTACCACACCTAACCGGTCCCACTGGCATATCAACACATATCACCCTTGACCGACATACCTATATCGGAAAAGGTTGGGGCACTAGTGTACCACACCGAGCCAACTTAACAAAATAATAATAAACGATCACCATACCTACACGCAAAATCATTCAAGTAACCGGCCTGGGCTGACCTAAGCCTAACCGGCCTGAACCGGTAACATAAGACGCTAAGAGGAATAACCCGCCTAGGACAGCATATGAGCAACATAAACCGCCAAAGGGAGTAGTCGATTTATGCCGACAACCTTAAGACACTTAGCAAAATCAAAGCCCCCTGATATCCAATGAGCCCACAATAATGGAACTAAGGGCCTAGGCTAGGGCCCAGGCCCACTTACAACCCAAACAAGGGCCCAACCCATGACGTGGCCAGACATAATTAATAATCTATAAATATACATGGACCCCACGAATTAAAGGTACGCATTCATTACTCCCTTAATCACCTGATTTGACTTTTTGAGAGGTTTGGCTGACTTAAGCTTCAGAGTTCCTTCTGCAGGTAACCCCTCCCGGGTCCAGGCCGATATCTGCTAGATGGGAAGAGGCCAACCGAGGAGATAGCGGATATATAGGTAAGGTGAAACTTATGCCTAACAGATCTTATTTGTTCTCTGCAGGAACAATTGGCGCCCACCGTGGTAACAAGGCCGCATCTGACATGAATAAGACCGCCTTCATCACAGACGATGCCAATTATTTTTACAGAGTTATGCCTTTTAGTCTCAAAAACGCCGGAGCAACCTACCAACGGTTGATGGACAAAGTTTTCAGCCATCTGATAGGACAATGTGTCGAGGTATACGTCGATGACATGGTTGTCAAATCTCCAAGCCATCACCAATATGCGCAGGACCTCTCAGCAGTCTTCTCCGCATTACGCCAATACAACCTTCGCCTCAACCCTGACAAGTATGTATTCGGCGTCGACCGCGGTAAGTTCCTCGGCTTCATGCTAACCCAGCGCGACATAGAGGCCAATCCTGAAAAGTGCAAAGCAATTATCGAAATGTGTAGTCCCACCAACATCAAAGAGGTCCAACGCCTCATAGGCCGCCTTACAACCATTTCCCGCTTCTTGCCTAAACTAGCTGAACAAACCCAACCCATAATACAACTCCTCAAAAAATCCGCCAGGTTCACGTGGACTGACGATTGTGAACAAATTTTCCAAAAACTGAAAACCACCCTTACCTCACCACCTATCCTCCACAAGTCGGATACTCATCAACCCCTGCTAGTTTACATCATAGCCACCGACCACACCGTCAGTGCCGCGCTTGTCCAAGATGTAGGCGGCACACAACATCCTGTTTACTTCGTCAGCAGAACGCTGCAAGATCCTGAAACCAGATATCAAATGGTGGAAAAGTTGGCCCTGTCCTTGGTCCATGCAGCTCGCTGCCTGCGCCCATACTTCCAAAACTACAACATCACCGTCAAAACCAACTACCCAATCCAGAAGATATTGCAAAAATAAGACCTGGCAGGATGAATGTCATCCTGGGCCGTTGAGTTGTAGGAATTTAACATTCGTTATGAACCTCATGGCCCCATTAAAGCCCAAGGCCTCCTAGACTTTGTTAATGACCTCCAACAGACACCCACAGAGGACCAGTGGACGGTTCATGTAGATGGTTCTTCAAATCTGAAAGGTGCTGGTGCTGGTATCATGTTAGAAGGCCCCAACGATATCCTCATTGAGAAATCCCTCCACTTTGCCTTCAAAACATCCAACAACCAAGCCGAGTACGAAGCCATCCTCGCCGGCCTTTCCCTTGCCCGCGAAGTTGGCGTCAAAACTTTAACGTGCAAAATTGACTCCAAGCTTACTGTGGGCCATCTAAATGACGAATTCCAGATCAAAGACCCCACCCTTTTACAATATTACCATCTAGTCCGCGCGGTCATTCAATCCGTTTTTGACCAAGTCCGCATCGAACATATTCCCAGGACCGACAACATCAAAGCCGACATCCTATCCAAATTAGCCAGCACCAAATTAAAAAGCCGCCACCGATCCCTATTGCAACAAACACTATCCACACCTTCCATCACAAATACTTGCCATAACCTAACCCACACCCCAACCGACAACATCACCCCTCCCCAAGCCCACAACTGGACCACCCCTTATATCCAATATCTCCAAATCGACAACCCTCCACAAGATACTGACAAAACTTGGCTGGCTAAGGCCACCAGATATACCATGATAGGCGATGACCTTTACAAACGCGGATATGGCCAACCGCTTCTCAAATGTGTCACTGCAGAACAAACGCAGTATATCATTAAGGAGTTGCATGAAGGCACTTGCGGCTACCATTCCGGTGCACACACTATGGCCACCAAAATCCTTCACGCCGGTTACTTCTGGCCGACTATAGAAGCAGATTGCTAGGACTACGTCAAAAAATGCAAACCATGTCAAAAACATGGCAACCTCATCCACCAGAAACAAGAACAACTCCATTCCATATTATCCCCATGGCCCTTCGCTAAATGGGGAATGGATATCCTCGGCCCCTCCTCCCCCGACAAGGGTCAGGTGAAATTCCTAATAGTAGCCGTTGATTATTTCACCAAGTGGATAGAAGCCAAACTACTGACCACTATCACAGCCCAGCAGGTTCAGCAATTTGTCTGGAAAGATAGTATATGCCGATATGGTGTTCCACATACCATCATCACCGATAATGGCCGACAATTTATAGATAAGGAACTAGCCAAGTTCTACACTGGTCTGGGCATCAAACACATAACCAGTTCTGTGGAACACCCACAAACCAATGGACAGGCAAAGGCGGCCAACAAAGTTATCCTAGTGGAACTACGCAAACGGTTAGACAGCGCCACAGGCCGATGGCCCGAAGAACTGGTAGAAGTGTTATGGGCTTACAAGTACACCCCTTAGTCAGCAACAAACGAGTGCCCATTCAGCCTAGTTTACGATGCAAATGCCATGATACCCGTCGAAATTGGCGAACCATCCCTGCACCGAGAACTATATGACCCAACCCACAACCATCAAAACATGGCCACTCACCTCGACCTCCTACCCGAACTCAGAGAAAAAGCCCAGATATGCAACTTAGCCGCCAAACAAAGAGCTGCCAGAAAGTATAACGCAAACCTATGTCCAAGATCGTTCATAAGAGGAGACTTAGTATGGAGAATGGCTAGTAGTGCAAGAAAGAAGGATGGCAAGTTCTCCACCAATTGGGACGGCCCATACCAAATACGTGAAGACACAGGAGGAGGAGCATATCGCCTGGAGCCTTTATCTAGGGAAGAAATACCCAATACATGGAATGTGTCCCATCTCAAGTTTTACTTTAGTTAAACATGTATAGTATCACATCGAAACACTTGTAACCTTGGGTGTACTCTTTTTCCTCACCTGGTCTTTTTTCCCTAAGGAGGGTTTTGGTCAAGGAGGTTTTAACGAGGCACCCCAGATTCAATGAATAATACAAAGGGTTCCCAACTTTATGACCATTCTTTACTTCACTTCTCATTTTCGTTTAAGTTCCCCACCCTTACCACAAGTAAGCGGCCTGGGTCGAACACCCTTAACTTGTTGGTTAATTCGTTTAAGTTCCCCACCCCTACCACAAGTAAGCGGCTTGGGTCAAACACCCTTAACTTCTTGGTTAATTCGTTTAAGTTCCCCACCCTTACCACAAGTAAGCGACCTAGGTCGAACACCCTTACCTTGTTGGTTAATTCGTTTAAGTTCCCCACCCTTACCACAAGTAAGCGGCCTGGTTCGAACACCCTTAACTTGTTGGTTAATTCGTTTAAGTTCCCCACCCTTACCACAAGTAAGCGGCCTGGGTTGAACACCCTTAACTTGTTGGTTAATTCGTCTAAGTTCTCCACCCTTACCACAAGTAAGCGGCATGGGTCGAACACCCTTAACATACAATCGAGTTCGCTAAACATAACATACATCACAATCATCAACATCCGACAAACAAGATAGCAAACACAAAGCATTAATCACATTAAACGTAAAAGCAAAGCAATGTACGAAGTGTTACGAACATAGTGTACCAGTTATTGCAGACATAGGCTCAATAACTGTTTCAAATCATTAAAAGTAAAATTCCTATTCTGCTGTATCGTTGCCCCCCTCCACGGCATCCTCCGTCTCCTTCTCTTCCCCCACCACTTCCTTCTCGGCTTCCCCATCCGGACTGTTGTCATCCTCATTGATAAGCTACCTATCAACAACATCCTTGTTAACATCAAATCTTGAATCGGCTGCATCAACATCCTGATGAAAGAAGGCTGCTTGCCACAATCCTTTCTGAAAACCATTAATATGCTCTTGGATGATACAACTCTTCAAGTCATCAAGCTCCCCTCAACACCATCATACTTCTCCTTCAGCTCGTCATAGTCCGCCTCCAAATCCGCTATCCTCTTGTTAAGTTTTCCCTCCGAATCCAAGCAACGACTTTCCAGGTTCCCAACCTTTTCCTCTCCTCCTCCCAACTTTCCCTCTCCTTCTTCCAAGCGGCCTTCTCCTCCTCAAACTTATCAATTTTTCCTTACAACTCCTCCACCTTTTCCCTACCTCCCTCCTTCACTTCTCGTCGGTATAGAGACCCAACACGGTGACTCAATATCAATGCCTTGCTTCCAAATTCGACAATGGTCCTCACGAGCTGATCCGCCTCCATACCGTCGATAGAGTTGATGATTGTCTCTGGAAGATTGATAGCAATATCTTTTCTAACAGATATCTCCGGCAACTCAATCAAACCAGACTCTGGCCCTTTCGTCCCACTGACCGACCCCGCCCCGAGCAATGCCACCCTCACCTTCTTTACATATTTTCCCTTGCCGGGTCGAGCCGGCAACTCAGCCTTTCTCTTGGTCCCGCCGTGCACGTGCACCTCAACCAGCGATTCCTGCAAGTTGGGAACATCAGTATTCCCGGCTGTCTTGGCCTTCGCAGCCATTTCCTTCCTCAACGCTTGGAAAAGTGCCAAATTCTTCTTTTTGGATTGAGCCATGTGCCCTACAACAACACATCAAAACCCGGTTAAGTCAACTTAGAATCATTAACACAGTTTAAGTAATAAGGAGATACCTTCATTATCAATAATCGGGTGCACCGAATTATAAACTCTAACTAGACCCTTAGTGGGCAACATATCGATAAACTTCATCAAGACCTCCACCACCTCCTTATCCACCGACGACAACTCGTCGGTGCCCCATGTCCTTATATCGAGAAGGGATTCTCTTCCAGCTAAACGGGAACTTCGTACTCCCATCTGCGTTAAGGAAATGGGACCTGCCCTCCTCTTTCACCACAACTTTAAAGTATCCGTCTTTGAAATGCTTGAAGGACAGAGAGAACGCGTCCAATCTGCTGATGCTAGGACGACTCACCAAAGATAGCCAAGTAGTCGGCTGGCGGGGCCTAGTATCATAGAAGTACAAAAATGCATGAGGAGAAGGTTGTAGATATAGTGATTGGCACAAAACACAGAAGGCTTGCATATAGGCCCAACTGTTTGGATGCAGCTGTGTAGGTGCAACGTTCAACGCACGCAACACCCCCATGGTAAAATCGTCTAGCGATAACCTCACATGTAGCTGGGAGAAATGGCACATGTACATATAGAAAAACTTCTCGGTCGCCCTCTCTTGCCCGTGGCATACGCGGTCAATGGCGCTCACCCGCTCCAAGGAAACAATACCCCTGTTTACACCTTTCGCGATAACAGGGATACAATTTAGCCAAGAATTCAGCAGACGAGACCACCGAAACAAGGACGATTGATTACGAACGTCAGCAGCCACCCATCCATAGCCACCCTTGGCCGGCCAGTTACTCTCCGCTAACTCCTCTAGAGGGTCTTCTCGCACCTCAATCACCGTTTCCATAGGGATTCTGCCTACCATACCCGCAGAACTGGTACTCTCCTCCTCAACATGTCTACCTATACTCCCCCCGGACTCCATACTCTCACTACTGGACAAAGACAACGACACACTATCACTACTAGACATACCTTTTTTCTGAAAAGTTGACGGTTGGAACTAGGAACTAGTCGGACAGGTATAACGCACACAAGATCTCTAATTGTGAAAATTCTCGCAAATGAACCAACAAGTGTTCACCCATCGTAAAATCCACATTTATAGGCCTGAATCCCAACGATAAAACCTCTTCCCGCCAAAATCACAACCCATACCAATCGACACAACCATCTCAAAAGCCATGAGTATTAGAAACGACGGCGAAAAAACCCCTTTGATTTCACCTCTGACATCCCTTCACCTACTACCAACCCTTTCCCGCCTTTAGCCTTAACACTGTTCATCACACTGAAAGGCTGGGGGACTGGTATACCACACCTAACCGGTCCCACTGGCATATCAACACATATCACCCTTGACCGACATACCTATATCGGCAAAGGCTAGGGGACTAGTGTACCACACCGAGCCAACTTAACAAAATAATAATAAACGATCACCATACCTACATGCAAAATCATTCAAGTAACCAGCATGGGCTGACCTAAGCCTAACCAGCCTGAACCGGTAACATAAGACGCTAAGAGGAATAACCCGCCTAGAACAGCATATGAGCAACACAAACCGCCAAAGGGAGTAGTCGGTTTATGCCGAGAACCTTAAGACACTTAGCAAAATCAAAGCCCCCTGATATCCAATGAGCCCACAATAATGGAACTAAGGGCCTAGGCTAGGGCCTAGGCCCACTTATAGCCCAAACAAGGGCCCAACCCATGACGTGGCCAGACATAATTAATAATCTATAAATATGCATGGACCCTACGAATTAAAGGTACGCATTCATTACTCCCTTAATCACCTGATTTGACTTTTTGAGAGCTTTGGCTAACTTAAGCTTCGAAGTCCCTTCTACAGGTAACCCCTCCCGGGTCCAGGCTGATATCTGCTAGATGGGAAGAGGCCAACTGAGGAGATAACGGATATATAGGTAAGGTGACACTTGTGCCTAACAGATCTTATTTGTTCTCTGCAGGAACACCAATCAAAGGCTTCATTAAGAACAAAATTGGACAGTGATATGATAGTAAACGTGATATTTAATTCGTTGATTAAATAAAAATTTTGCTTTAGATAACTCATACCGAATAATTGATACTAGGGATGGCAACGGGGCGGGAGGCAGGAACGAGTTTCGTTATCCCATACCCATCCCCGTAGAAAAAATTGATCTCCATCCCCAAACCCAACGAGTATCAATCTTTTTTCCCATCACTATTCCCACCGAGTAATGGGTATAATCTTGTACCCATACCCATACCCGTTTTCTTACTACTTCAATATTAATTTTAATTAATTTTTATAAAATAATAAAAAATTACGTAAAGAAAACATAATATTATCAAATATAGGAGGATGATTGTTTCATTGATATTAAATACTTTGAAATAAATTATAATTGTTTACATTTTATATTAGAATACCAAATAAAATATCATCAAAACCAAGACATTTATTAAATTTGCAAGCTGCAAAAACCTAGTTGATACAATTTGAAAATATTTTTAAAAAAATATAAAAGGAAAAAAATATTCAAATTAAAATATATTGTAAATGTTTGTTTACTTCAATTTTTAAAATTTTAATGAATCTTTTTTTTATACACTAATAAAAGTTATAATACATCACTTGATTAAAATGACGCAAAGAACAAATCATAAACATAATAATAAAATTTTGACATAGATCTTATACCTTTTGAACTTCAATGTATGTTGGATGGTGGTTAAAAAATATTCATGGCAATTACATTAAATTTTTATATTATAGTAAATAAACATTATTTATACAATTATAGTGAAAAATTACACTATGATTGATAATGAGTTAGAAAATAAAAATAATTAGATAAAATATATTAATATTGTACATGATTAAAATAAACAACAAATAAAAATATTAAAAAATTAACAAATGTGTGTCTTAGAAACAATTTGAGAGACTATCAAAAGAAATCGCACAAAGAAAACAAATGTATAAGTAAGGGTATGATAAGATCAAAAATACCTTAGAGATCTAAGAAAACTTTTCAAATATCAACATATATACTCAGTGGTTGAGAAATAACGAAAATTGTTTTAGCGAAACGAAAGTTCTTCAAATGAAACAAAAATTAATAACAATAAGTAAAGAATTTTTGTTATATTACCTAGTAAATGAAATGTTTATGCTATTAAACACTTAAATTGAGAGTATTAAACATTCTCATGTGAAAGGAAAATATACAATAAATAAAAATATTAAAAATAATAAAAATATTCAACTGTGAGACATAAATTTTTTTTAATTCACATACATCATTTTAACATAATTACATAACGGGTTATGATAAGATGAAAAATATATTGGAGATGTGAATGAGTTTTATGACAAATCAAATAATTAGAATAAATAAAAAATAGAAAGAAAAAAAAAATTATATATATATATAGTTACTTAATTAATTATGAATATTTTAATAATTTAAACGGAGACAGAGATATGGCGGGGACGACTATTATGGCAGGGATATGTACATCCCATACCTATCTTCATACCCAATTGAAAAAGTCGGGGATTTCCCATACCCATACCCAGTCAATGGGGGATTCCCGTCAAAACGAAGACAGGTTTGAACAATACCCACGGGGACGAGTTTATTTGTGATCTCTAATTGATACAAATGAAAGTAAAAGCCAACATACCATCTCTAGTAAAAAAAATTAACTACTTTTAGTTAGTTTTGTTCCAAAAGTAATGAGTTTTACAAATTTCATTCAATTTTACCCTAATTTCTATAAAACTCTTCACCACACAATAAGTTATATTTATGTCGTGTATTAAACATGAAGATTTTTAAGGCTAAATACATTTATAACATATTAATAATAATAATAATAATAATAATAATAATAATAATAATAATAATAATAATATCTATAATATCATTAAAGAGATTTTCTCTTTTGATATACACAAATTTTTAATAATTTTATTTTTTAAATGATTATTTATTTAAATTTAACCATTTTTTGAATTAAAATAATTATTTAATCATTTTACTCTTTAAATAATTGTTTATTTAAATGTAATTATTTTTATAAACTAAAATAATTATTTATAATAGAAAATGGACAGTTAAATAATTTTTTATTTATACTTAATGTTTTTCAAATTAAAAGAATTGTCTACAATAATAAATTATAAAACTATTTTATCTTGAATTAAATTATTTTGATTTCTATTATATATTTTCTGTTACCAAATGGAGGTGAAAGGAGCACTGGAAAAGAACAAAAGTAGGGGGTGTTAGTGTCAGCGGAAGCGTAGGAATAGGAGCGGAGAGTGAGCACAAATTTAAGTCTTCCACGCCATTTCCCAATAAGCTCATTTTCCATTTACATCATCTATATACTATACAGTATACCTACTACTGCAATTCTTCAAATTTATATAAATTTTTAAAATAGATGAATTGGTATGAAAAGTGTAGTAATTTAAATTTTAAAAAATTAAGAAAAATAGGTTTATTGATTTTGTTTAAATTTTTTTTTTTTAGTATCTTACTATTTAATTTTGTTACGCTTTTTATCTTTAAGCTTGGTTATCAACTTACGTTTTTCTTTTTCAATATTTTCAAATAAATAAATGAATTGATCAATATGTTGAAAGAGATTAAGAAGAAACTAAATTAATTATTAAGGTTAAAAGATAACACAAAAAATAATAGTTACACTGTCTTATTGATGAAAAAAAAATAAAATCATAAAGTATTGAGACGAAAATATTAAATAATTTCAACATTCAATAAAAAAATATTTTAATAAAAAGAATATTTAAATTTATCAAGTTATTAAAATATAATTAATTCTAACTATAATTGAGCTAAAGATGAGCAAAGTTATGCAAAACATTTCTCAACTTCCTTTCTTTCCATGAATATATTTTAGAGGCTTCAAATTTTTGGTTTGTCCATAAAATCCGCTGTACAACATGGTGAAGTTCTGAAACTTCTGGCTAAATTTGGTTTATGACTTTAGTATGTTTCGGGTTATCGTTTCCAGTAAATTTAAGATGTCTCAACCTACGTCCAAGAATTCCTAATTTTATATATGCAGAATGTATATGTGTTATTGTATCACAGAGTCCATTCAAAATAATGAAAGCTAAGACTTTAGTATATGATGATGCAGCGATCAAATTAATATTAGTTATTTGTAACAACTTTAGTATTAAAAAGTAGTTAAAAGATTAGTATGTTATTAATTATTTGTAACAAGTTCAGGATTGTTAAAAGAATAGTTAAAAGATTAGTATGGATAATGTCAATCATAAGTCGTCTCCCCAACAAACATAAAATTAAGTCTTCATAAATTAGTTCTTATAAAAATATACAAAAGGAGTTAGTTAAATAATATTGGAAAAATAATAAAAGAAGATAAAGATAAAAAATATAAAAAAACAGTGATAAAAAAAATAGATTGATTTCATTATTTTTTCAAAATAGATTCATCATTGGTTATCTAAAGATTATTGTTCAATTAATTATTATTGTAGATTTGCAAATTAATTAATGTATAGTCTCAATTAATTTGTTAACCAAAGTATAATCTCAATTAAAAATGAAAACTTTTAGATTATCCACAATAAATTTAACCAAAGTACAATCTCAATCAAATTTTACTATGCATAATCATAGAGAACAATGATAAAAAGATAAAAAAAATGATAAAAAAATATATTGATTCCACTATTTTTTTTAAAATAGATTCATCATCAGTTATCTAAAAATTATTGTTCAATTAATTATTGTTGTAGATTTTCAAATGTGAAGTCTCAGTTAATTACAATCTCAATTAAAAGTGAGAACTTTTAGATTATCCACACTAAATTCAACCAAAGTACAGTTTCAATCAAATTTTACTATGTCTAATCATGTTTATTCTTTTATCTCCTCACCAAAAAAAGCTTAATTAATCAAAGTAAAGTCTTGACTAATTTTAGTGAGAGTAAATACCTTTAACCAAAGTAAAGTCTCAATTATTGGTAAAAACTCATTTAATCACATGGAAGTTTTTAAATTAAATCAAAAAGAAGTCTCAATTAAATTTAAAAACCCTTGGACTCATATGGTCAACATGCATATAAATTTAAAATCATTACTTTAAATTTGATTCAAGAAACTAAAAGACATAGACAAATTAAAACCTCAACAATAATAAAAAGAACAAATAAATTATTTCATTCTAACATCAAAATCCCTAACGAAATTACAATGAACCAACACAAGAAGTTTAACACTCCATGGAATGCAAAAGTAATATAAAAATAGAAGAAGAGAGGGTGGAAAGAGAAAACAAAATTAGTCCCCCGTAAGGATTCATAAACTCTGAAGTCCTGGACTTGTTCTTTTTGCTTCCCCTTGGTCTCTTTATATAGGCCTTAATTAGACTTTGACTTTATCTTTTCTTATTACTAAAATTTTTTATTTGTTGATATAATATAATTCAAAGAATTAACATATTTTATCAGTTTTAGAAATACATTGAAGATATTCTCGGTTTATATTATCTGATTAATTATCTACAAATATCTAAATAATTATCAACAATTAAATCTTCGCCAAAATTCCAATTCAGCCCTTGTGATTGTGCGGTCCAAATTTGCATAGAAATCCAAAAGGATGAATAATTGCATTTCAGCCCTCTTTTTTACCAGACTTTGACCAAAGTTTGACTGTTTAACTTGTTGACTACCTAATGATAGTCTGCCATGTGGCACTCTCTCTTTTTGCCAAATTAGGATTTCTTCCTATACCATGGTTGTTGAACTTGAAGGTGTTGTTGTTCGTGAAACGTGTGGTGGCCTCGTGGTGCTATGATGGTGGCACGACGTTGATTTGGAATGGAGGCATTGCACTCGCGTGGAGGAGGTTGCGCATTGCTACCTGATGATGAACGAAGCTCGTGGTGTAGGTGCAGGTTTCGCGAGGATGGTTGACAGCGTGATGTTGATGTCGTGGATGGTGGCGCATTTTGGTTGGACAATTTAGTGGGTGGAGGATAGTGCACACATGGCAGTCTAATATTGGACTACTTTTGTGAGTAGTAGGAGGGGTGAAAGTTAGTAGAAATAGAGGGGTGCAAGACATATTTTGTATGAGCCATTTGAGAATGGTAGAGTGTAAAACTAAGAGTGCATTTAGCTCTTGATTTATTTGTTTCCAAAATTTACTAATCTTAGCTTTATTTTGTAACTTGGAACAATTTAATTTCACACATTTAATGCCAATATTTGAATTACATAGTTTTATGTATGCAAATTTAACTGAAAACATGTGTTCCTCATCTTTCCATACCTATACATCCTCACCTTCTCTCTAAATTTGTGCTTAAGATATTAATTTCCTAAATTCAACTACTTGGGATAGTTCCCACTCAAACCAATTTCATCTCCATTTCATTGTCCATTGTCAATCATTGTTAGTCTATTCACCAAACTCCCTTATTGGTTTATCCTTAATAATTGAGTTCCTATATAACTTAGGAAACATAATATATAAAGGCAAAGTTCCAAGCCATGTATCTTCCCAAAACATGAACCTAGACCCTGTACAGATTTTCCACTCAAAGTTTTGATCAAACCATCTCCCTTTTCTCACATTCCCCACATACCTCGTATATATCCTTCAACCATCTAGATATGTAGTGTTTTCTTCTATTCCCATTAAAACATCTCCAAGAACTATATTTTGATTCTAGGATATCTTTCCACAAACCTTGTTCATTCATACCTAGTCTCCACTTTCATTTAGCTAGTAATGCTTTATTAAACAATATAATGTTTTTTATTCCTATTCCACCTTCACTTTTGGGTTTGCGTAAGTTTTCCCATTTTACCCAAGCTATCTTACTAGCATCATGTTCGCAACCCCATGGAAAATTTCTTTGTAGATTCTTGATAATCTTGTATACACCTAGTGAAGCTATATAAAAGGAGAGGTAATAAAGAGACATGGCAGTGATCACAAATTTTGTTGAGCATATTCTTCCAACAAATGATAAGAACCTTCCTATCTATTGTTGGGTTACCTCCTACTGAAGATTCTTGATAATCTTGTATACACCTAGTGAAGCTATATAAAAGGAGAGGTAATAAAGAGACATGGCAGTGATCACAAATTTTATTAAGCATATTCTTCCAACAAATGATAAGAACCTTCCTATCTATTGTTGGGTTACCTCCTACTGTCTCACCCAAATATTTAAATGGTACTTCCATTATATTGCAATTTAAAGCTTGTGAGTACTTTTTAAATTCATTTTTGTCCACTCCCAAGGTTTCAAATTTACTTTTATGAAAATTAACTCTAAGTCTTGAAGCCATGTCAAAGCATCTAAGTTTACTTTTAATAACCATCATATTTTGAAATTTTGCTTCACACACAAATAGTGTGTCAACAATAAATTGTAGGAGGTTAACATTTACCTTTTTATACCCTATTTCCATCTTAGTATAACATTGTTCCTAACAGCCTGCTTAACCATTCCAGATAGGCCTTGTGCCACTATTAAGAACAAAAATGGTGGTATCGGATCATCCTGTCTTAACGCTCTTGTAGGATTAAATTGTTTGGTTGGACTACCATTTACAAAAACTGAGATGGTGGCAGACATTAAGCATTATTTAATCCAACCTATCCATTGTCTACAAAAACCTAGTCTCCCCATCATGCATTATAGAAACTCCCAACTTACAGAATCAAATGCCTTTTCATAATTTATCTTAACTGATATCCCAATTTTCTTTTTTCACTTGATCTCTTCCACTACCTCATTTGCAACTAAATAACTATCTAACAACCTTTTTCCAAGTATGAATGCAGATTGTGATTCATCCATTATCTTTGGCAAAACCTTTTTCACTCTATTAGATATGATTTTAGATATTATCTTATATATGCATCCTACTAGTGAGATAGGTCTATTTTCATTTAGTCTAATGGGGTTTTCCAATTTAGGCACTAAAGTGATAAAAGATTCAATACAACCCCTTGATATGTTGCCAGATTTATAGATGAAACTTCCACAACCCGTATGATATCATTACCTAAAATGTCCCAAGATTTCTTAATGAAACTAAATTAAACCTATATGGACTAAGACTCTTAGAACTACCACACTCCCACACAACCTCCTTAATTTCAATTTCCTCAAAATACTTAGTTATGAGGTTATTATCTTCATCATATATTTTTTTGAAGTGAATGTTATTTGACCAAACTCCTAGACCTGATGTTGTCATCAGTCTTTTCCCATAATATTCTTTCACAACTTCCTTAACAATGTCAGGGTCTTCATTCCACTTTCCTAAGATTTCTATCCCTTTAATTTCACTCTTTAGTGATCTCCAATGAATTGATGGATGGAAAAATTTGGAGTTGTTGTCCCCCTATTCAATCCATTTGATCTTAGATTTTTTTTCAACACTGATTCATGTTTCAAATTTAAAAACTTCAATTGAATGAGTAGTTCTATACATTCAATTTTCCCTTCCTTTTCTAAGTTGCTATGATCATCCAAGTTATCTAACTCTCCTATTTTCTAGATGATTTCCTTTTTCAATTTAGTAGTGTATCAAAAGGTGTCTCTATTCCAAATCTTTAACTCCTGGTCCATTCTTTTAAATTTTTCTTTTACTACCCTCATATTGTTCCTTTTTACATTACCCTTATTCCACTTGTTTTTGACCAAATCTTTAAACCCCATATGATTATTCCACATTTCTAGGCATCTGAATTGTTTTGGTCCTAGCTATTTGTGAATTCTTTATTAAAATGGGATAGTGGTATAAGACTTGCCTATTCTAAATGTATTGTTTATACTATGGCCATTGGTTCAACAATTCAAAGGAAACAAAAACTCTATATATTCCCCTTTTTACATTTCCATTTGGTCTATACCATGTATATTTCCTTCCTACATATGGGATTTCATGCATTCCCGTGTTATCAATAAATTTGTTGAACCTTGTAATTTCCCTTTTATTAGTATTGCCTATGTTGACACCTTTCCTTTCATATATTTTTCTTACTGCATTAAAATCTGCCAACATACATTATGTTTTACATGCCTCAGTTTGTCTAATTAGCCTTAACTCCTCCCACATATTCCATTTTTCCTTCAATTCACATGTCGAAAACACGTTCATAACTACTATCATGATATCCTTTTCCTTATTCCTACCCATTAAGACCATGTATCCTTTACTGATTAAATGTCTCTCACAAGAGAATACACTTTTGTGCCATATAGTGAGTATCCCCCTAGCCCCTTACATTACTTCATTATGTATCTAATCTATATTATTACTTCCCATATCATATAATATTTTTCTTTATTAATTTTTTGCATTTTAGTTTCTTGTATACATATCATACTAGCTCCCTCCTTTCTTGTTAATTCTTTGATGTAGCTCCATTTAATTACATTTCCCAAACCCCTTATGTTTATAGCTATTATCTTCTTTATCACAATTTTTATCCCCTCCATCCCTTTCCTTCTTCAACTCGCTATCTTTTTTTTTTCTAATTCCTCTAGTGGCATAAGAACATCTTCGTCTTTTCCTTTTAGTGTGACATTATTTCTTTCCTTAATTACCATAATCTTATTACTTCTAAACTCCCTTTTTTCAACCAATTACTCTTTTGGTCTTTGTATTTGTCGAGTATTGTCAAATTGATCCTCCATTTTTTTTCTCAATTTGGTCTTTATTTTTTTAAAAATAATTCAATTTGGTCATTGCCGTTAGTTTGACCAAACGGTGTTAAAGTCAACATCACATGTCAATTTGTTGTTTTTTTGAACTTTTTTTAAACTTTTTAAAAAATATTTCTACAAATATTTAATAAAAATGTCAATTTTAGTAAGAATATCACTTTAAGATTTATAGAAAAAGTAATTTGAGTCTCAATTTAAGGAGAGACAATATTGCTTCATTTTTTACAAAAAATGAAACTAAATTGAAGCTAAAAACAAATATAGGAACCAAATTGAATCATTTTGACATGTGGCACAACTATGAAGTGACATGTGTAGAAAACAAAACAAAAAATTAAAAAAAATCCAAAAAATCAGAAATTGACATGTGACGTTGACTTTAACACTATTTGGTCAAAATTGTCGGCAAGGACTAAATTGAATCATTTTTAAAAAAACAAGAACCAAATTGAGACAAAAAAAATTGGAGGACCAATTTGATACTAATTAACAAATAGAATAACCAAAAGAGTAATTTAACTAATAATCTATTATTATTATTATTATTATTATTATTATTATTATTATTAATTTCAATATCAGATATGGAGTTGCTAATAGAGTGAATAGTTGACCTAATATGTCTCTTTTTTTTATTTGATTGCCCCAATATTGTTTGTTACTATTCTTTGGTCTGCCATCTTGCTTGATTCCCCTACCCAAAAATTCCTTCTTTTAGCAAAAAATTTGGATCCATTGTGGTCTTGTTGATGATTATCATTGTTTTTTCGTTCTTGTGATGGTGAACAAATAATATTTTCTATGAGTTGATTTAAGTGAACAATAATACTTTCTAACCATTTTAAATGTTAATAGAAAAATATTTACTATGAGAAAATAGGTATTTAGCATTGGATTTTTTTGCCACTAAATAGTTATTAGCATTGAATTTGTGTTGTATGCAATTGCGACTTTAAATTTATGGACGTGGTTAACATCTTTTTTAAGGTAAACTCTAAGTAGTAGCACTTTAACCATACTAATTTATTACTAATCTTTAAATTAAAACAATTTAGAGTTGATTATACTATTGTATTTTTATTTTAAAATTTATTTAATTTACAATGGCTTAACCAAGACTAAATAAAATATACTTTTAATATTAATTTAATTTGCATTGATTTAACTGATGTTGATAACAATAACTACAAAAAATGTTTCTCGTACATTGTCTTCATGTTCAACAAATATAAATAAAAAATATAAACAAATATTATTATAATGAAGGAGATGGATGCAAATGATATCAGGAGAAGAATGTAGACGAAAGAGATGGGAAAAAATATAGAGGACAAAGATGGATGAGAATGAAATAAAGGGCAAATGTGAGCGAAGGATATCAATGTGAATGAAATATATTGTGAGGAGATTTGTTATCTTTAAAGTGTAATGAAATTTATATAGAGAGTGAGAGAAGAAAATTGTAAATGAGGAGATTTGTTATCTTTAAAAAGGAGTCTTTAGATTAAAAACAATGTATAGTTCATATTTGATGTCAAGAATACATTCATATTATAATATATAGCTTAGTCAACACTAACTTATTTATTTTTAATATTTATTTCATCTAATGTTTAGTAAGTAGACTATAATCTTATTTATTTTTAATATTTTTTAAATTAGTGTCGACTTAACTAATGTTAGAAGTGAGCTTTAAGCCTAACTCAACCCATAAAACCGGCTTGTGAGGTGAGATTTGCACCCAACTTATATACTAATAGAAATTGTCTTATTTCTAGTTGATGTGGGACTTTCAACACACCCTCTCACGTTAAGGTATATTTATCTCGTGCGTGGGACTAGAAATTAGTGGGTAGTCCGTTAGCGGCCCGATAGCTGGTGGAACAGAATGTCCAAGAAATCCCACTAGGATAGGCCTTTTAACCAATGGCTCTGATATCATGTTATAAGTGAGCTATAAGCCTAACTCAACCCCACAAAATCGGCTTGTGAGGTGAGGTTTGCCCCTCACTTATATACTAATAGAATTTGCCTTATCTCTAGTCGATATGGGACTTCCAACAACCGATAATAACACAATTATTTATTTAATAACCATTCTTGTACTTTAATCAAAGAATAAAAACTTAAAATAAAACTTCACCCATAGCAATCTAACAAAGAATGATGAAGGTGTTTATTTTTAATATTTAAGTTTAATTACTATTTTGGTTCCTGTTTTTGTTCAAAAATATCAAGTTGGTCCTCCAAATTTTTTAAGTTTCAATTTGATCCCAATTTTTAAAAAATTAATGCAATTTGGTCTTTTTCGTTAAATTTCTTGAAGCGAATCAATGATTTTCTTTTATCAAAATTGGCACTATCATTATGTTAATTACATCAATAAAACAAATAATTCGTATTAACAACTTCAATTTTGATGAAAAGTCTTTGATCTGTTTAACTAAATATAATCAAAAGGACCACATTTATCAATTTTTCAAAAATTGGGACCAAATTGAAACTAAAAAAATTAGAGGACCAACTTGACATTTTTGAACAAAAATAAGGACCAAAAGAATAATTAAACATAATATTTATTTTAACTAACTTTTAGTAAGTAGACTATAATCTTATTTAATTTTAATATTTATTTAAATTAGTGTCGACTTAAATGATAATAACACAACTATTTATTTAATAAACATTCTTGAAAATTAATCAAAGAATGAAAACTTAAATTAAAACTTCACCCATAAAAATCTAACAAAGAATGATGAAGGTAGAAAAAAAAATTACATCATTGTAATCTTAATAACAAAAATTTGAGTAAAGAAAAAGGAAATAAAAAAGATAAAAAAAAGAAAGATATTCTAAACATGAGTAAAATCATTCTCAAGTAAAATACGTGTTAATCATGTTATCAAATTTGTAACAATGTTAATTTTAGAAATCAAAATCAATTATTTCAAATTTAAAAGTGTTAGAATCTGGAAAATGGTATTTTAGGATTGATAGAATGTTTAAAATAATGAGACTCAATTATTTTAATATTAAACGATTAAAGTATAAACAGAAATTTTATGAACGAGTTTCATTATTTAAAACATACCATCTCTCTGAAAACCTTTTTCTTAGAGCCCTTTCACTTCTCTCTAGGATTACTCAACATGTGTTCATCTCCTTAAAGATTGGAGACCGCTAGGGTGATCCTTGTGGCGAACTCTCCGCTTTTGTCCGATCAATTTTTCTAATTGAGTAAGTTGGTTTTCTACTTGTTTTCCTTGGTCAATTGTCCTTGTGTATGCATGTGAGCCACTATAGCTCGCATGTGGCTTCTAAGTCTTCCTTGTGAGTTTCTGCTAATTAGTAGTTTTAATGATGTTCCTTAATAGCTGGAAGGGAAATTTGAGACTCTTTTAGTTGTTTAAGTCATCTTATAGGTAAAGGAAGTTAATTACAATGCTTTTAAGTTATAAAAATATTGAATTGGTAAATAAAATGATGGCACTGTAAAATGCATGTGTGTCTAATCTATAGAATGATACATGATTGTGTGAAATTGATATTTTAAACTTGAGGTTTTTTACATGTAAATAGTGGTTAATATGAGCTTGGTATGTGTTTGGGATCTGTGAAGGTTATTGAGTTGCTTAGACTTGACTAGGAAGGCATAATTATGTAGAATCATATTTTACTGAATTATGCAGACTCACTCGTCGAGGGTGAACTCGCTCAACGAATCCAAATTCAGAGGCTCACTTACTTGGGAGTCGTTGAGCAGGGGCTTACTAACTTGGGAGTCATTGGTCGAGTACTTACTCACTTAGTGAATCCAAAGACATAGAGCTTACTAACTTTGCAGTCGCTAGTCGAGAATACCCTTTGTAAGACCTGGGAAATTTAATTAATTAATAAATGCAGGTAGTGGGAGCCTTTATAACAATTAATGTTAGCTTTTATGATGTGGAATAGTACTAGCTCAAATGGTTGAGAGTACTTGATTGTGCTGAGAGGACTTAGGTTCAAGTCCAGTGTATGTCATTTATGTGTTGTATTAATTGTTTATTATATTAATAATAAACGCTTGAACATGATGAGTGATAATACAATCCTAGATTTATAGGAATTATCACGAAACATGAATTGGTTGAATTGGTGTGCACTTGCTTTGATATTTGATTTTTGCGTGTTCAAACCTTGGCTAGCGCATTATGGTTATTTTATTGCTTATCATTTTTTTGCTACATTGGAGAAACTCTAGAAACCCTAGCAACTATAAGGGAAGCTAAAGAGATGAGGGTTGAGTAGTTACCTGACATGAAACCACAAGTTAATGCCTTTAATGATCATTTTCGTTTTTGGCAATCAATGGACTTAATTCTTAGGTTAAGAATAGGTTAGAGAGAGGGAAAGTGTGGTTTGTGAGTGCCAATTGCTGGGGACTGCTAGAGAGGTTTTTTACAGCATGAAAATATGATCAAAGGAAATTGTGCAAAGGCTAGGAAGGGTCTTGAAGTTAGAGCAACGTTTGGTGCAAGAAGGAATTCTTAGAATGCTTTGAAACGAGATTTCCAAGTTAGGGGAGCTTTATTACATGTTTTAGCATGAACTTTATGATTCTGGATTGATTTATGTGCATGTGAGCCTTGAATCTTGTTAAAAATGCGTAAAAGGTTCGTGTTTATGGAAATTTCCAAAAACCGCCTGGCAGTGTTGATGACCCGCCAGGCGACTTAAGCTTCAGAACCTAGTTTCTAGGTTTTTCTCCATGAACCGCTTGGTGGCTCTACGTTGCCCGCAAAGCGATGCGACTTGGTTTAGCCAGTTTCTCGTGGTTTCGTGATATTTTGTGATATTGATGCTCGAATGAGTTATTATATATGAAATTGTGTACTTGTTTATTTAATTATGTGTCTGTTATTGTATGACTAGTGATAATTATGATTGTGGAGATAATTAGAGGCTAGGGTTCATGTGGGGCTTGCGGAGGAATAAACAAACATGACCTATGTGTATGATTTATGATATGATTCATGAAAGTAATTTGAATTGAACAAATATGATGTTTACACAATATAATTATGTTAAAATGAATGATGGAACCATGATTGGGGGATTTATGGGCAAAGTAGGTACGAGAAAAATCTAAGTAGAAACCAGAATTTAGAATGCACCACCTACGGCACATGAACTGCCGCCAGGTGACACATCAATGCTGACGAGTGTTCTACTTCTGTTTCACATTATGTGTCCTTGGGTGTTTGACTGGAAATATTGTGCATATAGATGTTGAATTGGGTGTAGGGGGTTGGAAAGGGACATAGGCATGTAATGGAAGGAAGTAAATAAGTGTAAAAAAAATATGTAATGATTGAGATGACAAAGTGCCAAGTAATGTTTGCCTTGACTGAGATGTGTTGAACTGTATGTTTAGGGATTGTTATGATGTATAAATTGTGTGAGAATCAGTGTGGTATGTTTTATTTGGTAAAAGTATGAGGAATATAGTTTTGGCAAGGTTTAAAAGATGGGTTGAGTTCAACTTGTGTATTCATGATGTGTATGTTGTGTTAAATTGCAATCTAGATATGTGATTATGTATGATCTGTAATTGTGCCATGCTTTTGGCTGTTGCGTGCTTGAGGTCCCTGAATTGCATGGTGTCTGGCGGTGAGGTATGACCCGCCAAGCGATAGCCACTAAGGTAATGGCTTTGGATTTTCTGGCGCCTCGTGGCGAGGGGGCTCTGCCAAGCGGTATGCGCTGACTTATCGCCTAGCGGCGCTTAGGCAATGCCAAGCGATAGCGCATAGGTAGCATGTTCTTTTTAACTGTTATTTATATGTTATGATGTGGGACTTGAACTAGGATATGCTTATTTGTGTCATGAGCAGGTAGGTTCATAACTAGTGGTGAACACGTGATAATATGAGTAGGGAGGTTCATATTATGATGCTCTCGTGTGAGGATACGAGTGGGCAGGTTCGTATGTTCTGTGCTAACACTTGAAGGCTGTTGTGAGCTGGGAGGTTCGTAGTTGTTGGATCACGTGTGTTGGACTACGGGCGGGGAGGTTCGTAGAGTTGGACTAAGAGCGGGGAGGTTCGTAGAGGCAAGACTATTAATGGGTAGTTTCGTGGAAGCATGTATATCCTGGGTCCATGGTCAAGTAATTGCTTGGGTAACTTGGATGTGTGTGGTCTACGAGGCTTTGGGTAAAACCCTAAGGATGAACTTTGTTGTAGCATTCCTTGAGTTGTGGCTCGGAATGGTATCCCTCGAGTTGTGGCTCGGGATATTGGGTAAACACGTGGCATTCCTTGAGTTATGGCTCGAAATGGCATCCCTTGAGTTGTGGCTCGGGATTGCAGATGGACACGAGTGTAACATCCCTAAGGAATATTACTGACATTTAATAAATAAATTCCGAAATAAAATAAATACCGCATTTAAAATGTAATCATTTCCCAAAAACATGGGAAAATTAAAATAAAATTATCACTGTAACATAGTCTAATTGTTCACAATTATTCTATTACAAAATTTACCAAAGTTCAGCATAAATAAATTTTACATCAAAATCAACAAAATAAAGTTTGCTTTCAAAAGCCCAAGTAGCCCATGCTCTTCGTCTCTAAGTATCTCCTGGCTCACCTGTCAAATCCTCTACTCCCGGATAACAAATTATCTGATCATTGCCACACACAGAGATAGGGTGAGCTATGCATAATATATAAACATATACATGAATTAAATATGTCACCCTTCCCAAAATAACATACCTTAACATTTCATGATTTTCAAATTACCCAACCATGACCTCATAGTCCATCATGAGACATAAACATGAACTAGGTCTTGGGACTTCACTATACTCCCACGAAACTAACTCATTCGTGGTCCAACCCTATGAGCCTATCTCGCTCATAGTCCTGCCCCACAAACTCCTCGTCTGTAGTAAAACATCCAAGTCTTCTCAACTTGGACCCTGGCACGCACGCAATCACCATACTATGGACTCCTCGCTCAATAGTAGCCGACGGGAACATCACAGTTCCTTGCCCATCGTGCGCCCGACACATGTAATCACCATACTAAGGACTCATCGCCCATTAGTAGCCGACGGGAACTTAACCAGTTCCATGCCCATCATGTGTCCAACCATCAAGCACATACCAGACCCCTATTGGACTTAGTCTTTCAAGCCCAAACACCACACCACATGCATACACATCCTATAATTAGGATAAAGCAGCCAAATCACACACACAAGCACATATAAACATGGTAATTCGCATAAACTCGCTTAAGCCAGGGATGCTCGCCCAAGCTAAGCCCTCAGCCTCGCTTAGGCTAGCTCACCTCGCCTGAGTGAGCTTAAAACAGTGACTGCATCACGTTATCTCACTTAGGCGAGATCCCCTCACCTGGGCGAGCAATAACATCGCTCAAAATAACACCCACACCTCGCCTAAACGAGGATTCAATCAAACAAACATCATTTCTCATCGCGACCTCGCTTAGGCGAGTGTCTCTCGCCTGAGCGAGAGACTAAGTCGCTCAAAACCCCAATACCTCTCGCCTGGGCGAGATGTCGCGCTCAAAGCACCCAAGTTTCCTCGCGACGTCGCCTAGGCGAACCATTCTCGCCTAAGCGAGACTAGGCGTCGCTCAACTCTGAACCAGGTCGCTTGAGCGAGCAGCGCGAACCACACCAGAAACGAGGTTTTGCAACTCTCGCTTAGACGAGATAGACTCGTTTGGGCGAGACTTGCAGAGTTCCCTCTCTATGACTCACACAGTTTACCTAAAACAATGCCAAACCACACCCAAAAATATACCACCAAACATTCAATCGATACCAACGCAATTGTAATGGCAATTAGCACTCAGAACCATGCTTTCTACACATCTGGACAACCAAATTCGAATATACAATCATCAATAACCTGAAATATCAAAACCCTCATCCCACAACATATTACCCATACATAATTATGCACCTAACCTCAAATACTCCAATTCCCAATCACAACACATAAGGTACGAATTTTCCATCAAACAAGAATCAATGGGGACTCAAAATCATAGCACTTAACAGTTTATTTACATACACAAAGTACAACTCCCCTAACTAGGAGAAATTGAGAAAGACAGGACTCTTGATTCACAATTTCCTTCTTGCTTCAGCCCTTGCACGCCCAAAACTCAACTCACACTCTTAATCCCGTGCTCCTCTCTTTACCAGTTCACCACACTGCCAAAACCCTTCCCTTTACCTAAATTTTGGCTTTTATAGGCTGCCCCATTCTGCTAGGTTCTCTCTACCTTTCCACATCCATTCCAAACTAAGTTTAGTAAAAATAAAGGTTAAGTTCAGTCTACCAAGGTTTGAACTCGTGACCCTCCACTCATAATACCAAAGCACAACCACTATGTCAATTCACATTTGGTGATACACACCAATCAATATAAGTTTACATTACCAATTTCATACTCATACCTATTATTAAAATAAATAATAAAACAACAACACATAATTGGCATACATAGGACTCAAACCCAAGTCCTCTCACACCAAAGCACTCTCAACCGCTTGAACTAGTACTTTTCCACATCACCTTAAACAATAATCAATGCCATAAAGGCGCTTTCTACCCACATTTATTAATTAATTAATTATTTAATTAATTAAATTTCACGGGTCTTACAACGAGCATTCCTTGAGTTGTGACTCAGATTAACGAGTATTGCCAGTGTGAGTGTGCGAATTGTGCTCGTACGGATGGGTCTAAGAAAATTGCCCTCTTTGGCATTAGCAGGCAAGTTTGGTAGTCTTGGGACAATTATGAACTATGTTCGTATTGGTTTCTCGCACATGTTATACAAGTTGTGGCTAGTAGGTAGAGGCAGCAAAGGGTATCTTGAGGTTATCATCTAAAGATGTAGAACACGGGTAAGATTGGTGGTGGCTATGTGGTATGGAATCAAAGGATAGAATTCCTTTGGTGTGTTTGTGTTTATATATTTCAATGTGTGTGTGTGTGTGTGTGTGTGTGTGTATATATATATATATATGTTTTTATATATTGTTAGCTCACCTTATATACTTGTGTTTGACGATTAACGTGTAATACGTTACACGAAGCAGATGATGTTGTAGGTGGTGTTGGTGAGACATAGCATCAAAGAGAGGGTTAGCTGGGAAAAACTTTTACTAAAGTTTTATCATTATTGTTTTTATGAACTTTGTAAATAGTGTTTTACTAATTTATGAATTTGGATATTGTATTGGAGTTTTATAAATTATGAATTTTTGGATAATTTTTGATGTAATAAATGTTTTAAAATTTCTCGCGTTTTGGGAAATGAAGTATAATAAATGAGGTTTTCATCATATTTCTTAATTTTATTATTTAATATTAGTAATATCTGACCAAGATGTCATACCCTCGCTGAGCAAATTATGGAATAATTTTCCTCTTGGAGTTCTAGTGATTCACTCACTGGGCAAGCCATGTGGTGTTGGACGAGTGGACATTTTTTCACTTTTCGCCCAGCGAGAGATTGGTTTCGCTTGACAGGTTTATTAGAAGCCTAGTAGTTGTTCTATTATTGATTTTGATATTTTGTGGCTAATGTGAATGATTATTTATGAAAAGGGATGAAGTATGAAATTAAAATGTTATTGATTATTTATGAAAAGGGATGATGTATGAAATTAAACTTTGAAGGGTTGATACTAATCCAAGAAGAATGAGTGGTGGTTTATAATAATGTGTGCATTAGTATATGGATCTAGTTGGAAGTTATCCTGATGCTCTAATGACCATCAATTTTCAAGTATAGAAAGATGAGGCATGTGGCGAAAGAAATAGGAGGTCCTAGTCTAGGGGCTTTACCTTGACCAAAGGCGTTAACGGACTAACCTTGTATGTGGTAGGGTGAAACTCATTGACAATGGTTTTGAAGGATCTGATATTAATGCATGTATTCGGATAATTGAGTCATTGTTTCATTTTTTGTATGAAATAGAATGATAATAATTCATGAGTGATTGTGTATGATAAATTGATTCTATTCTTTTATATGATTAACTTTTTTGTACATTAGCTTACCATTTTATTTGTGTCTTGTTTTGTCTTGTGTTTTATTCTTATTTGCAATGACCACCTGATTAGTGTGAGCAAATAAGGAAGTTGTAGTTGAACTTGTTCAAGGAGAGGATGATGTGACTGTCTAGCTAGTGCTTAGACTCCTTTCGTGTATATACCTTCATTTTGAAGAACTTTAGTCTCTTTAGAATATCATATATAAATTGTATTTTAGTTTATCTTTTGGATAACTATAATATGATAATTACATTTTAGTACTTTATGTTCATTATTATCAATATGAAATATTTTGTTTAGTAGTTATGTTATTAGATGGTGTAACATCCCTAAGGAATATTACTAATATTTAATATATAAAATAAGAAATAAAAAAAATAAATGCCTCATTTAATATAATACCATTTCCCAAAAAACACGGGAAATTTCAAACTTTAATACAATGCAATAAAAACAGGAGTCCATAATTATAAAACTGAAGTAATATTCAAATGGCTCCCAAAAGAAATTACAAAGTTATCTCAAAAACCAAAATAATAATTATATACAAAATTCCCATGCTATCCCTCGTTCCGAGTCTATGCATCTCTTGGCCCACCTGTCACATCATCTGCTCCCGGATAACGAGTTATCCGAACATCGCCACACACACACACAGAAAAGGTGAGCTATGCACAATATATAAAACAGATACATGAAATAAAAATGTCCCCCATCCCAAAATAACATAACTAAAATTTCATGCTTTGCAAATTACCCAACCATGACCTCATAGTCCTTCATGAGTCATATACATGAACTAGGTCTTGGGACTTCACTGTGCTCCCACGAAACTAACTCATTCGTGGTCCAACCCTATGAGCCTATCCTGCTCATAGTCCTGCCCTACAGACTCCTCGTCGGTAGTAAAACATCCAAGCCTTCTCAACTTGGACCCTAGCACGCACGCAATCACCATACTATAGACTCCTCGCTCAATACTAGCCGACAGGAACATAACAGTTCCTTGCCCATCGTGCGCCCGACACATGTAATCACCATACTAAGGACTCCTCGCCCATTAGTAGCCGACGGGAACTTAACCAGTTCCATGCCCATCATGTGTCCAACCATCAAGCACATTCCAGACCCCTATTGGACTTAGTCCTTCAAGCCCAAACACCACACCACATGCACTTCCTATACTTAGGAAAAGTAGCCAAACCAACACACACAAGCACATACAAACATAGTAATTCGCATAAACTCGGTTAAGCCAGGGACTCTCGCCCAAGCTAAGCCCTCAGCCTCGCTTAGGCTAATTTACCTCGCTTGAGCAAGCTTAAAACAATGTCAATTTGAGAAATATATTTGGTTTTAAAATAATTTGAGAAATATTTATAACTAAATCTAATAATTTATAATTAAATTTAAAATTAATTAATAACAATGTCAATTTTAATAAAAATATTAGTATAAAATTTATATAAAAATTAAAATTAGAAAAGGACAAAATTGCTCCATTTGAAAAAAAAGAGAGTGAATTGAATCAAAACAAAATGAATTGAACACAAGGCAATGACACAACCATGAACTGACATGTAGCAGTAGCATTGACATGTGATTTGACAGTGTAGGAATGTCAAAAAAGTTAGCACCCATGGGTATCCATAGATAAAATCCGTAACAAAATGAATATTATATTCGCACATAACGTGTACGTGTATTTTTTATACATGCCTGTTAATGGGGCAGATACGAATATCATAATATTCATATCAGCTAAAAAATTAAAAATATATTAAATTTTAACATAATAATATTATAATAATATATTAAAAACAAAATTTTAAATTTTAATTATATTTACAAATTTATAAATATTAAAATATAAATTCAATTTAAAATATTCATAAGATTTTAACTCACTATTCAAACTCAACTATAATTATTCATTTTCCTAAATTTTATTATTTTAACATAATCAAATCAATCATATACTCAAATTTATTTCGGTTTTCTTGAATTTATGTTCGATTCAAAAAATTTCACCGAGAGATAAAATAAAAAAAAATTATATTTGATTGTTAAATAGTTGGAAAAAGAGAGTGAAAGGAAGCACGTGATATGATTTAATGGAGTGGTACGGAGATGGGTGGGTCCCGCAGAGGAGAGGGAACAAGAGCACGTGAGATAGGGGCCTGAGAGAGTGGGCCCCACGATGTTTGTTGGATGAGGGGACCACCATTTACTCAATTATGAGATCATCATAGTGCTCATCAATACTCTCACCAAAACTAAATGCTATTTTTTTCCTTCGCTTCCTTTTCCGCCGATATTTTATCCGCATTTCCCGGGCCCTTTGCTTTCACTCACCTATTCCCCTCATTTCTATCGCTTATGGACCCTCACTTCTCATTTATCTCTTTTCAAACATTCTTTTCTTTTTCTTCTTTCTTCTTTCTTCTTTCTCATCTTCATTTTATTTATTCCATTCTCAAATAAATAAAAAAAAACAAATTTTCATCGTATAACAATTTTTATCACTACAATTATCAATAACTGTAATTTGTTTGTTGGAAAATGTCGTTAACTATAAAACTTTTACATAACTTCTAAGACTCTATCAATAGCTATTCTTTGTTGGTAAACGTAGTTAACTACACTTTTTTACACAACTTCTAATACATCTGAGAGTTTTATTAGTTATTTTTGGTCTTGTAGATTTTTACATTATTAATTCAAGAGTCTAGTAATATATCCCTTCATCGTTAATTATACAATAATATATTTAATATTAAGTTTATGTGTTTTCAAACTTTTATTGGAATATTTAAATATTTTTTTATGATATATAACATTTTGTTATTCAATAATTTATAATTTTTTCTCTCTTTAGAAAATAGAAATCAAACAATGAGTAGGTCATATATATATATAAACTTCAAATCTAATATGTAATATAAAAGATATTTTCATCTAAATCATTCTCTGCTACCCCTATCCCTTGTAAGTTGTAATATAAAAATGCATTATACGATCACCACAATAAAAAAAATAAAAACACAAATAAAAATAGAAGAGTAAGCTAACATAAATAGGGTAGTAAAATGACTAGTTCCATTCATTTTGGTTTGGTCTGTTTTTGACCCGTTAAAAACAAGCCAAGAAGGGTCAGCCCGTTTACACAAGACGGCTTAGAAACCACAACTCGTCCCATCCCATGACAAGCTAATGGGCCAACCCATCTAAGCCCATTGTTTTTTTTTCTTAAAAAATTGTTTTTTTTTTCTTCATAGCATGGACTTGAATTTGAATGAACATACATTGAAATTGAAACTAAAACGCAAAGTTGAAACCAAGGAATTGAAAAAGTAGAAAACACTTTAAAAACTAAACGTTTCCACGAATGAAAACTTATTCAAAACCTATGCTTAAAAAGCTAGTACTGACCCCAACATAAACCAACAAGAACATTACACTAGAACTCCATCTTCATACATTCATAAATGCTAAAACTCAAAACCCAACCTAAAATTTCATCTCATCACTTCAAACAAACACAAAACATGTTAAAAAACAAAATTCAAACAACTAAAAAATTGGATTCAACACTACGTCATTCACAATAAAAACTCCAACACTCACTATTAGCAAAAAGAAAATCAACAGTCTCCATTAAATTCCACATTATGAATTCTAAGAAAATATAAAAAACAAACATAATCTAAAATAGCATATGCAAAACACCTAAAACATACCAGATTCAAATTGTTATCATGAAAAATAGGTAAAATGAGAGTATGTGCTCTGTTCTAAGCAATGAAACCGATAGAGACCAAACTAGAAAAAAGATTAGAATAGTGGTTGGGGAAATGAAGCTCGCCGATGGAGCAAAGTCGTCGAGGCTGTGGATTTCGTCTCCTTTGTCAGGGTTCTGTCGACCATAACCTAGTTTCACCGTCCAAAACGAACTTGGATTTTCCCTAGGACAAAGTCGTCGATGTTGTGGATTTCATCTCCTTCGTGGGTGACCAACAATTGGTTTCGTCATTGTGGGTTTTGTCTCTCAAGATTTATTGTGTGTGAGTGAGATGAGAGAAAGAAATGAAACAAACAAACCAAAAAAAAATGACACGGGCCAACCGTTTTTGAATTTCACTTTCTCATGTTATGACGGGTTCTAGGCCAGCCTGTGGCCAACCTATTCCAACACCTAATGGATTGATGGGCCAAACGATCCAGGTTGATACGGGTTGATAGGTTCAATATCTTGACCTGGTCCACCCTTTTTCTATCAGGTTGACCAGCCAACATGTTAGGCCTAACGCATCTTGCCACCCCTAAACATAACAGAGCCAAAACATTTTCTTAAAAACACAATTTGATTAAATTTTTACACCTTTTTGAAAATAAATAAACATTTCTTAATAATCCTATTGTTTAAAGTGCGCACATAACACCCTTAAAGAGTAGCCTTCTTGTAAGATCCACTAAATTTAAATAATTAAATAAATAATTATTTAATAAATGCGGGTAGGAGAAGTCTTTATGACATTAAATGTTAGCCCTCATGATGTGGAAAAGTGCTAGCTCAAATGGTTGAGAGTACTTTGATTGGGTGAAAGGACTTGGGTTTGAGTCCTATGTATGCCAATTATGAGTTATTTATGTGATTTTATATTTTTATATATATAATCATGTTAGGGAATGATATAGTAATTAAATTATATTAGTTAGCATGAAACATGAATTGGCACGATGGTTTGTTATTGACTTGACATTTTAAGATTGTGGGTTCAAGCATTGGGGAATCCAAATTGAACTTCATTTTTTGGCTATTTTGGCTTTGGATTGGAATTTGAAGGGTTAAAGGAGAACTCTAATGGACATGGCAGCCAAGAGTGGCTGAAAATCAGAAGTTGATTAGGATATTGAATGGTAATTAACTTAGGATTAATGCCATTTTCGTTTTCTCACATTAAACTCACTTTAAGATCATTTTAAAAGGGTATTTTGAGGTAGGAGAGAAGGTTTGGTTGGGCTGTAATTGTGGTTGCAGAAGAGAGCACGAAATTGTGAGTTTTGGTGAGTGTTGAGTGAGGTTGGGGGCTGAGTTGGAAGAAGAGCAAGAAGGCTATTGGCGATCAAGGAGGAAATAGAGAACTTATCAAATTAAGAAAGGAATACAGGTTAGGGGAGTTCCTTCATTGTTTTAAAAAGTGATTTTGTATAATCATGTAATGTATGAAACTAGTAAAGCCTGGATCCCTATTAAAAATCAAGTTTTGCTCGTGTTTCTGGATTTTCCAGAAACCGCCTGGCAGTAGGGTATGAGCTGCCAGGAGGCCTATGTGTTTTAGTCTGTTTCTGGGTTCGCTTATGAATCGCTTGGCGGTTGAGAATGGCCCGCCAAGCGATGCAACTTGCGTCTTCCTATTTTCGCGTTTTGATTGGTGTGTCAGCGATGCCATGGTATTTTGGGTTGTATTTCTATTGCACCAATTTAATTGGCATGATAAATTATGGTTGGTAATTACTAAATTGATGGAAATTTCCTGAAATTGAGAATGAAATTGGGGGTGAAGGTTTATGCGGGAATTGGGGATAATATACATGAGCTATTTCAATGATTGGGCATTGATCATCCAGAATTGTCTATAATATGAATGTTGTATTGAAACCTTGTATGTGGTATGGCGCCTGGCGGCGAGAGCGGTGGCCACTGTTGACGCTTGGCGGTAAGGGGGGTTTCGCCAGGCGGTATGGTACAGTAGAGATCCTGAAGGGGCAGTGGCGCCTGGCGGCGCGAGGCAAGTGCGTCAGGCGGTGGCGGGAGTGGCGCCTAGCGGCATGGTGGATCCGCCCGTCGGTGACGGTGTAGTGATGATGCTGCAGGCGCATGGTGCCTGGCGGTGTGTGATGCTCGCCAGGCGGTTTGGACCTAGTGTTTGCCTGGCTAGGTGAGATGCGCGCCAAGCGGTTTTGGTTCAGTGATGGGGCGCGAGGATAGGTTTCTACACAACTTTAGGTGATGTTCATGATGCGAGGCTTTGGCTGGGGGTCCAGTTACGAGTGTAACCTGTATTGGAGAAACACGTGACCATTCTAGGTTGTAACCTGGTGGTTTAGGAAGTCCAGTGGAGTGTGCGAGTTGTAGCTCGTATGGCGAGGTTCGGGTGATTGCCCTCTTCAGAGTATTCTGATAGAGTTTTGGTAGTCTGGAACAGCTACAAACTTTATGTTTGTTTCGGGGAGCTCCACTTGGTGTCACGGTGAGATGTTGTGGCAAGGTTATTCCCACG